>Ga0302320_10005988_pt1 | contig 27101 bp, 23 predicted proteins | sample Bog_T0_3_FD_202130 | JGI IMG/M metagenome (GOLD analysis project Ga0302320, IMG submission 202130) | Peat permafrost microbial communities from Stordalen Mire near Abisko, Sweden - Bog_T0_3 | ecosystem: Environmental > Terrestrial > Soil > Wetlands > Peat | place: Sweden: Abisko, Stordalen Mire...
GGACAACCGCCGGACAAGAGAGTCCGTCGCAATCCTTGTTTGAATTGGCCATGACTAGAATCTGCACTCTGTCGTTCGCGATCGAACCGCTGGAAAAGGGAGCCCCGGCACTTTCAATAGTGCCTATAGTAAATGAAGTTCGGCTAACGCTTATGGTTGAGGAATTTGAGCGTGAGCACAACTATGAACCTGCAGGTGGATATGCGGGTTTGGTCCCAAGCGCATTCAACTTTGGTCCTCTGGACCACTACTTCATGGCTGAGACTCGAAGTGAAGCGTACGACAAAGTTAGCCATTACCTGCTCGGATGCAATTGCGGCGAAGTAGGCTGTTGGCCGTTGATGGCTCGGATCACAAAGGGCGCGCAGCAAATTCTCTGGAATGGTTTCAAACAACCCTTTAGACCCGATCGTGATTACTCTTCCTTTGGACCTTTTACATTCTCTGTTGATCAATACCGCCGAACGGTCATTGAGTTGGCCGCGGCGTTTCCTGAAGCCTAACCAACGATAAACAGGCTAGCGGTGCAACCTCCATCAGTCGATCGAGCGCTTCAATGGCAACACTGATATTACCTTGCATTGCTGTAAGAAAGGGTGGCGTGGATAACGAAGAGTTGCGAAGTTGGTACTTGAATCTGTCGGACTCCGACAAACAGATATGTCTGTCCCTCGTTTCTAATCAGCTCACGGTTCATGGTCGATGCTTCGGCCTCGACCTAACAGGAGTCGATCAAATCAGGGCCTTCAAGGGCTTAAACGAACTTCAACATCAACTAAGCGGCCACGTGGCGGCAATTGGAATGAAGCACGACAGGTACCCTGATGAAGTGCTTTGGAACATACTCAACGAAACGGCTGCCACGTACGGTCTACTCGCTCATCTGGAACAGTCATTCAAGTTTGTAAGGACCAGAGAATTTTGGAGAATTGAAAAGCAGCCTACTGCAACTGGGTTAACCGGGTCCTGAGTGAGTTAGCGGCTCTGCGGGGAGAATGCCACGTAACGGAACCCTCTCCCGCTTAGCGACTACCCGAAACATGCGCTCAGGACACCACCAGAAGATCCAAGTTCTTCATTTCAGCCACACAACAGCATCGTCTGACCAGCTATGATCGGAGCTTGGCCAGCACCCTGGAGTTTGACCCGGAAAATTGGGAAAGTTCGTCCGGCAGTATCCTCGTTCCGCTAAGAAGTCGAATACTGCGTGCGAATACCCGTTTATCAGCAAGGCGCATTTGAGTCCATCCTCGGACCAGACAATCGACAGGGTTGAAAGTCGATCTCGATCTGTGACGTTTGCGACATTATAAATTTGGACTGCATCGAGAATCATGTTGTCAGATCGGGTTAGATCGACGGCGTAAAAGTATGCTGTCTCGCGGTCATCCTCGAAAAATGCGCTGTTGGGTTGCCCAGGCGCATCACAGGCCACGAAGACACCATCCCCCGGTTGGAATGTCTGCTCCACCATGGTCCCCATTGTCGCAGAACGATTCGAGATTTATCCACCTGTTGATCGGTTACTGGGCAACGGACCAGCGACTCGTCCCTAACCTAGTTTTCTGCCCCTTCATGACCACTGCCAGTTACAGGCTACGGTTGGAGAAGGATCGCCGACCAACCAAGACCAGGCTCGGGTCAAGACTGAACGTTATAATTGCGTGGCATGGCAGTCTTCAGCACGGACGAACCGAACGATCACCGGTTGGATTGGACCATACTCCGCGATGGTGGCGTAGAACTGTATTGGCGTCCAGATATCCTTGCGGATGACATTGACTGGCTCGAATCGAATGGGTACAAAGTTATTTCGTTTGAGGCTGCTGAGTGGCGCTCCGAAGACCAGATGCACGATTCATTTAGAACAGCTCTGGGTTTCCCGGACTACTATGGGAACAATCTCAATGCACTGGAAGATTGCATTTGGAACGATCTCTTGGTGCCCGATACAGGCGGACTGGTCCTGGTTCTGAACCATTATGATCAATTCGCAGAAGCGGTTCAAATCGAAGGCTCCAACGAGAGGAGTTTCGCCGCAACTGTTCTCCACGTATTGGCCAGAGCGATTCGCTATCAGATGCTTTTCGGTAAGCGGTTGATGATCCTGGTGCAGTCAAGCGACCCACGAATACGCTTTGAGCATCTCGCCGAGATTTCGGCGGATTGGAATCGTCGAGAGTGGCTTAACAAGAATCGCGGTCTCTGACGCGAGCATTCACAGAGAGCCAAGAGCGAGTTCCGGATGGATGGTCGGCAATGTGGAGATTGCTCCATGTTTAACCGATCGACTCTGCCTGATCTGCTCATTCCCCTTCGGCCGACGTCAGAATTCAGATGCATCACCTTACGGGTCAATTGAGTTCGAGTGCCTGAATTTGCACGAGCCAGCACTACTTCACCGCGCTCGGGTCCATCAATGCTCCCGCAAACAGAAGCGCACCAGAGGCATTCTCCCGCACCAGAAACACAAACGGCCGATTGAGAGCCATGTGAAAAGAATCCGGCGCCGAAATGAGACCAAGAGGAATCATGCCAACGACTGTCTCTGCATCCGCATGGATCCCGTGCTTATCGGCGGTGAAGTCAACGTTTTGTCCAATATCAGTCACTTGCGCCACCGGAACATCAACGGAGCCCTTCGGACCGTAGCGCATGTCGCGTCGCGCCACACCTTCCAGGTTCTCGAAGATATCCTTGACGCCCATCGCCTTCAGTGCTCCTTCAAGGTGCATCGTCGCGCGGATCGTAAAGATCGGCATTGTGACAGAGCCTAGCGATGGCTTCATTGATTTCAGCGCGTCGGGCTCGGCGGCCAGTATCCCCTCCAATTCGCGAATCTTCATCCCTTCACGCGGCAACACCGCAATCATTGAAACCCGGCCACAAGGTAGCGCCACGGCTTCAAAGCGGTCGGTCTTCAAGTACTCTAGCTTTTCGAGGACGCTATCCACGCGCTGGGCCATCAGACCCTGGCCCGGCTCTGTGCGAAACTCTCCGGGATGGGGAACGCTTTCCATAAAGAGTTCTTCCCACGTCTGCCGCAGGTGTGTCCCCGATGAGAGCCAGACCTGGCTCAGCGCCGAGACCCCAGGAACTCGGCCAGTCTCACCACGACTCGTTCGCAGATCCTCCGCCGTTGGCTGCCGGTCGCCAACATCCACCAGTTCCAGCCCAAACTGCGCCTTCGCGCTCTGCACAAACCAACGCTCAAGCAGCGGAGGCTCATTTTTCTTCGAGCGATAGAGCAGCTGGTTCGCAATCCAAAGTGATTCGCCCTCCCACGGCTGCTCCTTCGTCGGCTTCGCTCCCGGCAACAATTGCTTTACCTTGGGTGGCTCCATCGCCGCCAGCATCATTTTGCTCGGAATACCGGGTTGTACGCCGCGTTCCCAGCCGAAAACCTGCTGAAGCTGATCCCGTGTTTCCTCTCGCCAACTGTTGGCCTCGATTGCGCCCAACAAGATTGTCAGCGAAAGCGGTGCAACCACCGCATTCTTCTCCGGAGCGTCAGCATGACTCTCAGCTAGCAGCCTGAGCCCGAACCTGTCGTTGCCGCGCAGAAATTGCTGCAATGACTCTCCGGGCTGAACCTGCGCCGCCGCCGATGGTTGTAGGGCAAACGGAAGCAGAAGCGTTGTAACGAGAAAAATGGCTTTGAGTTGCATGCCAAGAGCATACCGCACCTTCTCGGATTGCCGAAAGAAGTGTTCTTCGATCAAACTGAGGTCAAACTCGATATCGGCGGGCTACGGGCGGGCGGCTTGGATCAAGCATATTTGCCTGTACTTGAGTTCCCTTGGCGGTTAGTAAAGAAACGAGTCACTGGCGGTTGCCGGTAAAAGCAGAAGCCTCGGCCGGCTTTGCCATTACTTTGCACGAATGCTGGAATGGTAAGCATCGGCGACCCGTAACGTAGAATGGCAACCAAGGCAATTCCAACCATGCTCAGACGTTGGTACTACTTCGCTCTTCTTCTGACTGCAGCGAGAGCTCCCCTTCAGGCCAACTGGCGCAGCACCGCTGGCGGAAGCGTCGCCACAGGCAGCTTTCACGCCTTCGGCACCGCCCAAATCGAGATGCAGCGTGAAGAGCTTCACATTCGCCTTTTTCGCGACCGCGCGAAGATTGACATTGATTACGTCTTCCATAACACCGGCCCCGCTGTAGACGTTCGCGCCGGGTTTCCAAGCCTTGGCGTCCAACTCGAAGATGTGAAGCACCAGGAGATTGAGAACTACACCATCACAGCGGATGGCCAGCCAGTCTCCTTCAGCACAGAACCCGGCGATCCAGCTCCGTTTAAGCACCTCTACGACGCCAAGTTTCGCGAGATGGGTGAACTCGACGATTATCCACCGGAGAAGCGTCCCGAATTGCTAGAGTGGTTTGCCTCCTCGGTACATTTTGAAGCAGGCCAAAGCAAACGCGTGCACATCCGTTACGACTCGCTCTACGCATACTGTGGCGGCGGGTACTCCGACGATGGGGACGATTGCGACGACAGATTCACCTACGTGCTCTCCACCGCCGCAGCGTGGAAGGGACCAATCGGGTCCGGAAGCATCACCATTGAGCCCGTCACTGTCTCTGCATCGCGTCTCATTCTTTCGCCCGCCGGCCGCTTCCTCCGCAAGGGCTCTGAGTTTGTCTGGAGTTTCCGTGCTCTGAAGCCCACCCGCGACGACGACATCGTGGTAAACCTGAACAACCACTTCTCAACCATTGCCGTGTATGGGGAAAGCCCCGACCCCGATGCGCAGAATTTGAGCTTCTACACAGCCGAAGGCGGGAAGTATTTCTACCTCCATTCCCATTTCGTCCCCCACGGCGACGCGGCCTCGCCGGAGTTCTCTGCGTCGCAGGTCGTTTCCGGCATGCCCGACACGGCCTGGCACACCCCGCATACACCCGGAATTGGGGATGCCCTCTCTCTTGAAATCATCAAGCCTGACCACATCGACCAGGTTGGCATTATTCCCGGTTGCAGTTCCAAGGAACGAGATTGGTTCAGCTCCGCTCGGATCAAAGCGATTGATGTAATCGTCAACGATAAGTACACCGGCCAGGCCCATCTTCCGGATGAGTTCACCTTTCCTTGGCCCGAGTCGCACAAAGCGTACGAATGGATTGACCTCCCGCCGTACCCTGGGGATGCCGAAAAAATCCGTCTTGTTATCCGCAGCGTTTACCCCGGCTCCGCCAACCAGGTCACTTGCATCGAAAAGGTCGTGCTTCGCCAGTGGTTAAAGTCGAGGCCTTCCGTCAAGAGTGGCATTGATGGACATGAGCTGCCCTGAAGACTGACGAAGTCTGGTCTGGATGAGTCGGGTGCTTGCGCCGAGGCAACGGGAAACCGGTCAAAAAACGGATGCGGCATATGCCATTTCAAACTTAAAGAAGTATGGACAATATGGGCTGATTTAGCATGTATGCTGCCCAAGTCGAGACGAAGAACGTCGTCGGGGTTTGGCCTACAGCTCGTCTAATGCAGAAGGTGATTACCCGCGATTTGGAGCAATAAGTGTCACATTGCGGACGAAGGAATATGGGTCTTCTGGGTGATCTCCCCAACCTTTACCTGATGCATTTGCCAGTTCTATCAGCCTAGCGATATCCGTCTGGCGAATGGAATTAGTTACTTCATGTTTTGATTTATCCAGTGCCTTGGCTCCAATCGTCTGCAAGTATTCAGACACTGCTGCGGCCTCAACCAGAACCCTTCCAGACCCGGCCCAGTGGCGATCTTCGCCATTCTTCTTGACGCCGGAAATCCAAAAAGACTCACCGGTTTCCATGTCAACGTAGTTGCCTCCCATATCGGCGCGCCGCTGGCCCTTAAGTTTCATCAGCCCCGCCCGTCGAAGTACAGAGTCCGGCCGGTCTTCGATGATGTCACGTAGCCGATCCAGGCAGGGCCGTTATCGGAATGGCCGCTCTTGAGCTCAATGTATCTGAGAGTTTTCATGTTTCACAGTGTGCCACAGCAGTGAGAGATTGAACAATTGAAAATGGGGTTTCGGTGTCGTCTTCAATGACCTGTCATCCAGAAGAAACTTATAATCGGGGGGCTCTGTCCGAATAGCCGACGGGAAGTCTCTCGGAGCCCAGAAGAAGCTACAATTCAATGGGGTATTTCGCATGTGTTCGGATGAACAGCACGTAGCTGTGAGGGCTGACCAGCCAGAAGCCTGTGAGGATCCTGCTTGCTTCAACAATTTGCTTATCAAGACAGTGATTCCGAGTAATGGCAGCCCGATTGTTGACATCGCACCGGTCAACCAGGAAAACCAGAGCATTTGGCTGATGCTTGCGGAGGATGGCCAGCTCCTGCGTCATTGTGCAGACAGGGTCGAGTCGGAGGTTGTTGGGCGAATCAGTCTGCCATCGGAACCTGCCAGGGATCCGTTTGATGGACACACGCTTGCACGGCGTCTTCATGTCTCTCATGACGGCAATTTTGCCTCAGTCGTAAGCGACTATGGCCAGTACGGTCAGGTCATCGATCTTAGATCCGGCAAGATCACCCTCAAGTTGGACGGCGGAGACTATGAGCCGGATACGGTGCCGTTCTCTTTCCGCTTTGCCTCATGGCAAGGACAGGTGGTCGTCATCCACCGCACCGCGTGGAATCGACTCGACGTTTCAGATGCTTCATCGGGGCGACTTCTTAGCGAACGCGGTCCAACGGCCTACCTTACAGGCGAGCAACGACCGGAGCATTACCTTGATTATTTCCACGGAGCCCTGTATCTGAGCCCGAATGGAACTCGGATTCTCGACGACGGCTGGGTGTGGCATCCGGTCGGCATTCCGGTCGTCTGGAGTGTTGATCAATGGTTGTCGGGAAATGTCTGGGAGTCTGAGGATGGCAAGACCAAAAGAGATGTTTGCGCACGCACCTACTACTGGGACCATGGCGTTGCGTGGCTAAACGAGGAAACAGTCGCAATCGGCGGCATCGGCGATGGTGACGACAAGATTGTGGACGGGGCTCGCATTTTCGACATCACCTCAACCGGACCTCCCAGCCCTGAGTGGCGGAGCGATTGGAAGTGGGCCCGGGAAATCACTGCTTTCGTCGGGCCTGCAGGACGATTCTTCAGCGACGGCAAGTGGCTCTACTCTGCGTCGAAATCGGGTATGTCGAGGTGGGGCCCCAAAACCGGTTTTCGGACTGGCTACATAGACCAGTTCAATCCAACCCATCACCATTTGGGCGCGGGGGAACTTGCTCAGCTGTCCGAGGGTGTGATCGTGAGATGGAGTACCTCATCGGTATCGTAGTTGAGCGCCAAACGCTGTTCAAGCATTCGAATTGAAATCCCAGCTCCCATCGTCCCACCAGTAGTCTGAAAGGACCGAGCGGACGGTATATTCGGGCGCATCCTGTTCTAAAGGGTCGAATACAGAAACTCCCAATGCGTCAGCGAAGGCAAAGTCGTACTCGAAGAACGCCGCCTTAATACTCCCGGAAGTCGTCAGCGGATAGACGTTGAAGCAAATCAGGCGATTGTCGTCGGAGATCGCCAGCAGTTGCCGGCCGACCACCCTCCGTTGCCTGTTGCGAGCATACAAAACCTGCTTGTTGATATCGAGGAGGACAGCAGCAGCAGAATCTGCGCAAACGCCTCCAATTCCAAGGCAAGAGCCGGCATATTCGCCAAGCTTCAATACTTCAGTCGGGTTGCGCTCAATGCTGAGCGAGATTTCGTTGAATTCGCGCGGGATACCGAATTCCCAGATATCGCGTGGAATCGCCGGATGCTCCTTGTACCAGGCGAGAGTTGCAGGGTGGCGTGAAAGATACTGCTGATCTCCGGTCCAATACGCCTTGAGGGCTCTTCGCAATCCTCGCCGATTGTCACGAAGTGAGCCAAGCAAACGTAAGGCATGCTCGGTATCCTTGTTGACCTCTTTGATCGGCATTTCATGCTTCAGCGCTTCGAACACAGATTGTTCGACAAGATCCAATTGGGTCAAGAGGGGCTTCTCTTTGAAGACGCGATAGTGCCTTTCCACACTTGTAGGCGAGAGGCTGATCTCACCGGCCAGCCATGCCCTCAATCGCATCGCGCGACGAGTAGTCGATGGCAACGCGCAGATGGAGCCGACATCCCGCGGAGGTTGCGCCTTCGGCTTTCTCGATTTCGCGCAACACAGATGAGGCCAATCGATCACGCCGACCGATGACCTGTAGTCTCGCACCACGCTGTCTTAGTCTGTCGGTCTCAAGACGCAAGAAAGCTCTCAGCAGCCAGAAAATGCTCTCGACCTCGGCAGCCGGCCGGCGCCAGTTGTCGGAGGAAAACGCATAGACCGTAAGGAAGCGGATGCCCACGTCCGGCGCTCGCTCAACAACCCGCCGTAACGCGTTCACTCCTGCGCGATGCTCGGCGATGCGGGGCAATCCGCGTCGCGTGGCCCACCGGCCATTGCCATCCATGATGATTGCCACATGCAATCCTTCAAGGTTATTGCTTTGCATCGTAAAGTTACCTCACGCAGGTTGCCTTGTTTTCGGGGAGTGCGGCAGTCGTTCCTCGGCAGCTACTCCAGGCCCACCGGAGAACCACGCCGCACCCTATTGCATCATTTAGAAAGCGAACACAACACCACGCGCTATGGAATTGATGGAGCGTTCTTGTCTTCGGTCGAGCTTGATCCTGGAAGAGAGCTGTACCAGTCGATCCCACGCGTGAAGTACATGGCGGCCGTCAATGCGAGGAAACTGGCAATCGCGCCCACCAGCAATGCGTTATCCTCCAGTCGCAGCATCAGATAGATCAGCACGTATAACAAACTGAAGACGGCCAAAGCTCTCAAGCTCTGCAGACGGCTCGAGAATACCCATCCTGCATTGACTGAAAGCAGTGCGACCGTCGCAGCGCCGGCAAATAGAAATCCAAAATCGAAGCCGATCCTTTCAGCAAGCGACAACAGAAGCAGATAGAAGATGATCTGTGCGATTCCGACTAGAACGTATTGTGCAGGGTGAACGCGCTTGCCAGTCGTAACCTCAAAGACGAAGTAGGAGAGGAAGATCAACCCCAAAAACAAAGCAACATACTTGAGTGAACGGTTGACGGATTGGTACGGATCCGCCACTTCGATAAACGAAATACCAAGTGCCGTAGCGTCGAGCCCGGTGATCGAGTCGCTTTGCCCTTCGGCACGCACGCCGCGAGCAATAAAGGGCACAGACCATTCCGCGCTGAATCCGTTGTTGGAGACGGTTCGATTGATCGGCAGGAAGCCTCCATCAAAGCCGGGACTTGCCCAATCGCCCTGCGCGGTAAGATGAGTCGTCTTGCCATAGGCAAGCACGGCTACCCGCTGCGCGCCCGAAAATCGTAGAGAGGATGTCACATTGAACTGCGCATTTGGCTTTGTGACCGCGTCAGCCTTCGCTCCAAAGAGGGTCAGCTTCGTCTGCTGGTTCTGATCTCCACCGATAGTCAGATTCGGGGACACCCCAGCGGGAATAAGCGTCGCGGTCTTTCCATCAGCCGTCAATAGCGCGTCGGCCAGCGCCCCACGCGCGTCGCTGACTCCGACCACGATCTCTGCATGGCTCCAATCAAGTTCGGCTCCTTGCGGCGCAGAACTGGGCACTCCTGTTAGATCAAATGCCGCATCGAACTTCAAATCTGCCTGGAAGACCGGTACCTTGAATAGCGAGCGATGCCTCTCTTCTGTTGCCGTCTTCAAAACTGCCGACGCTCGCGAGGGAAACACCAGGTACACGCCATGCCTTGCAACATCACTCTGTGATTGCGGTGGAATGTTGTAAGGGATCGCGAGAGTCGGTCCAAGGAAGGTTTGCTGGCCGCCCACGTGGCCGCTGATTTCTTTGATGACGTCCGCTGCTCTGCTGGTTCTGTCGTCAACCAATCCTTCCACAAAGAACGCCGGAATGGTCATGAGCAGGGCTAGCCCGCAGACGACGATGAGTTTCATGCCCATGGAGCGGGACCTCAGTTTAACTTGTAAACCGGTCTGCAACATCGAAGAGTCGTTCACGTAGTTCTTCCTTTCTGAAACCTACTTTGCATTGCAAAGTTATTACACAAAAAAATAGTCAGGGGCGCGATGGGAGCAGATCGCCAATCGGGCCTGTGGCGATCTCCTCTTGAGAACCCTTTGCCGCATCCTTGACCACTTGTTCGAGCGTTGATAGGTATTCAAGATAACGCTTGCGTCCGGGTGCCGTGATCTTGCAAATTGTCTGCGGACGATTACGATCGTGGCCTTTGACGATCACAACCATCTTTGCCGATTCCAGAACGCTCAAATGCCTGCTCAAGTTTCCGTCCGTCAGTGCGCACAGCTGCTTGAGATCAACGAAGGTCAGGCCCTTGGGGTTTGTGATAAGAGAGGTCAGTACACTTAAGCGGGCGCGCTCGTGAATCACGCGATCGAGTCCTTCGTATGCGAATCGAGCCTCACTGTTTGTTGAATTAGCTCTCATCGCCGCCATCCTTTGCCGTGAAGTACAGAATTCCCGCGACCAGCAACTGTCCGACTCCATACGGAATGCCCATGGCCAACGGAGAGAGCGCGCGGCCGTCCGCAAGAGTAATGCAATTCAGTCCCGAAAGCAGATACCAAACGCCAGCTGCGAGCATCGGCCGCGGCAGAAACCGGCACGACGAAAAGACGCCGAGACTGAAGATGACCTGCCAGAGTCCCGGCAGCATCCACAAGGCAGAGGGAACCGCGCGGACCAGCACAATCGTCATCAGCGCGCCCGCGCCCGCCGAAGGCAAAAACTGCTCGACCGCCATGCGGATCATCTCATCGGCCATGCTCGAATGCATACGATGGCTGCGCGTGACCATCTGGACGCCGATCAAGGTTGCCGACAGAATGGCGGTCAAAATCCAGATGGCGAGAAAGGTTGTAATGTGATTCACCGGATCAGGCAGTAAGAGCGTCTGCGCACCCGCCGCCAGGATCGCGAACCCAGACGTAGCCGCCAGAGTCGCTGGCCCATAGCCGCGAAACTCCGTGCTATGAGCTACTTGCTTTCGAATGCTGCTGATGTCTCCGAGCGCTTTATAGAGGTCATTCATGCGAGATTCACTTTACATTGCAAAGTATACCTCGGGGAGGCTCTTGTCAACATCTGCTCCCGGCGGACCGCCTGACTGGGGCCAAATGGAGGTCTTTGGCACAGTTTGCAGAAAAAAGCTCTTGACATAGTGTCATAAAGACACCATTATAGTGTCAGTGGAACACTTATGAGGTGACCCGATGCTCTTCTCTTACGTGAAAATTCCGGCAACACACTATGCATTGCACTTCCAACAGGGCCGTATCCGGCACGAAGGCCCAGGGCTGTCGTTCTTCTACTACTCTCCCAGCGCGACAATTGTCTCCGTGCCAATCGGCAGCACCGATGCGCCGTTCGCATTTGTGGAAAGCAGTGCGGACTTCCAGTCAGTGACGGTGCAGGGTCAGCTTACGTACCGGGTGGTAGACCCGAAGAAAGTTGCCTCCTTGCTTGATTTCAGTCTGGGCCGGAATGGGCAATATCTTGGCGATGGGCAGCAGAAACTGCAAGAGCGACTGGTCAAGAGCGCGCAGGTTGCGGCCAAGGCCGTGACGCAGCGGATGGGGCTACGCGAAGTGCTGACCAGTTCGACGGCTATCGGCACCGAGGTGGAAGATGCGCTGAAGAACTCTGAGGCGATCAAGAGCCTGGGCGTCGAGATTCTGGAGTTGGCAGTCATTTCGATGAAGCCGACGCCAGAGATGGCAAAGGCACTCGAAGCTGAGGCGCGCGAGGCATTGCAGCGCAAGTCGGATGAGGCGATCTATGCGCGCAGAAACGCTGCTGTCGAGCAGGAGCGGCGCATCAAAGAGAGCGAACTCAACACCGAGATTGCGGTCGAGGAAAAGAAGCGTCAGATTCGCGAGGCGCAGATGGCTGCCGACATCGCGATCGAGGAGCAGAGAGCCCAGTTGGTTGACCAGAAGGTTGCCAACGAACGCAAGGATGCCGACAGCCGCGCCTATGCACTCGACGCGACCGTCAAGGCGATCGAGACCGCGGACTGGAAGAAGTTAATGTTGCTCTCTTCCGGCGGCTTCGATGCGCGGCAGATGATTGCCATGGCATTTCAGGAACTTGCAGGCAATGCTCAGAAGATCGGCGAGCTGAACATCTCTCCCGATTTGCTGCAGGGGTTGATTGGAAAAGCCCGGAGCTGATTATGTTCGATAAAGTCCTTGTCGTAACCCGAAAGACGCGCCTTGCCGAGCTTGTCGAACGCTTCAACACGGTTGGACAGGCTCGGTTCTATATCGAGCACTCGGGCGGAGATTTTGAAGAGTATGTCCGCGAGGATGCCGTTTATCGGCAGGCAGTCGAGGTGACTCGGCGGTCGATGCAATTCGATCTCAAGTTGCAGTTTCTGGATCGTGCCCTCGCGCCGACCGTTCTGTTCACCGAGAAGGATCTGATCATTACGTTAGGCCAGGACGGATTGGTTGCAAACACCGCCAAGTATGTCAAGGGGCAGCCAATTGTCGCAGTCAATCCTGATCCAGAGCGATTCGATGGAGTGTTGCTTCCGTTTCTTCCCGAGCAGGTACGTGATGCTGTAGGTGCCGTGCTCAACGGAAAGGCTCCGATTCATGAAGTCACGATGGCAGAGGCGAGGTTTGCCGACGGCCAGCGCATCCTCGCTTTCAACGACCTCTTTCTTGGGGCGAGCAGCCACGTCTCTGCTCGCTACAAGATCACACTCGGCGGCCAGACGGAATTTCAGTCTTCAAGCGGCGTGCTGGTTTCAACTGGCGCAGGCAGCACCGGCTGGATTTCATCGGTATTCAACATGGCAAAGGGAATCGCCAGCGCTATGGGTGGCAAACCTCCCCAAGCTGTCCGGATGAATTGGGAAGATCCACGGCTATTCTTTATCGCAAGGGAGCCATTCATTAGCAGGCATTCCAGTGCAGACCTGGTGGCAGGCTGGGTCTCCGATGGTGAAGATCTTGTGCTTGAATCCACAATGCCGGCGGGCGGATGCGTCTTCAGCGACGGAATTGAAGCAGATTCGATTCCGTTCAACGCAGGAGCTACCGTGCGGGTACATCGCGCCGCAGAAAGGGCCAGATTGGTGTCAGCATGAACAAGCATGAAATCCAGGTCACCGTTGATATCGTCGTGTTCACCATTCATCAGCAGCGTCTGAATGTGCTCCTGATTCAGCGCGGGATTCCTCCGTTCAAAGGTCAATATGCTTTGCCTGGAGGATTTGTACTTGCCAACGAGACGCTGGAAGCGGCCGCGTTTCGCGAGTTGAGAGAAGAGACCGGGACAGAGAATGTGTATCTGGAGCAGCTTTTCACCTTCGGCGACCCGAAGCGCGACCCTCGCGGAAGAGTTGTGACAGTCGCGTTCTACGCTCTCGTGCCATCGGACCAGTCCCCACTTCTCGCGGGAACGGATGCGGCGGCGGCCGGATGGTTTCCCGTCGATGAGTTGCCACCGGTAGCATTCGATCACCACAAGATCATCGACTATGCTGTCAGCCGGCTGAGAAACAAGCTGGAATACACAACAGTCGGCTTCGAACTTTTGCCAAAGAAATTCACGCTCACCGCATTGCAGGTTCTGCATGAGGCAATCCTGGGCAGAGAACTCGACAAGAGGAACTTCCGCAGAAAGATACTTGCCCTGGGGCTGGTCAAAGCGACGAAAGAGATAGAGGCGACCGGACGAAAACCCGCCCGGCTTTACTCCTTTCGGAACGCGAAATGAATCGAACTCGCAAGTGCGCTTGAAGTAAAACGCGCAACAGACTTTTGGCGCAATTAGCAGGCAAGAAGGTGAACGAGATGAAGCCATCCTATGGAGTGATTGTCGGCAGGTTCCAGGTGCACGAGCTGACCGATGGACACATGGAACTATTGAGGCAGGTGCGCGTTCGTCATCCTCGCGTCATCATCCTGGTGGGCTGCACGCCGGCGGGACCAACCAAGCGGAATCCTCTGGACTTTGTGGTCCGTCGCCGCATGATCGAGGCCAAATTTCCAGAGTTCATCGTTGTTCCAGTCATGGACAAAAAGACCGATGAACTTTGGAGCAAAGAGGTCGATGCTCGCATTGCCGACGTGATCGGGGCCGTTCCGGCGGATGTTGTTTTGTATGGCGGAAGAGATAGTTTCATTCCGTACTACAGTGGCATCCATGAGCCTCGCGAGCTTGAACTTAGCACACCAATTACAGTGTCCAGTACTGAGGTTCGCGAGAAGCTGACCAACACGGTGATGGAATCTGCCGATTTTCGCGCCGGGGTCATTTACGCCATGCACCAGATGTACCCCCGCACCATTCCGACCGTCGATGTTGCCGTGCTACATACCAATGGCGACAAGACAGAAGTTCTTCTTGGCCGCAAAAAGAACGAGAAAGGCCTGCGGTTTATCGGCGGTTATGCAGAGCCGGGAAGCGATCACTATGAACTCGATGGCGCGCGCGAGGTGATGGAAGAGGCCAGCCGCGAGATCGAGAATTTCGAATACATCAGCAGCCAGAAGATAGACGACTGGCGCTACGCCAATGAGACCGACAAGATCAAAACGTTGTTCTACTTGGCGACCGCTAGCTCGCGCGAAGCCAAGCCGAGCGACGACATCGAGCACGTCGAGTGGGTTGATATTCACTCGATCAAGCAAGCGCGCTTCGAGCAAGAGCACCAGGTTCTGGTTGACGCACTCATCACGCATCTTCAAAAGAAAGGAATCCTGCATGATCCATCTGACGGAAAGCATCATTTATCGCTCTGACAGCTACAAATACAGCCACCACAAGCTGCTGCCACCGGGAACCGAGACCATTTATTCCTATCTGGAATCACGCGGCGGCAAGTTCAAGGACGTGGTCTTCTTTGGCCTGCAATACATTCTGGAACAGTATTTCAGTGGCGTTGTTGTCACTGCCGCGGATGTTGAAGAAGCTAGGAAAGACGTGATAGCCCACCTGGGCCCGGGCGTCTTCAACTACGACGGCTGGATGCGGATCGTGAATGTTCACGAAGGCAAACTCCCTCTGCGAATTCACGCCGTGCCGGAGGGGACAGTGCTCGGGCCATCGCAGGTATTGTTGACAGTGGAGAATACCGATCCGGCACTGCCCTGGCTGACCAACTTTGCCGAGACCCTGCTGATGCAGGTTTGGTATCCAATCACGGTCGCCTCGCAGCAGTATGCGAAACGCAAGATGATGCTCGGCTTTCTTGAGAAAACAGGTACACCGGAGTCCATCGACTTCAAGTGGCATGACTTTGGCTATCGCGGATCGACATCTCAGGAATCCGCCGCGATTGGCGGCGCCGCGCACTTGCTTAGCTTCAAGGGTACGGACACATTCATCGCTCTTCAGCTCATCAGGAAGTTTTACGGTGGAGAAGATGCTGGTTTCAGCATTCCTGCCAGCGAACACTCGACCATTACCAGTTGGGGCCGCGAACATGAGAGCGATGCTTACAGCAATATGCTGGAGCAGTATCCAACCGGTATCATTGCCTGCGTCTCTGACTCCTACGACATCGAGAAAGCCTGCCGCGAGTTATGGGGTGAGAAATTGAAGCTCGAAGTCCTTGGCCGCGATGGAACGCTGGTTGTCCGTCCGGATTCCGGCGACCCGGCGCCAGTGATCTTGCGCATCCTGAGCATACTCGGCGAGGCCTTCGGCACCACGACTAACGTTAAGGGATACACCGTTTTGCACCCCAAGGTTCGAGTCATTCAGGGCGACGGTATCAACTACGAATCCGCTTACGAGATTCTAACGGCCCTGGAGCGCCGCGGCTGGTCGATCGACAATCTTGCGCTTGGTGAAGGCAGCGGCGCGCTGCAGTTGGTGAATCGCGACACGTTGAAGATGGCTATCAAGTGTTCAGCAGTCAAGATCAATGGGCAGTGGTCCGATGTTTACAAGGATCCGGCGACTGATCCAGGAAAAACATCGAAGCGGGGACGGCTGGCCCTGGTTCATTACAACGGCCAGTTTCACACGATCCAGAAGGTTCAGGCATGGGACAACGATCTGCTTCGTCTGGTTTGGGAAAACGGTACGCTCGTTGAACGCGATAACTGGACCGCCATCCGCAATCGTGTCCTACAGGAAGAAGTCGTCAAAGAGTGGGAACATGGCAATGTAGGGCTGGCGACGCCACCGATGCATCAATCTGCCCCACCGCCAAGATAATGATGGGAAGGAAACCGCAGAAGATGAGTACCGTAACCCTATACCGGCCAACTGGATGTAAAGAACTCGCGTTGATACGCGACAGCGAATGGCGCATGTTTCCGCCGCGCTTACCCGACCAGCCGATTTTCTATCCAGTGCTTGAAGAGGAATATGCCATCCAGATTGCCCGCGATTGGAACACGCGAGATGGAGGCACAGGGTATGTGCTGCGTTTCCAGGTGCAGGAGGAATACCTGGCGCAGTTTCCTGTCCAGACGGCCGGCTCTCGTATCCACCGTGAGTACTGGATACCGGCTGAAGAACTCGAAGAGTTCAATCGTTACATCGTTGGTGAGATTGAACTCATCGGAGAGTTTCACGGCGCCAGCAGATGAGTGGCGCCTTCGCCACTCTTGAGGTAGTATGCCATCGGCGAGGCAATAGGGATCGCAATGGCCCCGTAACGCGGCGATCTGGTCGGGTGAGCATCCTCGCCGGAAGATATACAAGAAGCCCTGATACGTATTGAGGAGTGACTACCGTTGGGGCATTGAGCTCACAACGAAGTACTGTGGAGCAATGACCGCGCTGAGATCCGGATTGTAGTAGTCGACCAGTTTGGCGGGCGCTGCCTTCGCACGGATCGAATAGCGCGGAGTAAAGCGGAAGCTGAACTTGTCGCCCTCTGCAGCGGATGACCAGAGATAGAAGACAATCCGGTCGGGCTGCAACTCGTAGCGGCTGATTGTCCAGGAGTCGAGCAGTTTACCGAGCGAAACTCGATCCACATCCGCGCCGGGAGGCAGGCCAACTTCGGCAAGCATCATGCCGTAGCTTTCGGACCCGAAACGCCGCGCACTCACTGTGCAGTCAATCGCCTGACCGACACTGGCATTCGCGGCGTTGCAGGTGTAGCCGAAGTCAAATCCGAAGTTCTTGCCGGGAACGGTTGTCTCCGTCTTGCCCGCCGTATTTTGTGTCCATGGCACATAGAGCCAGGCGGTGATCTGAGCATTGGCAAAGGTCGAATTGGTGGTTCTCGCAAACTCAAGAGTGTTTGTCCCCCCATGAATCATCGCGGAAAGATCAATGCTACGTGGCGCATCGAGCAGTTTGCTATCAACCTTGAGCGCGGCAGCCAGTTCTCCACTCAGAGGCTTGCCGTTCACCGTGAGCGCAAATTCGCCAGTGGCGGGCCCCTGAAGCTGACGAACTGCCACCGGCAGAAGCGCCTTCAGTACTCGTACAGTTGCTTGGCCGCTCATCCACACGCCGTATTCATCACGGCTTTGGAGCAGGTAGAGCAGCGCGTCATTCTCGAGTGCTTCATCCTGCTTGGCTCCTGCCGCCTGGAACGCCGCTAATACGAGCGCAGTGGTCTCAAGTCTTCCGCCCGTGCCCCACCCATAGAACGGCGAGTAGCCATCGAACTCCCAATGAGCGCCATTTTTTCTGCGCTCAACGCTGGTGGTCAATTCCTCGCGAGCGCGCGCCATCGCGGCTGTGTCGCCAGTACGCGCGGCCAACAATAGCCGCAGCGCGTTTGAGTAGGGATCATGCAGAGCCAGAACGGATGTCGCAACATAGGCTTTGGCCTTGGCGATCGCCTGCTTCACACGCGCCTGAAGGTCAACCGGAGCGAAGGTCGCAAAGTCCTTGGCCTCGATTGCAGTTTGGAGAGCATTGGCAATGTAGAGCGTCTCTCGTGCGGAAACTGCACCGTAGCGAGGCCTCCAGTAGCCGTCAGCGTTCTGCTGTGATAGCAGCCACTGGATTGCTCCCGCAATCCGCGAGCGGTCGACAGAGACGAAGGGCTCCGCTTCGGTCAGAAACTCGACTCCATATGCAGTCAGTGCGGCGTCACCCGTGGTGTCGTTGCCACCCCAGTAGGTCAGTCCGCCGCCGGAATTGAAGTAGCCCTGCAGGCGGTCGTATCCCAACTGCAGAAAGCCCTGGGCCTTGTCCCTCTCTGGCGATTCTGCTTTTGCCGCCGCGGCCAGTTCCAGATACAGCAGGCTCGTATACGATGTCGAGGTGGTCTGCTCGGCGCAGCCGTACGGCCGCTCCAACACTGCCTTCATGGCGTGCGCCACATTGGCGCCGAGGTTCGGATAGAGAAGCAGTTCCGCATGAACCGAACCGGCGATGGCATCCGCCGGAAGGTCAAAGTGAATCGTGTTCGCGGTATCGCCGTGCAGGAGCGCTGAGGCCGTAACGGTGCGTGGCTCGCCGTCGGGATGAACCTTGACCGTCTTCTCGATCGCATCGCCATCGTGCGCGTTAGCCGCGGTGATCCGCAGCGGGCCGGCATCTACTGCTGAGGCCGCGTGCAGCCCGACCAGCACCGGGGTCGATCCGTTTGGTGCGACTGAGGCCCGAGCACTCGCCGGAGTCGAGAGCGTAAACCAGTCCGCGAGCTTCACTGTGACGGGAAGTGTGATGGCGCGCGGTGTGTAATTGCGCAGATTGACTGGGAGCGTGATCTCATCGCCCACAGTCAGAACCTGCGGAGCATCGAGATCGACAAAGAATGGCTGGAATGTCTTGAAAGTCCGATCGACCTCCGTCAGACGGCCATCAAGAGTAGAGCCGATGGCGTGCAACTTCCAAGTCGTCAGGCTGTCTGGCAGCGCAAAGTTGAACGCTGCCCGTCCGGAGGAGGTTGTTTCGAGTGAAGGCGCCCAGTATGCCGTCTCCTCAAAGACATGGCGCAGGCGCGGCGTCATGGTCTGCTCGGTGATGGTGGCGCTGCCGTTGGGGCCGGTGGCGGAAGACTTTTTTTTAGGGCCGACAATTCCACGAGAAATTGAGACGACCGAGGCACTCTGAGTGTTCAAGGATGAGATTGCCTCGGCGGTCACCGTCACTGTCTCCGTTGCCGCTCCAATCCGCAGCATGACATCTACCTGGGTCAACGCCGAGGACGAAACGTGAACGTCCGTGAGGGAGAAGCTCATGAAGCCCCTCGCGTCGACCCGTACCTTATAGAACCCTGGGGCGAGCTCCGACACAACGTACGAGCCGTCGCTCTTGGTCGTCGCACTCGCGGTCGCGTCTCCTTCAATACTCGCGACTCGAACCACCGCGCCTTCCACTGCGGCGCCGGTCTGGTCCGTCACCGCTCCGCCGATAGCGCCTGTGTTTCCCTGGAAGAGTCCTGAATTCACTGCGACCGGCTTCAAATCGCTCCCACTCTGTTGAGAGACGGTGTGCGTGCATCGCGCAACCTCATCCACATCGCCGTAAGAGACACCCTTCTCATCAGTGCGCAGAACCTGAATGACTTGCGCGACAAGCGTGACCTTGTCGGTACCGCCCTGAATCGAATTGCCCGAGTTTCCCGCTTTGACACGGTCGATGCGGGCATAGGAGAACTCGCGCTTCGATTTGAGCGCGAAGTGGTGTCCAAGCGGATCGCGGAGACTGTCAAAATCGGCTCCTGCCGCCGCGAAGGCCTGTCGCGCATCAGCTTCCGTCTCGGGGAACGGATGCCCTGCTGCCGCCCACTTCTCAAGCGCGGCGTTCAACCTTGCCTCAGTAGTCTCAAAATAGTCGATCCCGTTGCTCCGCCAGACGGTCTCGCCGTTCTCACGCTGAACCTGTATGAAATACGACCGCCGCACAACATCGATTGCATAGGTATACGGCTTACCCTTGCGATCAAGTGTGTGCTGTTCCACGGAGTCGAGATCGAGGCCAGCCTCTTTGGCAAGCGCCTTTAAAGCGGCCAACGTCCCTGGCAGCGGCTTTCCAGCCTGTACGGCGTCCTTGAGCAGAGCATTGAGTCGCGCTCCTGGTATGGCAAATACATTCCGCTCCACCAGTGTGAGCGTAAAGTCGTCTGCCGTCCCAAATTGCTTGTCCGGCCCTGCGCTGCGAAGCGTCACGATATCCGTGTGCCAGCCTTCGCCTGTCCCCACCTTGTACGGCACATTCCAGGGGTCAACAAGAAAACCAGCATTCAACCTCGCATCCCCGGCGAATTGCTTGACCTCTTCGAATGTTGCAGGAAGATTCAACGGTCCTGCCGCCAGAATCGCCTGGCCCAGCGGCTTCACTGTCGCTTCCATCTGCTTTTGGTAATCGCTGCGCACGGTGCTTTCGTCGTTCGATTCAATCACCAGCGGCTCCGAGACAGAATTCAAGAGCACCGCTTCGGCGGCCAGGTCGAGATCGGTATCGATCGGTTTCGAGGTGTCGGTCTTGTTGAGACTTTCGCGCGTGACATCTCCGACGCTTGCCCCTCCCAGCCACCACCATCCACGCCCGAACCAGCGATCGTTGGCTTCCGCCTCTGTCTCCGCGCGTTCCGCGACAGCCGTGTCGAAGACCGACACGCCAAAGACACCCGCTGCCGCTCCTTTGTCGGCACTCCGAAGCGACAGTTCGGCGCTGACCTTTGCGCCTGGTGCGTAGGAAGCCGCCAGACCCTTGACGCCAGCGCTCAGCGAGCGATCCTCCGGATAGAGAACCCAGCGTGCAGTGCCATCTCTTTCCCCGTACCAGCGGCGCTCACGCCCTTCGTCCCGCAGGTTGTATCCCCTGAGCGTGACGAGCCCGTGGAAAGCCGGATTCGCCGGAATAGTGAACGGCTGCTCCTCGCCGCTCATCCTGATCTGCCAGTGCCCGACAACAGCTGTCTCCGAAAGGACATCGATATCTACGCTGGTTCCGGGCCTCGCGTGGATGGTTCCTTCGATCGGTTCCCCCGGCCGCATAAGCGTGTGCGCCAGAGATATCCAGATTCCTTCGCTAGCGCCCGTCCAAAGTTGGTCGTCGAAGTGGGAGACTCTGCCTCCCGCATCGCGGGCAGTGACGCGGATATTGGGCCTGTTATTTTCCTCACCGATTGCTTTTTGCGGAAAGTGTAGCGTCACCTTGGCGAGCCCATAGCGGTTCGTCTTCACCGTCATAGCTCTGGTTGCATGCGACTGGCCGTCCATCCAATCCAGCGTCACTCGGCAAGGCGCCGGCGTTCCGTCGGCGAATGCTGTTGAGATCAGGTACTCGCCCTCGCGCTCGCTCGATCCAATCGCGTTGAGGTAGATGTGGACGGGCTCTTTGGTTAGCCGTACCGTGAAATTGCGTGGTTCCGTCCGGCCGGTTGTCGCATCGGTCACCATCGCCCGGTACTGAACGTCCCTGTAGCGCTCCCATGTGTCACTGTTGAGCCGGTCGAATTCGTCCATCACCTTCAGGGTTAGTGTTGCGTCACCATTTAAGTCGAGTTGCGCCTTGTCCTCAACCTCCTTCGGCTCGTCATAGCGTCCTGTCTTTGGGTTCCACTCCGCATCGTCGGCGCGCACCAGCCGCACGCTGCCGGAGGCAACCGGCTTGCCGAAGAGGTATCCGGCGTGAATCACGACCTTCGGCTCTTCGCCGGTAAGATAGAAGGCGCGGTCAGGCGTAGCCATTACGCTGAACTCAGGCAGTTCGTAGCGCTGGATTCTGACCTCTTGCGTGGCATCACCGCCGCCGCCCGTCACGTTATCCATATCGAACTTCACTTCGTAGTCGCCGGTCGCGGTCTGTTCGGTAGTCTTCCAGTCGTAGGCCACAATCCCGAAACGGTTTGTCTTTAGCGAGGCCTTGGCGAGGGTCTTGTTGTCGGGGTCTGTGACTGTCACTGTGACGGGTTCATCCGTGGCGGCGCGGCCGCCGTCCCTGAAGGCCAGTGCACGAAGGTGGACGGTCTCTCCCGGCTTGTGCAGCGGTTTGTCCATCTCCACATGTGTGCTCCCCAGGTCCATCACCTCCACATCTCCGTTCACCGAGTCCCGTACCAGCGCTCCGCCTTCTCCTGTAAGCGTTCCCTCAACGGTCAGATCCAGCGAGTCGCCAGGCTTGCCCAAGGGCGCAAAGGTCAGGATCGCCTCTCCATCGCGTCTGGTCGTCGCCACGCGAGTCAAGCTCTCTTTCCTGGAGTTGTCCCCATCGTCAGAGAGTGTCGCCTTGAGGTTTACACGCGGAAGGGCCTTCCCGGTCACCGGGTTGACGGCGATGACCCTCGCGCTCAGAGCGTGGCCCTGTGCAATCAACTTAGGATAGGCCAGTCGCAGTTCCATAAGGTTGGCCGTGATCGCTCCAACCGAAAGCACTCCGTGCGAGCGCTCCGTTCCGCTCAAGTCGACGCGATATCCAACTCGGTACCAACCAATATCTTCCTCGCGAGCCCCGCGCGCGTCCTTTGGCCAGGGAAGAATCGCCGAAGCCGTCCGGCCATTCGTGTCTACGGTGGCAACCGTCTCGCCGCTTCGCACATCCTTTGGGGATGCGAGCAAGACAACAACTCTCGCTCCGGGACTTGGCACTGCGCTCAGCGGCAGCGTCACATGAATAGTGTCCTTCTCAAGCGTGGCTTTGGCCCCTGCTTCCAACACCTGCAGCTCGGCCGCTGCGTTCCCAGCTTGCTGGCGGGGCTGAATACTCGGATTTTGGGCGAAAGAGATTGTGGCAAATTGCAAAATCGAAACAAGTAAGGCTGTCCGCCGGATCATGGTTAGCCATCCTAGCACAGAAGTATTCTGCTTGATTGAGCCCGCTCTACCCGTGTGTGGATCGTTTCTTGGCTGATAGACGGATTCTAGAGTGTTAGGGCACCTCAGTCGCGTGATCGTTTCTTGGTTGTTTTTAGAACACAGCAGCAGGAACAATCGCATGCTCGGACACAACGTGATCCAGCTCACGTCGGGTTAGAGTTGGCGACGACACGACCGGAATCCTGATTTGGCCTCGCTTCTGATGAAGCCTAGTGCAATTTCCCAAATCACGACGGGATGTTCAGCTACGATTTAACCAGGCGGGGCCCGATGAAAGTCTCCAACGTGATGAACAGTATCGTATCCATATTCAAGAACCCTGAGAGATATTCTCCGGGCGAGGATGCAACAGCACGGGTCATCCGGCGATTGGTCTCGCCCTGTCCAGTCTGCGACCAAGAGGGCCTTGATGGCCACACGTATGCGGAGATCGCCAGCCAAGAAGCTCCAGCCAAGACAGAAGCGTTGAGACACTTTTGCGATCTATACACTTCTCGAAAATGGAGTGAGCTGAATCAGATTCATGAATTTGATGGAAACGTTAACGACCTCATTATCTACGCACTCTTTTGTGCTCGTTGGGGAGGATGCATGTTGGCAATTCGTTTGGCTGCCGATCTAAACGATCCTGATTCCTTGGAGAGCGTGATCATTCTCGACAAACAGGAAGTTGAGGCTATCCGGTTGTTGCCCATCAATCTATTGCCTGTTTCAAAGGCAGAGCAGATCTGACAACGAATGTGAAACGAAGTCGGGGCGGCCTGAGCGCTCCTTTGGTTGACAGTGATCCTTCCCGATCCGGCTTTTTACCTTTTCTTTGCCTCCGGTGGCTAGACTCTGGGATCGTGTACGGTTGGGCGACCATCCGACCCGAAGCTGGCGGAATGGGTCGACAATGGAACAGTTTTTGGTTATCTGGTGTCAAACCTAGTAATGGCCCTCAAAAACAGACTTGCGCGGGTGTTGCGCTTCTCATCTCTAGCTGCGCTCTCCCTTGTCATGTTGGCTCTTGCTCTGGTTCAAGTTCGGCAGCATGTGTTCCGGCATCGGGTCCAACTACTGCTCAACGACATGCGGAACCTGTGGATGCACCCCGGCACCTTCAACGATCTTCGAAATCTGCAAGAGCGTTGGGGAGAATTCGGCCACCATGACGGCACTTGCACGGCACAGCATTGTGAGTACACGATCACGCTTACGAGCCTTCAGCCGCCGCGCTGGGAAAACGATAGGCTCCGCATTTTGCTAGGCGAAGGTCTCGTCCTGCTGGGGGCAAGAGAGGTCAGCCTCATGAGCGGGATCGTTGTGCACGACGATCGAATGGTTCTCGAATCGGTCTGGTTCGTGATTGATGCCCCCAAAGCAGACGGAGCCATGATGGAAGTCAGGATTCATTCTGCGTCGCGCCTGTTTCTGGATGGATATGTGGGCAGAGAAACCGATCTAGAGCGCGAATACGTGATTGGCCGGCCCCAACCGGGCACGAATGCTACGGTGCATTTGACGCCTCAGACCAACATCGCCGACATCAAACGCCTGACCGATATGAATCTGGAGTGCATCACTCGCATCAAGGCCTGCGCCGATATGGATGACCTGCTTCCTGCAGCATGGACTGAGTACCGCTATGAGCACAGGGAGTTTGCCTTGGCGGAATACGCGTTGAAGTGCTCGGCATCTCCAGCACTTTTCGCCCGCGAGGCGGATAACATCGCTCTGGCAGAGGTTCTCAAGTTGCACGCGCCGGAAGATCCGGGTGAATCGCGCACCGAGGGCGCCACCATTCGTATCGTTGAGAGTCTCAAGAACAATGCGGGTCATCCGGTGGGAAGCGTCGCGCATATCTCATTTGGTGGGCAGAACGTTTACGCTGGCCCCAGTGCACCGAGCGACCCGAACCGCAAACTAGCTGTCGGAGACCGCATATTTCTTCTATATCCACGACTTGTCCCAGGACAATCGCCAGAGTTGATCGACACCGGCTCGTGCTCACTTATTCCGTATGGCGCTGCAACGCTCAAAGGCGTTCGCGAAGGAATTGCGATGGACCCAGCAGACGATGGGCTGCGCGATATCTCGATCCCATACTAGGTTCTCCGATTCAGTGGGTTGATCCGTAGGGCCGAACAGTCATTCGAACTGATAGCTCGTGTATCACGGGTCATACTCACCCAGCCTGATTGCCTCGCCCAGCGGGAATCGTGGCCGACTTTTTCGTTCGTGATCTCCGATTGAAGCATCGAGATTGGCGCCATCCATTCCGAGGCTTTGGGGAACATTGCGCGCCGCGCCGGTGTCTACCTTGAATATGAAACCAAGAACGCGGTGGGTGAGGGTTCTCTGGATGGCGTGCGTGAGCATCCTGGCTGCTGTCGCCGGACTGTCCGTGTTTGTACAGATTGAACAACAGCTGCTACGTTGGCGCGCCGAACGGCTGCTGGCCGACATCCGCGCAGTTCAGATGGGAAAGAGCACCTGGATGGACGCGCAGCGGCTGATGTATCGGTGGGGCGCCTGGGGCGCTTGGATCGGATCGTGTTCCGCTGACGATTGCGAATATCAGATTGCGCTGCAGGATGCATCTCACACCTACCCAGTTTTCTTCTGGACCCAAAAAGGCAACACGGTGCGGGCCGCTGGTCACGAATACGCTCTTCGCCTTCAATGGTTCTATTGGATTCTTGGCGGTCGCGCGGCAAATGTATATGCGTCCATTCGCGTTAAAAACGGAGTCGTTTGGACCAAGTCATTCGAAGTTCTAACTCCCAGGAGACTCTTTGAAGAAGACGAAAGCGATTTGCTGATAGGAGACGCTTCCGGTGTGACCCGATTCAGGCCTGGCAGCGACAACCCCGGCCTGGATGCGCATCCGGAGTATTCCGTTCGTGCGTCTGGTCCATGCGACGGTTGTAGTGGCGCATGCACGATTTGTTAGATGATTTCTGCGCAATTTACACCTTTTGCCGATCCCGCGGTTATCGGTCAACTTTTCAACTTCAATTTGGACTGCATATCAAGTTGGCGGCTGTGCAATAAGCCCTCTGACATCATGCCATCGGCATGGCCGCTCTTTCGCCAAGACGACGCTGCGCAGAGAAACGGATATGATCATTGGCCAAATTGCAATGTTCCCCTTGAAGCCATCGGACGCGACTATCGTTACGGGCTGCAGACGAGAGTCGAGTCAGTCAAGACCGTCAGGGAATCGGATGGGTACATCCGCTACGAAGCGCAATTGCTCGTCAGCGTCGATTTGAAGAACGATCCGCTGGAGGCGGGGCCAGCGGTTGAAAAGGAACTGCAGAAGGTTCTGCTTGGCTGGCAGGAAAGCGTGCTTCCTGGCGGCGCGCGCGCTTCTGACATCAAGCCGGGTGATGGAATGATCTTTATGTTTGATGAGTTGCCGTCACCGGACGCCATTGGCTTAGGCTACAGCCCATGCAGCTTTATTCCAGACACTGACCAGAACCGCGCAGCGATTCGAAGAGGCATAGCAAAGGACGCGCTGTCGGATCTTCGCTAGCGCCGGGCGCGGCGGGACTGGATTTCCGCTCGGAACAATTGCCAACCCGCCGGTGTCCAATAGAATAGGAGCAACTCACAGCACAATCAACGAGGCCGAGCATTGTGGATGAGAGGAAAGCCGAAACGAACATCCGGTTGCGCTTGCGACTTACTTTGGCTGTAATCCTTAGCCTTTTCATCGCGTATGCGCTCCTCGTGGTTTTTGTTCGCGTGCGTGAGTCTATTGTCCGCTCACGGTCGGAAGCTATGCGTGCAGAGTTTCTGAAGCTGCATGTTGGAGAGACGACCAAGGAGGATATCGAAACTTTGCACAGGCGGTTTGCAGGTTCTCTAACTGAGAATGTGGACTGCGGGAGCACCAGTTGCGAGTACACAATAGGCAATGTGTGGGGCTACTCCCGTTGGTTCATGTTAACCCAACTCGCCCACGATCACATGCCGTCCTCACAACTTACGCTCAAAACCAATCGGAATCTATTGTCAAGCGCGTCATTTTATGTTGGCGTTGTGGTTCCCAAGGGCTACGGCACACGCGAAGAACGAAAACTGCTGAAAATCCCAGGCTATGTGCCGTACTCCTCCGGTGAATACCAGTTATTCGGCCGTGCGTCGCTGGATAGCACCTTGCCGGAACTGTCTCGCGTTGCGCGGCTGACTGAGAAACCGGCTTATCGAGTCTGGGGTCCGTCGGCTTGCACGAACTGCGTGGCGATCTTTGTTAGTGCTCTGCCGAGTTTGACGCCAGCACAACGGGCACTGGTTTTCGATGTCAACTTCAAATGCATGACTCAATGGTCAATGTGCACAGACAAAGAGGACATCATGCCAACAGC
>Ga0302320_10005990_pt1 | contig 27097 bp, 22 predicted proteins | sample Bog_T0_3_FD_202130 | JGI IMG/M metagenome (GOLD analysis project Ga0302320, IMG submission 202130) | Peat permafrost microbial communities from Stordalen Mire near Abisko, Sweden - Bog_T0_3 | ecosystem: Environmental > Terrestrial > Soil > Wetlands > Peat | place: Sweden: Abisko, Stordalen Mire...
TGGAAGGCTACAAGGTCGTCACCATCGAGTACGCGGCCGACAAGGCCGACATCTTCGTCACCGCGACCGGCAACTTCCACGTCATCCGCCATGAGCACCTTATCAAGATGAAGGATCAGGCGATTGTGTGCAACATTGGCCACTTCGACAGCGAGATTGACATCGCATCGCTCAAGGGCTACAAGTGGGAGAACATCAAGCCCCAGGTCGATCACATCGAGCTGCCAAGCGGCAACCGGATCATCCTGCTCGCGGAGGGCCGTCTGGTGAACCTCGGCTGTGGCACCGGCCACCCGTCCTACGTGATGAGTTCCAGCTTCGCCAACCAGGTGATGGCCCAGATGGAGTTGTTCATGAAGCAGGGCGAATACGCCCCCGGCGTCTACGTGCTGCCGAAGATCCTCGACGAAAAGGTTGCGCGTCTCCAGCTAAAGAAGCTCGACGCCCAGCTCTCTGAGCTGTCCCCCGCACAAGCCTCCTACATCGGTGTCGACGTCTCCGGCCCCTACAAGCCAGACGCCTACCGGTACTGAGTCCGAACCCAGAATGGGGTTCCGCAGTTCGGCGGCCTTCCGACCGTCTCCCGCGATCGTGGGCGCCGGGGACAAGCCGGACAGGGCAAGGCTGCGGAACCCCTTTCAGGGTTCCACAACGCTATCGCGCGTTCCCAGGGTTGCCGCAAGCGGCCAACCCTGGGCTTTGTTTCGTATTCCATTCGGATTGTCATCGTCCCGGAACGACCCTTCCAAAAATGTCGTATACTAGTTTGCTAGCAAGCTAGTATCATGAAGGAATCCAAGCAGCAATTCAATGTGTATCTCCCACCCGACTTGGTGGCCAGTGCGAAGCATCTGGCGATCGACGAACAGCTATCTCTGTCTGAACTGACTTGCCGAGCGCTAGGAAAATATATGGAAAGAAACCAACCCACCCTCAAACTTCAACCCATTGTCCACGTTGCCGACTTAAGGGCGTCAATCGCATTTTATGAGGCCCTTGGCGGGACCATGCTCGTCGGGAGCCGAGATGGCGACTGGGCGCAGGTACGAATTGGAGGCGCAGAAATCGGTCTGCTTGCCCACCCGGCGAATCCCGATCAACTGGAAGGCGAAGTGGAGCTCTGTTTTGAATACTCCGAGCCCTTGGCCGAACTGGAACGGAAGCTTAGCGAGTCGGGAGTGACGATCCTCCGCGGCGCGGCCGACGAAGCCTTCGGCGAGCAACTACAAATCGAGGCCCCAGGGGGCATGCTCGTCAAGATAAATCGGATCGACTTTGAAACCTTCAAATAGTCGACGATTGGCTTGCATAGGTTGCCCGAGGCGGCGACAGCCCTTCGGCTAGCTCCGAATACCGCTCACCGCTGCCGCCGCCTCGGCGACGAAGCTGGCGGCCCTGTGTGCATCTTCGATCGTGGTCTCGGGCCCGAAGGTAAATCTGAGGCCCTCGCGAACCTCTTCGCCCGAGTAGCCCGCTGCGAGCATGACATGGCTTGGTTCGAGCGATCCGCTGGAACATGCAGCGCCGCTACCGGCGGCCAGGCCCATGCGGTCCAGCCGAATGAGCATCGGCTCGGCGTGAATGCCGGGGAAGCGGCCGTGAGCGTGGCCGGGAAGCGACTCCGCGCGCGATACCGAAGGCGTCCAACCCGGAACGTCGGCCAAGACGTCCAGAAAAGCGTCGCGTGCCGGTGCCGGGCTGGAACGCTCGGAGAGCGCCCCGACCGCCGCGCCAAAGCCGACGATGCCGGCCACGTTCTCCGTACCGGCCCGCATTTCCCGCTCCTGACCACCGCCCACGACCAGGGGCTTCAACTTCACTCCGGCCAGGATATAGATCGCGCCAACCCCCTTCGGTCCACCGATTTTGTGGGCGGAGAATGTCACCAGGTCGGGAAGCGGCCTTTGGCCGCAGGCCAGCATCGGCAGCGCCTGCACTGCATCGGAGTGGAACAGGGCGCCAAACCGCCGGGCCAAGGCCGCTACCTCGCAGACAGGCTGCAGGGTTCCAAATTCGTTGTTGGCATGCATCACGCTCACGAGGAGCACGTCGTCGCCCAGAAGATCCTCAAGCGCGTCCATTCGGACCCGAGCCTCCCGATCGACCGGAATGAGGTCGACGCGGTAGCCGAGCCGCTCCAACATCGGCCGAGTGTTGAGGACACAGTGGTGCTCCACCGCGCTCACTAAGACTCGTGAGCGCCGCGCATCCTGGTTGGCAAGGGCGGCGCCAATGACCGCCAAATTCGCGGCCTCGGTCCCACTGCCGGTGAAGAGAACCTCGGCAAATAGGACGCCAAGGGCTCCGGTGAGGATCTCACGAGCCTGATCGACAGCGTTCTTTGCCCGACGCCCTTCCCGGTGCAAGCTGGAGGCGTTTCCGAAACCATCGGCCAGCCAGGGCTCCATCGCGGCGCGCGCCGCTGGGATGAGCGGGCTGGTAGCGGCGTGGTCCAGGTAGATGCGGTTCAGGTGGGCACCCCGGGTAGGGACGATGTCCCCATCGTCCTAAAACCCTTGGAGGGTCTTGGACTCAGGGGTGCGACTTCTTCCGCGAGTGCGGGCAATCCCAAAACCCATAGGACGCCGAGGACGGCGTCCCTGCCCACGGCCGCTGGGCCGCTCGAAATCGGTAGGGGAGGGACAGCGTGGACTGGGTGGACGGAGTGCACAGAACCTCTCACAGCAGCTTCCTGAATACCGGGGGTGGCAGGTAGGTTGCCACGTACCGAAGGGCGGACTGCCATCGCATCGGGCGCTCGCGAAGGGACGCGCTGTACATCCGGCGTCCTTCGGAAGGATGACCGTTGAGGGTGAGAACAGTGCCCAGGGCGGCGAAGTTGTGACTCTTGGCCCGACGCACGTCTTGAAGCGGGAACTTGGCGGTGTAGGCGTCCAGCCGGGGCTCAAGCCAGCGCCGCAGCATCTCGTCGTCGCGCCAGATGCGCTCCAGCTTATGGCTGGCATTTGCCCCGTGCACGCGGTAGAAGGTCAGCGGTTCTTCCACAAAGCCCACCTTCCATTTCTCCGCGATTCGGATCCACATCTCCCAGTCGCCGCTGCCGAAGTAGGCCTCGTTGAATCCACCAAGATCGTCAAAGCACGAGCGCCGGGCAAGAGCCGCGCTGGCAATGATCTTGTTTTGATAGACCAGGGCGAGCGAGAGCTCACCGGTTTCAAAGCGGGGAAACTCGAAGCCGAGGGGGGAGCCGGGCGTTTGCTTGCCTTCCCCATCGATGAACTCTCCATCGGTATGCACCAGCCCGATTTCGGGATGACTATCCAGGAGGTCCACTTGCCGTTCGAGCTTGGTCGGCGCCCAAAGGTCATCGTCGTTCATCACGGCGATCAGTTCCCCTTTGGCGGCGGCCAGGCCGGCGTTCAACGCGCCATAGGTGCCAAGGTTTGTCGCGTTGAAGATCCGCGTCATCGGCTCGGGACGCGCGGTAAGCCATTCGCGGGTCCCGTCGCTGGACCCATCGTCGATCGCCAAAATCTCGAAGTCGCGGAAGGTCTGCGCGTTGATGCTTTCCAGAGCGGCCGGTAGGTACCGCATATGGTTGAAGCAGGTGAGGAGGATCGAAACGCGCGGCATCGCTAGTGGCTGGTGGTCACCTGAACGCTGAAATTAGTGATGTCAAGAGCAGGGTCCGGGCAGGGTCCCAAAATGTTGCCATAGGTCGCGTTGTTGTAAAGCGCCGACGTGTAAAGGGGGATGTTGATCGGCTCATTGACGGTGGCAGGATTCGTTTGATCGCCAAGAGCGTCCTCAATCTTGTTCGCGTTCGAGTCGCCCAGGGGCACCTGGTTCATGGTCAGGAAGTTCACCTGCAGCGTCTGATAAGTAGAGGCTACCTGCGGGCTTGACGCAATCTGCGAGAGCGCAATCGTGAACTGCAACGTGTTATTAGCCCCACTTGGCGCCACCCCGTTGTAGGGGTAGCCGATGGCGTAGTTGGCGGTTAGCGTGGAATCGACGAACTGGTAAATCGTGTACTGATTTGGCGCGCTCGGAGTCCACGCTACATAGTATTCGTTCGGCACATCGGCCGCCGGCGGAGGGGCGCAGTACTCAAACCCATTTCCCCACGGCGGTGCGACCACGGGTTGAGGCCCCGTCGTGGTGGGGTTGGTTTGCGTGCTGGGGTTGATCGCGAAGATGTACACGTAGCCGGGATTCAGGGTGGATGCCACCGTCAACGTAAAGGTCACGAGCGTTCCGCTGATGCCTGAGTTCGCAGGGAATTTGGCGCAGCCGCCTACTGCCAACGCCAATAACGGCGCTAACCATCGAGCCTTGGCGCGAATCACAAGACGCCCTCGGTGTAGTAAAGAATGCGATGACACTGTTCACAAGATACGACGCGGTCCTCGCGCAAGAGGGTCATCGTTCTTGTGGGTAAGGTATTGCCGCACGCGCTGCAGGTGCTGTTCTTCGCCTCCGACATAGCAACGCCGCCAAGACGCGCGCGCAAGGCGTCGTATTTGGCCAGGAGCGCAGGGTCGACTTCCTTTAGGGCAGCCGGTCGGGCCTCCGTGAACCGCTTGAACTCAGACTCAAGCTGCGCCTTGAGGTCCATGGCCTTGGATTGATGGGTTTTGACCTGGGCGCGGAGGGCTGAAAGCCGTATATCAACCTCCTTGACCGCATCTGAAGCGGGCTTGATCCGCTCGCTCGCCACGAGCCATTCGGTCTCCAGGTCTGACCGTCGTCGTTTCAACGACTCGATCTCCTTCTCAATGGTCTCAACCTCTCGTGGGTTGACAACTTTGCCCCCAAATAGCTCTTTGTCGAACTTCTTGATTTTGTCGCTCAGGGTTTTCTGCTGGAGTTCCAGGTCGGTCATCTCGCCCGATACGGCCTTTTCTTGGGCCAGTTTCTCGGCATGCTCGGCCTTGAGAATCTCCATTTGGGCCTGCAGGGCCCTGCCGGGGTCAAGGGCCGCCGCCCGCTTCCGGATCTCAACAAGGGAAGCATCGATCTGATGCAAGCGCCAGAGCTTGCGCAGTTCAAGCGAAGACATGCGTTCATTATGCCTGGAGGGTACGCTCAATCCGCCTATGCCCCTCCTCGTGGAAGACCTCACCCCCCGCCAGATCGTCGCCGAACTGGACAAATACATTGTGGGGCAGGATGCTGCCAAGAGGGCGGTTGCGGTCGCCCTCCGAAACCGGTATCGACGCCAACAGTTACCTCCGGAGGACCGCGACGACGTGTTGCCAAAGAACATCCTCATGGTCGGCCCTACAGGCGTTGGGAAAACCGAAATTGCCCGGCGGCTGGCCCAGATTGCACGCGCGCCTTTCATCAAGGTGGAGGCGACCAAATTCACCGAAGTGGGCTACGTCGGGCGAGACGTCGAATCCATGGTCCGCGACTTGGCGGCGATAGCGGTGCGCCTGGTTGAAAAGGAGCGGCTTGAGGAGATTCGTCCACAGGCAACGCAGTTCGCGGAAAATCGGCTGCTGGAATTATTGGAAGCAGCCATGCCCCACCGCTACTCCGGAGCTGGCCAGACTCCGGAAGAAACCGCCGCCCTTGAGAACACGTACTCTGGCTTTGGCCGGCTCCCTTACACCCAGGAGTCACCCGAGCAGATTGAGGTTCGAGAACGACGACGGCGGCGCATCAGCCTTCTCCTTGAAAACGGTCGGCTCGATCAGAAGTTTGTCGAGGTCGACACCGAGGAGCAAGGCAGCGGATTCCTTCAGGTCTTCACCCCGGGTGGCATGGAAGAGATGGGCCTGGACAGTTTGCCGGGAGGCCTCGGGGGAGGACCCCGCCGAGTGCGGCGCCGGGCCACCGTACGGGAGGCCCGCGAAATCCTGCTTCAGGACGAAGCCAAGCGCATGATCGACCAACCTGGGGTACGGCTGGAGGCGATTTACCGCGCCGAGCAAACCGGCATCATCTTCATTGACGAGATTGACAAGGTAGCGATCAAGAGCGGCGCCGGCTCGGGGCCAGACGTTTCCCGTGAGGGCGTGCAACGCGATCTTCTCCCCATCATCGAAGGAAGCACCGTACAGACAAAGTTCGGACCGCTCAGAACCGACCACATTCTGTTCATCGCGGCAGGCGCGTTTCACATTGCCAAACCCAGTGATCTCATCCCTGAAATCCAAGGGCGACTGCCGATTCGAGTGAGATTGGACGAACTAAACCTCGGCGATTTCAAGCGGATCTTGCGCGAGCCAAAGAACGCCCTCATCAAGCAATACCGAATGCTGCTCAAGGCCGACGGCGTTGATTTGCACATCTCCGAGGACGCCCTCGATGAAATTGCCGGGGTTGCCGCGGCGCTGAACGAGCGTCTTCAAAACATTGGAGCCCGGCGCCTTCACACCGTGATGGAAAAGCTCTTGGAGGAGGTCCTCTTTCGTGCTCCAGACCCCGAATTGAAGTCAATTGACTTTAGCCAGGCAATGGTGCGTGAAATCTTGGATACTAGGATGAAAGGGCCCCAAGAGTCGGAATACATCCTCTAAGGACAAGCGCGACCTTCCTTCGATGGAAAGGCTCGCCGGAAGCCTAAACGAGTCTTCAGTTCGTGCGCCCGCCAACGCTTCGGCGGGGACGACAGAGGAGGTTGGCTCGTGGTGGCCAGGGTGCGCCGGACGGCATGTCCAGGGGGTGGGTTATGCCGTTTCGGGGGTTCGCAGTCGCTTCAGCGGCCTTGTTAGTATTTTGTCATTCCTTCGGTCAGTTCTCAAACGCCGAACGCCAGTCGATTGTCCAGTTCTGGAACCAGCCGGGTCGATACAACGTGTCGACGTTGGAGGGGGAGAGCGGATCATGGGTGGTCCGTCAAACCGTCGACGGTTCCAAGTGGCTCATGCAGTTGGACAAGGCGCGCGGCCTGCAAAAGGGTGCTCACGTCAACCGGCTCAGCGAGCCGATGGAGAATTGGATCGAGGCACGAATCGCCTTCGACAAATGCAGAGCCGAGATGGAGGCCGAATCCCAGAACGGACAGGGCCATGGGCCCTATGTGGGACGGTCATCGGCGGTCGACCCGGGGCCGACGCCCCCGCCGCTCGAGGAGATGGCGGGGCCAGCGCCGGCCTTCGTGGAGGCAGTGCGCCCCCAGAAGTACGAAGTTCGCTTCGACGACGCACTGGCAACCTACGTGGATGAGCCGGCGCTCGACCCTCGCGGTGTGAGCTTCCGCTATGCCAATGGTGTGCGCTCGTCCGGCACAAAGATCAAAGACGAGGAAATGGCGCCGCTCATCGCCGCCGCTGGCCTGACCGATACGGAGGCACGAGTCATGCAGGCGATCTCTCCGTTAGAGGGCAGCTTCGACGCGATCAACACGTACGACACCGGCATCGTCTCGGTGGGCTTCATTCAGTTCTCGTGCCGTGAGAAGGGCGCAGGCTCGCTCGGCCAAGTGCTGCTGCGCGAAAAGACGGAAGATCCCAACGATTTCCAGAAGGACTTCCGCGCCTTCGGTGTAGACGTGGATGACAGTGGCGTACTCGATGTCGTCGACCCGCAAACCGGCGCTGAGGCGACGGGCCCCGACGCCGCCCACGCAATCGTCGACGACAAGCGGCTCACCGCTACCCTTCAAAGGGCCGGTCTCATGAGCAGCGCGTTCAGGATTGCCCAACTGCAGACCGCCAAGGACCTCTACTACCCTGCTTCAAACCTTATCGCGGTGCCGCTCGGCGACTCGGTGGCCAAGGTTCGAGTGGGTGACGTGGTGCGATCGGAGGCCGGTCTCGCCATCCTCATGGACCGCAAGGTCCATCGGGGAAGCCTGGCGCCATTGGCCACGGTGATCGCGGCGGTCGCCCGAGACTGCCATGCCGACTCGGTCGACGCGATAGCCGCCCACGAACTAAGCATAGATCAGGCGATGACCTACCGCGCAGACTTTCTCAGCAACACGACTTTATCACAACCGTCCGCCAATACCCTCGCGGTCCGACGTTCTCGCCGTCGCCGCTCCGCGAACGACTGAACGGCCCACCCAACCCCTGGCCCTCCCCGTCCCCCGGCGGTGGAGGGCCGCCCCATTTCTGGCGAAGTACAATTCCGCCATCGAAACCCTCCGCATTGCCGAGATTTTCCATAGCCTACAGGGCGAGGGCCTCTGGGTCGGGACGCCCTCCGTGTTTGTGAGGGTGTCGGGATGCAATCTGCGCTGCGCTTGGTGCGACACCCCTTATGCCAGTTGGCGGCCTGAAGGGCCGATTCTAGACATTGACACCATCCTTGCCAAGGTCAGCGACTACCGCTGTAAGCACATCGTGCTCACCGGCGGTGAACCGATGCTGTTTCCGGAGGCAGCAAGTCTGACACGCCCGTGGCGCGAGCAGGGTCGAACCATCACCATCGAAACGGCGGGAACGGTCTTTCAAGAGGTCGAATGCGATCTCCTGTCGATCAGTCCCAAGCTGAGAAACTCGCGTCCCGACGATCCCACCTGGTCCGCAAGGCACGAACGCACCCGGCAGAATATCGAGCCCCTCAAGCGCCTCATTGAACGCTATCCCTGCCAGCTAAAGTTCGTGGTGAATCCGGAAGAAGGCGATGATTTCGACGAAATCAGTCGTTTGCTGGACGAGTTGCCGCCAGTTTCGTCCGACCGTATCCTCTTGATGGCAGAGGGAACAACCACCGAAATCCTTGAGCGTCGCATGCGACTCTTGGTCGAGCCATGCCTGCAAAACGGATGGCGGCTCAGTCCCCGTCTGCATGTCCATTTATTCGGCAATGTACGGGGCACCTGAGTCTCTAGGTATCGATACGGGAGGCCGATACTTTAAACGGGCAACCATGTTGCCAGTGTTCGGGGATCATGCTCAATCGGCTCTCTATTCGATCCAAGTTGACGGTTCTGACCGTCATCGCCAGCGCTGCGGCGACCCTCATGGCCGCGATTGGCCTGATCACGTATGACCTGAACTGGTATCAGCAGATGATGCGGAACGAGTTGGCCACCGAGGCCAACATCATCGCCGATAACCTCAACCGAACCGGCATGACTTCGGCCCCGGCCGACCAGGGGCAGTGCCTCCAGATTCTTTCAAGCTTCAAGAACCGACCCGACATCATTGCCGCCGCTGTCTACGGCAGTGACCGAAGCGTTCTGGCCGAATTTCACCAGAACCCCAAGGAAGCCGGTCGAATCCCCACCAATCCTCAGTACCCCCAGACCTATATCGACGGCTCCCAAATCGAATCTTGGGTCGCGGTTGGAGAGGGCACCGACCAGAAGGGATACCTCTACATCCTGGCCGACGGCTCCTCATGGAACCGGCGGCTCGTTTCTTACTTGCTGCTTATCGGCGTTCTCGTACTCGGCGCAAGCGGCATTGCTGCCGCCATTGCCACCAAGCTCATTCGATTTCTCACCGACCCGATCTACGCCCTTCTGTCAGCGATGAAGACCTCGGCCCTGGGTGACTATTCGGTACGCGTCCCTACCGAAGGCGGCAAGGAAATCACTGAATTGATGAGCGGCTTCAACTCCATGGTCAAGGAAATTGAAAACCGCGAAACCGCGCTTAGCGTTGCCAAGGCAGAGCTAGAGGAGCGTGTTCAGGAGCGCACCGCCGAACTTCACGGAGAAGTTGGCGAGCGCAAACGTGCCGAGCAGGCCCTCGTTACCGCGAATGGCGATCTCGCTTTGGCGGTTGCCGAGGCTCAGCGCCTAGCCGAGGAGGCATCATCGGCGAGCAAGTCCAAGTCGGAGTTCCTCGCGAACATGAGCCACGAAATCCGAACTCCGATGAACGGCGTGCTTGGCATGACGGGGCTCCTTCTGGATACACCCTTGTCCGATGAGCAGCGCGACCTTACTGAGACGATCAAAGGTTCCGCCGAGACCCTTCTTGCGATCATCAACGATATTCTCGACTTCTCCAAGATCGAAGCAGGCAAGCTGCATATTGAGAGCACCCATTTCAATCTCCGGACCTGCATCGAAGAAGTCGCCGAGCTCTTTGCCTCCAATTCACACAGCAAGGGGCTTGACATCAACTGCTCGGTGGATCAGGCATTGCCCAGCCAGGTGATTGGCGACCCGGTGCGCATCAAGCAGATTATCTCCAACCTTGTCTCCAACGCGATCAAGTTCACGGAGCAGGGCGAGGTCACCCTTGTTTGCGACGTGCTTGAGGACCACGACTCAAGCGTCAAGTTGAAGCTGATGGTCCAGGACACGGGCATCGGCATCCCCGCAGATCGTCACGAGGCCGTATTCCAGAGCTTCACTCAAGCCGACGGATCGACAACCCGCAAATACGGCGGCACCGGCTTGGGTCTGACCATCTGCGCCCAACTCATCGGCATGATGGGCGGCACGATCAAGCTTGAGTCGGAAGTGGGCAAGGGGTCCAGCTTCATCTGCGTCCTGGAAATGGAGAAGGCGGTCAATGAGCAGCCGGCGGCCACGCCAGGCGTGGAAGCCCTCAAAGGACTCGGCGTGCTTTGCGTGGACGACAGCGAGACGAACCGCAAGATCCTCGTTCGCCAGTTGGCCCATTGGGGATGCGTGGCTCATGCGGTTGGAAGCGGCGCCGAGGCTCTTGAAGCATTGGAGTCCGGCATCGATGGCAAGCCTTACGGAGTCGTCATCATGGACATGCAAATGCCCGATATGGATGGCGTGCAGACGGCCCAGGCCATTCATGAACGGCCGGCGTTTGCGGAGATTCCCTTAATCCTCCTCTCTTCTATCGGCTCCGGTGGACTTGAAGAGCTGAAACTGAAGGGATTCAAGGCCGTGCTTACCAAACCGGTAAGGCAAGTCAACCTTCAGAGAGCGATCCTCCGCGTTATCGGGGCACGAGTGGATTCCAGCGTCCGAAAGGTGCTCCAGCGAGACTACACGGATGTCTTCAAGGGTATGCGAGTGCTCCTGGCCGAAGACAACCTGGTGAACCAAAAGGTCGCCACCCAGATCCTTGCCAAGTTTGGCGTCACCGTCAAAGCCGTCGAAAACGGGCGGTTGGCGCTCCTCGCTCTTGAGTTAGATACCTACGATTTGGTCCTCATGGACGTGCAGATGCCCGAGATGGACGGTTTGGAAGCGTCACGTCGAATCCGCGAAAGCGGCAAGCCATATCGCGACATCACCATCATTGCCCTCACCGCGAACGCGATGAGCGGCGACCGCGAGCGGTGCATCGAAGCTGGCATGAGCGATTACCTCTCGAAGCCGGTGAGGCCCAACGACCTTAGCCAGGCCCTTGAGAAGTGGCGGCAGATCGATGCGCAGGAGAGCGATGACGATCCGGCCTGGGATCACGAGTACCTCACGGGTGGTCTCGGCCTAACCGACGAGGCCATCGCTGGGCTCCTTGCCGAATTCACGACATCCACCGGCGAGATGGTCCACCATCTTGAACAGAACACGATGGAGTTCGATTTGGACGCCATCCTGGATGCCAATCTCCAGCTCAAAACGGCAGCCCGCAGCATCGGCGCCATTCGCCTTTCGAACGCTTGCGAAACTCTTGAAGCAGCCCCCGAAGTTGTTGCAGCCCAGCAACGGGTGTTGAGTGAATATGGGCGACTGATGAAGGTTCTCGCGGTCGATAAAGCAGCCTAGGCAGTGGTTGTCAGCATGGGGCGAACCGCATGCGTTAAGCCGGGCGTCTGAACCTCCGTATGTGGAACCTTGCCATCGTCGGCGCCCTCCTTGTCACCCGAGCAGATTTTCAAGCTCAGCAGATCAAGACCATTCCCAGTCTTCATGCGCTCGCCTTTGCCGCGGCGCCTAGCGGATCGCGAGTGGCCGCCACGTTTGAAGACAATTCCGTCCGAATCTTCGATGCCTCCGTCGGCTCGACGGTAAAGGTGCTCGGCACCCGTACGCAACCCGCGTGGGCCGTTGCATGGAGCCGAGATGGTCGCGAAATCGCCTCAGGGGATGAGACCGGGCGGATCGCGATTTGGACCGTGGCAAACGGAGCGAAAGTCAACGAATACCGCCCTAGCACCCGGGGCATTGAAACGCTCAGTTTCAACCACGACGGGACCCTCCTTCTCAGCACCGGGAAGGACGACACGCTTTGTGTTTACAACATCCCGACCGGCAAACTGATGACCATCAAGGGCAAAGGCGCCAACTTCTACGGCGGCCACTTCTTCCCTGCCTCCAACGGTTTTGCTGCCGCTACCCTGCAAGAGGGCGCCCGCATCTACAACGCCGGAGGTCAGCTTATCAAGACGATTCATGGACACGCCGGCCTTGGAGCCATCGCCGCTGCTGTGAATCCGCTTGGCAACCTTCTCGCGACGGGTGGCCGCGATTCCAAGGCAACCCTTTGGTTCCTTCCGAGCGGCCAGGAAGTCGGCTCGTTCGTCGGCCATCAGGACTGGGTCAACGCGGTGGCTTTCTCCCCGAACGGGCGCCTGATCGCAACGAGCTGCGGGGTGGACCGAACGGTGAAGATTTGGGACGTCGCCACGAGAAGGCCTGTTCAGAGCATCGAGAACGAGTCCTCGCAAGGATCACCCATCGGCTGGACCGCCGATGGCAAGTATCTCCTGACCCGATCCTTCGACGACAGTCTCGTCGTCTCCCAGGTGTCTCCGCCACAAGCAGGCGAACTCCGAACCGTTCATGCCCGCCGCGCTAGGCGCCGACGGCGATAGGTCGACGCCAGACGCGCTGAAGAAGCTTGGGCGGTGGTGCAAGTCGCAGAGCCACGCATGCGGCGAACGCAACGCAGGCCAAAACGGGCGCCAAGAGGATGACCCAGTGGGAACTGCTCCGTAGGTTGATCTCAAAGCCGACCCAAGTGAGGACGCCGCATATCCCTAGGATTCCCATGCTCTTCGAAAAATGGCGCGCCACAGGGAAAAGCCCCCCGGTCTCCGTGCCCACGTGCTTGATGCGTGGATAGAGTTGCACCAGGCTGAACACCGCATTCATAATGCCGATGCCGGCCAAGCCGTAGGCACGCACGATGGGCATTGTGAGCAGCACCGTGGCCACACCGTTGGCAGCGGGAAACCACACCGAGCGGTAGAGAGTGCCGCGCGCCACGTAAGCGGTGCCCAGCGCCCGATAGTGCAGCTCTCCGGCGTAGTTGAGTGCCACGCAGAGCATGACCAGACTCGCCGAACCGAAGATCTTGTCCGGCACCCAAAGGTGCATGATCGCGCTTCCGAAGGCGCAAGGCACCATCATGAAACTGCAAGCCATCGCCCAAACGACCAGGCAATTTCGGTGGAGTTTGGACGCCATTTCCTGAGGCCCTTGTTGAGCGCTCCGGGTGACCTCGGGCTGGGTGGTGTCGATGGTGCTTCCAAGCAGGTCGGTGAGGATTTCGGCAGGGCGGCTGATGAATTGGTATTGGCCGGTCAGCGCGGGGCTGTAGAAGTAGATGATCTGCCGATCACTGCGATTGCTGAAGGTTCCGGCGACCCGGTTCGGGTAGTTCGTGAGACCTTGACGCCACAAATCCCGAGCAATGGCCCGATCGTAGCCGGGTCGGAAACGAAAGCCCGGCTCCTGAATGCGAACCCAGATCAATCCCAAGAGAAGCCCCACCAATGTCCCTCCGCCATATCCGAACGAGACCCATAACATGTTCCGGTTATGCCAACCCAAAGCGAGGGCAATTGCCGAACCCAGGAAGTTGACAAGGAAATAAAGCACGCCCTGGAGGTCAAAGCGGTTCTTGGCGGCAAGGGCCGAGCAGTAGTATTGGACAAGCCAAAGGCCGGCAAACTGCCAGCTGAGAAACTCCATGAAGGCAACGCCCTGCATGCGAGTGAGACCGACCATTTCATGGGCAGCGCCGATGAGCGGATAGACAATCATGCCCGCCAACGCCACTACATACCCAAGAGTCATTTGTGTCCGATGGATACTCCATCCCTCTTCCACGTCCCCTCGATGGAACGCCTCGGTGATGCGCCTCGCACCACCCACGAAGAATCCCACGTCAAGCAAGGCGACAAAGAAGAAGAATCCATTGCCAACCGCGTACGCGCCGTAGGCGCTTTCCCCGAACCAATGGAGAAAGAAACGCATGCTCAGCACATTGACCGTCATCGAGAGCAGGCGGGCGGCAATGAGGAATAGCGACTGCTTCGACTTCATCGCTGCGCCACCGTTTCATCAGCCTGGCGGAGTGTAAGATCGTGGGAATGGCGAAGGACCGGCTCGTGGTGGCTCAACTGGTTTCCGACTTCGTGGTGGGAGGAATTGAGCGCAACATCCGGTTTATGGCCGGCCCCATGGCGGAGCGAGGGATCGACTTCGTGTTGATCTCGCTCAATGACAACATTGACCCCGGGCCCGAACTGAAGGCAGTCGGCACTCCAGGTTACGGACTCTCGAGTGACTGGAAACCGATACGCTACCCTGCCCTTCCTCCCAAATCGGTGGCTTCCCGGCTGCTGACCGCGAAGGCCAACCACCCTATTCAGTTGGTTCACGCCCATCACTACTCGGCGATCGCCGCGGCGCCGATGGTCGCTTCGCGGCTCGGCGTCCCCTACCTTGCCACCCACCACGCGACCGACGAGCGTTGGCAGACCGATCCCGGTTGGCGCATGATCGCTCTCCGGCGATACATGAAGGACGCCTTCCTCAACTCCAAGAAAGTGCTTTGTTGGACGCAAGCGGTGGTCGATGACGTGACCAAGATCTGCGGCCACGTGTTGCCCCAGGCCGAAATCGTGGAGCTGCCGATTGAGGATCGCTATTTTGCCGCCTCTAATCCCGGTGCCGTACGGGATATTGATGTGGTGATGGTCGGAAGACTCGCCCCCCAAAAGAACGTGCTCTTTGCCCTGAGGGTCTTTGCCGCGTTGCGGACTCGGCGCCCCAGCCTTCGGGTGGTGTTGCTTGGTGGCGGGCCGTCCGAATCTGCCGTCCGAACTGAGGTGGCCTCTCTCAAGCTTGGGGACTCGGTTGAGGTGCTCGGCAATGTCCCGCCAGATGAAGTATTGAGCACCCTCAACCGGTCGAAGATTCAATACATGCCAAGCCTGTTTGAAGGCCTCAGCGCCGCGTTTATTGAAGCAATGGCGACCGGGCTGGACACGGTGGTCAGCGATATACCGAGTTTTCGCGCTCCCTTCAAAGCCGCATCCGGGCTTTACTTTGTGGACCCGAGGGACTTGCAAGGCAACGTGGACACGCTGGACCAAGCGATCTCCGCCTATCAATTCCGGCCTCGACCAGAACTGCGCGAGCGGTTCAATCAGGCCACCTACTGCGACCGGATTGAGGCGACCTATCGAAGCATCGTGGCTGGCTAGCGGCTCGGGCATGGGCGCTAATAAGCCAGCCGCCCCCTCTCGCGGCGATATTCGGATTCCGTGGCCATGGCGACGCCGGCAATACCAAACGTTGCCTGGACCGTAAAGTAGTCGAAGAACAGCGGATTTGAGTTCATGCCGACGAAGATGATAAGGACCTGGACCAGCAGCATAAAGACGACCCGTTTGCGGAAAGGATCGTCAACTTGGAGCAGAAGGGTGAAGACCGACTTGACCGCCACCAGACCGGTAAGTGCCACCAAGATTACGGCCGGAAACCCACCCCAGGCAGCAAAATCAAGATAGCCGTTGTCGAGCGGAAATCCCTTCACGAAGCGATCCACCGTAGTTGATGCCGAGGAGATAAAGCCGGTCTCCGGGCCGATGCCAAAGAGTGGACGCACCTCAAGGACCCGATAGGCCTGTGGCCAGCCGACCTTGAGTCGATAGGCCAACGTGTCGGTGTTGGCATTGAGTCCGTACTTGAGCCGCTCATAGGCCGCAAAGCCCACACCAACCAGGCACGTCACGAAGAAGGCCAGGTAGCCGATCGATCCCTCACGATGCCTTCGCACGAGGGCGAAGATAAACCACACAAATAGTAAGCCAAGCACGGGGTAGACGCCGCGTAACTGGGCCATAAACGCCACACCCAGAAAGCCGAAGGCGGCGAGGGCTTCCCAAGGCTTGAATTTTCGTGACAGCACGACTCCGGCAAAGAAGGAGAAACCGAACATGGCCCACTCGGTCATCTGCAGCGGCCACCCGGTCAACCCGACGACTCGAGTTCCGCCATCGCCTTTGCCGCTCCAGTCGGTGATGTCGGCGCCATTGTAGTTCTCGGCGATCTTCAAGGCAGGGCCGAAGTGAACGAACTGAAGGATGGCGACCACCGAATGGATGCAAGCGGCGGCAATGATGCACTTGATGTAGATCTCGCGCCACTGGGGTCGATAGTAGTTCAACGCCGCTGCCTGCATGAACAGCAGGAAGTACATGAACATGAAGTAGTCCGGGATTCCAAACACCGAGGACCGGCTGAGGGTGAGGGCGGCATTGTAGCTGCAAACGACAATCCAGCCGTTCAAGAGCACCATGCCCGCGATGGCGGCGGGAATGCGCAGGGGAAGGCGGACCTTCCAGTAGGTGAGAATGAGATTGAGAAGGACGCTCACCACCACGACCTTGGGCACCGAGGACGCGACCTCAGATCGTCCAGGCAGCATCGCGGTCAAGATCGGAATCACCAGGTTGAACCCCGACCAGAGCGCCAGCCCCCGATACCCGTCGATTTGCGGGGGATTGAGGGGTCGCGGTTCGGCGGCGATAGCCGATGGGGGGACCGTCATGACTGTTACCTTCAGGCCCGTTCGACGAACGCCGATGCCTCGTGGGTGAACGGCTCGTCTTTCTCGCTCGCGCCGCTCAGAACGAGTGAAATCTGCTTGGCCCCGGCTCTCCTCAGGATGTCCTGGGCCTTGAGGATATGCCGATAGTTTGTATTGGACGCCGAGACCACCAAGCAAACTTCGTCGACGCAAGCGACCATTCGCGCGGCATCGCTTACCCGGTCGACGGGAGGCGCATCGATGATGAGGAGGTCCACTCCTTGCGCGTAGGCTGCAATCAGGCCGCAGAGCTTCTCGAAGGGGACATCGGCCGCTCGGAGGGTGAGATCGTTGCCGGCCGGCACAATTCGAAGATTCTGGTTGTGAGTCGCATGGGCGCCACTGGTGCATGGTCCTGGCTCGTTGCGATTAAGAATCTCTCGAATGCCGGACTCCCCGGCGAGGCCGAACATTCGGCTGAGAGCGGCAAACTGGAGATCGAAGTCGAGGATGACCACCTGGGCGCCGGTCTTTGCCGCCGCGAGTCCCAACTGCGCCGAAGCGGTGGTGGCGCCCACCATGCCACCAACGCCGGTCACCAGCACCATTTTCGGCTTGGCAGGAGCGCCGGAAAGCACCGAGAACGCCATGAATCGGTAGGGCTCCAATACGGCTGCATTGTCGGTGAGCACCGATTGCTTCATTCGACGGACAAGCTGGCGCGGCAGCTTGGGAACGGCCGCCACCACCGGAAGCCCCGTCAATTCGGTGAGCTGGGTGGAGTTGTAGACCCGAAGCTTGAGCGCCTCCAGAACATAGCTGTAGAGGAGGCCGAGCATCATGCCGGCCACGATTCCGATCAAAATCAGTCTCGGCAGGCTGGGTTGCACCGGCTTGTAGATAGGAGTGGCCGGATACGGGATCTGGGCGGCCGAGCCGGCATCTTGGGTCTTGAACGTAAGATGCTCCAACTCGTCCTTGGTGCTGCGGTATTTCTGTTCAGCCAGATCTTCCTCAGTGGAAAGCTGCTTGATCTCGGCCTCTTGATCCGGCAGGTTGCCGACCTGGTTGGCTTCGGAGGCAACCAGAGCTTGAAGCTGGGCTACCTTTCGAACGAGACCGTCCCGCCGCGAAAATGCCTCCACCAACTGCTGCTGGATCGCCTGATAGTTGGGGTTATCGGCGGTGACCGCTTCGCTTTGGATGAACGCATCGTTCTCGGCCTTGAGTCTGGCCTTGGCGCCGGCAATCTCGCGATCAATCGCCCGGACCTGGGTCGAATTGTCGTCGTACTGGGCAGCGGTTTCGTCGCGCTTTGCCTCAAGATCGGAAAGATCGTTCTCGAGGTTCTGGACCACCGGGTTCTTGACCGTGGTGGACGAAGCGACGGACTTCGGCTGGATCGTGCTGAGTTGCGACGTCAACGTGGAGACGTTGCCCTCCGCCTCTTGAAGATCGCTCTGCGCGTTGTTGAGGGACAGCTTGTCGGCAGAGTACTGATTCTGGGCGTTGGTGAACGCAACGGTGGGATCCATGACCCCGTTCTTGAGCTTGTAGGTCTTGAGGTTGTCCTCCGCCTTGTCCATGCTCTGTTTGGCTTCCGCCACCTGCTGCTCAAGGTAGGCCTTGGCCGCTTGGGCCACCTGCATGGCCTCCCGTTCGCGAACCTTGTTGTACACCGCACCCACTTCGTTGGCGATATCGGCGGCCGTTTCGGGGCTGTATGCCCGAACCCGAACGTCGGCGACCGCGGTCTCCTTGTCGTTCAGCACGTCGTACATCTGAAACAAGTTGTCGAGGTCGTCTTGGCTGAGCTTTTGTCCCTGGCGGGTGGCGACATTCTGGGCGGCCTCATCGAAAAGAGCCTCCCCACTCAAGACTTGAACTTCGGATTCGGTATCGCGGGCGTTGGCCGAGTCGAGGAACTCTTGCACGTCCGGGAGCAAGTCAACGTTGCGGGTCGTCGGGGTGAAGCCGACCACGATCTGCATCCGGCCTTCGTAAACCTTCTTGCTGAACACGAAGACGAGAAGGGCGATCACCACGGCCGCCGCCGTAAACAGAAGCACTCGTCGTAGGTGAAGTCGATAGACTGGCATGGTTAAAACCTTCGGTCGCCCAGGCGCGACCGACCCGCGCACATTAAATTCTCGGCGAGTTAGGGAGTTCGTCCTAACTTAAATCGGTCCAATCTGCCGAACAACCCGGTATTCCTCACAGCCACGGGCCCCATCTGGCGGCTCCGCCGACCCTTTGGCGCTTGGCGCCCGTCTTATGAACGGAATGCTCGCACTTGGCGCCATCTTGGCATTAACCCACGAGTCGAACGTCAACGACGTTCTCTTGAACCTCGACCGCAAGTTCTCCGCGGAGGTGAAACAGCGCGGCATTCGGGAGGCGTTTCTTGACAACCTGTCCGACGATGGCTTGATCTTCGCCCCCTTTCCTTCCAACGGGAAATATGTCTGGAAGAATCGAAAGCCGACGAACACCGATCTTCGGTGGAAGCCCTATTGGGTGCAGACCGCCGCCTCGGGAGACCTGGGCTGGACGGCTGGCCCATTCCGGGTCTACGACCATGACCAGGTAACGTCTTCTGGAGTCTATGTAGCCTTCTGGCGGAAAGGGGACAACGGCAGTTGGAAAGTTGATCTCATTGCTAGCATGCCGGGTGTTCCGGTACCGGACGCCGCCGCCTCGTCGGTCACCAACCTCCCCTCCCCGACCCAGACGTCAGACGACGTTCCCGCATTCAGCCTCGATCAGGAACCTGAGCAAGGATCGCTGTTTCTAGGTGATCCATGGGGGCTTTCGCTCAATAATCGGCCGAACTGGTTCAGCCACGAATCGCTGACGATGATGGGGGCGGTCCCAATTTTCCAGCGCCGATCTCAGGACGGGAGCATGGCATTTCGATTTTCAAAGGTGGACCTTGAGGGAGCCGATTCGGGCGCCTACTACGATATCCAAGTACTTGATCATGACGGGGGCGGCTACCACGACCGCCTCGATCTGATCCGAAAATCGCCGCCAACTCCCGGTCGCCGCTGATACTTTCGAAGACGAAACCGTACGCCTTGTGTAGTAGTATGCCGTGAGGTTTATATGAAGAAGTATCTAACCGAATTCGTTGGCACGTTTCTGTTTCTCTTTGTCATTTCGCTGGTCGGCCCCTCCGGCACTCCGCTCACGCCGCTTGCCATCGGCTGCGCGCTGATGATCATGGTCTACGCGGGAGGAGCGATCTCCGGAGGGCATTACAATCCCGCCGTCACCCTGGGCCTTGCCTCGGTCAAGAAGATGCCCGGCTCTGACGTCATTCCTTACATCGTTTCCCAACTTTTGGGGGGCATCGCCGCCTTCCTGCTGGGCGGATACATCTATAAAAGTGGCGGCATCCATCCTGGTGCAGGCATCGATGCCACCAAGGCGCTGATTGTTGAGGCGATCTTCACATTCGCGCTCGTTCTCGTGGTCTTGAATGTGGCCTGCAGCAAGGCGACGGTGGGCAACAGCTATTTTGGCCTTGCGATCGGCTTCACCATCGTGGTGGCCGCCACCGGCGGCGGCCCGCTGTCCGGCGGCGCCTTCAACCCGGCGGTTGGCATCAGCGCCACCGTTGCCGACGTGGTGTACAACAAGACCGGCTGGCAGGACATCTGGCTCTACATCGTGGGTCCGATCGTTGGCGGCCTGCTCGCAGCCATGATCTGGCGCGTCCAGCACCCCGACGAGGACCTTGCCCTAGGATAAGGACTGAGACAGCTTCAGAGCAGAGCCGTCTCTCCCGCTGAACGATCTGAGTTCGCCGTCGGTCACTCCGATCGTTCAGCGACGTCTTGCGGGGCCGAGAGGTTTGGGTTTTGAGGGCATTCGTCAACGCGGCACCTTCGTAGGAACAAGTCGCATCCCTTCGTTAAGGGATGCCGGCGGCTCGTCGGTCGTGGGTCATAATGCCTTCTTAGCCCTATGAACCGACCCTTTACTTCCGTTGCCGACCTCATGGCCGAAATGACGCTCGCTGAGAAGATCGGCCAACTTCATCAATCCCCAAACGACACTCACCTGAATGCGGAGGAGATTCGGGCCGGAAGGGTCGGCTCCGTCATCTGCACCTCGAGCGCCTTCGCGGGGAACGAAGACCAAGAGCGGGTGCGAGCCCGCAAGGTCAACGAGATGCAACGGGTGGCGGTGGAGGAGAGTCGCCTCGGCATTCCCTTGTTGGTGGCCCGAGACGTGATTCACGGTCACCGCACCGTGGCCCCGATCCCACTGGGGCAGGCCGCGTCCTGGTGGCCCGAGGGCGTCAAAGATGCGGCGGAGGTGGCCGGACTGGAGGCGTATGCGGATGGCATCCGATGGGTGTTCACCCCCATGCTCGACATCGCGCGAGATCCGCGCTGGGGCCGCGTCGCCGAAGGGTTCGGTGAAGATCCCTACCTGGCCGGCATCATGGCGTCGGCGGCGGTGCTCGGTTACCAAGGAGACGACCTTGCCGCCAAAGGCCGGGTGGCGGCGTGTGCCAAGCACTTTGCCGGCTACGGCGCCGCTGAAGGCGGGCGCGACTACAACACCACGGAAATCTCCCGCAACACCATGCGCAACATCTACCTACCCCCCTTCAAGGCAGCGGTGGACGCCGGGGTTGCCAGCATCATGTCCGGCTTTCATGAGATTGGCGGAGTGCCGGTGAGCGGCAACCGCTGGCTGCTGACCGATGTGCTTCGCGAAGAATGGGGCTTTGAAGGCGTGGTGGTGAGCGATTGGGGCGCAGTCGCCGAACTGGTGCCCCACGGCATGGCCGAAGACAAACGTGACGCCGGCGCCAAAGGCCTCCTTGCCGGAATCGATGTCGACATGGCGGCGGAGGCTTACCTCGACCACCTTGAAGAGCTCGTCGGTTCCGGCGTTGTGCCGCTGGCAAATGTTGACCAGGCATGCCGCCGGGTGCTTGAACTGAAAGCCGCGCTGGGTCTTTTCGAGAACCCGTACACCGAGCCAGACCTCGCTGACGAAGTTCACTTCTCGGCGGCCGCCCAATCGGCGGTATTGGACCTCGCGCGCAAGTCGGCGGTGCTGCTTCGAAACAACGGCCTCCTGCCATTGCCTCGCAAAATCAAGACACTTGGCGTCTTCGGACCCCTGCACGATAACGGGCGTGAATTGTTGGGAAGCTGGTGCCTGGATGGCATAGAGTCCGATGTGGTTACCGTGCTCGATGGCATCAAAGCGGAATTCGAAATCGAGAAGCTCTACCACTCCGATCTGCCCGACGAGGCGTCGTTCCAGGCCAGGCACTGCGACGTCGTCATCGTGGTGGTGGGAGAGCATCACCTGCGCAGCGGCGAAAATAACTGCATCACAACCCTCGATCTGCCTGCGGGCCAAACCGACTTCTTGGCAGGGGTGAAGCGGATGGGGATTCCGACGGTTGCGGTGATCCTTGCCGGACGGCCCCTGGCTTTGCCCCGCGCGCTAAACGATGTCGACGCCATTCTGTATGCCTGGCAGCCGGGAACGCTTGGCGGCGCTGCAGTCGCCGAAATCCTGAGCGGGACCGTCAACCCGTCTGGCAAACTGCCGGTCACGTTTCCCCGCACGGTGGGACAAGTTCCGATCTACTACAACCACAAGGCCACCGGTCGCCCGACCGATCCTTACGGTCATGGCTGGTCGCGCTACATCGACGAAAAGGACTCGCCATTGTATGAGTTCGGATTCGGTCTGAGTTACACGACTTTCGGGTATTCCGATCTGCAAGTGGCGCCGCACGGCGATGGTTTTTACATATCCGCACAGGTGACCAACACCGGCGCCGTGGCTGGGGAAGAAATCGTTCAACTCTATCTGCGCGATCATGCCGCCACGGTGACCCGGCCTGTAAAGGAGTTGAAGGGGTTCGCAAGGATCCCCTTGAAGCCTGGGGAATCACGGCCGGTATCGTTTGAACTTAGCCGGCACGATCTGGGCTTCTACGGGGCCGATGAAGTCTGGGTGACGGAGCCGGGACGGTTCACCTTTTGGGTAGGACCGAATTCGCGGGAAGGGCTGAGCCAGGAAATCTTGCTTGGCTAGCGGTAGTCGTGGGACCGTGGCATCGCCGGCCTTTGGTCGGGCAACAGGCCGCCCATGAACGCCCATTCCAACACCTCCGCAAGGTGCATCACCCTTACGGCGCCTCCCTTTTCAAGGGCGGCTTGGGCGATCCACGCCTGGCATCCCGGATTGCCGAGGACGACAAGTCTGGCCCCGGTCTGCTCAATGTTCTTCCACTTGCGATCCAGCAGTTTCCGAGCCATCTTGGGCTGCAACAGGTTATAGATGCCGGCACTTCCACAGCACATGTCGGATTCGGGGAGCGGGATGATTTCCAGTCCGTGAACCTTCGAAAGGAGCTCGCGGGGAGCGGATCGGACCCTCTGCCCATGGGCAAGGTGACAAGCCTCATGATAGGTTGCCCGTGCGCCCAGCCCCTGAGCATTCGCAAGTTCATCGCCGAGGCCCTCCGTCACGAGGAATTCCGAGAGATCAAAGGTTCTTTCGGCAAGGGCGGCGGCCGCCCGAGTGCCAAGCCAGGCGCCGTATTCTTTCAGGGCCGATCCGCACCCAGCGGAGTTCACAATAAGTGGCAGCCCAGACGCCTTGTTAACGAGCGCCTCGGCGAGCGCGTGGGCGTCCTCCGTTTGGCCACTGTGGGCATGCAGGGCCCCACAGCAACCGGCTAGCGACCTTACTTTGTAGCCGACTCGCCGTAAAAGCCGCCGGGTGGCCTGATGAACGCGTGGGTAAAGGGCCTGCATCACGCAGCCCTCCAAGAGGGCCACCTCGCCTCGGATTTTGGGAACCTCGAAAGGATTGATCGCTGGCCAATTGGCCAGCGGCTCGCGCCCGGGGACGGTGGCCTCTTGGGCTTGGGGACCTAGTGTATGGCCGAGGATCGCAGGTGCCCGATGACCGGCCCAGACAGTTGAAAGTATCCGCATGACGGCGGCCGAGGTCACCATCTTGGTAAGGTTCTTGACCGGCTTCGGCGCGCCGAGCCGAGTTCTTGCCATCTCGAGGATGGCGCCATATTCCACCGCGCTGGGACAAGCGGTTTCGCAAGCTCGGCACCCCAGACAATGGTCAAGCGGCTCACGGATTTCTTCCCAAGCTAGTTTGTCGGCAATCGCACTGCGAACGAGATATATGCGCCCCCGGGGCGACTCGGTCTCGTCGCCGGTGAGTTTGAAGGTGGGGCAAGCCTCGAGGCAAAATCCGCACCGAATGCAGTGGGTGGTTAGCTCCTCGAGGTCGCGCACAAACTCCACCTTATCCTAAATTCCAGCGGTTAAGGGTGGAAGTTGCGCAGGGGGATGGTTCCGCTCTGGAACCATCCCCGTCGTGTTGGCTTACGCCGAAATGTTGACCGAGCGGCTGGAGCCGTCGTTGTCTCCGTCGCTGTCTTTGGCAGCGGCGACGGGAGCAGGCGCTGGTTTGGGAGCCGGCGCGGCTTTGCTTGCTTGCGCCTCGGCGGCTTGTAGGCTTGCGGCGGCGCCGCTTACGGGACTTGTCGTCATGGTGTGGTTCCTCACTTGGCAAGCGGCTCGTATCGATCGCTCGCCCTCACGAGAATAGTCGGCGCATCGCCGGAGGTTCCTTCAGGCGCAGCCGAAATATTCGCGCGATAAATAGTTGTTTAGACAAATTAGTTATTGAGACCGGCCCATTCTGAGGACATTCCAGGCATGGATCGCCAGAAGTTAGAGGTTGGTTTCGAGGACAGCCGTTCCTGACGCATCGCGACCCTCGATCGGCCGTTGCCGTGTGGGACTTGGGCCTCACGTCAAAAACAAAGCCTTAACATGCGTAGGTCTCCGATGCTGCGTCTTGAACTCACGGCAGCCTGGCTGAGTGAGACGCGTATCACAACGCGCCATGGACGTCCGCCGCCTCGGCATGCGGACGAGGAACCATTTCAGGCTGCGAACGCCCGTTCCGAGGCTCGGATAACCGAAGACCTAAGTGCGGTTATCGCCATCGCAGTGCGGAAGATCGCGGCACGCTTGAGATAAGCTAAGGATACATCGTCAAAGGCGCCGATCAGGAAGGATAGTTTTTTGAAGAAGGTTGGCATCTTAAACAGCGGCGGAGATTGTTCCGGGCTCAACGCAGTAATCGCCTCGATCGTTAAGACGGGCACAGATCTTGGTTATCAGTTCGTAGGTTTTGAGAAGGGCTGGGAGGGCGTTCTGTCTCCCATGATGTATCGCCCCCTGGGTCGACCCGAGGTCAGAGGCATCAGCTACCTTGGCGGCACCATTCTCGGGACCGTGAACAAGGGGCGCTTTGGCGCCAAAGCCGCCGAAGGCGGCGGACGTCGCATTCCCGACGCCGTGTTGCAGGAGGCCAAGCAGAACCTGCAGGCAATCGGCGTAGACGGTCTCATCGTCATTGGCGGCGATGGCACCCTTGCTGGCGCCGAGCAGCTCTGCCAGATGGGGGTCAAGATCGTCGGGGTTCCCAAGACCATCGACAACGATCTTAGCGCCACCGATCGCACGTTTGGGTTCAGCACCGCTGCTCAAGTCGTGGTTGACGCACTTGATCGCATTCACACCACCGCCAGCAGTCACGGCCGTGTGATCCTCGTTGAGACGATGGGTCGGCACACCGGCTGGATCGCCCTCCGGGCCGGCCTCGCCGGCGGCGCCCACGCCATCCTCCTCCCCGAATTCGAATTTGAACTCGCCAAGCTTGTTGAGTATTTGCGACGTCGGCAGCGTCAGGGCAAAGCTTCGGTGGTTGTGGTCGCGGAAGGGGCCAAAGTCGGTGGCGCCAGCGTCGCCGAGGTTCTCACCGCCGAGCAAGAAGTTCATTTGGGCGGCGTGAGCGGCTATCTGATGCGCCAACTTGAGATGGCGGCGCCGGGTGAGTTCGAGATGCGAAACACCGTGCTGGGTCACGTTCAGCGCGGAGGCACTCCCAACTCAGCCGATCGCGTGATCGCCAAATCCTACGGCTGCGAAGCGATCAAGGCTTACCACCGGGGCGAGTTTGGGAAGGTCGTGGTCTACAACCACCTCCACATGTCCCTGGAACCCTTGGATGCTTGCGTGGGCTCGCTGAAGAGGGTCACCTGCGATACCATGGAGTACGTCACCGCCCAGGATCTGGGCATCTTCATGCACTAAAACACGGCCATCGGTCGCCGAACGCAGCGGATCGACGTGCGGGGGTATAAGACTGGAATGCTTGCCTCTCTTCCTAAACGTCTTGCCTGCGCTCTCCTGGTCGCCGCGTGTTCCGCCGGCGCCAACGCCGATGTGAAAACGTGGTCCAACGTGGGCAACATTGGAGGGCCGGTCTTGTGGGTGGCGGGGTTGGGTTCCTCGCTATTGCAGGACGGCTCGCAAGGCAAGGAGCACGCGGCGCGCACTCTGGATGGGCTTGTGGTAGCGGGACTGCTCTCTGAGGGCTTGCAGTTCGCGACCCACGAACCGAGGCCCTACACTTCGGGCCACGACAGCTTTCCGAGCGACCACGCGACCCTGAGCTTTGCGGTCGCCGCCGCTCAGTCTTACTACCATCCCCGCCAAGCCCTGCTCTGGTACGGGGCGGCATCGGTGATCAGCTACGCCCGAGTAGCTGGCCACGAGCACCACCCCCAGGATGTGATTGCGGGCGCGGCGCTCGGTTTTGCCGTGGGTCGACTCGCAGTGACCTCGCGCCGAGGCTGGGTGTTTGGGCCAATGTTCAGCGGTGACGGCGCCGGGGTTGAACTGACCTATAGCCACTAAGTCGAGTCTTGCGATGTCTTTCGAAGGGCACGAGATATCCTCCACTGCCAGGCTTACTTCTTCCCGTCACGGACCACATAGACCCGGTGGTAGCCACCGGTCTTGGGGTCATATTCGATCGTGTAATCCTTGCGGGGCTCGCGCTTCGGCTTCCAGAGCCCGAAGCTGAGGATACGCAAGATCAGCTGCCAAGATAGGCGAGTGTTCAGCCCGCTTCGCTGACGCTCGTGATCCTTCTCCACCTGTGCCGCTTTGGCGATCAGCGAGCCGAGATCCTCGTGGCGAACCCCGATATTCTGAGTCTCGGCTTCATGGTAGGCATCCGGATCCGCGAGCTCACCACGGTCCTTCGAGAGCTCCGCCTCGACCGCAGCCAACCTTGGATCGGCACCTTCGTTCTTCATCTTCCCACTTCTCCGAAAGCCATTATGGTTGACGTCCTGGCTGGGCGAACCGTTCGTAGGCCATTGGTAGCACCATTGCTAACTGGGGAAGTCAGCTCCGACCTAAAGCTGTCAGAGTTAGCCAACGGTAGGGACGGCGTCCTAGCAAAATGGCGACTCCAATCGTCCTTGTAGGCTGCAAGACAACAACGCCACCCAGCCTCGCTCCTCACACCGCGCGGGCGCCCCAACGAGCTAGAGTATCGATAACATGCCCCACCCCTCAAACTATTTCGGCCACGAGGCCGAGTACGTGCGCCGGCGCGCGGCCGGAAATCCCGGCTGGGATACCGCTCGGGTGATTGCCGAA
>Ga0302320_10005991_pt1 | contig 27092 bp, 28 predicted proteins | sample Bog_T0_3_FD_202130 | JGI IMG/M metagenome (GOLD analysis project Ga0302320, IMG submission 202130) | Peat permafrost microbial communities from Stordalen Mire near Abisko, Sweden - Bog_T0_3 | ecosystem: Environmental > Terrestrial > Soil > Wetlands > Peat | place: Sweden: Abisko, Stordalen Mire...
ACCCTACCGATCGGTGGTCGTGGATGAAGCTCAGGATATGAGCGCGGAGGCGTTCCGTTTGATCCGGGCGATGGTTCCACGAGGTCCGAACGATCTGTTCATTGCCGGCGACGCGCATCAGCGGATTTATCGAAACCGCGCGACTCTTGGGAAGTGCGGAATTGACATCCGAGGTCGTGGCAAGACACTTCGGCTTAATTACAGGACCACTGGTGCGATTCGGCGCTTCGCGGTGAACCTTCTAGAGGGCCGCGCCATCGACGACCTGGATGATGGGAAGGATAGTCAGAACGGCTATATGTCTGTTCGGGCGGGAATTCCGCCGACCGTGAAGCAGTTCGGTAGCTTTGGCGAAGAAGCTGCATTCGTTAAGGGGAGGATCGACGAGTTAGTTGCGAGCGGTGCCTCTGAATCATCGATCTGCCTGGTCGCCAGAACACATCAGGTGCTGGAGATCTATGGAGCGTACCTGCGTGACCACGGGATCTCCGTTTACGAGATCAAGCGAAGCGCGGCGGAGCAGCGCGAAAAACCCGGAGTGCGAATCGCTACGATGCATCGGGTGAAGGGGCTTGAGTTTGATCACATGTTCATTGTTTCTGTTAATAAGGGCATCGTTCCGTTGGAGCAGGCCATGGAAAGTGGCGAGGACGCGGTGGCACGGCGGAATACCGAGACAGTGGAACGGTCGCTGTTATATGTGGCGTTGACGCGTTCAAAGGAGACCGCCACGATTACTTCGTACGGAGTCGCAAGTTCCTTTTTCGGAGGATAAAGTCTTGAACATAGCGTGCGCTCAAGTCCACAGACTGCGATGCAGCGAATGGTGGTCGACGATGGCCGGTTCCACCGAGCCTTGGCCCGCCCGCTGGAGGCGAGCTTTAGCGACCCGGTACGGATAGCAACCTCTCGGGTGCTAGCTCTGCTATATAGCCCGGCGATCTGACGGGATCGATTCTGGGATCTCCGGATCGATTCGACTCTTCCGTCTTCTTGCGACGGGGCGATGCGACCCCTTGTACGTCCGGCCGAAGGCCAGGAACGCGGCACAGGTAACGGCAGTGAGACCGATCACTATGGTGTACTCCCAGTTGATCCGAGCACGACGGGAGAACGGAGGCAACGCTTTCTTAAGCAACAGGACCCAGAGCACAGTCACAAAAAGGCTGATCAACTGGTTTACGCGTGATACCGAGAATGGCGCCGGACCAGTTACGAGGCGATTGACATAATCGAACTTTCCGTCTGCTTTCTTAGGCCGCGTCAGCACAGTCTTATAGAGCGGACCATTCACTGAATCTTCGAGCAAGTCAACATGGTTTTCCCAATTCTCCTGCCAATATTTGCTCCCCTTGTTCGCGCAGAACCATCCAAACGAGAACACGATGCCAAGACAGGAAAGGTCCACGGACAGGTCCGTTATTGCGGGCGAAGTCGAGGAGGACGCCATTAGCGCGCCGTAGCCAGCGAACGTCGCGGCGATGAACGCCCAAAAATATGCCGAGCGCTTCCAGTAGAGATCGATTTCAAACTTCCGGATCTTCAGCGCGCTCTTGAGCGCATTGGGCCCCTTCTCGCCAGGAAAATCTTTAAGGTACTCCTCTTGCGAGATATCCGCGCTTTTGTCTTCTTTCCGCACGCTTCGTAAATTCTAACCCGCTCCTTACCCCGCGCCGTTTTGTCGGGTCCTATAAAAAGGAGCACACCCGACATTTCTGGCCATTAGCATCGCGCCGATCCCTCTTTCACGCGGATTTGACTTGATGTTTTCCGCGACCAGAGCCATTCATGTGATCACCGCACGGCAGAGCCGGCGGCAAGGAGATCATATGAAAGCATTTAGCATCAGCGCGGACAACGACATCACAGTCCACGCATCGCGCAAAGCCGCTCGCGAAACCGGAGACGGCGTGTTCACCACCCAGGAGCAGCTTTGGGAACTGATCGGCAAGGACGGGAAGCGCCTGGTCGAGATTTGGAATTCCCTGACGGGTGTTACGCCCGTGAAGAAGTTCACCAGCACCAAGGTCGGGGTGGCTCGGATCTGGGACGCCATTCAGGGGCTGGGCGACTCGGTGGATTCCACTCCGGACACGGCGGAGACGGAAGCGCAACAGAAGCCCGACGTCGCGCCGGAGGAAGCGCCCGCCAGTAAGAAGACCACTCGGGCGAAGAAAGCGCCCACGTCCGCCGCTGCCGCCGACGGTGCGCGCCAGGGTAGCAAGACCGCAACGGTCCTGGAACTCCTGAAGCGGAAGGGCGGAGCGACCGCGCAGGAACTGATGGACGCAACGGGCTGGCAGCCGCATTCTGTCCGCGGGTTCATCTCGGGGACGGTCGGCAAGAAGATGGGGCTGGTCGTCGTATCCACCAAGAGCGACAGCGGGGAGCGCACATACTCGATAAAAGCGTAGCTTTCAGCGACGCCCCTTTCCCCAACCAGCCGCCCGGCGCAAAAACGCCCGGCGGCTTTTCTTCGTTCACGCGGACGCCAGGAAAGCCACGGGCGACGATTTCACTTGCTTCGTCCGGAGGAGCGATCAATAGTGGTGCAGAAACGAAGCCGCAAGGGAGGGAAACCATGGACATGGCACACAACGGAAGAAAGCCAACGGAAACGACCGATCTCGGGATCGCGATGCTGATCGCCGAAACGGACGACGGAGTCTACCAGCCGGTTGCGGCGGTTTCGACCATCAGCGAAGGGCGCGGGCGCGCTGCTGGCGATTTGCGCTGCCGGATGGCTCGACTCGATCAGGGCAGCGACCCGATGTGCCCAGCCCGATACCTGGTCTGGGCCCTTGGCGACGGCGGCGAGTATGCGACGGTCGCCGAAATCGAGCCGTAGCGAACCGCCCCAATCTTGTTTCCTCCAACAGCCGCCCCGGTGCGTAGCGCTCGGCGGCTGTTCTTCGTTTGGTACTACCTGGAGCGGACTTGATGGTGGCCAAAGAGCGAATGTGTGGTCATGCGTGAACGCTACATAAGAACAGTTATGGAGACCATCCAACCCGCTGCGGATAAAGGACTTACCGAGTCCGGGATGGTCGAGCTATGGCTGAACCGCCAGCGGAGTCCACTGACCAGGAGCGTCTACCAGCGCGACATCAACCGCCTCCTGGGCTGGTTCGATAAAACCCTGGCGGAGACCACCGCGCTGGATCTGGAGCGGTTCGCGGAAGCGCTGGCCGGGTCTGGACTCGCGCCTATCTCCCAGGGAAGAACGCTCGCCGCTATCCGCAGCTTCTTCCGTTTCGCGGAGCGAATTGGGTACTGCCGAAACCCGGCGGCCGGGCTGGAACTGCCCCGGACGGACGCCGCTCTCTCCGAACGAATCATACCCCAGGAAGATGTCCAGCGGATGATCGCGCTGGAGCCCGGTGAACGCAACCGGGTCCTGCTGGCGGTCCTCTACTCGGCCGGGCTGCGGGTCTCGGAAGCCTGCAGGCTTCGCTGGCGGAATCTTCAGGAGCGCGGGGATGCCGGCCAGATTCTAATCCACGGCAAAGGGGGCCGCAGGCGCGCCGTCCTGCTTCCGCCCTACGTGTGGGGCCAACTCGCCCAACTGAGGGCCACAGCGGGCCCGGAAGCGCCGGTATTCGCGTCCCGGACGGGCAAGCCGCTGGAACGCTCCCGGATAGCGCGGATCGTCAAGGACGCCAGCCAGAGAGCCGGGATCGTCGCCAGCTTCAGCGCGCACTGGCTGCGTCACGCACACGCCTCCCACGCGCTCGATCACGGAGCGCCCATCCACCTCGTGCAGGCCACGCTTGGCCACCGCTCGGTAGCCACGACCAGCCGGTACCTGCACGCCCGCCCCGGGGATTCCAGCGCCCGATTCATCGCCGGTTTCTAATGGCGTTGCATTTTATGGCGAAATCATGCGAGGCACGACGGAGGTCTTCCGTACTCGCCTCACATGTTGAGTTTCGCTGCCATTCGGACGAGGTCTGCGAGGCACCGGGCGTTCATCTTCCGCATCACATGACTTCGATGGACTTGTAGAGTAACCTCCGATATTCCAAGGGCTGAGGCAGCTTGTTTATTGAGTAGTCCCTCCACAACTAACGGGAATACCTCACGCTGCCGTGGCGTTAGGGTCGCGAGCCGTTCTTCAAGTGCTACCAGGTCCTCCATTTGTTGCCGCACCCGCCGGTCCTGTGCCAGAGCCACCTCTATCGCCGCAAGGAGTGCAGCGAGATCGACGGGCTTTGCCAGGAAATCTATCGCCCCTGCCTTCATCGCGCTAACGACGGAGGCTGTGTCGCATGGTTTGCTGATGAAGATGATGGGTGGATTCCCCTTGCTCGCAAGCCGCCGCTGGAGTTCGAGCCCGTTGAGGTCCGGCAGATGAAGGTTGAGGACCACACATGCTGCCGTCTCCGGCGCGGGAAAGTTGAGGTACTCGGTAGCGGAGGCGAAGGCGGATACTTTGATTTTGCCTGCGGCAAGAAATTTCGAGATTTTCTTTCGGACTAGTGGATCCTCATCCACCAGGTAAACCACGTCGCAAGCTCGCCCCGATCTGGAATTATCGAATCGAAACGAGATTCCCTTGTCGCGGCCCCGTCGCCGGCCGAGAGCGGATTGAGCTTCTCGATGCTGCATGAAGGAAGTATGGAGGGAGTTGCAATGACGCGTAATCCCCATTTGGACCGTTTCGAGTGCCCATTTCGGATACCGCGAATCGCCCCAAGGTAGAAGATTACCTGCGGGGCGGAACAATCAGAATCCGGCGCCCGAAAATGTGAGCGTCGATTGAGTATGCACCCGGTCCCAGGACTGCCAAAACTCCGCTGTCCACGATGAAGGTCGCCAGGGGAAGGCCATGGCGCCCCGCGGACACGAGAAAGTCAGCTACTGCCAGCAGGCAGGTCACGACCGCAGAGTAAGGTGTAAGAAAGCCGAGACTCAGAAAGATCACCGCTACGAGCATGATTGCAAATGCCCACACAGGCGCATTAGACTCTGCTAAATTGACAGCAATTGTCACTGCGACAGAAAGCCTGAACACGAGGAGCGCAGCGCCTGCCGTTCCCGAGGGGAAGATGGAAAACAGTCTTTGCACAGTTGAAGGCTACTCGACGGGTGGACGCAAGGCAACTTCGATAGGAGGGTCGGGGCACTATACTTTCGGAGCCTGTGAGTTTGAGGACGTGATAAGGAAAGCGTCTCTTCGGTTGATAAACGCGATCCGGTGCGGATTAATGGCCGCGGTTTTTTGTCTGCCCGCTTGTGCAGTGAACCCCGAAATGCTCATTTCTCAATATGCGCACAGTGCCTGGCGGAGCCAGGACGGCTTCTTCAACGGCTCCCCCTGGGCGATCACGCAAACCGTCGATGGCTACATTTGGGTGGGAACCTTGTCGGGGATTGTGCGATTCGACGGAGTCAGATTTGTTTCGTGGATTCCGCCGGGGGGAGAGCGGCTCAGAACGGCAAACATCACAGCTCTGCTGGGTGCAAGGGATGGCAGCCTTTGGATTGGCACCGACGGGAGTGATCTGTGGCACTGGAGCAATCAACGACTGACCAGCTATCCCTTCCCCGGTAATTCTCGAATCAACTCCCTGATGGAGGGGGACAAGGAATCCGTCTGGCTGACGCGATCCAAACAGTCTGATAGCGCAGGCCCCGTCTGTGAAGCGGGGCGGGGACAGTCCCGCTGTTATGGCGAGTCGAGCGGAATACCATCCGGCTGTTGTGCGGCACTGTCAAAAGACAGTGCGGGGGATTTCTGGATGGGTGGCGACACCGCGCTCATAGAGTGGAAGCCGCGATCGTCGCAAGCCCTCCGCTTTAAGGTTTCCGGCTCCGTCGCCAAACAGACTAACGTGATGGGGATTGCTTTCCAGCCTGAGGGGTCGGCTTGGATAGCAGTCGATACGCCCGGCCGTGGGCGGGGGCTAGAGAGCTTCTTCCACTCTACATTCAAGCCATTCGTAGAGGCGCATTGGGATAGCAGCACCGTGGGCACAGCGGCGTTGCTGCTGGACAGACACCACACTCTGTGGGTTGGAACGACGAATCAAGGATTGTACCGGATTCGAAATAGGAAGGTTGAGCATTTCGATAGCGCGGAAGGCCTGTCGGGTGACTACGTCGACAAGATATTCGAAGATCATGAAGGCAACATCTGGGTTACAACACTCAACGGAGTGGATTGCTTCCGCGACCTTGCTGTCAGCACGTTTTCGCTTCGCGAAGGGCTGGGCTCGGCAGAGATAGATACCGTTCTGGCGTCGCGAAACGGCACGATATGGGCCGGAGGCGATGGCGCTCTCGATGCACTCCGCGGGAGTGAAATTTCCTCGCTCCGAACCGGGAAAGGCTTACCCGGCATCCAGGTGACATCATTGTTCGAAGACCATGCCGGTAGGATGTGGGTGGGTGTCGATGAGACCATGTCGATCCTGAAGGACGGAAGGTTCACCCAAATCAAAAGGCCGGATGGCAGGCCACTAGGTTTCGTCGTTGGCATCGCGGAGGACCTTGCTAGCAATGTCTGGGTCGAGGTCAGTGGCACACCGCGCGAACTGATCAGACTTCGCAATCTTCAGGTGCAGGAGGTAATTCCGGCGCCGGGAATGCCCGCTGCCCGTAAGTTGGCGGCCGACCCGAAAGGCGGAATATGGCTAGGCCTGACCAGCGGAGATATCGCCCGATATCGGAACGGGAAGCTCGACACATTTCATTTCCAGCACCAAACGGCATCCTTTGTGAATGAAATCAGCGTGAATCCCGACGGATCCGTTTTGGGAGCGACGGGATTTGGATTGATCGGATGGCGCGAAGGCAAACAGCAGATTCTCACCGCTCGAAATGGTCTCCCCTGCGACAGCATTAACTCTTTCGTCAGGGATGGCAGTGACGCTCTGTGGTTGTACTCTCAATGCGGGTTGATTCGAATATCCGAAAAAGAACTTCAGAAATGGTGGGCAAACGCGGCGGCGGTCTTGCAAATGCGGACTTACGATAGCGCCGACGGCGTTCAGGTGGGACTCGCGCCCTTCCAGAAGGCCGCGCTCTCCACTGACGGTAAACTGTGGTTTACCAATCAAACCGGTTTACAGACGATTGATCCATCTCACCTGACAATAAATGACGTCATTCCCCCTGTTCATGTCGAGGAGGTCGTCGTCGATCGAAAAACTTTCTCGCCCGCCGCGGATCTGAGTTTCGCCGCGCTGACTCGCGACGTTGCCATCCGATACACCGCGTTGAGCTTTGTGGCTCCACGGAAAGTCCGCTTTCGCTATAAGTTGGAGGGTCAGGACGATGCATGGCAGGAGGCGGGTGGCCGACGCGAAGCTTTTTACACTAATCTGGCTCCCCGCGGTTATCGTTTTCGTGTGATCGCCTGCAACAACGATGGCTTATGGAACGAAGCTGGCGATAGTATCAGCTTTACGATAGCTCCGGCCTATTATCAGGCATTGTGGTTCCAGCTTCTGTGTGCAGTGGCTATTGGCGGCACGCTGTGGATGTTGTATCTCTTGCGACTGAAACAGGCGACCGATCAGGTGCAGCAGCGTCTAGGGGCCCGATTGGAAGAACGGGAACGGATCGCGCGCGAGTTGCACGATACGCTCTTACAGGGCTTTCAGGGTTTGATGTTGCGCTTCCAGGCAGTCATGAAGAATTTACCGGAGCACGAGCCAGCGCACCTGATGATGGAACAGGTGCTCGATCGAGCGGACGGAGTACTGCTGGAAGGAAGGCAACGCGTCCGAGATCTTCGCGAGGAAGGACTCAGCGGCGAGGAATTGTCGCAGGCGCTGGCGCGTTTCGGAGAAGAACTCTCGCAAGACCACTCGTCTCGCTTTAGCCTCTCGGTTTTGGGGGTGCCTCAGCCATTAGATCCGGTCGTGTTCAACGAGGTTGCCCGAATTGCGAGGGAAGCTCTGGCTAACGCCTTCGTGCACTCTCGGGCATCCCGGATCGAAGCCGAGTTGACCTATACTCGTTCTCACGTTTGCCTCAGGATTCGTGACAACGGGACAGGGATTGATCCGCGGGTTCTGAATGACGGGAAAGCGGGGCATTGGGGTTTGTCGGGGATGCGAGAGCGCGCTCACAGGATCTTAGCCCAACTGAAGATTTGGAGCCATGCCGGCGCCGGTACCGAGGTGGAGCTGACGATACCCGCAAAGATCGCGTATCCAAGTACGCGCGGGAAATCCCTTTGGGGCCGTCTCATCAACAGCGCAATCGAAGCGGAGGATAAAACACAGTGAGAAAGAAGATCAGCGTTCTCGCTGTGGATGATCACCCGCTCCTCAGGGAGGGGATCGCGGCCGTAATTGAAGGAGAGGAAGATATAGAACTGGCAGCTGAAGCCGCCAGTGGACAAGAAGCGATCCACCTCTTTCGAATTCATCGACCGGATGTGACTCTGATGGATCTGCAGATGCCCGACATGAACGGCATTGACACCATGACTGCGATTCGAAGCGAGTTTCCAACAGCCCGTTTCATCGTTCTGACGACGTATCAGGGCGACGTGCAAGCGTTGCGCGCTCTGAAGGCTGGGGCGGCGGGGTACCTCTTGAAGAACATGCTCCGGAAGGAGTTATTGGATACGATTCGCATAGTGCACTCCGGAAAACGGCGAATCCCCCCGGAAATCGCCGCGGAACTTGCCGACCATGTGACCGAGGATGCACTGAGCGAACGTGAAATCGAGGTCCTTCGCCGAGTGGCCACGGGCAACTCGAACAAGGTCATCGCTGCACAACTCCGTGTTTCGGAGGCTACGATTAAAGGCCATATGAAAAGCATCCTTGCCAAGCTTGGAGCAAACGACCGGACACACGCAGTTACCATCGCTTTGAAGCGAGGATTTATCGATGGGTAGCTACACGGCTCGTATATACCTTCTAGGCCGTTGCAGCGAAGGCCCGTTGGTTGGAAAATTCCCCCGAACGCTCAAGTCGGTTCCCGTCGTCAAAAAGGCCACCGGTGGGAAGCGGTTGAGCCTGCCGCGAGATACCGAGTTTGCTCATGCGGGCGATCAGCGTCGTTCGCGGCAACCCGAGTTCCGCGGCCGCGCCACGACTACCCCCGATTACCCCGTTCGACCTTCGGAGCGCTTCGGCGATGGAACTCCGTTCAAGTTCCTTCAATGTGCAGACGGGATGGGCGGTCCGCTCCTCAATCTTCTGTGCGAATGCCTTTCTGGGTGTCGTCAGAACTTCGCCAGAGGTCAGCAGGACCGCGCGCTCCAGATAGTTTTGGAGCTCGCGAATGTTACCTGGCCAGTCGTGCAATTGAAGAGATGTTATGACTTCCGCGGGTATGCAATCGATCTTCTTTCGCGCGCGCGCCGCGAAACGTTCGACAAAGTGGCGGACCAGGGCAGGGATATCCTCCCGTCGTTCTCTCAACGGCGGAAGCGAGATGGGGAACACATCGAGGCGGTAATAGAGATCAGATCTAAACTTACGCTCGTGGACCATCTGTTGAAGCGGCTGATTGGTGGCCGCTACTACCCGTATGTCCACTTGAATTGTCCGCGCACTGCCGAGCCGTTCAAATTCTTTTTCCTGTAGAACCCGCAACAGTTTGGGCTGTAATTCAAGTGGCAAGTCTCCGATCTCATCTAGAAAGATGGTGCCGCCGTCAGCCAGACGGAAGCGCCCATTTGTCTGCGTGACGGCGCCCGTGAAGGCCCCTCTTTCGTGTCCAAACAGCTCGCTCTCCAGCAACCCGGCAGGAATTGCGGAGCAGTTTACCTTGATGAAGGGCCCGGACCTGCGTGAACTCTTCTCGTGAATCGCGCGCGCAAATAGCTCCTTTCCCGTGCCAGTCTCGCCTTGCAGCAAGACCGTGCAGTCGGCGGACGATGCAAAATCAACCTCGGCTAGCGCCATTCTGAATGCGCTGCTTGTTCCGATCAACTCGCGATCTGTGTTATGCGTCATTAGAGATCTCCTTAGTCTTGGCACTATAAATCGATTTCCAGGTCGCCTTGGGGCTGCGCACAGCACATGAGCAAACTGCCGACCGCAGGCGGCTCGAGAGGCTCGGGTTGATAGCTAACCGCGCCTCCGATCAACCCGGATTCGCAGGTGTGGCAAACGCCCGTTCGACAGGACCACCTTACGGGTACGTCGCAAGCTTCAGCGAATTCCAGAAGGCTCTGAAACGTTGGATTCCAACAAACCGACAACCCGCTTCTCACAAATGACACTAGCGGTCCGCTGCCTCCCGCGCCCACGGGAGCGTGCGGACGGGGCCGAGGAGTCGGAGCAACACCGGGGGTGATGGATTCGCGCGGACCGAAGATTTCGGTGTGAACCCGCGCCGAAAGGACCCCGCGTTCCGCCAGACCCGTGTTGAACGCGTCTAGAAACGATTGCGGTCCGCAAAGGTAGAAATCCGCTTCTCTGGGAACGCCCAGTTGATCAAGCACGGGAACACTCAAGTGCCCTTGCAGCCCGTAATCCCGTCCGAGTTCATCACTTGGGCCAGGCTCACTGTACGCGATATGACTGTGGCTTCCTGGTATCGCCTCCAGGGTCTTCCGAGACTCACCGGCGAAGGGGTGCTCATTTCCGTTACGAGCGCCATAAAGCCACCAAACCTCGCGAGACGCTGGAGGCTGCGCAAGAGCATGGAGCATGGCGAGCACCGGGGTTGCCCCGATGCCGGCGCTTATCAAGACGACGGGCCCACTGCCGGGCCTCAACGAGAAAATCCCCCTGGGTGCACTCACCTCCAGCGTGTCGCCCACACTCACACAGTTGTGCAAGTAAGAACCAGCGACACCATTTACTTCGCGTTTGACACTCACTCGATAAACCTCGGAACTGGGCGGGCCAGACATCGAGTAGTTCCTTAGGAGCGGCGGTACGTCGAGCTTGGTGCGCAGCCTCAAAACGAGAAATTGCCCGGGCAGGGGGGCAGCGAGAGGTGAGCGATCCGGCTGTTCGAACGAGAGCGAAATCACGCTAGCGCTCTCCCGATCCACCTTAGCGACCCGCAAAGGCCGGAAGCCAGACCAAGCGGGTCCGGGCCCTTCGGAAGGCGCGAGACCGGGATTTCCGGTGTCTGAGTGCGGCTGATCGAGGAGCGACTGCAACGAGCCCTTCCACCCCGCACTAAGCGCCGGAATGCGAAGTGACCTTTCCAGCTGATCGCGTCTTCGGCCCGGTAAATAAAGGAGAGCGTCTATCTCCGCGACAGTTACCCCCTCGGGCCCGTCCGCGACTTTCGTGATCTCATCGCCCCCACCCACCTCGCCCTCCTCGAGTAATCGGAAATAAAAGCCGGGGCGGTGGTGCGCGACGAGCAGTGCGGCCATCTCGGGCACGTTCATCCTGATGCCCACTCGGTAGCAGGTAACGCGCGGTTGCGTTACTTCGAATAGCGCGCTTCCGATTCGATACCGATCGCCAACACACACCTGATCATCGGGCAGACCCTCGATGGTAAAGTTCTCGCCGAATTGTCCAAACGTGAAATCGGTGCGACCCAACTGCGACTCCCAATATCGATAGGACTCCGTCTGGTAAACCATCACAGCCCGGTGTTCGCCACCATGCCCGGCAAGATCACCCTGTCCGTCTCCGTCAACGTTCAGGCGGCGGACCATGCGGCGTCCTTGCACCTGCTGCTTCCAAACTGCGGTGCATACGGTTTCTCCGCGCCATGTGACTTCGCGAGGCAGGCCTACGTTCACAGATACTAAGTGGGGCACACTGACTAAGCTACGCATTCGATTCTCACGTTACGTCGAAATTCCGCCGGAGTCATTTCAAGCCGCTGACGAAACACATTCGTCATGTGCGACTGGCTCGAAAAACCGCATGACATCGCCACGTCAATTATCTTTGAATTCTTCTTCCGGAGGTAATCTTGAGCGCGCCGAAGACGCAAATCCAGTACATATTGATGAGGCGTTAAACCCGTGGCTATCCGGAACATGCGAAGAAAATGCGCACGGCTGTAGCCGCTCTCCTCCGCGAGGCTCTCCAGACTTAAGTCGGCGTCGAGGTTTGACTCGATCTTGTCTTGGATTCGTTTGAGTATCCGCGCCGGCAGACCCGACACGCTGGAATCGGGCGTCCCGCTGAAAAAGCGATCGATGAGCAGGTAGCGAGTTGCCAGCGCGTGCGCGAGAGAATCTATGTAGAGGTTGCCGGAAGGTCTTTCGGAACAGAGTTCCATCATGAGCATGTCTAGTATGCGACGTATCGCTTCGTCCTCTACGCCTGGGCGGAAAGCCGGCTTGAAACTGGACGGCGGCTCCAATTCTTCAAACACACCGCGGACGAAACCCTCCTCCAGGGCGCAATGGATCAACTCCGAGCGCGTGCTCAATCGGAGGTCGGGTACTGGTCCAGCGGGAGTAACCATGATTGTCCCCTGCCGATTCAAGCCGGGGACGAAGCGCCCGGCCTCGTTGCAGTATTCGAAACGTGAGGTTGCGCCGTTGAGCATGGAAATGACGTGCCTGTCGATCGAAGCGGCTACTCGCTCGCCGGGAAAGGTAACGTGCTTCTCGACAAGGATTCCGCGCCAGGGCAGGGAGGCACTGGAAGCCTCGACCTTCGTCGGACCCGGCGCGATCCTTAAAAGATGAGATGCCGCCTCGGCGTGCGGATGAGACAGTTGCACACAGGTCATCGCGTATGTTTCCTCCTATCGGGTTATCGCGCCACCAAGGGTATACCTCTCTCCCTGATGCGTACCGATTTCGCTAGCATTTGCACAGATAACTGAACGAAGTAACTAACTTGTTCTTCATGCAAACCCGTGATCTGGGCGCAGACCTGTGTCGTAATGCCCGCAAGGACTCGCATTGAGAAACACCAACGAAGCTGCCTGGGTAGCCCTGACACGCTTTGAAGTTCCCTGGGAATCGGAGGCAGGCGCCCCGCGGCCGGGGATCTTATCCAAGCGGTTGAAGCTACCTGCGAAAGCAGGGCGGTTTCAGAAAATGACTCGACAGGTACAGCCTCGATTGCCGCCGCGACAATTGACTCAGCGTGCTCCACATTTTGAGTGAGTAATGCCGCCAGCATGAATGCTCTATTTACGTAGCGTTCAACCGCGTCCCGCATAATCGTTTTCTCCTCGGTGGGTTTATTCGAAGATACGAGTTTCGGCACGCGAGGGATAGGCCCAAACCTAAGTGTTCTAAAGTCCCCGTAACATGGCAAACGCAATGCCTGAAAACAGGTGGGCAAGGATACCGCAAAAAGGCAATTAAGACGAATGAACGCGGCAGGTCGTGCGGATCAATGCCGTGAGGTTCTGGGATATCTGATCTTTGGCGAGCACAGCGGACGCGCCGGCTTCGAGTGCGCCCGATACGCGGTCGTCCAACTCGTAGGTGATTAAGCCGATCTGCACAGCCGTCGGGTCGGCTTTGCGGAGGCCGCTCAGTACTTCAAAATCGGGTGTGGAACAGAGGTCCAGATCGATCAGGATGCAATCGGCGTGCATCTTGGTAGCAAAAGCCAAGCCATCCTGCAGGCTTGAAGCAGTGCCGGCCAACACCATGTCCGCCTCTGTACGAATCAGACAAGCGATGCCCTCAAGGAGAATCGGATTGTGATCAATCACGAGTACCGACGTAGTAACCGCTCGAGGCATCCAATGGTCGCCCTACTAACATAGCGAGGATTTCCGGCCCTGTAAAACCCCACTTAGGGTCGAATCGGAATACCTGATTTCAGGTATTCCGATTTTTGTCACGCGATATGTGGAAGATGCCGCGTTGGGCAGCGACCATGGCTGCTTTGGTCCGATCGCTGACGTTGAGCTTCTTGAGAATTTTCTTTACATGACCTTGAACAGTTTCCTCGCTAATGTGAAGCTCAGCCGCGATTTCCTTGTTGCGAAAACCTTCTGCAATCAGTTTGAGCACTTGCGTCTCGCGGTCCGTTAAAGTCGACAAGGTCAAACGGTCCGCTAGCTTGCGCGCCACATCTTGGGGAATGGGTCGCTTTCCCGCATACACTTCCCGAATCACATTCATGAGTTGCTCGTCCGGAGTCTCTTTGGAAAGAAAAGTCACAGCGCCGGCACGAAGCGCCTGGTAGACGTCTTCATCTCCTCGCAAGGCGGAGAACACGATGATCTTCGCTGCGGGAAAATGCGTTCGGATCTCGCGGATTGCGTCGATGCCGTCTACGTCTTCGCGGAGACCCAGGTCCATGAGTGTTATGTCGGGCTGTTGCTCGCGAAACAGGCGTACCGCGTCTTCCCGCGTGCTCCCCACACCAACAACGGTCATATCCGGTTCCGGCGCCATCGTTGCGATCAGCCCTTTGCAAATCGCGGGGTGGTCATCGACAATCAGGATGCGAATCAAGGTCACCGTGCCTTCCTGGGAACGCGCACAACGATCGTGGTCCCCTGTTGTAACGCGCTCGTGATTCGGATCGATCCCCTCATCTGGTGTGCTCTCTCAGTCATCGTGGCTAATCCGAAGTGCCCCGGAACTTCTGTCTTGGCGATTTCGAACCCCGTTCCATTATCCGAGACCGTCAGTTGCACCTCTCGCGAAGTAAAGGAAAGCGTGAGTCGAATTTCGGCTGGCGCCGCGTGTTGAACCGCATTTCCAACGGCTTCGCGAGCTATCCGTAGCAGATGTTGGCGAACCTCCGATGGAAGCTCACGAGGCTCGCCTTCGCAAACGAAACAGAACCTCATCGACTTTCCTGCTGTTAGTTGTTCCCCGGAGTGTTTCAACGCACAGGGCAGATCCTGGATCTCAGCATCCGCCGTGCGGATATCCCACACTGACTGCCGAGTTTCCCGAACACAGTCCTCAGCCTGACGTTTGAGCTGCTGCAATCCTTCGGCGGCCGCGTGTGGTTCTTTGACAACTTTCGCCAGACCACTAATTTGCAGGGCGAGACCAGTAAGATTTTGGAGGAGCGTATCATGCAGTTCGCGGCCAATTCGGGTGCGTTCCGCCAGACGCTCTTCGAAGCGTAAATTGAGGCGTCGAGTCAGCTGAAGGAGCCGCAGTCGATACAGTCCTGCGGCCAACACGCAGAGGGCCGCGAAGCTCGCGAACTGAAAAATCGGCCTCTGCCAATAGGTAGGCTCAACTTCGAAACTCACGGTGGCCTCACCGGTACTCCAGATTCCGTCCACGTTGCGAGCTATGGCTCGGAAGCGGAATTTCCCCGGGGGCAGGTTGGAATAACTTGCTTCGCCATTGAGTCGCGGGTCGCTCCACGAGGGGTCATAGTCATCCAGGCGGTAACGGTAGCGGGTCTGAGAGGGATTCGTTAAGCTCACGCTTGCAAAAGAAATTGTGATCCGATGGCGGCCCGGCGCGAGCCGCATGTTACCGCCGAGGGCCATCGCCTTTTCATCCACAAGCATCCCGTCCAGATGAATGAGAGGCGCGGCCGACTGCCTGGTGAGGACGGATGCCTGCACCGCTGAGATTCCCCGATTCAGCGAAAACCAGATCTGGCCGCGCTCATCCTCGACGACGGACCGGTCTCGCTTCACTCCTTCTACGCTGGCTAAACCGTCGGCCTCCCGGTACTCCCGGTAATCGCCCTCTTTCAATATGCCTGTCCGCAAGGCGTCCCGCTGCACTCGAAGTACATGATTTGGGGTGGACATCCACAACCAGTCCCCGCCCTCAGCGATGCCGAGAATATCTTCAGACAACGGGCCCGGAACACCGGCGGGAACGTGAATCGTATTGAATCGAAGAAAAGCAATGCCTTTTGTGGTGCCGATCCAGAGCGTACCCGTGCTATCCGCAAGCAGGCAGTCAACGGCGCCCGGCGGCAATCCATCACGCGTCGTGTAGGAGATCCAGCGATCGTCTCGCAGTTCGCCCATCCCATTCGGCGTACCAACGAAAACGGCGCCTGAGGCGCTTTCGGCGATGGCCGAAATCGTATTCGATGGCAGGCCGTCAAGAGTCGTGAAGGTCGTCACCTTGCCTCGCCGAAGGCGGCTCAGACCATGGCTGAGGGTACCGGCCCAAACAGTGCCGTCCCGACTTCGGTGAACCGAATAGACGGCGTCCTGCGCCAATCCATTTCGCTGGGTATACGTCACAGTATCGGAGGATGTTCCGCGAACCCGGAGCCGAGTCAGTCCCCCGCGCTTCCTCCCCACCCAAACTTCGCCGTCCGCGCCTGCTATGGAATAGACACCATCAGTTTCTAAGCCAGCCGCATGTACAGCTTCCAGATGATTTCGGCGAAACCAGAGCAATCCGCCTCCCGATGGAGCAAACCATGTCCGCGACTCCTGATCGACATAGATGGGTCCGCCATTCTCCGATGGGAGGCTCCCTGAAAAAGAGTAAGTGGTGAAGGCGTTCGCGCGGTATCGCTCAATCCCCTCCAGGCCTCCCACCCACATATTGCCTTCGCGATCTTCAAACAGAGCCGTGGCGACAGGCGTAGCCGTCAATCTCTCCAACAATTTGAAGTTAGGCGGAGAGTTTATATTATTCGCATCGGCCTTGAACAATCCGGACTCCGTACCGGCCCAAACATTTCCGTCACGATCTTTGGCGAGAGCGAGTATCTGCCGTTCTTTGATGTCGTCGGCTACGACGGTTGGCGCCGCGGAAGAGCCGTCCCAACTCCAAAGGCCTTTATTGGTGCCGATCAGCAAGTTCCCCCCGTTCATCGGGAGAAGAGCATTCACAGTGGTATCCGGCAAACCTTCGACGCGGTGAACCGATCGGGTACCCGTCCCCGGGTCAACGTGGAACAAACCCGTGTGCGTGCCCACCCAGAGCGTGCCATCGGCGCTCCGGGCAAGCGAAATGGGAACGCTTGACACCTCGCCAGCACCGACTAGCATGTGTGTTTTGCCCCGATCACAGGAGAAGATTCCTTCGAATCCGGCTGCGAATAGCAGCACGCCATCTTGCGCTTTCGCGACCATAATATCCTGAGGCTGCTGTGGGCCCCTTCCAGGAAGGCCGGCCCTGAGCCGACCTTCCACAAGACGGAACAGTTGAAGGCCGTTAGACGTCCAGAGTTGTCCGCTCGCATCGGTGGCAACGCCCACCATGGAGGGATTCGCGGGAAATTCCGAAGCCTCTACGCGAGTGGGCAAGAAGTTGACGCCGTCGAACCGGACCAGCCCCCTCGTGGTGCCGATCCACAGATATCCGTCGTTTGTTTGAGTAATCGAATAGACGTGGCCACCGGCAAATCCATTGGCGGAATTCCACAGACTGTGGTTGTCACCTATGGTGGACAGAGTTGGTACACCCGGCTCTGCCGCGAGAACACACGGGAGAAGCACTAGCAGCCGGGCGACAACAGAAGACCTATGGTAGGTAGCTGAATTTGTCGACAATGACTTCTGCCTCATGCTGGAGCGGAGGAAACTTGCGGTGCGCATCAAAATACGAGTACAGGTTCATGCGAATCGATTCAGACCCCGGTTTCGGTACCTCAGGAGCAAAGACGTGCGTGGCGACAATCCGCGAACTACCCGCAGCGGAAGTGGTCATCACAATCCGGCCCGGTTCCCAAACGATTGTATTGGTCAATTTCCCGGCAGGCGCGGAAAAGGGCCAGGTATTCGAGGGGCTGTAATAGGGCTGGATCACATACTGTGCGTTCTTCCGTTTGGGATCGCCCCACCGGCTGAGCTCGATGTCGAACTCCCGATGATTCTGATCCACGCTCGAATAGTCCCATGTAAATATGCCAAACACAGCTGCGGGTTCCAGACCGGAAGTATCTTCAACAGTGAACGAATAGGTTCCATACCCCAGACTTCGCGTCAGGTTGATTTCAGAACACGTCCAGCGCCCGTCTCGATTCACGATTCGAAGATGGAGCGCTCCCTGCGGATCGGTGGAGACATTGCGGGGATCGTAAGGGTTGCTGGTGCCCCCGCGGTCGCTAGGCGCTGTCCTTACTCGCCAGCGAAATCCGCTGAAATCGAGAAACACCGACGAGGAGGATGGTTGACCCGCGGTCGTCGCAACAGCAGCAATCTGCCCGCCGGCTACAGGCAGTTGATCCAGAGTTGCGGCGGGAACAAACCCTGAGTCGACAAGCAGGGCAGCGTAATGCGTGCCGAGATGAGTCTCATTTCTCCAAACCTGACCGGGGAGGATGGGAGTAAACGGAGAATCGATCATGGGCTGCACCCACCACAACTTACCCACCTTGGCGTAAAGTACGATTTGTTGGTCGGCTTTTGCTCCCTTAGCAGCTCCGACGATGACATCTTCCTGGTCACGATCGCCGGAATTCGCGGGAGGTACCTGCGTGAATGTGATGGTTGGAGCAGGACCGGGCAGCTGCGAGCGCGTGCAAGTGAAAGTGACAAGGCAAAGAACTGGAACAACGGCAAGAACTGCGTTGGCTGCTTTCATTTGCGTTGCCGGTCTTTTGCGATCGGGAGCTTGACAAATGATACCCGACGCGGGACTCATGCGCCATTACATGTTTCTATAGGTCCATCTTCGGACTCGCTAACGCCGAGAAAAGACGGCCTACAAGTTCCCGCATGATCCCGGAAGAATCGCATTTTCCTGCAAACCCAGTCTGTCGGATTCCCCTAACGTTAGAGTCCAGAGGCTTCCAACGGCGAGTTCGAAGGAGCCAAGGAGAAAAGCACAGTGACAGGCACAATGACAGCAGTTGAAGAGTACGCAACCACTAAGTTTCCGGTCCATTACAATTCCGTTCGTATCGATGGCCAAGACATTTTCTACCGCGAGGCGGGTGCACAAAATGCTCCCGTAATCCTGCTTCTGCATGGGTTCCCCACCTCATCCAACATGTTCCGAAACCTGATCCCGCGCCTCGCCGGCTCCTTCCGCCTGGTCGCGCCGGACTATCCCGGCTACGGCCAAAGCAGCATGCCGGACCACAAGAGCTTCGCGTACACGTTCGATAACTACGCCAAGATCGTGAACCGCCTTGCCGAGCAACTCGGGCTCGGAAGGTACGCGCTCTACTTGATGGACTATGGTGCTCCCGTGGGCTACCGGCTCGCCTTAATGCATCCGGAGCGTGTCACCGGCCTCATCGTCCAGAACGGGAACGCGTACGAGGAAGGATTGCGGGAGTTCTGGGATCCGATCAAGAAGTACTGGGCGAAGCCCGAGGATCCGGGTGCAATCGCTTACATGGTGGATCCCAAGCAAACGCGCTGGCAATATGAGAACGGCGTGACCGATAAAACCCTGCTGGACCCAACCACCTGGACTCTGGATCAGATGGGTCTCGACCGGCCGGGCAACGCCAATATCCAGGCCGACCTCATGTACGACTACGGGACCAACGTTCCGCTGTATCCGGAATTTCAGGCGTTCTTCAGGAAATATCAGCCACCGACGTTGATTGTGTGGGGGAAGAACGATGTTGTCTTTCCGCCTGAAGGGGCCGCTCCGTATAGCCGAGATCTCAAGAACATCGAGACGCATTTGCTCGATACCGGTCATTTTGCGCTTGAAACGCACGGTGAAGAAATTGCCAGCCGGATCGAAGCGTTCTTCCTGAAATAGGAGACGCCGCGGTAGCCCCGGAATGGAAGCAGCGGGCCGCTCAAACGGCAGCCGGCTCGCGGAGGAGATGGCCAGTGGCCGGTAGTTACGGATCTTTGGTCTTTACGCCCGTTGTTCAGGCCCTGCAAGAGAGGTATGGAAGCCGGCGCCAGTATGCGCGGATGGCGGACGGTAAGGTTTCGTTAGACAGGCTTGGTCCGGAGGAATCGGTTTTCATCGGGGAGCGCGATAGCTTCTATATCGCGACGGTGGGATCGACCGGGTGGCCTTACGTTCAGCACCGGGGCGGCCCAAAGGGCTTCCTCAAGGTGATTAATGAGCATACTATCGCTTTCGCCGATTTCCGGGGAAACAAACAGTATGTCAGCACAGGCAACCTGGCGACGGACAACCGCGCCGCGCTGATTATGGTCGACTATCCCGGGCAGGTTCGCCTGAAGATTTTGGGACGCGTGGAGATCCTGGAAGGCGACGCGGCTCGGGAGTGGGTTGAGCGGCTTCGCGAGCCTGGCTATAAAGCGGTGATTGAGCGCGTTTACCTGATACATGTTGAGGGACTGGATTGGAACTGTCCCCAACATATAACGCCGCGCTTCACCGTCGACCAGATCCAGGAGGAGCTTGCGCCTTTCGAACGGCGTCTTCAGGAGCTGGAAGCCGAGAATAAGAAACTTCGCGCCGCGGTGAAAACACAGGGGACGAGTCCAGGGTAGCGGTCGGGGTTTGGTTGGGATCAACTTATTAGAAGGCGAGGATTACATGCATATCAACGAGCAATTCAACGTTTCACGCAGAGGGTTCTTTGCGGTGGCCAGCATCTCCGCAAGCGGCGCATTTCTGGCGAGTCGCACGCTCTTTGCGCGCGAAGAGGGTATTGTCCCGACCATGGTCAACGCGGCCGCCACCGCTAAGATAACCGTCCGGCCCCTGCGGAGGAATATCGCGGTGCTCGAAGGCTCCGGAGGCAACATCGCCGTCTTGACCGGGCCGGACGGCAAACTCCTGGTGGATGCGGGGTTTGCGGTTTCCCGGCCGCAGATCTCAAGTGCCTTGGCGTCGATCAACTCCGACCCGATCAAACGGTTGATCAACTCACACTGGCACACGGATCATACCGACGGCAACGCCTGGTTGTACGACGCGGGCGCCGTTATTACCGCGCATGAGAATACTCTCAAGCGCCTGTCTGTGGCAACTCGCGTAGAAGGCTGGAGTTATACCTTTCCCGCGGCTCCCCAGCGCGCTCTACCCGTTGAGGTTTTCACCAGCGAACATCGGATGAACTTGAACGACACCCATATCGCATGTAATTACTACCCGCCGGCGCATACAGACTGCGACATCTCGGTTCACTTTGAAGAGGCCGATATCCTCCACGTCGCGGACACATGGTGGAACGGCGTATATCCCTTTATCGACTACTCCACAGGCGGTAGCATCGACGGGTCGATTCGCGCCGCTGAGACGAATCTAGCAGCCGCCACCAGCGAGACGATCATCATCCCCGGGCACGGGCCGGTCGGTGGTAGGGCGGACGTCGTCGAGTTTCGAGACATGTTGGTCGCGATCCGTGAAAACGTCGCATTACTCAAAAAGCGCGGCAGATCACTCGACGAGACCATCGCAGCTAAGCCGACTGCCCGATACGACGAGAAATGGGGGCAGTTTCTCACCACGCCCGCGGCGTTCACCCGCCTCGTCTACATGGGCGTCTGAGTCTTTTTTGCAATTAAGTCAACCATAAGGAACGAAACACATGCCGAACATTACAACGAAAGATGGGACGAGTATCTACTACAAGGACTGGGGAGAGGGGCAACCTATCGTCTTCAGCCACGGCTGGCCGTTGAGCGCGGACGCGTGGGAGGATCAAATGATCTTCCTGGCCGCGCGAGGTTTCCGCTGCATTGCGCACGACCGCAGGGGCCACGGCCGTTCAGGCCAGCCCTGGAATGGCAACGACCTGGATACGTATGCCGACGACCTCGCCGAGCTCGTCGCCGCGTTGGATCTGCAATCCGCCGTTCACGTCGGTCACTCCACCGGCGGCGGAGAAGTAACCCGCTACATCGGACGTTACGGCACCGCTCGCGTTTCGAAGGCCGTCCTGATCAGCTCGATACCGCCGTTGATGTTAAAGACGGAAGCGAACCCGGCCGGGCTCCCCATCAGCGTATTCGATGAACTGCGAGCAGCCGTTCTGGCGGACCGCGCACAGTTCTTCAAGGACCTCAGCGCTCCTTTCTACGGCGCCAACCGCGCCGGGGCAATTGTCTCGCAAGGGCTTCGGGATTCCTTCTGGCTGCAGGGCATGCTTGCCGGACACAAGGCTGCTTACGACTGCATCAAGGCGTTTTCGGAAACCGACTTGACGGAAGATCTTAAGAAGATCGACGTCCCGACCCTCTTCATTCACGGCGATGACGACCAGATTGTTCCGATTGTCGCCGCGTCGCTCATCGCTTCGAAGATTGTGAGGGGCGCGACCCTAAAAATCTATTCCGGAGCCCCTCACGGGATCTGTTCGACGTTGAAGGATCGCGTGAACGCGGATCTATTCGCCTTCATCTCGGCCTCCAAGGTCATGGCGGCGTGACGGGTGTCATTTCGGCGGCGGGAGGGGACGTTAACTTATGAAACTGATTATTGGCGTTGCCGTTTCCTTTCTAGTGGGCGCGGGGTGCCGTTATTTCGACATCCCCGTCCCAAGCCCTCCAGTGTTGCCGGGGGCGTTATTGGTGGTAGCAATGACTCTTGGATATTCGGGGGCCGATCGCGTCCTTCTCCGCAAGATGCATTTTGCCACCACGAAGCGTTTATGCGGCGGTCCCGATGGCGCCACTATCTCCGCGGGTTGGCGGCCGGACCGGGAGTTCCCCGCCGCACCCCTCAAGAGTGATCCAAACTCTTGAGCAGCATTTCGCAACAGCAGCACTACTTTGCAAGCAAGTCGTCGGCCCGGGTTGACTAACGTGATCGTAGAGATTGGACCAAGGAGCTTTTGAATATGAAAACAGTAATGGCACAGCATGGCGACCACGCGACGGCCGCGCCGGGACTAATGCAATCCGACCTCAACTCGAGTGGGGTCAGGGAGCTCGAAGGCGAACTGTTGGGATTGCTCGCCGACACGTTTACGCTTTATCTCAAAACGAAGAACTTCCACTGGCACATGCGGGGGCGTCACTTCCGCGACTACCATCTGCTGCTTGACGAGCATGCGGATCAGGTATTCGCTATGACTGACGATATTGCGGAACGTTCCCGGAAGCTCGGTGCCGCCACCCTGCGTTCCATCGGGGGTATTTCGCGCCATCGGCGGCTGCGGGATAGCGACGTGGAGGTTATCACTCCAATGAAGATGTTATCGGAGCTTTTATCGGACAATCGTCAGCTCACACGCTTCATGCGCGCTACCCATGAAGTCTGTGAGCGACATAACGACGTCGCTACGGCCGGTCTGATAGAGGTCTGGATCGACCAGGCCGAGCGAAGGGCGTGGTTCTTGGTGGAGATCGTATCGGGACTGGTTTCAGAGGGCTCAATATGATTCCGAAGCCCTCCTTACAAGAAAGATGGAGACTTGCGATGAGCCGATTAACAACGAGTTGTCTTTCCTATGGCTTTGCTGGGTTACTCGCCCTCACGGCCGAATCCGCATTATCCGCACAGTCCGCGCCCGACGTGGCTCAGCAAATCGCCGAGCTGATGGCGCAGGCCCCAAGCGGAAAAGCGCACCAGCGCTACATCCACGCAAAAGGAATCGTTTGCACAGGAACTTTCGAGGCTTCGCCGGAGGCAGCGGCTATCTCGCGAGCCGCGCATCTTGCCGGAGGAATCGTGCCTGTAACGGTACGCTTTTCCGATGGCGCGCCGAATTCCGCCGTCTCCGACAACTCTTTGGACGCCAATCCGCGGGGAATGGCGATTCGATTCGGAAGCGGCCGGGGTACTGACATCATGGCGATCTCCCACAACGGGTTTGTCGTGGGCACCGGCGAAGAATTCCTGGTTTTCCAGCGGGCGATCACCGCGACGGATCCCTCCAAACCCCATCCCTGGCCCATTGAGGTTTATCTGGGGAGTCACCCCAAAGCACTGAAGTTCGTTCAAGAATTGAACTCGGTCCCGGTTAGCTTCGCAGCAGAGTCGTTCTACAGCAATGACTCCTTCGTCTTCGTTAACAGCAAAGGGCAACGGCAGACGGGGCGTTATCAAATCATTCCGGTAAACGGCGCGCAGTACCTCAACGATACCGAAGCGAAGGCCAAGTCTGCAGATTTCCTCAGCGAGGAACTCAAGAGCCGGCTGGCGCAAGCGCCGGCCAAGTTCCACCTGCTGCTCCAACTCGCTGGGCCCGGTGATCGGACCAACGACAGCTCTGTGGTGTGGCCCGACGACCGGAAGAAGGTCGAGCTTGGTGTCATTGCTATAACATCCGTGGTCGCAGACTCGGCCGCCGCCGAGCGCGAGCTCGCTTTCGATCCCACGCGGCTTACCGATGGGATCGAATTATCGGACGATCCACTGCCGGCGTTGCGCTCTCGGGTTTACGTCTACTCGGTGGCGGGGCGGCGAGGTAAGTAGGTCCCTTGTTCTAAATCGTCGGGAGGTCTTGTTTTGCCTGCGCCGAACGGGATCGCGTTCCCGCGCGATTACAAGAGCTGGAAGGCTAACCGGCCATTACATGTTTCTGTCGGTTTGCCGGCGGATTCCCGCATGATCCCGAGAGAATCGCACTTTTGCGCAAACTTCCGCCCGCTCGCTTCGCAAGAATTAGTCTCAGGAGATTTCAAATGATCCCAATAGCAAGCGTGATCGCAGTGGTGGGGGTAACAATAGTCGCAACCTCTGGAGCGTTCGCTCAGTCCGCGGCGGCCTTTCGCGGCGCCGCACCGCTCGTACCGCTAGCGAGCGAACCCCCGCCTAAGCTGATCGTCGACCCACCTCTCGCCGAGTCCCTCTCGCACGGCCGCGTGGTCATCCAATACCGGACGGAGAACTTGCACATCGTGCCGGTGTACGGACCCGCCGCGCTCGCGGTCTCACCGCGCATCGGCCACCTCCATCTCACGCTGGACGACTTGCCCTGGCACTGGGTAGACGCCAGCAACGAGCCCTTGACCGTGGTTGGCCTGCCGCCCGGGCCGCATAAGATTCGCCTCGAACTGGCCAACGCCAACCACAAGGTGCTTGATACCCAGGTGGTTACTTTCGTCGTTCCGGCTGTTAAATAGCAGGGTTGTTTCAGTCGCCGCATGATCCCGCAAGCATCGTATTCTTACGAAAGTTTCCGCCGCCTGATAGGCGTACGTACATCTGAAAGGAGAAAAACAATGACTGCCGTTGAACCTAAGATGGATGTGCAATATCCGAACAAACACCCGGAACGGGTCCAGGTGCCGATCGTGCAGAATGGCAGCGTGTACGAAGATGGGCTCCTTGAATTCCGGGGCCGGCAACGGAGCCGATGATGACGTCCCACAACTTGTTGTGGCCGGGCGGAGCGCGGCTTGCGGTCAGCTTCTCGCTGATGTTCGAGGCCGGCGGGCAGCCCATCTCGGGCGCGGGCGGCGTCATCCCCGATCCGATCGAGGGCGGGTTGCCTGACCTGCCGACCAACGCCTTTTTCGAATATGGCGTTTACGAGGGAATTCCGCGCCTGCTGGATCTGTTCGACAAGCACCAGGTCAAAATCAGCTCCTTCATGATTGGCCGCGCCGTCGAGCAGGCGCCGGACCTGGCGCGCGAGATTGTGAGACGCGGCCATGAAGCAGCCGCGCACGGACGCTCCTGGGAGAACAGCTATCAGCTCAATCCGGATGCCGAGCGCCGGTTCATCGCCGATGGCGTGGCAAGCATCGTCAAGGCTACCGGCCAAACACCCCTGGGTTGGAACGCCTACTGGATGAGGAACAGCCCGCGCACGCTCGACATCCTGCAGAGCCTGGGCTTTGTGTACCACATCGATGAGCCGAGCCGCGACGAGCCATTCATCGTACCGCTGAAGGGTGGTGACTTCGTCACCGTGCCCTACACCTTTCACATGAACGACATTGTTTCCTTCCCCTTCCAGGGTTGGAACGCCGCCGCCTACGAGCAGGCTCTGAAGGACGAATTCGACCAGCTCTACGAAGAAGGCGCGCACCGTCGCCGCATGATGGTGGTGAGCTTGCATGATCGCATCTCGGGCCACGCCACCCGCGCGCGGTCGCTCGACCGCTTTCTCGAGTATGCGCGCTCGAAGAGTGACGTATGGTTCGCCCGCAAGGACGAGATCGCAAAATGGGCGCTTGAGCACCGCGCGGAAACGCCTGTGGTCCGCCGCGAAGGGCCGGAAATCAGCGGCCTGCCGGGTTCGGCAAGCTCACAAGGAGAGATGCATGGGTACTGATGGCGACTCGGTCGCGCTTGCCATGACGCGGCCCCAGGAGCAGATCGTTGCGAAGGATATCGCGCCCGTGCGCCTTGCCGCGCTTCTCGAGCCCGTCGACGCGTTCTATGGGTTCTGGGTCAACGGCAGCCCGGTTCTGCTCGCCCGTGCGATCGGGTCCGACTTCGTCGACCACACTTTGCCTCATGGCCGTCCCCAGGGGCCGAGCGGACCTGCGCTGGCATCCAAGGATTTCCTCACCGCGGTGCCTGACCTTAAAGTCGCCGTAGTGCAGCGGCTGGTGGTTGACGACCGCGTGATTTCGCACCTGCGCTTCACGGGGCATTTTACAGGTACTTTCATGGGTCACGCGGGAGCTGGCCAGCCGGTGGATTTCATCGCAACCGACATCCTGCGCGTGCGCGATGGGCGGGTCACGGACAACTGGCATCTGGAAGACAATCTCACATTCCTCCAACAGATCGGCATAGTGACGAACCGCTGATGGGATGTCGGGAGGCGGGTGTCAGTCTGGCCCCGGGATTGTTTCGAGGGCTTTCATTGCGCTTGACAAAGCAGCCAAACCTCCTTCGTCAAGTACGGCACGCCGAGTGTGCGGCCAGATCTACCACGTCTTGACGGGGGGACCGGCCTGATGAAGCACCAAGTCGCTGGATCCCGGCTCATCCGACCTAACCTCGAGCTCCATTGCAGTGGTAGTGGTGGTTTGGAACTCCGCGGCGAGCCGCTTCAACGGACCCAGCGTCTGCACGATCGCGGCGCCCCCGATGCCCGCTTGGAACACAGCAAGATCGAGTGACTGGGAACCTTCAATCAATACCAGCCGATACTTTTTGCCGGGTTCGAGTCCATTTGCTGCAATCTGAAGATTGTCGATTAGCCCCAGAGAATTTATCGACACGCTCGCAGATGCCGTGGAACTGCTCCCGTCCGGCGGTACCAATCGGACGTGCAGCGCGCTTGTGGCGGGGCCAAGCGGCCTTAGGTTGGCCGTCCCGCTGTTAGACGAGGTCGCGTTTGACACATACACGAGCGCCTGCGGTAACTGGCCGACCGGGATCGTGGCAATAATGAGATTGGTAGAGGTGTCGATGGCCTGCACGGCGTCGCCGTTTTCCAGACCGACGTAAACGCGGTTGCCATCACCCGATCCCCATACACCGTGTGGCAGGTCACCGGTCTTAATTGTCGCGACAAGCTTCGGATCGGAGCCCCGGTCGC
>Ga0302320_10005994_pt1 | contig 27086 bp, 17 predicted proteins | sample Bog_T0_3_FD_202130 | JGI IMG/M metagenome (GOLD analysis project Ga0302320, IMG submission 202130) | Peat permafrost microbial communities from Stordalen Mire near Abisko, Sweden - Bog_T0_3 | ecosystem: Environmental > Terrestrial > Soil > Wetlands > Peat | place: Sweden: Abisko, Stordalen Mire...
AGATTGCATGGTTCGACGAATTCTTTCTGGAAGACAAAGACATTGCGGCGCTGATCCAGAAAGAGCGCAACTACTCGCTCGAAGATCAGGATTTTGTGATTGCCCGCGAGCGGGAACTGCTGGGCAAGGTTCTGCCCGCCTATGCCGAGGCCGCCAAGAAAGGCTCGATCGAGATTTCGGCGACGCCTTTCTATCATCCCATTCTTCCTCTGGTCTGCGACACCAATGCGGGAGCGGTTTCATCGCCCGGCCTGCCCTTGCCGCAGAACCGGTTCCGTCATCCTGAGGACGCGCGCGAACAACTGGTGCGCGCCCTCGATTTGCATCAGCAGGCGTTTGGAGTGCGGCCGCAGGGCGTGTGGCCGTCGGAAGGCAGCGTTTCGGAAGAGGCGCTGGCGATTGCCCACAGTCTCGGGATCAAGTGGATGGCGACCGACGAAGGTGTGCTCGGCCGCAGCACTGGCGTGTTCTTCCAGCGCGACGGCAATGGCCGTCTGCCCACCCATCTGGCGGAGCGGCTTTATAACATTCATCGTTATGAGAACGGCCAGACCGCCATGCACATGGTGTTCCGCGATCACACCATTTCGGACCTGATCGGTTTTGTTTACTCGGGGATGGATCCGGGAGATGCCGCACGGCATCTGCTGCACAACATTAAAGAAGCGGCTCAACCGGTGCTGGCGCAAGGCCGGGACGCGGTGGTGTCGGTCATCCTCGATGGAGAGAATGCCTGGGAATACTACCCCAGGTCCGGGCGGGATTTTCTGCGGCGCTTCTACGATGCCCTGCAGCGCGAGGGAGGCCTGGAAGCGGTTACGGTCGCGGAGGCGATTGCCCGCCATCGCAGCTTTTCACCGTTGCCGTCGCTGGTGCCCGGTTCGTGGATCAACGCCAACTTTAATGTCTGGATCGGCGCTCCCGAGGACAACCGAGCGTGGGATTACCTGCACCACGCGCGCGAGTTCTATACCCAGAATGCCGCCCGCGCCAGCGAGGCGCAACGCAAGCTGGCCCTGGAAGAAATCATGATTGCCGAGGGCAGCGACTGGAACTGGTGGTACGGACCGGAGCATCATTCGGCCAACGACCGCGACTTTGACGAGCTTTACCGCAAACATCTTTCGAACGTTTATCAGGCCCTGGGGGCGATGCCGCCGGATTATCTCTCGCAGCCGATTACCGGGGGCGAGGTTCGGCCCACCTTCACGCCGCAGACCGCCTACATTCATCCCCGCATCACGGGCGACAAGATTCGTTACTTTGAGTGGCTGGGTGCGGCCATTTTTACCGCCGACCAGCGGGCCGGCGCCATGCATGGCAAACAGTTCCTGCTGGATTCCGTCTATGCCGGGATCGACGGCGATTTCGTTTATGGCCGGCTGGACTTTGCCGGACCGGTTCCCGACATGGAGTTCGATCTGGTGGTGAACCTGGAATCGTGGGCGAGCGGAGAAGCGCGCCCACGCCGGACTCTGCGGCTCGATGCCAAAGTAAAGGATCGCAAGCTGACGGAGTGGGAGGTCGATGACGGGGAAAAAACATCGTTGACTTCATCGAGCAAGAGTGAAGAGACCGCGAAGGCGGCTCTGCTGCGCAACTTTGAGTTCCGCTTGCCTCTGAATTATCTGCTGGCCGCACCGGTTGCGGCTGCGCCTGCGGCGACCAGCGCTCAAGCGCTGGTCGATCCCAAGCCTGGCGCTGTGCCAGTCCCGCCAACCATCCGACTCCGGTTGCGCTTCAGCCTTTGGCACAATCGTCTGCCCGTGGACGCTCTGCCGGTGGAAGGATGGATCGAACTGCAGTTGCTCAGCGAAGGAGACTTGCGGGGAGGGATGTAGTTCAAAAGGATGCTTCTCTGCGAAAAGGAAAAGCCGGAGGCATGCGCCTCCGGCGTGGTGGAGAAAAAGTCGAAGAGTATATTATTGTCCCGCGCTAGCCACTGCGGTGGTCAAGGCCAGCGGGCGGTTGAGTTCAAACGTGAGTTCGGTGCCTGCGGGCAGCGTGGCCGAGCGATGCTTGCTCAGCCAATGAACCCCGGTTGAGCCCGCGCCCACCACCCCGCCGATGACGATTCCCGGAGGGCCGCCGATGAGCCCGCCGATCAGCATGCCACCAGCCGCGCCACCGCCAGTTTCTATTTGGTCGCGGCGGTCATGGCCGGACCCTTTAAACTCGCCTTCCTGATTTACGTCCGTTCCACCGCCCATATTCGTGTCAACCAGCGTGGCATCAAGGAAAAGGCGCTCACCGGTCGGGAGGATCAGACCTTCGGGCAGAATTCCGATGGTCGGTTTGCCCGAGATGCGGCGCGGTTCGTCCACTTTAGTGACGCGGCCCTCCACCATGGTTCCGGCAGGAATCACCGTCTTGCCGTTGACCACCACGGCCTGCGTCAAGCGTGCCTGGAACGGGTCACCCGCCTTGTTGCTGAAGGTCGCAAGAGTTGTTTCCAGCTTGACCATCAGGGCCGTGCCGGCCGGTATCGGCGAACTGCTCTGCGCCGCAGCCATCGTACTTGTGCATGAGCACGCCAGCAGCAAGATGCAAGGTAGAACTGTCCACTTCTTCATAACTCCTCCTCAGGCTTCAACCAATAAAACCCCGAACTCTTGCTTTTCACTCTAGACCAGGCAGATGGCCGGGACAATATGCGGGCAGCGCGGGGAACCATAGAAGATAAGGGTCGGAAGCGTTCCGGTCCTGGGTTTTGGAAAAGCGAGATGGTTCCCCGGGGAAAATTGTTGAAGAATGACTCAACAATCGACGAAACCTACCTCGGCCATAGGACGGCAGTGAGCAATTCAGACCACTTATTATTCAGGGCTTGAGCGATCATGACGGTAAAAGGTGCGTACCTCGCAATGCCAGACCAGCCGAAGCCTCGTTTTGCTGTAGACCTTGATATGGGCCTTTGGCGGGGACGCGGAAAGTCGCCCATTCTCCTAAGGTCCCCCGACGTGATTCAAGCAATCTCGACGCCGCCTTGCTCGATATGGGAGCACTGAAGCACGCCCCTGGTTAAGAAGTCAGGTGAAATGAAGAGCACTTCCCGATCGAATTGGAAAGTACAACTCGCGTTCGGGTCCGCCATCTTGACCTTACTGGTCGTGGGTGCGATCTCCTATCACGGGATGGTTGTGTTCGGTGATAGTGAGCAGTGGGTGAACCACTCCCACCAAATTCTTGAAAGCGTGCAGGATTTGGTCTCCACCACGGAGATCGCCGAGTCAAGCTACCGCAGATTTGCGTTGACGGGCAACGAATCCGCTGTGGAGTCCTATCGTGCGAGCGTATTACGCGCTCAGTTGGATGAGGCGGCAGTTCGCAACTTGACGATGGATAACGCCGGACAGCAGCACCGGCTTTCAGAGCTCGAAACAGTGGCAGCTGAAAAATTTCTGTTCGCAGATACGGTCATTGGTCTGCGCCGCAGCCAAGGCGTGGGGGCAGCGGCGGATGCCATTCGGGCCGGATCTGGCCAACGGACGATGGCCGAGCTGCAAGACATCGCCCGCGAGATGCAGAGCGAAGAGCTGCGGCTACTGGTACCGCGCAACGCTGAAGCGAAGCGGCGCCTGAGTGACACCAAAACTGTTCTGATCTTCGGAGTCCTTCTGGGCTTGTTAATCGCCGCCTCCGCCGCTTGGATCGCCCAGCGCGACAGCTCGGCACGTGGGCGGGCAGAAGCGGCGCTCCAGGATAGCGAAGAAAAATATCGGATGCTCCTTGACGGAGTCCAGAACTACGCCATCTTCATGTTGGAACCGGGGGGGCAGGTCGTCAGTTGGAATGCCGGCGCCGAACGCATGCAAGGTTACACCGCCGAAGAGATTATCGGACATAGCTTTTCCTGCTTCTTTTCTTCGGAAGACATCAAGCGGGGTAAGCCCGAGGAATTGCTTCGAATGGCCGCCTTAAACGGCCGGCACGAAGAGCACGGCATGCGCGTGCGGAAAGACGGCTCCCAGTTTCTAGCGAGTATCACCCTTACCGCATTGCGCGACTCGGGCGGATATCTACAGGGGTTTTCTGAGATCAGCCACGACCTCAGCGAGAGCCGGGAGTCGGAGGCGAAGTACCGGGGACTGCTGGAGGCGGCTCCGGACGCCATGGTGGTGGTGAACCAGGCCGGGCAAATCGTACTGCTGAACGTTCAGGCGGAGAAACAGTTCGGATACCGCCGCGACGAACTCATAGGGCAGAAGGTAAAGAACATCATTCCCCAGGGCTTCGCGGAACGGCTGATCGCCGACGGTACGCGAAGCGCGGCCGAGGCGCTGGCGCAGCAGATCGGTACGGGGATTGAGCTCACTGGGCGGCGGAAGGATGGCAGTGAGTTTCCCCTCGAGATCATGCTGAGCCCACTCGAAGGCGCCGAAGGGATCCTGGTAACGGCGGCAATCCGCGACATCAGCGTGCGGAAGGCTGCGGCAGAACATCTGGTGCGGATGGAGGAAAGGTACCGGGGACTGCTGGAGGCGGCTCCGGACGCCATGGTGGTGGTAAACCAGGCCGGGGAAATCGTCCTGCTGAATGTGCAGGCGGAGAAACAGTTCGGCTACCACCGCGACGAGCTTATAGGGCAGAAGGTGAAGAACATCATTCCCGAAGGCTTCGCGGAACGGCTGGTCGCCGATGCTCTTCGACCTCCGGCGGAGGCTCTGGCGCAGCAGATTGGTACGGGGATTGAGCTCAATGGGCGGCGGAAGAATGGAAGCGAGTTTCCCCTCGAGATCATGCTGAGCCCACTCGAGGGCGACGAAGGAATCCTGGTGACGGCGGCAATCCGCGATATCACCGTGCGCAAGAAGGCCGAAGAGCTGATGATCCATTCGTCCGAGCACGACTTTCTGACCGGTCTGCCGAATCGCGTGCTCCTGAACGACCGGGTCAACCAAGCGATCCTCTTAGCGTTGCGCCACCAGAGTAAGGTCGCGGTCGTGTTCCTGGATTTGGATGGCTTCAAACACATTAACGATTCCCTCGGACATCCCACGGGCGACAAACTCCTTCAATCTGTCGCCGACCGCCTGGTGGATTGCGTGCGCGCCTCGGACACGGTGAGCCGACAGGGAGGGGATGAATTCGTCGTCCTCCTTTCCGACGAGGAGCATTCGGAAGACGCCGCTATGACAGCGAGGAGAATGCTGCAAGCGGTGGCCGAAGCTCATTCGATTGACCAGCACGATCTTCACGTCACCTCCTGCGTTGGCGTGAGTGTCTATCCCGAGGACGGCCTGGATGCGGAGACGCTCATTAAGAACGCCGACACCGCCATGTACCAGGCCAAGGAAAATGGGCGGCAGAGCTATCAGTTTTTCAAGCCAGCCATGAATGCCCGGGCCGTGGAGCGGCAAGCCATTGAGGAGAGTCTGCGGCGCGCCTTGGAACGGCGGGAATTCGTGTTGCACTACCAGCCTAAGGTTAATCTAAGGACAGGAGAGATTACCGGGGCGGAAGCGTTGCTACGTTGGACACATCCCACTCGAGGACCAGTCCCGCCGTCACAATTTATTCCGGTCGCGGAAGACAGTGGCCTTATTCTGCCCATCGGCAATTGGGTGCTTCGCGAAGCCTGCCAGCAGGCCAGGGACTGGGTAGATGCAGGCCTGCCCCTGGGTACCATGGCGGTAAATGTCTCTGCCATGCAGTTACGAGACGAGAACTTTCTTGCCGGTGTGTCCGCAATTCTTAAGGACACGGGGTTGGATCCGGGACTTCTTGAGCTGGAGTTGACCGAAAGTGTTCTTATGAAGCATGCCGAGTCCACGGAGCGCATCCTCAAGGCACTGCGAGCGAAGGGAGTCCAAATCGCGGTCGATGATTTCGGCACGGGTTACTCCAGTTTGAGCTATCTTAGAAAGTTTCCCATCGATGCCCTCAAGATCGACCAGTCGTTCGTCGGTCAGATCACCACCGTTCCCGACGAGACGATCATCGTGAAGGCAGTGATCAGCATGGGCCGAAGCCTCAAGCTTCGGGTGGTTGCCGAGGGCGTGGAAACGCCAGAACAACTGGCGTTTCTTCAGGCTCACGAATGCGACGAGGCACAAGGATATTTTTTCAGCCGGCCGGTCCTTCCTCAGGAGTTCGCCAAGTTGCTCGAAACCCGTTTGTGGGAAGCCGTGAGTTGAGATTCTGGACGAGTTGCCGGCAAGCCGGACGCGGTCCAGATACTCAAGTGCAGACACGTCCAAGTCAGCTCTTATCCAGCCTGTGAGCGATGTCACATTGCGGTAATCTTCCATCCGCTATAATCGTGAGTTTCAGAACTACTCCATGGGAAAGGGGTTGCGGTCGGCGACGATTCAAAACTCATCCCTGACAAAAAGGACGGAAAGACCTCATGACGAATATTGCAGCCATCCTCGGGCGCGAAGTGCTGGATTCGCGCGGCAATCCTACAGTAGAAGCGGAAGTGCAGCTGGCGAGTGGAGTGGTTGGACGGGCCATCGTGCCCAGCGGCGCATCGACCGGCGAGCACGAGGCAGTCGAGCTGCGCGACGGAGACAACGCGCGTTTTCTCGGAAAAGGCGTTCTGAAAGCAGTGGAGAACGTCAATGGCGAGATCGCGGATGCGCTGGCGAACTTTGATGCCGCCGATCAACGCGCGCTTGATCAGAAGATGATTGACCTGGATGGCACGGAGAACAAAGGCCGGCTGGGAGCGAACGCGATTCTCGCGGTTTCGATGGCGGCGGCGCGCGCCGCTGCCGTGGACTACGGTCTGCCACTCTACCGTTACCTGGGCGGCGCGGGCGCCAACATTTTACCCACGCCTATGATGAACATCCTCAACGGCGGAGCGCACGCCGACAACAACGTCGACTTCCAGGAATTCATGGTGATGCCGGTGGGCGCGCCTTCGTTTTCCGAAGCCTTGCGCTGGGGCGTGGAAGTTTTTCACACCCTCAAGGGAGTTCTCAAGAAGCGCGGCTACAACACCGCCGTCGGCGATGAAGGCGGATTCGCACCGTCGGTGAAGTCAAACGTCGAGGCTATCGAAGTCGTGTTGGAAGCGATTCAGAAAGCCGGCTACAAGCCTGGAGAAGAGATCGCAATCGCTCTCGATCCCGCGGCCAGCGAGTTTTATCAGGACGGGAAGTACGTCTTCAAGAAGTCGGACAAGTCTGCCAAGAGCTCCGATGAAATGGTGAAGTTCTATGCCAAGTGGGTGAACGACTATCCCGCCATCGTTTCGCTCGAAGATGGACTCTCCGAGAACGACTGGGACGGGTGGCAGAACCTGACCAAAGAACTCGGGGGCAAGATTCAGCTCGTGGGCGATGACATCTTCGTCACCAACATTCAGATTTTTGCCGAAGGCATCGAGAAGGGAATCGCGAACTCCATCCTGATCAAGCTGAATCAGATCGGCACGGTCAGCGAAACGTTGGATGCGATCGATTTAGCGCGGCGAAACGGCTACACGTCGGTGATCTCGCATCGCTCCGGCGAAACCGAAGACACGTTTATCGCGGACTTTGCCGTCGCGACTGGCGCGGGCCAGATCAAGACCGGATCAGCCTCGCGCACCGACCGCATTTCCAAGTACAACCAGTTGTTGCGGATTCAGGAGGAGTTGGGGGATTCGGCGAGATTTCTGGGGTTGAAGGCGCTGAACTACAAAGGCTGAGGACCAGCCATTCACTGCGGAGGTTCTATGGGATTGAAGTCATTGCTGTGCGTGTGTCTTCTCGCTTTATCCACGTGTGCCGGTGCGCAGACCACGGTTTCCGTCGCTCCCGACGCAGCTTCGAAAGAAGACGTCAGGAGGCTGTTTGATGTGATGGCCAGCCGGGAGCAGATGGGCCAGACCATACGACAGGTGTTCGCGCAGATGCAGAGCCTGAACCGCGAGGAGATCAAGAAAAAGCGTCCCGATGTTACCGCGGAAGAACTGGCGCGCCTGGACCGCGAGTCCGAGGACGTCATCAAGAACTTTCCCATGGACGCGATGCTAAGCGACATGATCCCCGTCTATCAGCGGCACTTCACGAAGTCCGAGATTGACGGATTGATTGCTTTTTATTCTTCTCCGGTAGGCCAGAAGTTTCTTCACGAGATGCCCTCGGTGGCGGCGGAAACCATGCGGGCGGTCTATCCGCGAATCCAGGCGGAAGTCGACGCCGTGCTCAAGCGAACCGAGGAGAAGACCGATTCGCCGCAGAAGTAGAAGTAGAAGTAGAAGAGAGTCCGGTCGATTTTGGGTGGCGCAGCGCTTTCAGCGCTGCGATGAGCGCGCCATTTTCTCGCCGGCTTCAGCCGCTGCGCGGTAGTACCCGCGCCTCAAAACCCCATCGTGTCATCTGCCGACGGCCCGTAGATCGCGGGCACAGGCTTGCCGTTCAACCGCAGATACACGCCAAGCTGGGCGCGGTGATGCACCAGGTGATTCAGAAACATTTCGCGATACGCCAGAAATCGCGATCCCTCGAAAATGGTCTTGCCCTGAAAGCTCAGCTTCCAGTTTTCCTTCCAGGCTTCATCCGGCGTGGCTTGCAAAGCGGCGCGAACCTTGGCCGCACCCTCGTCGAAGGCCTGCACCAATTGCGCGGCAGACTCGAACGGCAGGGGCGCGATGCTTCCCTTGGAAAAGTCCAGCTCGGGCGTAGTCAGGATCGTTACAGTGCGCCGGGCTAAACCGGCATGAAGCAGAGGATGAAAGTTCCTTACGAGAAAGGAGTAGCGATCTGCTCGGCCTCGAGTCTTGCGCTGGGTATCGCGAGGTACACAGCGAAGCGTAGACAGAGGATAGGCGGGGTGGGTATTCAGCTCCGTAAACTGACAATCCGGACGCCGACGCCCTTGTAATGTGCGGAAGGCAACATGAACAGGCGCGATAGCGCGAGGCTCCTGTTTGGTCCGGCGTAGTCGAAGACCCCAGACACGCCTAGAAACTTCATGCACGAGAACCGGGAGACCTCGGAGACACCTGTGGATCAACCAGACCGCAGGTCGGCGGGCGAAGGCCAGAGCCACAAGGCCCGCGCGTACGTCTACGAGGAGTCACACAGCGGAATAGTACCTATGAACCATTCGAACAAAGACGGGAAATTGTCGGCGGAGAGTGGGGAGGGAAGGCCGCTGATCAAGGAGAACGCTGGTCAACCTAACACGTACCCGACGCAGAGCGGGAAGGGCGTGTCCCAAGGGCTGGCTGGCGTGCGGAAAGCAGCAAGGGACAATAAGGAGATGAAGTTCACCGCCTTGCTCCACCATCTGACAGTCGATCTGCTGCGGGAAAGCTTTTACTCACTGAAGAGGAAGGCCGCACCCGGAGTAGACGGGGTTACTTGGCAGGAGTATGAAGACGGGCTAGAGGATCGGCTGACCGATCTTCATGGCCGAGTTCATCGCGGAGCCTATCGAGCGACGCCATCGAGAAGAGTGTACATAGAGAAAGCAGATGGACGGCAACGTCCACTGGGAGTTACGGCTATGGAAGACAAACTTGTCCAACATGCCGTAGTCACCATCCTCAACCAGATTTACGAGGAAGACTTTTTCGGCTTCTCGTATGGGTTTCGCCCGGGGCGCAGCCAGCATCAAGCGCTGGATGCGCTGTCATATGCGCTCCTGAAGAAGAAGGTGAACTACGTTCTGGATGCCGACATTCGAGGATTTTTCGATAACCTCGACAAGAGTTGGCTCATCCAGTTCGTGGAGCATCGCGTCGCCGATCCGCGCATCCTACGGCTGATCCAGAAATGGCTCAACGCTGGGGTGATCGAGGATGGCCAATGGTCGGACACGAAGACAGGAAGTCCGCAAGGTTCGGTGATTTCACCGCTTCTCGCGAATATTTACCTACACTACGCGTTCGATCTTTGGGTGGACGTCTGGCGCAAGAAATGGGCGCAAGGCGAAGTGGTAGTCGTCCGCTACGCGGACGACATCATCTTAGGATTCCAACACCAAGCCGAAGCCGATCGCTTTCTGGAAAACTTTCGGGAACGACTCGGAAGGTTTGAATTGGAATTACACCCTGACAAGACGCGCCGGATTGAGTTCGGGCGGTTTGCCGAACAAAACCGGAAACGAAGAGGGGAAGGTAAGCCCGAGACGTTCGACTTTCTAGGCTTCAAGCACATCAGCGGGAAGAATAGATTAGGGCGATTTACGGTGAGGCGTAAGACGATCCGCAAACGCATGGGAGCGAAGCTGCGGGACATTAAGCAGCAGCTCCACGAGCGCATGCACGATCCGGTGCGCCAAACCGGCCAATGGCTCAAGTCGGTCGTACAAGGCTACTTCAACTACTATGCGGTACCGGGAAACATCGACAGTCTCAGCGTATTCCGAGATCGGTTAACTGGGCATTGGTGGCATACCCTTCGCCGCCGAAGTCAGAAACGCCGGCTCTCTTGGACACGTATGCTCGTTCTGGCTAACCGATGGCTCCCTCGACCGCGCATACTCCATCCTTATCCAGCGGCGCGCTTCGCCGCCAGTCATCCACGATAAGAACCGGATGCGCTAATGAGCGCCCGTCCGGGTCCGCGCGGGGGGTACCACGTGAGTGGTATCCCTACCGCGATCCGAAGACAGCCAACTGCGCCACATGAGGCGCCAACTTGCCCAGCGGCATCGACTTGGCATGCGGCGCGAATTCCTTCTTGTCGGCAGGCACGCGCTCCAGGGTCGTGCGCGTCTTCTTAATTTCTTCATCCAGTTCAGGCAGCAGCAATTCGCTGATAGGCATAATTCCCTCCGCCGATCCAGTATAAACGCTTGGCGTGGTTCTCCTCGACGGGGCTTGCACTCAGAACCTGGGGGATGAGTGAGATGGCGTTTTTTCGTGAATGACCCGCCGAGACCGTTTACAATCGAGATCATCTGCCGTGCGATTTCGTTATCCTGTTGATGTGATCTGGTGATCGCATAATTGATATCGCTTGGAGCACTCCTAATATTTATGCCTCGTCCGAAACCACTCGTTCTTATCATTCTCGACGGCTGGGGATACCGCGCCGAGACCAAAGCCAACGCCATAGCGCTCGCGCGCAAGCCCACTTATGACCGCCTGCTGCGCGAGTATCCCAACACGCTGATTCACACCAGTGGGCCGTTCGTCGGCTTGCCCGAAGGACAAATGGGCAACAGCGAGGTTGGCCATCTTAACATCGGCGCTGGGCGCATCGTTCACATGGACATCACCCGCATCGACCTGATGATCCAGAACGGCGAGTTCTTCTCGCATCCCGTGCTGCTCGCGGCCATGAAGCATGCCCGCGTGGGCGAGCGCAGGCTACATCTTTTCGGGCTGCTCTCCGACGGCGGCGTGCACTCGCAGCAAGCGCATCTTTACGCCTTGCTGAAAATGGCAAAGCAAAACGGCGTGGATCGCGTCTTCGTTCATGCCTTTATGGACGGCCGCGATACGCTGCCCACCAACGGCGCCGGCTATCTCGAACAGTTGCAGCAGAAAATGCGAGAGTACAACTCCGGCAAGATTGCCACCGTGAACGGACGCTACTACGCGATGGATCGCGACCGCCGCTGGGAGCGCATTCTCAAGGCCTACAACGCAATGGTCTTCGGCGACGCGGAAGGCGGCAAGAACGCCGACCCGGTGCAGGGCATGAAGGACGCTTACAACAAAGGCGTCACCGACGAGTTCGTGGTGCCGTTTGTCTGCACCGACAAGGCTGGCCAGCCCCTGGCGACCATTCGCGACGACGACGCCTGCATCTGCTTTAATTTCCGCGCCGACCGCGTCCGCCAGATCACGCGCGCGCTGGCGCGTAACAGCGGACTGAATGCGAAAGGCGGCAGCGATCTTCCCGGCGCGGCCGATCTCGATGCAACGATCACTCGCGATCGGGTTCCGAAGAATCTGCATTATGTCTGCATGACACGATACGACAAAAACTTCGACCTCCCGGTGGTGATTCCTCCGGAATCGATGGCGAACATCCTGGCCAACGTGATGGGCGGTCTCAACATGCGCAACCTGCGCGTGGCCGAAACCGAAAAATACGCGCACGTAACTTATTTCTTCAACGGAGGTGTCGAGCAGCCGTTCCCCGGCGAAGAGCGCGTAGTGATCCCGTCGCAAAAGGTCGCGACTTATGATCTGAAACCGGAGATGAGCGCTGCCGGTATTGCCGATGCCGTTATCAAGGCCACGGAAGAAGGAACCTTCGACGTAATCATCGTCAACTTCGCCAACGCCGATATGGTCGGTCACTCGGGCAAGATCGAGCCCACGATCAAAGCGGTCGAAACCGTGGATGCCTGCCTGGGCCGCATCGAAACCGCCATTCGCGCCAAGGGTGGCGCCATGCTGATCACGGCCGATCACGGCAATGCCGAAATGATGATCGATCCCGCAAGTGGTGGACCGCACACCGCGCATACCACCAATCCCGTGCCGTTCATCGTAGTCGCCGAAGATGCCAAGCAGTACACGTTGACGCCCAACGGATCGCTCCGGGATATTTCGCCGACTATGCTGGGGATCCTTGGCGTCGATGAACCGAAAGAGATGACCGGGCACGACCTGCGCGTGGCTCGCAAAATCGGATGATCTTTGATCGGGTCATCAGGTGATCGGAGCTTGTATTCCCGCTCATCCGATGACGCGATCGCTAGATCACCCGATCTTGCTTCATGCTACAGTTTTCTCGCGGGCAATTGTATTTGCTCGACCTCCATGGAACCGCGACTCATTCTTATCCATCTCGTGCTTAAGCTGGGCGTTGCCGCCGCCGTCTCCAGCAGTTTGGTGCGGTCCAAGGAATTCAAGTCGCTGCTGTTTCGCGAGGAGCGCACGTTTCGGCAAAAAGTGTATCTCGTGTTGTGCATGGCGCTTCCCATCATGGCGGGCGTCTGGATTCGGCTCCTCGTCCCGAGCTTCCTGGCGGGCGACCTGAGTTTTGAGACCGCGCTGCTCCTTGGCGTAATCGGCGGACGCTGGGCGGGATCTCTCGGCGGCGCGTTGATGGGTATACCGGCTTTGCTCCACGGCGAGTGGGCGGCGCTGCCCTTCGGGGTGCTTTCCGGTTTCATCGCCGGCCAACTCCGCACCATGGCGCTCGATAAGGACGACATCTGGTCATTCTCCCCCTTTATCGATCAAAGCATCTTTCGCTTGATCCGGCGCAATCTGCCCACCCCGCGCTTGTTCGATTGGCAAATCATGTTTTTCACTACGGTTGTGGGCCTGCGGTTTGTGCAGACGGAACTGGTGCGCTACTTTCCGCACTCCATCTTCAGCATGGAGAGTCCCGGCAACTGGTGGGTGTGGGGCGCAATCTACGCGACCTCGGTGACAGCCATCGGAATCGAGATCAAGATCTTCAACGGTGTACGCATCCAGATCAAACTGGAGGAGCAGGAGCGATTGCTGCTGCACGCACGCATGGAGGCGCTGCAGAACCAGATCAATCCTCACTTCCTATTCAACACCCTGAACTCGATTTCTTCCCTGGTGCGCTTCGATCCGGAGAAAGCGCGCGAGGTGATTTCCAAGCTGGCCACTATCCTGCGGCGTTTGCTTAACAGCGCAGACTCTTTTGTGCCACTGCGGGAGGAAGTGGAATTTATCGACAACTATCTCGACATCGAAGTGGTCCGGTTCGGAAACGATAAACTTCAAGTCGTGAAGGAACTCGCTCCGGACTCGCTGGACGTGATGGTTCCCAGCATGCTCTTGCAGCCGCTGGTCGAGAATTCGATTAAACATGGGCTCTCTTCGAAGGTGGAGGGAGGAAGCATCCATCTGCGCAGCCGCTTGGTCGACTCAGGGCTGGTGATTGAGGTGGAAGACGATGGGGTTGGAATGGCTGCTACCCAGCAGGCGGGATTCGGAAGTGCGCGAGGCTCTGGAATCGGCATGGCCAACATTTCCGAGCGACTTCAAGTGTTATACGGAGATACAGCGCGCATGACGATCGACAGCCACGAAGGGAAGGGAACGCTGGTGCGCATCCGATTGCCGCTCTTGCAGGCTGCGGGAGCGGTGCCGGAAGGCTTTTACGAAGAGCGCTCGACCACGCGCCGGTAGAAATCTTCGTACTGGGGAACGATCCTGCTGGCGCAGAAACGGGCCTGTGCGACGGCACGAGCCGCCTTCCCCATCGCCCGCAGCCGGCTTTCATCATTCAAGAGTTCGATGGCGTAACGGGCCATCGTATCCACATCGCCGACGTCGGCCAGATAGCCGCTGACGCCGTGTTCAATCACTTCCGGCACGCCGCCGGTGCGGGTTGCAATGGGAACGACTTCACAGGCCATTCCCTCCAGCGCCGCCAGGCCGAACGATTCCAGTTCGCTCGGCATCAGCAGGATGTCCGCGATTCCCAGCTTGTCCTGTACCTGATCCTGCTTGCCCAGGAAGAGGACATCTTCATGGAGTCCTTTTTGTACTGCCAACCATTCGGCCACGGAACGGTCCGGACCGTCACCAATCAACAGTAGTTTCGACGGGACCTGCTTGCGCACGCGGTCAAAGATCTCGATCACGTCCGAGACTCGCTTCACCGGGCGAAAGTTGGAGAGGTGGACCAGCAGCCGCTCACCCTTGGGCGCATACTCGGTGCGAAGCTCCGCAGAGTTCTTGGGTCTGCAATACACGTCACAATTGACGGAGTTGTAGATAACTTCGATTTCTTTTTTCACATCGAAAACCCGCAGGGTGCGGTCGCGCAGGTAGTTCGAAATCGCAGTGACGCCGTCGCTCTGGTTAATCGAGTAGCGCGTGATGGGCAGATAGGAGCGGTCCAGTCCTACCAGCGTGATGTCTGTGCCGTGCAGGGTTGTAACGAAGGGCAGGCGGCGTCCCCGCGGACCATCCGCGAGCATTTGCCGCGCCAGCAGCGCGCTTACGGAATGCGGAATCGCGTAGTGAACGTGCAGCAGATCGAGATCGTACAACTGCGCTACCTCGGCCATGCGCGTGGCCAGCGCGAGATCGTAGGGTGGATAGTCGAAGAGCGGATACCGCGAAACTTCGACTTCGTGATAGTGAATGTTCGGTTCCTGCCCGCGGAGCCGGATGGGCTGGGCATAGGAGATGAAATGAATCTCGTGGCCGCGCTGGGCCAGTTCCAAACCGAGTTCCGTTGCCACCACGCCGCTGCCGCCGTACGTGGGATAACAGGTGATCCCAATCTTCATTCCGCGAGGCCCAGCCTTCTCCGGGTCCTGTAATTCGATGGTCGCAAACGATAGAAGATGCAGATTCTACGAGCAAACTGGTTTTGGCGCACGGGCAAGCGATCGAGTAAGGAGAATTACTCGGAGGTTTTCTGCCCTGGCTTGGAAATCCCGGGGTCAAGCTTATCCAAATGAGCCTGGAAGCGTTTCTTGGAGTCTTCCGGCAGACCGGTGAATTCTACGCCCATGCCGACTCCGGGATCGCGGGTGCGAACCGTAGCGGAGGCGGTGACGTGCTCCTGGTCAATCCAGAAATCCACCTTGAGCACGGTGGTGATAGCCAACGGCATATTGGTCTCAACATAACAGCCGTTGCCGCTGATATCGGTGGCGTTGACCCGCATGGGAGTGTTCACGCGCTCGTCGCGGAATTCGAGAGGGAACGAGATCTTATGGCGTTGGAATCGTCTGCGATTATCGGGAGCGGGAGCCGGCCCGCTGTACCGCATTTCCGCGGGGAGTTGGGAAATCCACGGGCACTCCTGATCGACCACCAATTGAACTCCCACCTGAACTTTCTTGAGTCCAGTGGCTTCCATCACCCAGATTACTTTGCAGCGGGCTTTCTTCGTTTCGTATTGAACGCCGATGACGTCGCCTACCTTCAACTCCTGCTCCAGGCCGGAAAGGCAGGCTCCCGTGAGGCTGGCATTCTGGGCAGTGGCGTTCTGATGAAAGGGCAGATTGTTCGAACCCATGCCCCACACACGTATGCGCAGGTCCAAAGTTGCGCGCGGGGCTGCCCCAGAGGCAGACATGATAAAGGCCTCCCAGCCTGAATCTTCTGAGCCAAATCTAATGCAATCATAACCTGCGGGGATGGATTGCCGAAGGTTACGATAGTCATCCGAGCCGACGGTGTCCGTTTTGAGTGCAACTGGAAACATTATTGACCGGTTTTGGCCGGAATCAGATCGCGGTACGAGACCAAGGCGATGTCTTGATCCGACAGCAGTTCTCGAGCTTCGGGCATGGTCAAAACGCGCAACTCGGTCTCCCGCGACTCGCGCAGGCGGGTCGCAGCCTGCCGCAAGTCCGCGTCATTGTAGCCTGGGTGGCAGACGAATTCCCAGGTGCCCGCGGGAATGATTGCGGCCATGCTGCGGAAGAGTTGTTCGTCAAGCGCGCCGGTTACGACGATGCCAAGCGTGCCATCGGGAGTCAGCAGGTCCTCTCGTCCCGCGGTGTCGCGGAACCTTCCGGCAAGAGCGCGCAGAATTCGTACCTCGGCATAGCGCGTCCAGAGACTGGGCCGTGCCAGTAGTTCACCAGACTTCAGAGGTTTGCGCGGGCCGAACGGATTACGCACAGCCGTTACGCCGCACGCCCGTGCGGCGCGCAGCAGAGGCCGCAGTACTGCCGGAAACAAGTGCGTGTGTTTATGGGTGTCCAGGTGGGAGACGACGATGCCAGCCGATTGCAGCTTGCGAATCTGCGCGATGGTCTCCGCTTCAATCTGGCCTTCGTCGAGGCGACCGGCGAGCGCACGGGCAGCGAAAGATTTTAATCCGTCGCGGAAGCGAGCCCCGCCGGAAGACGACGATGCCGAAGTGATCGAAGGCAGCAGTTCCGCATCCAGCACCGGCGCGCCGTCGATCAATACCACATGGCAGCCCACGCTGAGCCGAGGAACAGTTCTTGCCAACCGCACGGCATCTTCGAACGCGCGCCCGTTCGCCATCAACGTGGAGGAAGTCACGATTCCGTGGGTGTGAGCCTCGACGATGGCGCGATTGACGCCCGCGGTGAAGCCAAAGTCGTCGGCATTGACGATCAAACGGCGCACCGCGTCAGTCTAGCAGGGAGAGCGGCTCACGCTGGCGCTTCTGCAGGGGCCCGGGCATGTTTGACCGAGTTTTCGCGAGTCGCATATACTCACTGAAGCGCGGTTCGCGCGGTTCCCCTCAGGCGAGTTTCCAGCGGCACGGCGCTTTCCCTTACCGCAGTCGATGGAATCTGATCTCGCAAAGCTACCAGGGGCGGTTAGCTCAGCTGGTTAGAGCGCCTGCCTTACAAGCAGGAGGTCGCAGGTTCGAGTCCTGCACTGCCCACCATTCTCTGCAAGCCCAATAAAGGTAAAGGTCGTCGAGGGATAGCAAGCGGGATAAAATCGGGGGATAGCCCTAATAGACTTAAACCCATCTCCCACGTGTTTTCAGCATCCAGCTTTGGACAAGGATTCATCCATCACTGCGACCCCTCGATCTGACGCAGCACGCTATTAAGACCATCAATCATCTCTGAGAGCCTGTTGCGTGCGGCCTCCGGAATCACGACAGGATCGTATCGTGCGACTGGATGTAAAAGTATCAACGCATCTTCAATTTCGCACCGGGCATTGGTCAACTTCGCGAGCACCTTGCTTCTAAGTTCTGGTCGCTGCATCAGTCTTCCATTCTGGGGGAAGGAAGTCTGTGGATTGCTGCATGACGATAGCAGTTCGCCCGATGCCATTCTGTGCTCACGGTCACAGTCCTGCACTGCCCACCAAGCCCTGGAGTCCTCGAAGACCACCAATTCGTTCAGTGTTTCGAATGCACCCGTGCATCCCGGTCATGGATTTCTCCCATCTAGTCTGGGGTTGGATGAGTTTGCGGGCGTTCTGCAGGACGCTAATCGGCTTCGTCTCATCCTTCCGGTGTCTATCGAAGGTTAAGGAGGAAGGGCCGGGCATTATCTGCTGTGCAAGGATCGGCAGGCGGCGCGTTCTATTCCTGAGTGCAGAAAAGCTGAGGTCGCCGATTGAAGGACAATCACGGAGACGCCATGGAAGCTTCCGATGGACACACTAACCTACCAAGAATTTGTTTGATTCTTGTTCCCACATTGTTAGTCATCGCCGCCATCGCGGCGGTTCAGCGGTTCGAGGCGGCCGGCGGAGAAGCGGCCGCCAGTGCGACTTACGCGCACGGCATACTGAATCTGATCATTCCCTACAATGCCGCTCACGCGGGTGCGGGGCAACTGACGGTGGAGGTTCTCAGTCCGGAAGACGCGGTCGTGGGGCGCGCGGAGCAGCCTGTCGACGTTACCGCGGGCAAGGGACACTGGCGGGAGCAGATCAAGCTGGCGAAGCCACTCGCGATTGACGAACTGGTGTGGCATCGCGTGCGCTACCGCTTCGAGTATAACGACGGCAAAGGTGCGGCGATCGAAGGCACCGACTCGATTTCGCAGATTCTCCGCACGCCGGTGATTCACATTCTGGGCCAGCAATCTTACTTGGCGGGGGGCGAAGCGGCGGTACGCGTGATCGTTACGGATTCGAATAACGAAGTCATTGCCAGCCGCGGTTCCGTGCAGATTGAATTGCTGGTTCCCGGCGAGAAATCTCGCGTTCTTTTCAACGGGCGGACCAATCGCCGAGGCACTACGGAAGCTCAGTTCCATTTTCCTGCGGGCTTGGTGGGCAGTTATCAGTTGCGCTACGTCGTAGATACGTCGATCGGCTCGACCGAATTCACCCAACCCGTTCGCCTGGAAGATAAGATCTCGATTCTGCTTACCACGGAGAAACCAATCTACCAGCCTGGGCAGACCATTCACGTGCGTGCGCTGGCACTTGATCGCGCCAATCATGAGGCGGCCGCCGACCGCAAGCTGACCCTCGAAGTGGAAGACTCGCGAGGCAACAAGGTCTTCAAGAAAGCGACAGAAACCGATAAATTCGGAATTGCCTCAGCGGAATTTTCGCTGGCTGACGAAGTGAACCTGGGCACGTACCACCTTCGCGCTTTGCTGGGCGAAGGGGAAGCGCCGACCAACACGGCAGAGATCGCTCTGAACGTTGAACGCTATGTTCTGCCGAAGTTCAAAGTGGCTCTTGATTTCGCTGGCAAGGACAACCAGACGAAGCGCGGTTACCGCCCTGGCGATCATGTAACCGGAACGGTTCATGCCAACTACTTCTTCGGCAAACCCGTGGACCGGGCTGAGATTACGGTCAAAGCTTCGAGCATGGATGTCTCGTTGGTTGAAGTGGGCTCAGTGCAGGGCAAGACAGATAACGATGGCACTTATCAATTCGATCTACATCTGCCCACTTTCTTCGCGGGGCTTCCGCTGAGCCAGGGCGCAGCCCGGGTTCTGATCGAAGCTACGGTAAAAGATTCCGCAGACCATTCGGAAACTCGCGGTGAACCCATCACGGTGAGCGAGTCACCTCTGTTAATCACGGCAATTCCTGAGGGAGGCACGCTGGTCCCCAATCTGGAGAACCAGATTTTCATCCTCACTTCCTATCCCGATGGGACGCCGGCTAGCGCCAGCCTGAAGGTTCACGCGGAAGGGAACATCGATCAGAGTGCGACCTCCGATGATGGAGGAGTTGCCATTGTCCGAATCAAGCCTCGCGGCGGAAGCGAAGCTCTGGAGATTGAGACGAACGACAAAGAGGGAAATCACGCGTCGAGCACGGTTCAATTGCAGACCCGGCAAGGCGAAGACCAGATTCTCCTGCGGACCGACCGGGCGGTTTATCGTGCGGGAGATCGCATTGCGCTGAAGATATTCTCCACGAAAGAGCGGGGAATCGCGTACGTGGATATCGTCAAGGAAGGGCAGACCATACTGACGCGCGATCTCGACATCGAAGACGGACGCGCGGAACTTTCGCTGACCGCGACACCTGAACTAGCGGGCACGGTGGACTTCAGCGCGTACCTTTTCGGACGTGACGCTCGTCCGGTTGGCGATCATCGTCTGATCTTCGTGCAACCAGCCGATGAACTGAAGATCGAGACTGTGGCTGATTCGCAGGTCTATAAACCGGGAGATGAGGCCCGCATTCGTTTCCGTGTGACCAACTCTCGCGGCGAAGGTGTGCATGCTGCCCTGGGACTGCAGGTGGTGGATGAAGCTGTTTTTGCGCTGGCCGAAAAGCAGCCCGGCTTTGCCAAAGTCTTTTTCTATCTCGAGCAGGAGGTGATGAAGCCGCGCTATGAAATCCACTCTCTCGGCATGCCGGAGATCGTGGAACCGGTGGAACAGTCGAAAGTCGAACAAAAGGACCGTGCCGCACGAGCTTTGTTCTCGGCCACCGAAATGGTGAATGCGAACGAGTTTGAGACCGAATTCGGCCGCACCGTGCCCACGACAAAATATGCGGAGTATGCGGCGCGCTATCAGGGGCGCTTTCTGGAGCAGGTGAAACGCATGGCGGAGAGTCTCAACCGGGCCTACAACCAGGACTCCGAGGGGAAAGACCTGACCAAGGTGTTCGCAAAGATCAAGATGAAGAACCCGGGTGACGCCGATCTTATTGATGCCTGGGGAACCGAGCTTCGCGTGGAACGCGTCCGATGGTATCAGGACAAGACGCACTATATCGTGCGCAGTGCCGGGGCCGACAAGAGATTCGATACCGGAGACGATATGGCGGCGTACATCGAGGTTCGCCCTGGGAAGCTTTTGGGCCACCTAGACTCTGGCAGTATCGGACTCAATATCGAACAAGATCGCGGGCCGTTCAACGGTATGGCGGAGATCACAGGAACTGTTACCGACCCCTCGGGCGCGGTCGTGACAACTGCCAGCGTCGAGGTGCGTGAAGTCTCCAACGGAAAAGTGCGCAGTGCGAGAACGAATGCTGCTGGGCAGTTCAGTTTGCCGGGACTGCCGAGCGGCAGTTACGAAGTTCAAGTTTCGTGCGCCGGGTTCAAGACTGCTTCGCTGAAGCTTACGGTGCACGCGCGGGACCGTGCCGTGCTCTCCGCGAACTTGTCTCTTGGTGCATCCGGCCAGATGGTTGAGGTCACAGCCCAGAGTGTGGTGGTGAATACCGAAGCTGCTGGTGTGGTTGGCGGTGTTGCGGGAGGTGTAATGCGAGGTGTAGTCAATCTGCCCCTGAACGGCCGCGATGTCATGGACCTGGCCGCGCCGACCGCCGCGCCAAGGCGCGTTTCCAAAGCCCTCGCTCAAAACAGCGCAACTCTCGTTGCTGACAAAAAAGACGGTTCTGGCGCACCTGCGGCACACGTGCGTTCGTACTTTCCCGAAGCACTCTACATCAATCCAGAAATCATCACGGATCAGGACGGCGTGGCCAGCATCACCATTCCCCTGGCAGACTCCATCACTACATGGCGCATGGCCATGCTCGCCTCCACTACCCACGGCGCTCTGGGCAGCGCCACCTCCAGTCTGAAGGTCTTTCAGGATTTCTTCGTCGATCTCGACCTGCCGGTCACGCTCACTCAGGGGGACCGAGTCTCGATCCCCGTCGCTGTATACAACTATTCGGGCGAGCGCGGAGACGTCAGCCTGAAACTGCAACCGGAGGACTGGTTTTCCCTCGTGGACGATTTGGCGGAGAAGTCCGTCGCGGTCGAGTCGTCGCGCGTGGGCGGATCGCAGTTCACACTGGAGGCCAGGCGCATCGGCAAGTTCAAGCTGACACTCTCGGCGCATATGAATGGCGGCGCGGACCGCGCGGATATCGTGGTACGGGAAATCGAAGTCATTCCCAACGGACGCGAGCAGAACATCGTCTTTAACGGACGATTGGAAAACACGGTCCAGCACGAACTGAGTTTCCCTGTGACTTCTATCCCCGATGCCACCAAGATCTTCGTCAGGCTCTATCCCGGGCCGCTGAGCCAGGTCATCGAAGGCATGGACAGCATTCTTCGCATGCCCGGAGGCTGCTTTGAGCAGACTTCCTCCAGCACCTATCCCAACGTGCTGGCGCTCGATTACACGCAGCGTACGAAGAAACTGACTCCTGAAGTGCACGCCAAGGCTGAAGGCTACATCGCCAACGGCTATCAGCGCCTGCTCACGTTTGAAGTTCCCGGTGGCGGATTCTCCTGGTTCGGCAGAGCGCCGGCCAACAAAATCCTCACGTCTTACGGGCTGATGGAGTTCAGCGACATGTCGAAAGTGTACGACGTGGACCCCAAGCTCATCCTGCGAACCCAGCAGTGGCTTTCCGTGCAACAACAACCGGATGGGAGCTGGAAGCCCGACACTTCCTTCATCAACGAAGGAGCTACGAACCGCTACAACTCAGACGTGCTGCGCATTACCGCTTACATTGCCTGGTCGCTGGAGGACACCGGCTACCAGGGGCTTGCAGTCGAGAGGGCGAAACAATACATCGAGAGCCACATGAATGCAAAGATGGACGCTTACACGCTGGCCGTGGTCGCCAACTTCGCGGTTGACTATGGGAGCGTCGGCCATGGAAAGGACCGAGACTTCGCACGCCAGGCAATGCAGCTGTTGCTCGACGCGCGCACCGAAAAGGACGAGCAAGCCTGGTGGAGCGCGGAAGAAACCAGCGTTTATGCGACAGGAACAAGCGCCAGCGTGGAGACGACGGGACTGGCGGTGCAGGCGCTTCTGAAGTGGGGTGAGGCCTCGGGCACGGCGCGCAAGGCCATGAATTACATCGCAGCGAAGAAAGACGCGGTCGGAACATGGGGTACGACGCAGGCCACAATCATGGCGCTGCGGGCTTTATTGCTTGCGACCGAAAAGGGAGCGGCGGACGTTCGCGGCACGCTTGAGGTACTGCTCAACGGAAGGTCGGTCGAGAAGCTCACGCTCACTCCGGAGAACAACGACCTGCTTCACCAGTTCGTGTTCAAGGGTATCGATTTCAAAGGTATGGAACCCAAGGACGTCGAATCCAAGGGCAGCGAATCCGAGGGTGCCGAGTCGAAGAGGATTGAAGGATCGCGGAACGTCAACACGGTCGAACTTCGGTTCGAAGGTAGGGGCGGCTTGGCCTACCAGATTGTCGGAAGCTACTTCCTTCCCTGGAACCAGAGACCGGCGAACGAAGCGCTTTCCATCAACGTTGCCTATGACCGCACGCATCTTTCTCAGGACGACATTGCTACCGCAACCGCAACCATCACAAACAATCTGCCTAAGACTGCGAACATGGTGATGGTGGATCTAGGCATTCCTCCCGGGTTCGACTTGCTGAGCGAGGACTTGCAGGACTATGTCGAAGAGAGCGCGGCCAAGAAAAGCGGCGGCCTGGAAAAGTTCAGTCTCACGGCGACGCAGGCGATTCTCTATTTCAGCGCCATTGCTCCGGGTGACACGGTCGCTCTGCACTTCCGTTTGCGCGCCAAGTATCCCATACGTGTGCGAACCTTCCAGTCGCGCGTGTACGAGTATTACGATCCGGATGTAAGCTCGATCGCGCGGCCGGTGCAGTTGGAGGTTCGTGCGCGTTAAGCAGAGTTGGGATCAGCGGAGTCTCGATCAAAGGTAGCGGAAGAGAACTTGGAAGGGCGATTACGCGGCTGAGCGCTTTCGCTAGTCGAAGTCGATCTTTTCGAATCCCAAACCTTGCAATAGACTGCTGATCGTTGAAGTAGCATTCTGCTGTGCGGTTCGCAGGATTCCATCCGCCAGAGCGGCCTCTTGCAGTTGACGTTCTGCTTCCTGGCGCACTTGCGTTTCAAGATTCGGATCGGTGGATACCAGCAGCCCAGTTTGCCTGGAATACACGCGGGTCTTCGCGCTGTCGATGCGGGTGCGGAACACCTCCGCTGCGGGAAGATGCAAGCGGATCTGCTTGCCCTCCACTCTGACGTCGCCCGGCTTCAGATTCGAGAAGTCGATTCCGGCGACAACTTCGCCGTGCACCATCATCAGGAGGCGATCTCCGGCGAGAAAATCCGGGAAGATTGGGTTTTCTTTCGCGCCGGTCACCAGCTTGTCCATGGTGTAGACCACGGTTTCCAGCCGCTGCAGGCGCTGAATCCGATCGACGACAGTGGGCTGGCTTACGTCGATGCTGAGGGTTCTGCCTGTCACCGCCGACCACAGGTGGCCCAACAAAGCCCGCCCGGAATTTCGCGACAGCATCAACCATCCCATCGAGCCGACGAACAGTACTCCGAAAAACAGCCCGAGGATGAGCGCGAACACAATCGCTGCAGAGAATCGAGCAGGCTTCGGGGAGTGGAGGCTCGAGTCAGGATCGTGAGGCATACTATAAGGTTATCACCAGGCGAGTGAACCATTACTTCCGCACAATCAGGAGTGGAACCAGCGGCCGGGAAACCGCGGTGCTCCTGCGATTCGCAGCAAATCTCCCAGATTGCGAATGCCTTGCGCCTGCGCCTTGTGCATCATGACTTGCCATACGCGGGCCGTGAGGAACGCGTCGTCGAGGGCGTGATGGGCATCATGCACCTCGAGGCCGTAATGCGTTGCGAGGGCCGTCAGATCCAGTTTCTCCAGTTGCATGGGTAAGTCGTCCGAGTAGCGCTGGTGCCTCAGAATCCACTGATGAACTCTTGCCGTGTCTACGGCGAGGTTGTTCAGCTCGTGTCCCGTGCCATCCATTTCCTTTCGCAGAAGCTTCAGGTCGAGGCTCACAAAGTGGCCCACCAGCACGGCATCCTGAATGAAACGGCATAGATCTTGCAGAGCCTTGGCACAAGGTTCGCCGCCTTCCACATCTTGGGATCGAAGGCGGTGGATGACCACGCTTTCGGCTGGTACTGGCACGCCCGGATTCACCACGCGGTAGAACTGCTCTCCGACTTTGATTCTTGATCCATCCATGGCGATGGCGCCGATGGAGAGCAGTCGATTAGAGCGCCGGTCGAGCGACGTCATCTCGGTGTCGAGGACCACGTAACGGAGCGCGTCGAGAGGAGTGCTCTTAGAGAACGCGCCTTCCGCTTGTGGCAGTTCTGGTTTCAGCCAGCGAAACATTCATCGACCCATTTGTGCCCAAATTGCCGTCCGGAACGCCTCTTCCAACACGGCTTGCGCCCGCACGCTGGCGCGGAAAGCTTCCCGCAGCAGGCTTCGTTGCAGGTTAGTCAGGATCTCAGGCGCAACGTAGTTGCTGAGCGGCTGTCCCTCGCGCACCTGCCGCAGCTGGCACTCGATGCGCAGCAGAGTGAGGAACTCGAACGCGTCCTCGAGATCCTGTAGCAGCGCGGGATCTCGATCCGGCCAGCCCGGCAATGCCGCGAGGCGGTCCAACGTATTCGTGTGCTCCGATCCCGCGTCCAGCGCAAATACGCGAACCGCGTTGACGATCGGTCCAGTGCCAAACAGTTTGAGGTCAAGCTGATTTTTGTGCTCGCCGCTGCGTTCCAGCACGAAATTCCGGAAAAAGCCCAGTGGAGGCTTGTGCGCGACAGAAATGCAGGCCAGCACAGACTTGAACGTTCCCGCGTCCTTTTGCTTCAGCCATTCGCGTCGCTGCGCCGCCAACTTCTCGAAGAGTGAGAAATCACCGGCCACGGGGCGCATATCGAACATGATCAGCGCGTCCTCGGTGCCGTGAAGATCGGCTTCCGTGATGCGGTCGTGAAAATAACTAAGCCAAACCCGAAGCGGCTGACGCCAGCGCAAATTGCTTGCCATATAGTTGCCCGGGCAGAGAGGATAACCGCAAGCCACTAGCGCCTCCTGCGCAAACATTGCCAGCTGCGTGAAGTATTCGCGCGCCGCCGGCTCGTCCCCTCCATCGGAGTAGATCAAGGCATTGTCCTGATCGGTCTTGAACGTCTGCTCGCGGCGTCCCTCACTGCCCAATACAAGCCAGCAATAAGGAACCGGAGCTGGTCCCAGCTTAGCCTCGGCGAACTGCAGAATCTTGGCGGTCACGCGATCGTTCACCTCGGCCACCACTCGAGTGACGTGACTGGCTTTGGCACCTTCGCGCAGCAGCAGCGGCAGTAGGCCGCTGATGCGGTTCTGCGCGCTAGCAAGATCCTGCACATTGGGTTGCGCTTCCACGAATCGCACAACGTTCAGTGGCGACTTGCCTTGCAACACCATCAGATCGTGAGCGGTGAGCACTCCCGCCGGGACTCCTTGCTGGGTTACCAGCACGTGATGGATATTGCCGCTCACCATCGCCAGTAGCGCATGAAACACGCGCTCGCTGCCTTCCACCGCGGCCACGGGACGGCTCATGATCTCCGTCACTTTCAACTCTAGCGGCAAGGCCTGGGCCGCAACTTTTTCTGCGAAGTCCCGGTCGGTGACAATCCCAACAGCGGTTCCGCTCGCGTCCACGACGAAAACACAGGTAGCTTTGGAGCTGGCCAACATCTGCGCCGCTTCCCGAATCGTTGTGTCCTCTGCGCAAAGGAGCGCTGGCGCGGCCAGCACATCCTTCACTGCGAGCGAATACAGCAGGCGCTCGGTGTCCCCCATCAGGCCGGTCTGGGTTCGCAGCTCCTGCAGGCTGCGATCCATGTAACGGGTGACCGACGTGCGCAGCAAGTAGTTGGCCACCTCAGCATGAGAAGAAATCAGCCGCTGCATTTCTTTCCCCGGGATGCTGTAGCACAGCGTGTCTTCGATGGCCGTGACGTCGAGCCGGGTCAGGTCCCGGCCCATCAGCGAAAGCAGGCCAAAGATTTCACCCTCGCTACGCATGTCGAGTACCAGTTGTTTGCCGACCTGCGAGCGCAGAGTCAGCTTCACCCCGCCTTTGTGGACCACGTAGAGTGTGTCTTGCGCCGAGTGGCCGGCGCTCAGGATCACTGTGTCTTTTGGGAAGAATTCCAGCGCGACGTGGCCCGCCAGCCGGGCGAGTTCGGAAGTCGACAAAAACTGAAATGGCGGGACGTTTTTTAGAAACGCCACGACTGTCTCAGTGACCACCGATTGCGACAACGAGTGAGAAGATTCCACGCCAAGCCTCAGTGCAAACTCCCGACAAGCCAGCCTGATGTTAGGAGTCAGCGCGGCCGAAGTCAAAGTGGGTCGAACACAACTTAAGGGTGCGGAAGAAAGGACTTTCATCAGGGCCTCTTCAGTAGATTACGTTGAGGTTCCCATTTGCAATCGAGCTACGCGCGTCTACAATCGATTGGGCCAGTTGGAACTGGAGAGATATTTGGCCTCGCCAATCCCTGTGCTCGAAGGTTTAGGCAACAAACGCGGCGCGATAGGACGCGCGCATTTCGCACAACGATGGCGCAGTT
>Ga0302320_10005996_pt1 | contig 27085 bp, 18 predicted proteins | sample Bog_T0_3_FD_202130 | JGI IMG/M metagenome (GOLD analysis project Ga0302320, IMG submission 202130) | Peat permafrost microbial communities from Stordalen Mire near Abisko, Sweden - Bog_T0_3 | ecosystem: Environmental > Terrestrial > Soil > Wetlands > Peat | place: Sweden: Abisko, Stordalen Mire...
TCGCGATCGATCGGCTGTCGCGCGAGGAGGCCGTTGATTGCGCACGCTATCCGGCAGAAATTGTCGGCAAGGCGCATGCAAGGCAGATGGATTCCGCGACGCGTCGGGAATTTTCGGCCTCTTTTAACCGTCGGAAGGCCCCGCAACTGAACGCGCCGTCTTGGCTGTGGTCAAGCGTGGTGGAACTCGCTTCCGCTCATGAGGCCGCCTACCTCGAGCATTGTCCCCATTATGCTCCAGGACGTGCGCGATGACTTGGTTCAGGACAACGCCGCGACGAAAGTAGAGGGTGGTCGCGGGTACTCACAAGTCGTTCAATGAACCGTTGCGAATACAGTGTTGGAGACACTCCTGGGGGACAACAATGAACGATGAGAGTCGGTCGAAGTCAGGGATTCCTGGTTTGGATGAAGTGCTGTTCGGTGGATTGATCGCTCAGCAGGTGTATTCGGCCCACGAGCTGCGCAATCCGCTTGCCCCAATTCGCACCGCTGCTCATGTGCTGGCTTCCCGACGCTTCCGCCTCAAAAGATTCAGTGGGCGCAAAGCGTCATTCAACACCAGGTGGGTCATATGGCGTTGTTGCTCGATGATCTGCCGGCTCGATATCGCACGTATTACGCGCGGCAAGCTCGAGCTGAAAAAAAAACCGCGTCACATTGACCGAAGTGGTCGATGCCGCGGTCGAGGCGGCACGCCCGCTGATCGATCGCAAAAATCACCATCTCAGCGTCGCGCTTCCTGCCGAGAAACTCGTGCTCAACGCGGATCCCTTGCGCTTCTCACAGATTCTTTCCAATCTGCTCACCAATGCCGCCAAGTACACCGACCCAGCGGGCCATATCGAAGGTTGCCAGCTTTGACATGTGGATGAACCGAGTGCATCCCGAGGATTTGGAAGCAGTGGAGGCGGCGCTTCTCAACGCTCGCGACACGCACTCCTTGTATTCGCAAGAGTATCGCATCATTCGCGCCGACTCCGGCGCGGTGCGGTGGCTACGGGCCTTGGGGCGCTTTCTCTATGACGAAGCCGGCATACCGGTGCGTAGCGTGGGCGTGGACTTCGACGACACCGATCGGAAAACCGCTGAAATTGCGCTGCGCGATGCAGATCGCCGAAAGGACGTGTTTTTGGCCACGCTCGCGCACGAGTTGCGCAATCCGCTCGCGCCCATCCGCAATGCGGCGCAAATCCTGGGGTGCACAAACGTGGAACCCGATCGCCTGCAGTGGGCACAAGCCGTAATTCAGCGGCAGGTCAAACACATGGCGTTGCTGCTCGATGATCTATTGGACATTGCGCGCATCACTCAGGGCAAACTCGAACTGAAACGGCAGCATGTCACACTCAACAGTGTGATCGATTTGGCGGTCGAGGCCGCGAGGCCGCTGCTCGACACCAAGAATCACCAGTTTACCGTCACGTTGCCGTCGGACCTGGTTACCCTCGATGCTGACCCGATGCGTTTGTCGCAAGTCGTGTCGAACCTTCTGACGAATTCCGCCAAATATACGGACGCTGGCGGCCATATTATTCTCTCCGGACGAATGGATGCAGGTCTCCTTCATCTGTCAATCAAGGACGACGGCATCGGTATCCCAATGGAGGCACTCACCGGAATCTTCGAGATGTTCGCGGAGGTTGGAACCGCCGCCGCCCGCTCGGAGGGCGGTCTTGGGATCGGACTGGCGCTGGTACATGGGCTCACCGAACTGCACGGGGGCAGCGTGGAAGCGCATAGCGATGGCCCGGCACACGGTAGTGAATTTATTGTGAAGTTGCCGGTTATCGCGACTCATGCATTCGCAACTGCCAATACCGGTTTGCCTGCGCCTGCTCCCGTGGGCCGGCGGGTACTGGTAGCGGACGATAATCAAGATGCCGCGGACAGTTTGGCGATGATCCTCGAGATGGCCGGGCACGACGTGCGCGTAGTTCACGAGGGACGTAGCGCACTGTCCGTCGCTCACAGCTTCCGGCCCGATACCGTTGTTCTCGACATCGGCATGCCGCAGTTGAATGGCTACGAAGTAGCTCGGGCGCTGCGAAAACAACCCTGGGGAATTGGTCTCACCCTCATCGCACTGACCGGCTGGGGGCAGGACGGCGACCGACAACAGGCCGTCGATGCCGGGTTTGATCGTCACCTCACAAAACCTGTAGACCTCGCTGCCTTGGACATGTTGTTGTCAACGAGCGTGGCGCGGCGTGGGGAGTAAGGGTTTGACACCGTTGGAAATCGATCCCGTGGCGGCGCACCGATACCCAGAGCGGAGGCGCCGGGTGACCGGATCGCCACTTATTCGCCACCTCTTGGTTTACGACATCAGCGGTGGGATCAAAATTGACGTGTGGGTTCCGAGCAACCGACTTGTACTCGGCCCGGCGGCGCGAGGCGGAACGCCGAATCGACGATCGAGCATGGGAACGGACCGCCTTCTCCTTTGGCGTTGGATCGTGAGCGAAACCGTCACTATGGCCACGCGACTCTTGGGGATTCGGCACCGCCGCGCACCCGCACCGACTTGCCTCGCAGCCGATCACTGCTAGAATTAAGTTGCGGCGCGTCTCGCCATTGGACAGCAAGAATCTGTCATCGGAACACCGGGTAGCGTCGCGCTTTCCCTTGGTAGCTGCCAACGCTTCGGACTGTGTGGATGCCACTCAAAGATTTGGTGCTGGTCGATCCGTCGTCCCGCCTTTTTCTGGAAGGCGGCGGCGGTATGGGCGTGCGCATGCGCGCGTTTCCGTGGCATACCCATCCGCTCGGGAATCCGGAACACTGGCCGGTCGCCTTGCGGGTCGCGGTGCGGATTCTGCTGACGACCCAACATCCACTGTTCATCTTCTGGGGCCCCGAGTACCGTTGCTTTTATAACGACGCGTATGCGCGTTCGATCGGCCCGGAAAAGCACGCGACCATGTTGGGAGCTTCGGGGCCCGACTGTTGGCCCGAGATCTGGGACTTGATCGGTCCGAAACTCGATGATGTGCTTCGCGGCGGCGCATCCACCTGGCATGAAAATCAGTTGATCCCGATCATTCGTCACGGGCACCTCGAGGATGTCTACTGGACCTACAGCTACAGTCCGATCGAAGATTCGGCCTCTCCCGCGGGTGTCGGAGGGGTGCTCGTGATCTGCACCGAAACGACTGCGCAGATGCTCACCGATCGGCGCCATGCTTTTTTGGTCGAACTGGATGATGCGGTCCGATCTCACAGAGACGCGAGTACGATCGTCGCGGCCGGCATTGAGTTGCTTGGGCGGCATTTGAAGGCAAGCCGCGTGGGGTTTGGCATCGTGCAACCGGACGATGCGACCATCGTTCTCGAGACGACGTACGTGGACGGAGTCGCCCCCCTCGGAGGCGCCTATCCTCTGTCCGGTTTCGGTCCCACCAATATCCGGCTGCAGCGCCAGGGCGTGACTGTCATCCACAACGACGTGGCCGATGCGCCGGACATCGACCTGACACGCTATGAGGCGATACAGACGAGGGCGTTCGTGTCGGTGCCGCTGGTGCGCAATGCGCGCTTTCGGGCATCGCTATTCGTCAACGCCGCAGCGCCTCGAGTGTGGTCGAAATACGAGATTTCTCTGGTCGAGTCCGTAGCAGGCCGCCTGTTCGACGCGGTCGAGCGGACGCGGGCCGAACAAGAATTGCACCTCACCGCACGTCGCTTCGATCTCGCCGTTCGACGATCGCCGGTTGTATTGTTCAGCCAGGACTTGGCGCTCAGATACACCTGGATCCACAACCCGGCCTTCGGTTACCGGGTTGAGGATTTCGTCGGCCGACGCGACGTGGATGTCTTCCCGCAACGGCAAGACGCGGAGTTGCTTGAGGCTCTGAAACGTGAAGTCATCCTGAGCGGCGAAAGTGGGCGGCGTGAGGTCCTGGTTCACGGGCCGGATGGATCGCCGCGTCAGTATGATTTGCAGATCGACCCCTCTTTCGATGAGGGCGGCAGGATCGACGGCGTCCTGTGCTCGGCGGTCGATATCACGGAGCGCAAGCGCGCGGAGGCGTCTTTGCGCGAAACAGACGCCCGCAAGGACGTGTTCCTCGCGGTACTTTCGCACGAACTAAGAAGTCCGCTCGCGCCCATTCAGACGGCGGCGGACCTCTTGGCGTCCCCCGAATTGAAGCCCGAACAGGCGCAATGGGCGCGGCAGGTCATCCAGCGGCAAACCAAACGGATGGCGCAGCTGCTCGAGGATCTTCTCGATATTGGCCGCATTTCCCAAGGAAAACTGACGCTCAGGATGGAGCGCGTCACATTGGCGGGTATCGTCGATGCCGCAATTGAGGCGGCTCGCCCCGCGATCGACCGCAAGAACCATCAATTGGTAATCTCTCTACCCTCGAATCCGCTGACCTTGGAGGTGGACACACTCCGCTTCTCGCAAGTACTCGTGAATTTGCTGACAAACGCGGCCAAGTACACGGACGCCGGCGGCCGGATCGAGCTGAGCGCGGTCGTGGAAGGGCCGCGTGTATGCGTGTCCGTCAAAGACGATGGGATCGGCATTGAGCCCATGGCCCTGCCGCGAATCTTCGATATTTTTTCTCAAATCGACAGCGCAGCGGGGCGATCGGAAGGCGGCCTCGGCATCGGTCTCGCGCTCGTGCGCGGGATCGTCGAGCTCCATGGTGGCACGGTGGAAGCGCACAGCCTTGGTATTGGCGCAGGTTCGACATTCTTGGTTTACCTGCCGCTGTGATGCCGTACGGACCCTGCAACAGGAGCCCTGCGGATCGCGGGGCGCGATCTCATTGCGCTCGCGCAGATCCTGGCGAATCGACGCCGACGTCGCCGGCGAGACCGAGCGCCGATCGGGTCCAACCGGGGATGTTCATTGGCCGAGAGGTTGGCTACTCATTCGGTTCCGACCCAGATGGAGGTTGTTTGCCGAAAGCCGACAAGAGTCACGGCAAGCACGCTTAAGATCTATTGAGGCGCCACGAGTGCGAACATCACCAAGGAGCGCGCCGTGACGCCATACGGATCGCCAGCCTTGCCTTCAAATCCCGCGATAGTTTCCGTGACATTGGTATCGAGCAGGAGCTTCCATCTGCCGCCGCCACCGGCGGTGGGCAGCGTGAATTCCACGAAGTCGTGATAGGCGTTCATGACGATGAGCAACGTCGCCTCAGTGCCTCGCTGGGGAACCCCTGAGGGTCGCGCCCGACCGTCGATGAGCATGCCGAAGCAGTGCGCGACCGGATCAATCCAATCGGGCGATTGCATTTCATCACCCGTGGCATTGATCCATGTGAGGTCCTTGACGTCGAGTTCCGCATCAACCGCACCCGTTAGAAAACGATTGCGTCGGAGAATCGGATATTGATGCCGTAGCTCGCACAATCTCCGCGTAAACCGTACGAGGGAACTGGCCTCGTCAGCAAGCTCCCAATTGATCCAGCTGATCTCGTTATCCTGGCAGTACGCGTTATTGTTGCCCTGTTGAGTGCGGCGAAATTCGTCCCCGGCCAGCAACATGGGTGTCCCTTGCGAGAGGAGCAGCGTCGCGAGCATGTTTCGAACCTGCCGCTCGCGTAGCAGATTGATCGACGCATCCTCGGTCGGTCCTTCGACGCCGCAGTTCCAGGAGCGATTGTCGTTGCTGCCATCCTGGTTATTCTCTCCATTGGCCTCGTTGTGCTTCTCGTCGTACGACACCACATCGTTTAACGTGAACCCATCGTGCGCGGTCACGAAATTGATGCTGCACCACGGGCGGCGACCGAGGCGATTGAAAATCTCGCCCGACGCGGTCAAGCGCTTGGCGATCTCAGCCACCGAGGCGCCAGCCTTCCAAAACTCGCGCACCGTATCGCGATAGCGGTCGTTCCACTCGCCCCAGCCCGGCGGAAAGCCGCCCACTTGATACCCGCCCGGACCGCAATCCCAGGGCTCCGCAATGAGTTTGACGGTCCGAAGCACGGGATCCTGATTACACGCCTTCAAAAAGCCGCTTTGGTTGTCGAAGCCGTCCGGTTCTCGGGCGAGAATCGTACCGAGATCAAACCGAAAGCCGTCGACGTGCAGCTCGTTCGTCCAGTACCGCAAACTATCGGTGACCATTTCGATGACGGCGGGGTGGGAAAGATTGAGGGTGTTGCCCGTACCGGTATCGTTGATGTAGTAGCGCGCCTCTGGAAGCAACCGGTAATAACTCGCGTTGTCGATGCCCTTGAACGAGAAGGTCGGACCGAGCTCATTTCCCTCGGCGGTGTGGTTGTAAACGACATCCAAAATCACTTCAAGGCCTGCGTCGTGGAAACGCGCCACCATCTCCTTGAATTCTCGCAGGCATTGGTCCGGCGCCGAGGCGTAGCGGGGATCGGGAGCGAAAAAGCCAATGCTGTTGTAGCCCCAGTAATTCTTGAGCCCGCGCTCCAACAAGTGGCTGTCATCGACAAAGGTGTGCACCGGCAGCAGCTCGATGGCCGTGACGCCCAAGGATTTCACGTAGTCGATGACGTCCTTGACGCCGAGGCCCGCATACGTACCCTGCAGATGCGATGGCACCTTTGGGTGCCGCTTGGTGAAGCCTTTGACATGCGCCTCATAGATGATCGTGTTATCCCACGCCAGGCCCTTGCCACGCGGTTTGCCATGCCAGTCGAAGTTCGGGTCGACGACCACGCATTTCGGCATGAACGGTGCGCTGTCGCGTTCGTCGAACGACAAGTCGGCATCCTCTGCACCCACGGTGTAGCCGAAGCACTCCGGCGACCACTTGACCTCGCCGATGTGCGCGCGAGCGTAGGGGTCTAGGAGCAACTTGTTCGGATTGAAACGGTGCCCCGCGCTCGGCTCGTAGGGTCCGTGAACTCGCAATCCATACACAGTCCCAGGGTGCACGTCGGGAATGTACCCGTGCCAGATGAGATCCGTGTATTCCGGTAGGGCTAATCGCGTCGTTTCCGTACCACCCGCTGAATCAAACAGGCACACCTCCACCTTGGTTGCATGCGCAGAGAAAAGCGTAAAGTTAGTTCCCTTGCCATCCCAGATCGCGCCATGCGCCTCTGCGCTGCCCTCGCGAATGCGCGATTTCCTCATGTCGGCCACAATTGCTCCTTCGCCATGAATCATCCCGGCGCGGATCGTTCTCAGGATGTCACAATCGCTTGATTGGAAAAACGGCGGAAATGGTCCGACATCGTGTAGCCTCCGGCCTACGTCATCAAGTGCGCGCTCCTGGTTGCCCACGGCGTCATTTCTCGATTCGCCTCCATTCCCGCGCGAGAGCGAATCAGCTGGCCCCTCGCGCTCTCCTTCACGGGTCGGCCAGCGCCTCCCTGCCCTGAACGATTTGAGGGGCGCGTGCCACCTGACGGACGCGCTTGAACTCGATGTCGGTCGGAATCATCGACGGCGGTTCACGATCAGCCGCACTCGCGTCTGCCGGGATAAGATTAATCTATTTTCGACCCGGCCATATGCAATACCGAGGGCCGGGCGTGCCCAACGCGGCCAGGGCTGAACTAAGGCCGCAATGAGATCAGGAAACCCGACAATGCGATACCCATCAGGAAGGACGCGAACCAACCTAAAACGCGCGAGCGCGGGGAGATCGAGAATTGGCACAAAATTGCTGCGTTCGAGCCCGTTTGCATCAGCAGCACCATCGTCGGCACGGAGGTGGCGAGCGCGCCGAGCGCCGTGGCGATCGCGATCGTTGCGTAGAATGCCTTCGCGTGTTTCGGCTATCGCGCCAGCCCCACGGGCCGCCGGGTGTCCGCCTGGGCCGAAGCGCCGCGGCCGCTTGTGCGGCGTTTTCAAGGACCTTCGGCTTCGGTTCGCGTGCGCTGCTGCCTGCTCAAGCAGGCAGGTCGCCATCGCGCAGGAGACCGAATGCCGCCCAGAATTCGGCAGATCCATTGTCTGAATGTTCATCCCGCTGGCGTGGTGCGCCAGATCAAGACGTATGGCGGCAACGCTTGACAGACAGCTTCGGGGAAACGGGTACGATCCCACCACCCCGTGGCTACCGCAGCAGGCGTGGGACGGTCGCGCACCCACGGTCGCGCTCAAAGTCGGGTGGTTACAACCCGACGATATCTCTCCGCCGCCCGCCTTTCTGGCTTCGGACGCGACGGCCACGGTGATCGGCGCCGTATATGATGGCACCGGCGGGGATAGGGCGAAGGATGGGTATCGGTGGTCGTAGGCGGTCAATCGGGAATGAAGGCGATGAGGCCGTCCTGCCGGCCGACACTCCTGCGAGCATCGAAGGATTGCTGCAAGGCTACGCCTGGGCGCGCAACTCGGCCGGCACGGCCGGGGAGCGGTTTATCGCCTCAACCGTCGAGGCGAAGCGGGCCTTTACTTAAAATGTGGTCGGGGCCAAGTCGCTCGCGATATTACCGATGAAATGGTTCGGCTACGCTGGCTGGCGGGACGGACTTCGGTACCGGAAGTTCGTCATTTCGTCGCAGCCGGCGACGCGGCGTGGCTCTTGATGACGGAACTACCCGGCGGGACCGCCGCTGAAGAGTTTCGTGAGAGCGGAGCCGACCGCATTGCCATCGTTGATGCGTTGGTCCTGTTCTTGCGACACTTTCACGCGCTCCCGCTTGATGCATGCCCCATCAAGAGCGACCACCACTTGCGCCTGATCCATGCTCACGGTCGCCTGGAAGCCGGGCTGGTTGACCGCGCCGATTTCGACGATGAGAACGCCGACTGCGCCCCTTTGGAGGTATGAAATCGGCTGATCGACCTGCTGTCGATAACCGCCGATTCGGTGGTCACGCACGGTGACCTTTCCCTCGACAATATTTTGCTGCAGGAAGGCAAAGTCGTCGGTGTGATCGACGTTGCCCGCGTCGGAATCGCCGACCGGTAAGAGACAGGGTTCGCGTCAACGGCTCTGCACGGCGTTTGGCGTGTCGGCTTGACTACAGGCGGTACGGCCTGCCCGCGAAGTACGATGAATCATGAGCTCATGCAGGAGTTTTCCGAGCTGGTCGGGGTCAACCGGCTTGGTCAGATGGCGATCGAAGCCGGCGACGCGCGCCCGTTCTTTATCTTGAACATCGCCCCAGCCGGTGATCGCAATTAAGTAGACCGATTCGCCCCAGTCTGCCTGCCGAATGGTACGCGCTACCTCATGGCCCGACACGTCGGGCATACCGATGTCCAGCAGGACTACATCAGGCCGATGCTCGGCCGCCATCGCCACCGCCGCTCGACCGGTGTGGGCAACCAAGACTTGATAGCCACCCAATTCCAATAACAGAGCCATGCTGTCGACCGCGTCTCGATTGTCATCGGCCATTAGAATCTTGAAATCGCGGCGCCCCAAATGCTCCTCGGCCTCGCTGGTTGGCGGGGTCGTGTCGGTTCCAATGACCACCGCCGACCGCGGGAGACAAAAGCTGAATTCACTGCCCAATCCCACGCCTGGGCTGACGACCTCGACGCGCCCGCCGTGCAATGCAATGAGGCCTTTGACGAGTGCGAGGCCGATGCCCAAACCGCCTTCCGCGCGGTCAATGGCCGGCTCGAGTTGCGCGAATATCTCGAAGAGGCCGGGTATCGCTTTCGCGTCGATGCCGATACCGTTGTCCTTGACGGCCACTTTCAGTTCAGTATCCAACAGCTCGACGGCGAGTGTGATGGTGCCCGCCTCGTCGGTGTACTTCGCCGCATTCGTGAGCAAGTTCGACAGCGCTTGGGATAGTCGCAGCGGATCCCCCGACACCATGAGGTGCTGCCCGGGCAAGGTGATGACCAGCTGCTGCTTCTTGGCATCGATCAAAGGCCGCGCCACCTCCACCGCCGCGTCCACCACGGAGCCGAGGTCGACCAGGTCAATGCGTAAATTGAGCTGCCCTCGCGTGATCCGCGAGACATCGAGCAAGTCATCCAACAGCAGTGCCATACGCTGCACTTGTCGGCCGATCACCGACCGGCTCCACTGCTGCTGTTGTTCGGTGACGTCCTTCGACTCGAGCAGCCTGACCGCATGCCGAATCGGCGCCAGGGGATTGCGCAGCTCATGGGCGAGAGTCGCCAGGAATTCGTCTTTACGCCGATCCGCCGCGCGTAACGCGGCCTCGGCGGCCTGGCGCACCCGCACCTCGGTTTCCAAGCTCCGCGCGCGCGCTTCGACTTCGTCCAGCATGTTGTTGAAGGCGAGTACCGAAATTCCGATTTCGTCATCCGTCGTCTTGCTGGCACGCAGGGAATAATCCCGACGCTGAACGATCTGCCGCGCAACGCCGGTCATGGCATCCAAGGGATCGACGACCGCTTGTTGCAGTTGCCGAGACAAGACATAGGCCGCGGCCAGGCTCCCCGCCATGACCAGTGCAAAAATCCGCAGGTACGCCGCGAGCCGCGCCAGCAAGTCGAAGCGCGCGCGCAGATACAGGGTCCCCAGCAACTCGCCGTTGTGAACCACGGCTTGGGACAATTCGACGCGTTCACCGGCAATCGTCGCTCCATGCGGCGGAGGTTTGAACGGCGGTGAGGAGTTGGAATCGCGCGTGTAAGCGGCATACAGGCGCCCGTCCACCGTGTATAGCGCCGCCACCAGCACAGCGGGTCTCACTCGCATCGCGCCGAGATCGCGATCGGCAATGGCTAGATCGTCAAATTCCAGGGCCGGCGCGACCGAGACCCCGAGTATCGATGCTTCGCTGGCGAGGTCGGTGACCCACGAGTTGCGATACACGCTCAAATCATAGGTCAGCATTGCCGCACCGGAGGCGCACACGGCCGCGGCCGTGGTCGCCAGCACGAGGCGCATCAACTTGCCGCGCACTGAACGCCGCGGATTCAGGACTGGAAGTTCGGAGTTCACGGGCATGTCCAAGGGGGAAGGCGCCTCTGTAAGGTTCACTTCCCGGACGGCAGCGGCAATGGATCGGACCACGCGGGTATCAGACCCGCTTGTGCGTCTCGTCCGATCCACGCTTGCCGAATGCCACAAAGGGCATCGTCACTCTCCGGAAAAGACAAAGAAGGGCAACCCACTGCTGACTGGCGCCGGCCCCCGTTGACTCTGATGGCGACGGAGAGCAAATCGGCACTCACTTTCAGGTGCGCGCGCTCGGCGGCGGCGAGCGATACTTCGAAGCGCACGCGGTTGTCGACCGTCACGAAATTCACGACGCCGCCGAGTCCGAGACCCTGATCCTCATCCGTGACGATCAAAACGGGCCACGTCTTGGTCTCGACGATCGTACGCAACAGCTCATTGTGGCCGGCGCCCACGTAAAGCACCCGGGCGGTCTCGAGTTCCTGCACTCGCGTGACCTCGATGATCTGCACCGTCTGCTGGTGAATCAGATGACCCGGCTGCAATTTCAGAAGTGCGCGCGTCATTCCCAACGGCCCGATCACGGCGATGACAAAGGGATGGGTGGGGACGGGTGGGTCCGGCCATTCGACGTAATCGGCAAAACGAAAAAGGTAGGCGGCTTTGACATCGAATTCCGAATGCATTTCTTGGGCGCGCACCGATGCGGTCAATGCCACGGTCAGCAGGAGAACCAAGACGGTGCGGCGCCACGGGTGCGCGCTTTGCGGTGGCCGCCTCATCTCAGAATCTCCATCGCACTTCGGCCATGACACTCCGGCCGATGGCCTCGCCACCTTGCGACGATGGAAACTCATCATGCCACGCATGCAGCAAATTGAGACCGTTGAGGGAAAGGTCCACCGATTCCGTGGCTCGCCACCCCAGACGGCCATTCAGTTCGACGTAATGGGGCAACGCCGGATCGGGCAGCGCCCCCACGTAACGCAGCGTCGCATCGATGCTGATCCGGTGCTCGAGTTGCATCGACGAGGTGATGTCGGCGTGGGAAGTCGGATCATCGGCCGTTTGGCCGACTCCGAGAAGCCGGCTCGCACCCGGCTTGAAGCTGAGGTGTTCGCGGAGCGCGGTAACACCGGGCGACACGCGCCACCAGCTGCTGATCTGCCAATTCATCCACGCTTCGATGCCGTAGGTATCGCCCTTCATGAGATTACCCCAATAGAGCGGCACGAACGTCCCCGCCGTCGGCTCGATGGTGCGCAAGTCATCGTAGTCCATATAAAATATGGCGATTGAAGACGACACGGCGGATGCCGCATCGATGCGGGTTCCGAGCTCGTATGCCGTCACCTTCTCGGGCCGAAACGACCGATTACCCTCGAGAAACGTGGTGGTGCGCATCTTTTCAACGACGTCGTCGTCAAAGGGTGTGGGCGAACGGATCGCTTTCGAGGCCGCCGCCCAAAGCGTCGTTCGAGCATTCGGTTGCCACGACATGCGGGCATCCGGGAGCGGCGTCCACCCCCAGTAGGGGTCGTCTTCCAGCTTGATACCCGCGGTCAGCGCCAAACCGGGGAAGAGGGCCAGCGTGTCTTGGATGAACGCGTTACCTTGAGTCAAATTGCGCCGCTCGGGTTCGAAGAGGAGTTCCACCTGACTCGTGATCGCATAGCTGTTGATCCGCTCTCCCCCGCCCCACACGATGCGCTGCCGGCTCCCGGCGTCGATCGCTTGCTGAATCTGGAAATCGCAGGTGTGCAACACGAAACCGCCGCCACCGCTGCCGGCGGGACCGAAGCGCTCGGTTTGATCGAAGTACGCCTGTAGCTCCAAGTCGGTTCGCGCGGTCCGATGCTGGAAGCGGCTCACCAGGTTGGCGCCTGCGATCAAGCCGTCGCCGGTTCCCAATTGCGACTCGTTGGCGCGATAGACGTCGCCCTGCAGCGTTGCTGAATTTTGATCCGTCGACCAATCGGTGCGAAACCCGCCCTGCGCCTTCGTCCAGCCGTCCTCGGCTGACTCACCGTGCGCCAACTCCTCGGCGGCCCGATGAAAACCCATGCCATAGGCCCGATAGGAGAAATCGCTGTCGGACCGACCGCCGTACCGCATGCCGAGGTCCTGGGCTTGGTTGCCGGCAGCCGCATCGACAAAGGCACCCTGGGTCAGATAAGCCGGCCGTGTGATCACATTGATGACTCCGTTCATGGCATTGGCGCCCCAGAGGGTCGCACCGGGACCGCTGATCACCTCGATCCGGTCGACATCCTCCAGCAGCACGTCCTGCGCATCGCTGTAAATCCCCGAGTACAACGGCGTGTACACACTGCGTCCGTCGATGAGCATCAACAACTTGTTCGAAAAGCTTTGTGCCTGGGGGTTGCCTCCAAAGCCGCGCGCCGAAATCGTGTAATTCGCCGCGCCCACCTGGGTGACGAGCAAATTCGGTGCGAGTCGCAAGGCCTCGACCAGACTCGTTGCGCCCGAACGCAGAATGTCTTCGTGCGTGATGACATAAATGGACGCGGAGGCCTGATGCAACCCTTCGGGCGCCTTGGAGACGGAGGTCACTTCCAGATTGGACAAGTCCTGGAGGGACAGGTCGGTCAGGTCGCTGACGGGTGGCGCGACCGCGGCGGCGTGCGCGCTCAATGCCGCGAGCGTCAAGGATGTCGCGACACCCCACGGCCGTATCGGATGAAGACGCCATTGCGTCGTGGACACGCCATATGATCGAGACTTTCTCGGACATTCGAGCATCATCCCGGCTTCCGTTTTTCGTTAATGACTGGATGGAGTTTGCATCCCCTTGCGGCAACCCATCGCGCCATGCTGCGAAGCAGCAGCATCGACCGAATTCACGCGGCAACGAATCCTCGAAATATCGCGTGTCGTGACGTATACCTTGACTCCCGTCCGGTGTCTACCCGCGAATCCGCTGACGCGAATCACGTCAGACAGCACGGACACGCGTTGTTTGACATCGACCGACAGCCACCGAATCGGGGACGGCCAACACTCAACCGGCAGTGATCTTGCGACGCTCCGGTGGATGACGCTGGCGGCGCAGGTAACAACGATACTCAGCAACTGAAGGGGATTTCCATGTCGAACGTACTCATCGCCGACGATCACGCGGTTGTCAGGGCCGGTTACCGGCAATTCTTGGAGGCCGAGCCGACGATCACGGAGGTTGGTGAAGCGACGAGCGGCAGCGCCGCCTTGGCGGAGTTGCGCCGGAAGAACTGGGACCTGCTGTTGATGGACATTCACATGCCGGATCGCAGTGGAATCGACATCTTGAAGCACGTGAGCACCGGGTATCCCAAGGTGCGGGTGCTCATCATGAGCGGACTTCCCGAGGAGCAATACGCGCGCAATGTGTTACGCGCCGGTGCCCGCGGCTATCTTTCCAAAGGCGGCTCGCCGGAAGAACTCTTGAAAGCCGTGCGTCTCGTCTTGAACGGCAATCGATACGTCAGTGAATCGCTGGCCGAATCGATGGCGGCCGACATCGAGAAACCTCGCGACCAAGACCAACAACCGCTGCACACGGCGCTGTCGGCGAGAGAATTCCAGATCTTTCGCAAACTCGCGGTAGGCGCTCCCCTCGGTGGTATCGCCAAGGAATTGAGTCTCAGTGTGAAGACGGTGAGTACCTATCGCAGCCGAATACTCGAAAAGATGAGCTTCAAGTCGAACGCGGACGTGACGGCCTATAGCCTGCGCAGCGGTTTGATCCAGTAGCGCGGCTTCGAGCGTCGCTCGAGCGAGCTGCTTGACGATCGCGAGACCGAGCCCGAGACCCGCGTGATGTCGGGTGTTCGAGGCGTGCCTCTGGCTAAATCGAACGAAGACGCGGGGCAGGAGCTCCGGATTGATCCCCTTGGCCGGAATCGGCGACGCTGAGTTCCAGGTGGGAGTTGACGCGTTCCAGCAGCACCTGCACCCGGCCGCCGCGCGGCGTGAACTTCACGGCGTTGCTGAGGATGAGACCCTTGGCGGGATCCGCGTTGTTTTGCCGTGTGAGGACCTGCACCCAGTCGAGGATCGCATGCAGCGGCGTGCGCAGTTCATAAGAGAGGGTGCTCAGAAACTCACCCTTCATCCGACTGCTGAAGGGTACCTCGCCCTTGATGGGCTGTTTGGATGCGATGACCTGACGGATCTCCCTTTCGTGCATGTCGAATGCGAGCCGCGGTATCGAAGGTGTAGATGAAATCCGGCGTGGTCGATGCGAGCTGAACGAAGAGGCGCGATTGTCGGGCGTGCTCGGCGGACAGCGCTTCGAGCGCGGTTTCGGTCTGTTTACGCTGGGTGATGTCCGTTGCCGCACCGATCCACTCGGTGATCCTGCCGTCGGCATTTAACGACGGTACCGCACGAGAGTGTGTCCACCCGAGGCTGCCATCCAAACGTCGCACGCGATGCTCGAGCTCGAACGGGGTCTTCGACTCGATCGCCGCATCAATGGCCGCCTCGACCATCGCGCAATCATCGGGATGGATGCATTTGTCCATCCAGCCGAGCGCGGCGCCTCCGGGTGCATCAGCATCGGCTCTAGGAACGTGGTACGACCAGGCCACGCCATCCTTGCTCGGGCGCAGTTCTTGTTTTACGATTTGCGTGTTGAGGAGATCCGATCGTTCACAGACTCGACGCGGACACTTGACCGGAATTTTTCGTCGCGGGGAAATAGTGAAGAGGTCAGCTCATGCCGAAGACTGACGCCACCACAAACATGACCGACCAGCAACGGAAATGGTTTGCGTCCGTGCGCGACGGATTGGAGAGGGACACGGGTAAATCGCTGGCCGATTGGGTGGCGATCGCGAAGACTTGTCCTGAAGGCAAACCGCGCGACCGGCTGAAGTGGTTCAAAGAGAGGCATGGTCTTTTGCAGAACCGCGCGAGTCATGTGCTCAGTGTGGCTTTTCCCGGCCCTCCGGGCTGGGACGAACCGGACGCCCTCAAGGGCGCACTGTGGACCGATGCGTCGTCTCGCGCCATTCTCGATGCGGTCGAGAAACGCGTGTTGGCCATTCCGGAGGTCATTCCAACTCAGCGCAAGGGCTACTCCGCCTGGTCGCGACGGTATCAGTTCGCCGCACTACGGCCTGTCCGCGGCGGCATGGCACGGTTGGGACTGGCAGTCGGGCCTGAAATCGACGCGTCCCTTTCGGGCGCGAGGAACGAAGGGTGGTCGGAGCGCCTGAAAGCCTCCATTGTTCTGAAGTCTCCCCGCGATGTGGACAAGCGAATCGCCGAGTTTTTGCGCGAAGCCTGGTCGGCGAGCTAGTTGAATCCCATCCGCTGGGCCGGCGGCGCGACTGTGGGGCTCGCACGAGCATCCGTCACTGATGAGCCCGGACGAGGTGTCTCCGGGAAACGGCCTTCAAGGTTTCGGCGGTCCCGGAAAAAATGCGTTGGTGCGCCGGATGTAATCGGCGTACTTGGGTCGCCGTTCGCCGATGTCCTGCTCGAGCAGCGTGACGCCTGAGACGCGCATGAGGAGAACCGACATCAGGATCGGTCCCACCATGCTCCACCAGGCACCCGCCGCGAGTGCGATGAGGTAGAGACCCCACCACACGCAGAAGTCGCCGAAATAGTTCGGGTGACGCGTCCAGCGCCAAAAGCCCCGATCCATGACCTTGTCCTTGTTGCCGGGATCGGCCTTGAACCGTGTCAATTGCCAGTCGCCGCCCGCCTCGAAGACGAAGCCCAGGAGCCAGAGCGCCGCACCGAAGAAGTCCACGGCACCGAGTGAACTCGCAAACCGCGCAGTGATCGCGCCGAGCAGCGGCAGGGAGATGATCCAGGCCAGCACGGCCTGCAGCGCGAAAACGAGGTAAAGGCTCTTCCAGGCGAAATGAGGTTCGTTGCGGGCGCGGATCGCCTGATAGCGCCGATCCTCGCCGTGTCCCCAGTTGCGCCATGTGATGTGGAACGCGAGCCGCAAACCCCAGACGCCTACGAGGACGAGCACGAGCATCGCCCGCGTCGCTATCACGCGCGTCAGCAGCGCGTAAGTGACGCCTGCGAAGAGGAACATCAGCGACCAGAGGCTGTCGACGATCGCGACGTTGCCCTTGACGAGGCTCACCACCCAGGTCAGCAATGCCGCCGCGAGCAGCACGACTAGGCCATGCAGGTAGATGGTCAAGGGAAACATGGCGTCAGTCGGCTTCCTGCCTGCACGGCGTTATGGCGCTTACTTCGCGCGGATTCGATTGTTCTTGGCGTTGTGCTGCAGCTCGCACAGGCTGAGTTCACCGGCCTTTGCGGGCTTCTGCTCGTCCGTATGCACCGTGTACTCGGAAGATCCCCGCGGCCTCTTCAACTTCCAGGGACGGTCTTTGCTGCGACTCAGTTGAGTGGCCATGGTCTCGCTCCAAACGACGGCATTGATCCTGCATCGGAACGCGCTCTGTCCGCAAGGGAATTCGCGAGTGCGCGCGACCCCGCGGCGCGAACCGATTTTCCGGGTGACATCACGATCCTCTTGCAGGAGGCGAATGCGTGCCGCGTCGTGCCGGGCTATTTCGGGCCGATGATGTGATTTGCGAATCTTTTTCGCTCTCCCCTGTGAATAGCCGGAAATTTGCCGCAACGGTTTGCCTGTCGGCAGGGGCACCGGATGCGCTCACCACCGGCTGAATTGGGAAGAATCAATTATCAGCGGCTCAAGGAGCGGTCATGACTACACTGAATTTTCGATCCCTGGTGTCGAGCGCCTTGCTCGGCTTGATGGCATTGTCCGCGCAAGGACAGGCCAACTTGCCGGCAGCGGCACCGGCGGCGCCCGCCGCGGCGATTGCTCCGGCCCAAGCCCGGGTCTCGCCGGAGTGGTTGCGTTTGCGAGACGCGCTGCACCAAGCCAAGCCCACGCCGGATCCGGCCGGTGCGAGGAGCTCGCTGACACCGACGGCGTCCGGCGACCTGCGCCGGTTCGACGCGCGGACACGCAAGATCAGCGAGGCTGCCGTCACGCCGGCAAACTTGGCGGCAGGCAGGCATGGCCAGCCGCAGTTTCTGGGTGCGTTACCCCAGAAAACCGTGCGCAGTCCCGCCGGTGCGATTCCCGAATCCGCTCCGGCAGGGATCAGCCTCCCCCACGCGGTGAGTGAGGCGGTCAATCCGGAGACCACCACACCGACAGCGCCCGGTCCTCTCGATTATCCCTATAGCTTTCCCTTCAACACCGAAATGCGCATTCTCATGCGCTTTTCGGTGAGCGGCTTCGGAGATCGATATTGGCTCTGCAGCGCCTCCGTCGTCTCCGATCACTACCTGCTGTCTGCGGCCCACTGTGTCTACAACCACGACCCGCTCAATGACGGAAGTGGGCGCGGGGCCGGCTTTGCGGCCGAAATCTGGGCGTGGGCGGCGGAGACCGACGTCGTCGATCCGATCGACCCCGATAACTGGCCCGACCTGCCCTACGGTGTGGCCAAGATGACCGCCGAGACGACTTACACGGCCTGGATCGACAATTCCGATTTGAACTGGGACTTCAGCTTCATCTCCGTCGACCGGCGCATCGGCGATCACACGGGCTGGATGGGTCAAGAATGGGGCGTCAACACGACGGCCTTGAACTTCGACGGTTACCCGGCGGAGGCGCCGTTCGTGCCGAGCAATAACCCCTACCAATACTGGGGTTTCGATGCCAACAACGTCATCGCCTATACCTGCTGCCGGATCGAGATGGACGCGTTTACCTATGGCGGCCACAGTGGCGGCGCCGTTTGGCGCTTCGACGGTACGAACCATTTTATCGAAGGGGTGAATTCGACCTCGAATCGCGCCGGCTATGCGGAAGCGACCCTGGTCACGGGCCAGACCAATACGGATCTCGGCAACGAGATATCCGGATCGGGGGCTCCCTCCGATCTCGCCCAGGTGATCGAGTATGCGTTCAACGGGACATCGAAGAGTGTGCTCACGCCACAGGTAGCCATTGGGCAAAGCCTGGGTGTCGAACTCAACGCCTTCAACGCGGGCTACAGTCCGGCGGGCGATACGACGGCGTATATCTACCTCACGCCGTATGAGTCGAGTGTCACCGACGGGACCTATATCGGTGCCGTGGACTTGGGCTATCTCGACACGTATCAGTTTACCGTACAGTCTCAATACCTCACGGTTCCCGCCTATATGGTCCCGGGCACGTATTACGTGGGTTGGGTCTTGGGCGCAGCGAATGCGCAATATGGGACCGACAAGAACGACGCGATCATCACGGCCCAGACGGTCCAGATCATCGGCTTGTCCGGCATCTCGACGACGCCTGCCAGTGTGACCGGCGGATCGACCACCACCGGAACCGTCTCGCTCACGGGAGCCGCGCCTTCTCCGGGCGTAGACGTCGCGCTTTCGAGCAGCAATTCGGCCGTTAAGGTGCCGGGTTTCGTGCACGTCAACACCGGCGCGTCCACGGCGAACTTCGGTATCGGCACGTCCGCGGTCGCTTCGACGACGAACGCGGTCATCACGGCCAATGGTTCGGGCGTCACCGCATCCACCACCGTGACGGTCAAGCCGCCCGTGGCCAAATCCCTGGCGGCCGGCACGTCCGTCGTCGGCGGCGACTCGGAGACGGCCACCGTGAGCCTGAACGGTCCGGCGCCGAGCGGCGGGGCCAAGGTCACGCTCTCGAGTTCCAAGACCGAGGCCAGCGTGCCGGCCACCGTGACGGTCGCCGCGGGTGCAAACAGCGCGACGTTCACGATCAAGACCAAGGCGGTCAACGCCCCGGTCACGGCGGCCATCAAGGCGACGTTCGGCGGCATCACGGCGACGTCGGATGTCAACGTCGTACCGCTGTCTCTCAACTCGTTGAGTCTGTCGCCGACCATCGTCCTGGGCGGCGCCGCGTCGACGGCTACGGTGACACTCGACGGCGCGGTGCCCTCGGGCACTGCGACCGCGACCCTCGCGAGTTCCAGCGGCAAGGCCAGCGTTCCCGCGACGGCGACGATCGACGTCGGTAAGAGCTCCGTGACCTTCACGGTGAAGACATCGACGGTGTCGGCGGCGACTACGTCCGTCATCACGGTGACTTATGGCGGGAAGAGCAAGACCGCGACCCTGACGATCGAGCCGGTCGAACCGAAGTCGATCTCGCTGTCACCGTCGAGCGTCAAGGGCGGATCGACCTCGACCGCAACCGTGACCATCAACGGACTCGCAGGAACGTCGGGGGCCAAGCTCAGCCTGTCGAGTTCGAAGTCCACCGCCTCGGTTCCCGCGAGCGTCACGGTCGCGGCGGGCGCGAACACGGCAACGTTCAAGATCACCACGAAGGCCGTCACCGCGAGCACCGCCGTGTCGATCAAAGCGGTTTCAGGAACGTTCTCCGCAACGGCGACACTGACCGTGCATCCCTGAGGGAGGGCACGGCCGTTTCACCCACCGCCAGAGCTGGCTGTCCGGCTCTGGCGGTGGCTCCCGGGAGGGCGCCCCGCGTCCAGACGGGATCAGTGCTAGCATGCGGCGATTGTGGTCGACTCACTCTATGCGGCTCTGCGATTGACCGGGATTCGCCTGGTTACGGCGGCACTTTTGACGACCCTCGCGGCTTGCAGCCACTTCAGCGACGTCAAGAAGCCGGTCACCGATAAAGACTCGCCACGCGCGCAGCTCTCCATCGGCTACAGCATGCTGTATCAAGAGGCCGACGGAATTCCCAAACTCAAATGGCTGATCCTGTTCAAGGAAAAGCCGGAGGAAATGGCGCAGGTCACGAGCGATCTGCTCAGCTATTACCAGCATCTGGCTGAGACGATGCGCAGCCTGTCCAAGCAGTATCCCGGCATGCACATCGATGCGCCGGCCATGTCCCCGATCGAAGGCGATGAGCGCAAAGCCCTTGCCGAAGACCTCGCCAAGGACCTGGTCCCGGTCGCCGGCAAGTCCGGCGTCGACTTCGAGCGGGAGGCACTGCTGACGTTTTACAACGTGCTCGACGAGCAACGACACCTGACCGGGGTGATGGTGGGGCTCGAACCCGACCCGGGCCTGAAAAAGTTCCTGGAGACGACGAAGACTCAGTTGGAAGCGCATTACGCGAAAGTCGGCGCGCTCTTGAATCGGCGCTATTTCACTCACTGAGCGGCTGACGCGCGACCCGTAGCGATCGCGCGTTGTCGTAGCTCATTCAAGTACACCCCGGTCGCCGACCGACGATGGCGGCTTCCCGGGGGCGATCCATCCCGCTCTTTACTTGAATCGATACGCCGCCCCCACCATGTAAAACCGGCCGATCGCGCCCTCCTCGTGCAGGGAAGCATCGTAGGCGTAGCCGCCGCCGCCGCCGTAGGTTTGGTAGTCGATCGGCGGCTGGCGATTGAACAGGTTATCGACCGAGCCATGCACGGTGAGACTATCCGAGAGCGCCCAGCTCGCATACAGGTTGGCCGCAACCCACGTCCTCACGCTGCACAGGTAGGAGGGAATCGGCGAACCGCCCTGAAAGCGCCCGTCGTAGGTGATGGCGCTGGCGCAATCCGGAATACCCGCGGACGGATCGGTGATGCTGAAGTGGCCGGTGTAGTTGATGGTTCCCGAGACCTTCGCCGGGCCCTTGGTCCAGGTCGTCGTGAGCACCGCGCGGTCTTTCGGATTGCCGGTGTCGCCGGAGATGCCGGAGGGTCCATGGGTGCCGGCCAACTGGTAGGTCTCGCCGCCGAAGGTCACGTTGTACTCGATCTCGTGCGTGTAGTTCAACTCGACCGAGATCTTGCCGGCGTTGCCGATCTCGAAATCCGATTTCAGGCCGATGTCGAAGCCTTCGGTCTTGGTCTCGCCCGCATTGACGTACGGGAAGATTCCGAAGCCGATCAGGCCGACGGGCGTGACCTCGTTCGTCAATTGAGCCGCCGTGCAGCCGCCCGCGACGTTGCAATACGGAAGCGTCGCCGGAGCGGCGCGTACCAGGCCCGTGTAGGCCCCGATGCCGCCCGCTTCGAGCAGGGAAATGATGTCGTTGGTGAGCTTGATGTAATACCAGTCGACCGTCACGCTGAACGCCCGGGTCGGTTCAAAGATGAATCCCAAGGTCTCGCTGGTCGACTTGACGGGCTTCAAGCCCGACCCCGCCTGCTGGAATCCTGTCACGCCGAACTGGCACTGGCTCGGGAAATTTCCCTTGGCATTCGGAGTGCCGGGATTCGGACACAGCACCGGGTCGTTCGTGGTGCCGGCGTAGAAGAATGAACCCGACTGCGAACTCTCGGCGATCGAGGGGGCTCGAAACCCCTTGCCCCAGGTGCCGCGCAGCGCCAGCATGTCGATGGGTTTCCACTTCAATTTGAATTGCGGCGTCGTCGATCCGCCGACACCGTTGTTGTATTCGTCGTAGCGCACCGCCCCGTCGGCCTCGAGCGACTTCAGGACCTGCGCGTTGAATTCGGCGAATGCCGCCGAGTCGTTTTGACTGCCGAGCGCAAACGCCGGATTGCCGTTCTCGACGAGACCCTGGGAAACGGCGGATGGCGGTAGATCGTTCAAGACCTTATGGAAGAACTGCGCGCCGGCGGCGACCGCGAAGGGCCCGCCCGGAAGATCGAACAGCGACTTCGATGCGTGCAGATCGGCGGTGTAGAGCGTGCTCGTGGGATGCGAGAGCAGCTCCGGAGCCAGTTGACTCGCCGCAATGGGACTCGCATTGGGACCGATGATGTAGCCACTGTTGAGCGCCGGTTGGACCGCGGCGGTTTCGAGCACTCCCAGCTCCTTGAGTTGCATGTTCGAGTACATCGCGCCCAGCGACCCGTCGATGTCGACGCCCGCGACGGATCCCTTCAGATCCCAGATGAAACGATACATGTTGATGTTGACGAGCACGTCGGTATCACCGATTTCGGGGAAATTGTAGACCAGGGGCGCGGCCGCGCCGTACGGATTACCGGGGTAGTTCGCGGGTACGGTGTAGACCGGCGTCGAGATCACGACGGGAAGCTTGCCCGGAGCCACCGCCAAGGCCTGGACACCGCCGCTCGCGTAGGACGTCGTGTTGTAGTTGCCGACCTGTTCCGCCCGCGTGTTGAACAGCGACAGGGTCGCCGAGGTCGTGAAGTCCCCGGCGAGCGCCTTGGTGAATTTCACGAGAAAATTGGATTGACCGGTGCCCGGCGCGAGCTGCAATCCCTTTTGACGGTAAGTGCACTGCTGCAGCTGCTGCGCGGCCGCGGAACAGCCGGGCAGGAACGTTTGAGCCGGCAGTCCGTTGGCATAATTGCCGTTTTGGTCGGGCGTCTGGGGGTTGAACAGATAACCCGTGGTGCTGGCAGGATAGGCGACGAAGGGGTCGCCGTAGGCGCCGGGCGTCGTGTTCAATCCTCCGGGACCCGTCAGACTGGTGAAATCGAGATTGGTGTAGCCCGCGTTGCGGCTCGTCGCGAGAATCTGGTCCGAATGGTGTAGATCGATGGCGGCATATGCGTTGTACCCGTCGGTGTCGAGGTCGCCGATGCCCCAGATGCCGCTCGCGTGCTCGGTCGTTCCGTCATGCTTCTCCGAGGTGCCGGCCTCCGCGGCGAACTCGCCGCCCACGTAGGTTTTCTTCAGGATGATGTTGACGACGCCCGCGATGGCATCGGCGCCGTAGGTCGCCGATGCCCCATCTTTGAGCACCTCGACGCGATCGACGGCGTTGATGGGAATGGCGCTCACGTCGACGAAGCTGCGCTGATTGTCGTCGGAGATCGGAAAGGACACCATGCGGTTGCTGTCGATGAGGGTGAGCGTGCCGCCGACGGTCAAACCGCGCAGCGCGACGCCGGAACCGCCGGACGCGAACGCACCGGAAAATGCCTGGTTCAGCGTACCTTGGCCGTTCGCAGCCAGATTGGACAACACCTGCGAGATGTTCGTGTATCCCATGTCGCGGATGTTCTCGGACGTCAGTATTTGCACCGGCGCCGGAGTCTCGATGTCGGTGCGTTTGATCAGGGAGCCGGTGACGACGATCTCCTGGAGGTCGCCTCCCGCGGCTGAGCTGGGTGCTTGTTGTCCCATCGCGGCGAAGCTTGCGAAGGCGGCAGCGATTCCGCCCGCCGTGCCCCAGCCCGTGCGCCGTCGTAGTGCGCTCGCGGACGAATCAGTGCCCAAAGAACCCTTCCCTCGTGGTCTATGCACGGCATCTCCCAATTTTTATTTGCGACCCAATCCCATGGCGACCCGCGTGTTGACCGCATCAACACCGTCTAGTCACGCCACGCGATCATCCCGGCTCGAGCGTCGAGCTCGAGTAAAGAGCATTAATTAAAACCGAATTCGACACAATCCCCAATAACAAATTGGTATTGATATCCCGCAGTATTTCAACGGCATTTGGCGGATTCGCGCCACTGCTGTCCACGGCGCGGAGCTTTTTGCCCACGCCGCGGCAGCCGTTCGTTGACACACCCCTGACAAAGCTTTTCGGCCGCATGACGCGCGCGTCGCGCGGTTCGCGTTATCGTGTTGCAACGAACTCCGGGATCGCAGCGCGCGGGATCACCATGAGACATGTGCTCGTTATCGCGATTCTCGCCGCGTGGGTGTCGGCGTGCGGCGGTTCGGGCGGGTCCGCCGCGCCGACGCCGTCCTTGCCCACGGCCGTGGCCTGGATCTCGGCGCCCCCCGCGACGTTGGCGGTAGGCGCGGCGGCAACCGTGTCTGCGGCCGCCACGTTCCCCTTCGACACGACCGCGGGCAACGCGGCCGTCACTTGGACGGTCGCCTGCGCGAGCCCCGGCGCATGCGGCGCATTCAGCGCGAGCGATGACGCCGCTGCCGTCACCTACACCGCGCCGACGGCGATCCCCACCGCGACAATCGTGACCGTCACGGCGAGGTCTGTCGCGAATCCCGGCGTTACCATTTCCGCCGAGATCACCATTGTGGCGTCCCTGCCGATCACCGTGTCCTTCGCGCCTGCAGCGCCGGCCTCCCTCCAGGTCGGCGCCGCGGTCGGTTTGGCCGCGACGATCGCGGGCGACGTGTCGCAAAACCCCGCCGTGACGTGGAGCGTGACCTGCGCGGCGGCGGCTTGCGGCGCCTTCGATCCGGCGACGACGGCGAGCGGCGCCAAGACGACGTTCACCGCGCCGGCCGCGATCCCGCCCGGCGGCGGCGTCACGGTCACGGCCACCTCCGCGACCGATCTCACGAAATCGGCGTCGGTGACGATCGTCGTCACGGCCGAGGCTCCCACGCTCGCCAACGGCACCTACGTCTTTCAGCTCGATGGTGCGCCCGGCTACGGCGCGAATTTCGTAACCGGCGTGCTCGTCGCCAAGGACGGCCTCATCACCGGCGGTGAGCAGGACACCATCGCCTACAACACCGATGCGAACGGCAATCCGTACGGCAATCCGCTGTTCCAAGCGATCACCGGCGGCTCTTATCGAACGACCGCGGACGGCAACCTGCAGTTGTCGATCAGGCTCGGGCCCGACGAGGTGGAGACGTTCAATGGCACGCTGAGTGCCGGGAACCACGGTTTCGTCGCCGGTCTCAACGGCACGTCGGCGAGCGGCACCCTGGAACTGCAATCGAGCACCGCCGCGCCGTCGGGCGGCTATGCGATCTCGCTGTTCGGCGGTGACGGAGCGCAAGCGCCGACCTGGATCGGCGGTGTGCTCAACGTCGATGGACCCTCGCGCATTTCGGGTGCGGGCAGCCGCCTCGACGTCATCGACACCGGCGGTCAGGCGAGCGGGAGCTTTCCACTGGGAGCCAGCGCCGTGTCGGCGCCGGACGGCCAAGGCCGCGTCCAAATCAGCCTGCAGCCGAGCGGGACGACGCTGCCACCGATCACGCTCGTGGGCTATATCGTGGACGGGCTGCACATTCGGCTCATCGAAAGCGGCAACACCAACGACGCGGCCGACTATCAAGGCGTCCTTGGTGGCCTTGCACTCGGTCAGGGCGCAATGACCGGCCAGTACGACGCGGCCGCGGTGGCGGGCACGAGCTTCGTGTTCGGCGCGCAAGGCAGTGACTCGCAAGGATCCCTGCAGATGGCCGGCGTGTTCACCCTGAATGCCGGGGGCGCCGTGACGGGCACGCTCAACTGGAATGACCTCACGGGCACGGCGGCACAATCTCCTCGAGGCTTCACGGGCACCTATACGGTCGATTCCAGCGGGCGGCTCAGCTTGAGCCGGCTGACGGACGGATCCGGCTTTTCCTATTCGATGTACTTCTATTTGGCCGCCGACGGCAACGCGCTGCTGCTCTCGAACGACTCCGCCGACACGTTTGCCGGTCAAGGTTTCCAGCGTCAGGTCGCGCCCTTCACGGCGGCGTCCGTCGCCGGCACCTACGGGTTGAACTTGACCCGGTTCGCGCCGAACACCGACGCGTACGGTGTCCAGGAATCCGCCGCCATCGGTATGCTCACGGCGGTCGCGGGGACCACCGGCGCGACCTTGCGCGGCTTCGCCGACGCGGGCGACGGCGGCGCGGATGTCGCGATCAGCGGCAGCCTCAGCGCGCAGGCGTCCGGCATCTTCGGCGCCGGGTTGACGGGTCTCGACCCGGCCGCCCCCGGCACGGTGGGCAAGTTCACGCTCTACGTCGTCGACTCGACGCGCGCCGTGCTCATCGAAACGGATGCCGACGCGTTGACGCTCGGCACCCTGCAGGGTGGCGGGTAGCGCGGCGGCCTCTCGGCGCTCGGCTCAGCGGCAGGGCGCGAGCGGCGCCGACCGTGCCTCGCGCAGCGCGTCGCCCGTCGCCGCTTTGCGCTCGCTCTCGGGAAAATCGATCTGCGTCTTATAATTATTACCGGCCGGATCCCGCAGGTCCGACAAGCCGTCATAGCGGACCAGCACGTGGCTCGCGGCATCGTAGTAGACGTCGATTCCGGGCAGGAAATGACCCCAAAAACCGGCGAGCCGCAGTCGAAACACCTCGGCGGCGACGCCCCGCACGCTCTCGCTGCGCAAGTGCTCCACTTGAAAGCCGTAGTCGGTGAGGCGACTCGGCAACAGAAACCGCATCTCGAGGGGATGGCCGCTCATGAGATCCTGCCAGTGCATTTGCACGAATTCGTCGAATCCCGCGTCGGCGACCAAGCCCGGCACGCGCGGCACGGGGCCGGCACGCTCGGGGTCCGAGCCGTGGGGGCGGAAGAATACCGTTCGCCGCGACGAGCCGGCGCCGCTAGCGGGCGCGGCGGTACCGGCGGGCACCGCCGCGCCGCCGGCCGCCGCCCGGATGCCCTCGCGCATGCCGTCGGTCGCATTTTCGATCAAGAAATCGGGCGCCGTTCGGTCCACGTACGAAACCGTCTTGCGCGCGA
>Ga0302320_10005997_pt1 | contig 27080 bp, 30 predicted proteins | sample Bog_T0_3_FD_202130 | JGI IMG/M metagenome (GOLD analysis project Ga0302320, IMG submission 202130) | Peat permafrost microbial communities from Stordalen Mire near Abisko, Sweden - Bog_T0_3 | ecosystem: Environmental > Terrestrial > Soil > Wetlands > Peat | place: Sweden: Abisko, Stordalen Mire...
ATAAGATTGGCAGCTCGGACAATTCAAGGATCACAACGTCGCCGGCTGACGCCGCGCGAGCATTGGAGTAACGCTGGAGTTGTGGATATATAAATGCCCTCCAAGACGAACGCGATAGTAACGGTTGAGCAACAAGCAGCGCTTCAAAGTCAGATGCGTCTCATTGTACGCACGTTCGTTCTTGAGCTAATTGTCAGTCTCTCTATTCTTGCTTTCAATTCATACTATATCCCGACGCACGGGTGTGCAATTATGGCCCACACGGAATGGTTACGATTATGGCCGATGAATAACAACTATATTATAACGCTACACCAAGCAAATTTTTCGGAGCGCGATATTTGCGTCATGGTTTCGACGTTGTCATTAGCAAGCGTAGTCTGCATCGTAGCAACCGTTTTGACAATTGTCCGAATAATTATTCGCAAGTCGACTGTGTATTTCAAAAATACGACGCCGACGGTTATCGTTGTGCTGGCTGGAACAACTTGGTATTTATCGAGTGGTATTTTCAGCAATCATACACTGTTCGCCCCAAGCGAGGATAAATCAATAGTAATAAATTCAATATTTATACTGACGATGATGGCTGGTTGGTTTTTCATGCTGACGTTTGTCGTCGATAGAGTCCGCTCGTCAATCGCTCACGCGATTGCCAATCATTGATTTGCTACTAGTTACGAGTCCGAACGTAAGCCACACCCGCGATCGAATCGATCGGCCATCATGAGCAAGGTCCGATCAAGAAGATCAGTCAAGAAAGCACCGGGGTCGTTCACGTTCCACGGCTGGAACCATTCGTGACGAGAAACCCCGAAAAGGCTCAAATCCTTGAAGGCCTGGGAGGCTAGGGGCCGCTCGCCATCAGCAATTGAACCGCGGCCACATCTACTGCCAAAAGTGCCTTCCAGACGACTGCCAAACCGCGTTCCTGCCGTCGCGAAAAGCTCAATGATTTCGGGAATGGCGCTGCCAATGTTTCGGTCGACGCATAGCCATGCCGACGATCTTCCGTCATGGCGGCTATCGGTTCTTCTTCTTTTCCAACGAGGGCGATCCGCGTGAGCCGCCGCATGTTCACGTCAGGAGGGGGGAGCGCGAGGCAAAGTTCTGGGTGAGGCCTGAGGTTGTCGTTGACGAGAGCTTCGGATTTAATGCCGCCGAACTAAATGAGCTCACGCGCATCGTGTCGGACCAGAGACTGGCGATCGAGAGGGCTTGGAATGAACATTTCGGCGAAGGCAGTTAAGTTTGACGACGATTCGATGTGGGTCGAATTGTCGGACGGCCGAACGCTTGGCGTACCTTACGCGTGGTTCCCGCGCTTGCTCAGTGCGACCAGGAAGCAGCGCGAGGCAGTCGAGATCGGTCACTTTGGCTTGCATTGGGAAGCGATCGACGAGGATATTTCGATCGAAGGCTTGATAGCGGGACGTCGGGATCAGACGGCTATTGGCGCAATCCGACAATCAATATCTAGCAGGCGGCGGACGACAGCCACCCTATATGAAGCGAGAAGTCGGAACCCTGGGACAGCTGACTTGAAAAAAGAAGATCAGCTCTTTGTCGAACGGCGCCCGGAGGGCGACTATGCCGTTAGGCGCGGGAATTCCGAGCGTGCAAGCGCCGTGCTTCCAACGCAGGCTAAGGCGATTAGTCGCGCGCGCGAACTGAACCCCGATTCAAGTCCGCTAGTTGAGCGGGTCCGAAAGACGGATGTTGGCAGCCCCGACAAGTGGCGCAAGGCATAGTTTGTGGACGACGAATTAAGGGTATGGCGGCTCAGGTATTGGAGTGGACCCCGAAAGTGAGACACGGCTAATTCTGTGACAGGCCCTTTGCAGGAGCCTGGACTTGAAGATGGCGCGATACCTTTTGATTGAAGAGAAGTTGGCGCTGCTGCGGCGGATCGAAGCCGGCGAGCGGCTTGCGGCTGTGGCGGACGAGACGGGGGTTCTGCGCAAGTCGCTCTACGAATGGCGGGCTGCACATCGGGTGATGGGCGCAGCCGGCCTGAACCGCAGGCGCGGCCCGAAGCCGGGCGGACGAGCGGCGGTCGATCCGCCGTCGGCCGACGCCGGACCTCCCGCCGCACGTCCGCCCGACGAACTGACGAAGGCCAAGGCGCGCATCGGCGAACTCGAGCGGCTGGCGATTACGGGCGATTACGGTGATGGTGCACGAAATGCCGGGACTCGGCCCGCCGGCCCCATCGCGATCAAGGCCTTCAACGCGCGAAGCCGGCCGCGCGCGGCCGGTTTGCGGCGTCGAAGGCGTTGAAGACCGACCGCTTGATCCGGGCGAAGCGGTCAAGCCTCGCCGAAGGCGACGCGCCAAGCGCGCTCCACGCCGCGTCTCAGGGCGCGCCCGGCTCGCCTTCGGCCGCCGCCGCCTTCTCGAGGATCGCCGTGCAATATTTGTCTTTCAGCGGCTTGATATAGGGCTCGACGAACCGGTTGCCGCGGAACGGCGCGGCTTTGCGGTCGATCGCCGCTTCCATTTGCCGGAGCGCCGCTGCGAGGCCGGCGGAGTCGCCCGGCCTGAGGCTGATTTTCGCCAGCTCGCGATCGAGAGATCGGAACGCCCGGCACGCGTCCTCCACCTGTCGTCGCATCTGATAGAGCTCCATGACCTTGGCCATGGGAGCATCCCTCTGCTGGTTTTGGCGCGAAGGGATATTATCCCAATTCATGATCCGCGACGATCATGGCCGGGCGCGGCGCGGGATCTCCAGCGCCGAGCCGCCGTCATGGCCGAGCTTGTCCCGGACGACGCCGAAGGCCGGATCCGACCTCGCGAGGTCGATCCGGCCGCCTTTGCCGCTCTGTCACCCGATCGCCCATCAGGGGCAAGGGCGCCGCAACCCGTCGTAGCCGAGGTAAGTACCGCTGGCGGGATCGTATGACCTGTAAGTCTGCTCGCAATACGCCGTGGAATCGGCGTCGCTGGCCACCTGCGGACTGCCGTCGTCATACGCGGGGCTTTGATCCGAATAGACGGGATAAGACTGGGCGGGATCGTAGCCTTGGTTCTGTTGCATGGCGCCGCCGATGATCGCCCCGGCCGCCAAGGCTGCGGCGCCCGCGCCGATCCCGTACCCATCCCCCCGTCCGTAACCGTGCGCGTAGCCGCGAGGCTGATAGCGAGATTGAGCCGGGCCGGCGCCGGCGACGCTTCTGGCGCTACAGGGATGGCCGGCGCTGCAACCGCTCTGCGCCAACGCCGGCGCGAACGGAAGCATAAAGGTGAAGGCGCTCGCGATGGCGATGCCGCCCAATAAATAGTTTCTCATTGTCAACCTCCATACGTTATCCGATAACGTAGTGGACGCGGAATGGTTCCGGTAGCGTCGGAAAATACGCACGGAGGTGGCGCTTTTTGTCAGAATGGTGACGCGGTTACGGTATTACGGCGTCCGAATACAGGCGCTTATTTGCCTGTTTGTCTTCGAGGCCGTTTCCCCGGCCGTGCCGTCTTTCCTCTTGGGCGCCAAGACTTCCGAGACCAAGCGGCGCTCGCTGAGCGCGGCTCCGCCGGCGCCCGCCCTTCCGACGCAAGCGCCCGCCGACCGCTTTTGGCGCGCAAAATGGCGCTCAAGCCCTTGAAGTCGCTTCGCCGCTGAACGGACTTGTCGCCCCCGTTCCGGGGCGTCCGACGCCGCCGCTCAGGCGGCCTCGAACAGCGGCGCGAGCGTCATCTCGGGCACCAGCACCAGGCCCTTGTCGGTGATGCGGATCTCGGGGATCACCGACAGCGGGATCAGGTTGAAGCCCATATAGGCGATCGTGCAGCCGGCCTTGTCCCATTCCGCCTTCACCGCGCGCATTTCGTCGGCGACGACGCCGACTCGCTGGTCGGACAGGAGGCCGGCGATCGGCAGCGGCACGATCGCCTTGACCTCGCCCTCGGCGACGACGCAGACGCCGCCCTGATGCGCTTCGATCGCCCGGAGCGCGACCTGCATATCGGCTTCGTTGGTCCCGGCGACGATGATGTTGTGACTGTCGTGGCCGACCGAAGAGGCGACGGCGCCGCGCTTGAGGCCGAAGCCGTTGAGCAGGCCGACGGCGACGCGGCCCGCCGACTTGCCGTGGCGCTCGACGACGGCGACGAAGCAGAGGTCGTGGCGTTCGAAATGGGCGCGCCAGTCGTTGGCGGGCTCGAGCCGCAGGACGACGTGCTTCAGCACGATGCCGGGCAGTTCGGTGCGGATCGTATGCGCGTCGACCGGCGCGGTCGGCAGATCGGGCGTCAGCTTCAGCGACGGCGGCAGCTTCACCGTGTGATAGGCGGCCTCGGGGTAGCGGTAGCGGCGGCTCAGCGCGGCCTCGAGCGCCGGCGTGATCTTGCGCTCCTCGACCACCAGTTCGCCGCCGTACCAGGTGCTGATCGGCTTGAGGTCGTCGTCGAGCAGCGCGAGATCGGCGCGCCGGCCGCCGCCGAGGCCGCCGATCTCGCCGTCGTGGCCGAAGCGCGTCGCGCCGGCGAGCGAGCCCATCGACCACGCCTGTTCGCGCGTCATGCCGGCTTTCACCGCTTCGCGCACCACCCAGTCCAGGCCGAAGGCGAGCAGGTCGTCGGCGTCGCGGTCGTCGGTGCACACCGCGATGCGCTTGTGCGAGGCGCCGAGCTCGGTGATCGTCTTGATGGCGTGCGGCAGGCTGTGCCACGGCGTGGTCGGCGGGCCGCCGCGCAGGAACAGCCAGATCCCGGCATCGAGCAGATCGTCGGCGATCTCGCGGTCGATCGCCTCGTGGGTGTCGGTGACGCCGGAGGCTGCGTAGGCGGCGACGAATTCGCGGCCATAGACGTGGCCCGAGACCGGCCGGCCGCGCTTCAGCGCCGCGGCGAGGATCGCGTGGCTGCGCTCGTCGCCCATCGCCACCGGGACGAAGTCCATCTTCTCGCCGAGCGCGACCGCCTCCGGCCAGCGGTCGAACAGGCCGGCGATCTTCTCCGCCGTCAGATCGCCGCCCGCCGTCTCGAGCTCGGGCGAGGTCGCCGGCACCGTGCTCGGCACGGTGAGGAAGATCGACAGCGGCGCCTGGCGGGCGTCCTCCAGCATCGCCTCGACGCCGGCGACGTCCATCACGTTGCCGATCTCGTGGCTGTCGCAGAAGATCGTCGTCACGCCGCTGATGAGCGCCGCCTCGGCGTAGGCGCAGGCGGTGACCATCGCCGACTCGATATGAATGTGCGGGTCGACCAGGCCCGGCGCGACGATGCCGCCGCGCGCGTCGTAGCGCCGCGCCGCGCCCTTGTAGGTCCCCGCCGGCTTCATCGCGGCGATGCGGCCGGCGGAAATCCAGATTTCGCGATCAGGCAGGATGCGTTCGGAATAGGTCGAGAGCGCGCGCGCCGAGCCGATCACCAGATCCGGCTCGGCCCGGCCGGAAGCGACGGCGGCCAGCCGCCGCGTCGACTTCCACAGCGGCTCGACCGAAAAGCGCGTGATCTGGGACATGTCTCCGCTCTCCCTCAATCGCCCTTGTCGGCGACGCCGACCGGACGGCGCGCCGCCGCCATAGCCGCGACAGCTTACACGATCCCGTGACAGTTCGAATTGCAAAGCAAGAAAGAGGCCGGCGCGGCGGCCGCCATGATCGTCGCCTCGCGCGTTGGCAACCATCGGCCGGCGCGATGGCTCCCATCACAAATGAAGGGCTGCCGCGCGCGAAGGAAACAGCCTCTTATCGCCCCTCCAACAGGCGGAGATTCAGAATGGGCAACCTCAAGATTGCGGTGATTATTGGCAGCGTCCGGCCAACGCGGCAAGGCGACAAGCCGGCGAAATGGATTGCGGAGCTCGCCAAGCAGACCGGCGATTTCGACGTCGAGCTGGTCGATCTGGTCGACTATCCGCTGCCGCTGTTCGACGCGCCGGCCTCCGACGTCTGGATGCCGACGCCGAACGCGATCGCCGCCAAATGGCAGGCCAAGCTGAGCGAGTTCGACGGCTATATCTTCGTGACGGCCGAATACAACCATTCGATTTCCGGCGCGCTGAAGAACGCCATCGACTGGGCCTACAAGCCGTTCGTCAAGAAAGCCGTCGCCCACGTCAGTTACGGCACGGTCGGCGGCGTCCGGGGGGTGGAGCACCTGCGCAACGTCATGGTCGAGCTGCAGGCTGTCTCGGTGCGCCACGGCGTCCATATCGGCGGCGCCGACTTCATGGCGGTGATGTTCGGCCAGAAGACCTGGGACGACATCCTGCCGACCTACGTCCCCTTCACCAAGGACCTGTTCGACAATCTGCGCTGGTGGGCCGCCGCAACCAAGGCCGCTCGCCAGGCCGAAAAGACGATGGCGCAGGTCGCCGCCGCCTGAAAACGCGCCCTTCGGTCGGCGCCTGCTTTCGCGGCGCCGACGATTGGGGCCAAACTACGCCGCCGCTCCGAAGGCGCCGTTTGCGTCTGCGCCTGCGGCAGCCTGCGACGACGGGCGCCGTAGGCGCGGAAGCCGACTGGGCTTACAGTCGCTCCGCCGCCGCGTCTGCGCAGGGGTTTGCTTCCGCTTGGGCGGACGTCGGCGGCGTCGAGGATTTCGCCATGTTTCTTTCCGACTCGGATACGGCCGAGCTTGTCGCCTTTCGCCGCCATCTGCATGAGCGCCCGGAGCTTTCGGGCGAGGAGCGCGACACGGCGCAGGCGGTGCGCGCATTCCTGCAGCGCACGCGGCCCGATCGGATGATCGACAATCTCGGCGGACACGGGCTCGCCGCGGTCTACGACGGCGCGGCGACCGGGCCGTGCCTGATGTTCCGTGCCGAACTCGACGCGCTGCCGATCGACGAAGTGTCTTCCGCCCCGTATCGCTCGCGGGCGCTCGGCAAGGCCCATCTTTGCGGTCACGACGGCCATATGGCGACGCTCGCCGCGCTGGGCCTGGGCCTTTCGCGGGCGCGGCCGAAGCGGGGGCGCGTTGTCCTGCTGTTCCAGCCGGCCGAGGAGACCGGCGCCGGCGCCGAGGCGGTGATCGTCGACCCGAATTTTGCGTCGATCCAGCCCGATTTCGTTTTCGCCTGGCACAACATGCCGGGGATGGCGCAGGGTGAGGCGGCGATCGCCACCGGGCCCGCCGCCTGCGCCTCACGCGGCCTGCGCGCGATCTTCAACGGCAAGACCGCGCACGCCTCTTCGCCCGAAGCCGGCGTCTCGCCGATGCGTGCGCTCGCCCGGCTGATGCCGGAACTGGCGGCGCTCGGGCGCGGCGGGGCGATCGACGAAGGCTACAGCCTGGTGACGATCACCCATGTCGAGATGGGCGCTCATTCGTTTGGCGTCGCGCCTGGCCGCGGCGAGTTGTGGGCGACCCTGCGCACCGTCACCGACGCAGCGATGGCGTCGCTGGTCGAACGCGCCGAGGGCCTCGTTCGCGACGCGGCGAGCGTCGATGGGCTCGAGGTCGAGATCGCCTATCGCGACGCCTTCGATTCCGCCGTCAACGCACCGGCGGCGGTGGAGAAAGTCGTCAACGCGCTCGGCGCCGAGGGCGTGAAGTGGAGCGTCGGCAAGCCGATGCGCCCTTCCGAGGATTTCGGCCGCTTCTCCGCCGAGGCGCCTTCGGCTTTGTTCCTGCTCGGCGCCGGCGAGAGCCATCCGAGCCTGCACAACGCCGATTACGACTTTCCCGACGAACTCGTTCCTGTGGCGGCGCGGGTGCTGATGCGCGTCGCCCGCGACGCGCTCGGCTAGGGCAAGGAGGGGGCGGCCGACGCGGTCGGCCGGACGAGGGGAGGGCCTTCGCCTCGGGCCCGTTCTGGTTCTAGACTGGCCTCGATCCGCCACCTGGAGCCTGCGATGAACAAGCCCCAAGCCGCATCCGCCTTTTCGCCCGATTGCGCCGTCGTCCGCGCCGGCGGGTCGTTTGTCGGCAAGCAGGGCTTCACCTACGCCGCGGCGATCTCCGCCGAGTCTGTCGGCGCCAAGGCGCTGCACATGCAGATCCTCACGATGCCGCCCGGCGCCAAGGCCAAGGCGCACAAGCACGAGGCCCACGAGACGGCGATCTATGTGTTGAGCGGCGAAGCCGGCACCTGGTACGGCGAGCGGCTCGAGAAGCACTTCGCCTGCCGCGCCGGCGACTTCATCTACATCCCGGCCAACGTGCCGCACCTTCCCTATAACCTCAGCGCGAGCGAGCCCTGCGTCGCCGTGGTCGCGCGCACCGATTCGAGCGAGCAGGAGAGCGTCGTCCTGCTGCCGGGTCTCGAGGCGATCCACGAATGAGTTTGGCGGTTTGCCGCCCCGCGCCTCAGAGACCGGTCGCTAAGGCGCCGGCGGAGAGCAGCGCGACGGCGCCCCAGACGGCGGCGCCGACGATTCCCGCTGGCGCGCTGGCGCGCAGCCACGGCAGGCGCGCCCACAAGGCGTAGAACGCCAGCAGCGGCGGCAGCAGCGCAACGACGGCGAGCGCGCCCTGGATATGGCGCGAGGCCGCGTCGATCGCGACGAAGGCGGCGACGCCGGAAGTCGGGTGCAGCAGCAGCGCGGCGAAACCCGCGGCGCGCGGCATGCTTCCCATCACTGCGCCGACGACCAGCGCCAAAGCGAGAACGACCCACAGCCATAGGGTCAGCAGCAGCGCGCCCCACGCCTGCGAATAGCTCGCTTCGCCGCCTTCGAGCGGCGCGGCGCTTGTGACGAGCAGCGCAACGTAAAGCACAGCGGCGAGCGCCAACAGCGCCATCATCCCGAGCGGCGCCGAGCGCAGCTTCGCCAGTGTGACCGTCGCCAAATTCGCCCCCTTCGCCCCGACGCCGTTTGGCGCCTGCCGACAAGCTTACGGGACGGGCCGGCGGCCGAGCCAGCGCGCCTCCTCCGCCGTCATCGCCGCGACTCGGGCAGGGGGCAGGTTGGCCGGTAGATTGGCCGGCGCATAGGCGCGATCGGCGGTCTTCTCCAGCACGCTCCAGTGCACGCGTTCGTTGACGTTCTCGCGTCTCGGATCGTCGTCGTCGCGGAAAAACCCGGGATCGAAGGCGTCGGGCGACAGCATCGCGCGCAGGCGCGGCCAACGCCGGTCGAACCACCAGCCGATCGTCGAGTCGACGACGTCGCCCTGGTCTTCGGCGTTGCCGCCGAGCGGCGCGCTGCGCGCGGCCGGCGCGACGCGATAATGGTTCCAGGCGACGCGCGCCTCGGCCGCATCCGGCTGCGCGACGATCCCCGATGCGGCGACCAGCCCGGCAAGCGCCCGCGCCGCGTACGCGCCGCGCGAGAAGCCGAGGAAGAACAGCGAGTCACCCTCCTTGTAGGCGGCGCAGAGACTGACGTAGGCCCGCTCGATGATCGCGCGCAGACCGAGGCCGTCGATCAGCGTGACGATGCGCTTCACGGCCGCCCCCTGCGCTGAACGAGGGCGCATCCTAGCCGATCCCGCGACGTCTGACGACGATGAGCGCCGCTCGGCGGCGGCGTCCGGTCAGCCGCGCGACGGGCGGCGACCGATCGAGGCGGCCGCGGCGGCGGCGAGCCGCTGCAGCGCGCGCGCGTCGGAGCGCGACGCGGCGGCGGCAGAGCCTTCGTCGACGATGCGTGGCGCGGCGCGTTTTGCGGCAGGGCGGGGCGCTCGCCTCGCCGCTTCCGGCCTGGCGTCGGCGTGGCGCGCTTCGCCGAGCTTGCGATAGAGTGCGCCGTAGGCGAGCGCCGATTCCGCCCAACTGAAATCCTTCGCCATCGCCGCGCGGCGCATCGCCTGCAGCTCGAGCGGGGCTTCGAACACGGCGAAGGCGTCGTCGATCGCGTCTTCGAGCGCTGCGATGTCGAGGCGGTCGAACAGGAAGCCGGTGCGTCCCGCCTCGATCGTCTCGGCGAGGCCGCCGGTGCGATGGCCGATCGGCAACGCGCCGAACCGTTGCGCGTACATCTGGCTGAGGCCGCACGGCTCGTAGCGCGACGGCATCAGCAGGAAGTCGGCGGCGGCGAATAGGGCGCGCGCCTGTTCGGCGTCGAAACCGATGCGCGCGCCGACCGCGTGCGGATAGCGGCGCGCCAGCTCCGCCGCGCAGCGTTCGTATTCCGGTTCGCCGCGGCCGACGATGACGATCTGGCCGCCGCGCGCGACGATGGTCTCGCTCGCCTCGAGCACCAGATCGAAGCCCTTCTGGTGGACCAGACGCGCGACGAAGGTGAACAGCGGGCCGGTGGAAAGACTGAGGCCGAAGGCGCCGCGCACGTAGTCGGCGTAGCGCTCCTTCCAGCGGTGCGCGTCGAAGCGGTAGGGGTTGCGCCGGTCGGCGCGCGGGTCCCAGCTGGCGTCGACGCCGTTGCGGATGCCCGACAGCCGGCCTTCGTTCGCCCGCTCGGCAAGCAGGCCGTTGAGGCCGCAGCCGAACTCAGGGCGGGCGATCTCCCCCGCGTAGGTCGCGCAGACGGTGGTGACGTGGTCGGCGTAGACGATCCCCGCCTTGAGGAACGAGATGCGGCCATAGAACTCGACGCCGTCGAGGCGGAAGGCGGACTTGGGAATGGCGAGATCGTCGAGCCGCGACGCGTCGAACTGGCCCTGGTGGGCGAGATTGTGGATCGTCACCACCGTCGGGGTCTTGCCGCCGCGCCAGCGCAGATAGCCGGCGGCGAGCGCAGTCGGCCAGTCGTTGAGATGGAGGACGTCAGGCCGCCAACCGTTGAGGCCGCGCATCGCCAGCTCGGCGGCGGCGAGGCTCAGCCGCGCAAAGCGGATCGCGTTGTCGGCGAAATCATTGCCGGCGGAATCGGCGTAGGGCGAACCGTCGCGGTCGTAGAGTTCGGAGCACAGAACGAGATAGACGACGAGCCCGTCGGACAGAGTCAGCGCGCCGATCGAGCAGGCCGGGATCGCGCCGGCGCCGGGCAGATGGGCGACGATGTCGATCGCCGCCACGTCGCGCAGCGCCGGACGATAGGCGGGGAGGAGCAGGCGCGCGTCGCAACCGGGGCGCAGCGCGCGCGGCAGCGCCGCCGAGACTTCGCCAAGACCGCCCGCCTGGAGGAAGTCGGTGGATTCCGGGGTGACGAACAGCGCCTTGGTCGGAACGGCGGGCCTTGCCTCCGGCGCCGTCGGAACGTCGACCTCACGCTGGAGTCGGACGAGATTGGCGGCGGTCAGTACGGGCATGGGCTCTCGCAACGGCAACTGCATTGCAAGCTAAAGCGCAACTGTAAGAACAGGGTTAATGACCGGTTGCCCGATGTGAGACAAATGCGCACTCGTCCGAAGCGCGCCGCGATTGCGCCGGTCGGCGGGCCGGATCAGTGATTGAACTGGGTCGCGGTCTGTGACGTCGTCACCATCATGTTGTAGTCGTTGACGATCCAGGTGATCTGATCGCCCCCGGCGCGGCGCGCGTCGCCTTTGACGCCGTCGATCGCCTCCTGAAAGTCGCGCAGCTTGCCCAGCAGCGAGCGCGGTTCGGAGGCGAAAACGAAGAATGCGTTGGCATGGCCGGCGCCGTAGGCGTCCATGTCTTTGACCGCCGCGCCGTAGTCGGTCATCGCGGCGTGGAACGCGTCGAGGTTGACGACCGGCTTGGCGTCGCTCGGCATGAGGTCCATCACCCGCTGGGCGCGCAGCATCACATTAGCGACGTGCCAGCGCGCCGAACGACTCTCCTCCTTCTCGAGCGAGGCGAGGCGCTCGAGGTCGACCTTGTCCTTGGCGTCGCGCATGAGCGCGTCGACACGCGCGCGCGCGGCGAGAAACGGGCCGGCGGCGGCGACGATCCGGGCGTGCAACGCCTTGCCTTCGGCCATCTTGTCGACCTTGTAGTCAGCGCGCTCGTAATAGCCGTTGGCTTCGGTGAGGATCGGCCCGAGAGCGGAATTGGCGGCGATATAGTCGCGCATCGCCGCGTCGAGCTCGGGCATTGATGGCTCGGCATTCGTGGCGGCGGTCGCCGCCTCGGCCTCGCGGGTGGTGTCGTAGACGTCGTAGAGGCCGTAGATGATGCGCTCGCGCCCGGTCGGGCCCGTCGCCCAATTGACCCAGCTTTTGTAGCGGTCGATCGATTCGGAGGCGCGCAGCGTACGGTTGAGGACGTCGACGTAGGCGTTGAATTTCTCGGTGACGGCGTTGAGTCGCGCCGTCGCGTCATTGGCGGGGTTGGCGGGCGCGTCCTCAGCGAGCGCCGGGCCGGCTGCGGCTGCGCCGGCGAGCATGGCGGCGAGCAGGGCCGCACCGATCTTGGCGAATAACGTCACGACGTTCCCCCAGCGGGCCGCTGCGGCCGCCTCTCGGGCGCCGGTTACGGGATGCCGATGATGGGGGCGTCCGCCAGACCTCGCTGCAGCCGGTCAGCCGTCGTCGCGACGCGACGCGGCCGGCTTCGGCAGTTGGCGCGGGCTTCGCCGTTCAGGCGAGGTTCGGCAGCCAGATGCGGCAGCTGCAATGCTCGGTGATCGGGCCCTGGACGTCGAGGCAAGACGCGGGCGTCTGGAACAGCCGGCAATTGCCGCATTTCTTGTCGCCGCGCGGCGCGTCGAGAAAGGCGACGCTGGCCTGCGACACCTTAGGCGGCGAGGCGAAGGCGCCGACCGCCAGAAGCGCCGGGACGGCGCCGCAAGCGCTCAACAGAGCGCGACGGGAGAGCGTCATCGAGCGCACGTTCTTGGTATTGCTCATGGAGCGTCTCGTTCGTTTGCAGGGATGCAAAAGCGCATCCCCGCCCACTCGTGGCATATCCCCGCCGCAATCGGCCGGCGACGCGGCCTAACGCCGCACGTTCGCTAATTTGTGCGGCGCATCGAACAGCGGTTGCGCGCCTTGCAAATTGGCGTCGGTCGGCGCTAGCATGCCAGCGACGCTTTGGCTCTTGACCGCCGCCGCCGCGCCGGTGTTCATGCCTGCCGTGAGCCGAGCGGCGGCGCGGGCCGTCCGGGGGAGGCGCGCGTGTCGATTTCGTCGCTGCTGCTGTTCGCGGCGGTCTATTTCGCCGCTGTCGCGACGCCCGGGCCAGGCGTGGCGGCGTTGGTGGCGCGGGTGCTCGGCCACGGCCTGACCGGCGTTGCGCCGTTCATTCTCGGCTATGTCGTCGGCGATCTGATCTGGCTCGCCGTCGCCGCCACCGGTCTCGCCGCGATCGCCCATTTGTTCGCTGGCGCCTTCGTCGCGCTCAGGCTCGCCGGCGCCGCCTATCTGATTTATATCGCCTGGGGCATGGCGCGCTCTTCCTTCGCCGCCGGCAGCGAGACGGAAGCGCCGCCGCAGGCGACGCGCGGCTGGCGCGCCTTCTCCGGTTCGTTGTCGTTGACGCTCGGCAACCCGAAGGTGATCGTCTTCTTTCTGTCGATCATGCCGCTGGTCGTCGATCTCGACGCGCTGACGCCGGCGATCTTCGCGACGATCGCGGCGATCGCGGTCGCGGTCCTGTCGGCGACGCTCGGCGCCTATGCGCTCGCCGCCGATCGCGCGCGCGCTCTGCTCCGCTCGTCCCGGGCGATGCGCTATGTCCAGCGCGCCGCCGCCGGCGTCATCGCTGGCGTTGCGGTGGCGATCGCGGCGCGGTGAAGCGATCGGCTGAGTTCAAGCGCCAGTTCAAGAGGAGAAGCAATCAATGCCCGCCGACCGGATGACCGTTTTGACGGCGATGATGGACCAGGGCGTGATCCCGGTCTTCTATCATCCCGACGTCGAAGTCTGCACGAAGGTCATCCAGGCCTGCGCCAATGGCGGGGCGAAGTGCGTCGAGTTCACCAATCGCGGCGAATTCGCCGCCCATGTGTTCTTCGAGGTGACGCGCCACTTCGCCAAGGCCGACCCGACCGTGATCATGGGCGTCGGCTCGATCGTCGACGCGCCGACGGCGGGAATCTTCATCGCCAACGGGGCCAAGTTCGTCGTCGGCCCCTTGCTCAATCCCGACGTCGCCAAGCTCTGCAACCGCCGCAAGATCCCCTACAGCCCAGGCTGCGGCTCGGCGAGCGAGATCGGCTACGCCGAAGAACTCGGCTGCGAGATCGTCAAGGTCTTTCCGGGCGGCTCGGTCGGCGGGCCGGAATTCGTCAAGGCAATGCTCGGACCCTGTCCGTGGACGCGGATCATGCCGACCGGCGGCGTCGACGCCACCGAGGAATCGCTGACCAAGTGGTTCAAGGCGGGCGTGACCTGCGTCGGCATCGGCTCGAACCTGATCACCAAGGAATTGCTCGCCGTCAAGGACTATGCGGGGGTCGAGAAGAAAGTGCGCGAGACGATCGCGCTGATCCGCAAGATCCGGGGGAAGTGAGATGGCCGACGACATCCTCAAGATCCGTTCGGCCGCCGAGACGAAGTGGGACTGCGCGTCGTTCGGCGAAGTGATGCTGCGCTTCGACCCCGGCTTCGGCCGGGTGCGCAACGCCCGCTCGTTCCAGGTGTGGGAAGGCGGCGGCGAGTACAATGTCGCGCGCGCCATGCGCAAATGCTGGGGCAAGCGCGCCACCGCCGTCACCGCGCTGCCGGTCAACGACCTCGGCTGGCTGGTCCAGGACCTGATGTGGCAGGGCGGCGTCGACACTTCGCACGTCGTCTGGCGCGAGTTCGACGGGCTCGGCCGCAACACCCGCGTCGGCCTCAACTTCACCGAGAAGGGCTTCGGCGTGCGCGCCGCGCTCGGCTGCTCGGACCGCGGCCATTCGGCCGCCTCGCAGATCCGCCCCGGCGAAGTGAACTGGGAGAAGCTGTTCGGCGAGGAAGGCGTGCGCTGGTTCCACACCGGCGGCATTTTCGCCGCGCTGGCCAGCAACACCGCCGAGGCGGTGATCGAGGCGGTCGAGGCGGCGCATAAGCACGGCACGATCGTCTCCTACGACCTCAATTATCGCGCCTCGCTGTGGAAGAGCCAGGGCGGCAAGGACGGCGCGCAGAAGATCAACCGGACGATCGCGCCCCATGTCGACGTGATGATCGGCAACGAGGAGGACTTCACCGCCTGCCTCGGCTTCGCGGTCGAAGGGCTCGACGAGCACATCTCGAAGATCGACCCGGCCAACTTCAAGGCGATGATCGCCGCAGCGGTCAAGGCGTTCCCCAACTTCAAGGTCGCGGCGACGACGCTGCGCAACGCCAAGACCGCGTCGTTCAACGACTGGGGCGCGGTGCTCTATGCCGGCGGCGCGTTTTACGAGGCGCCGTTGCGCGAGAACCTCGAAATCTACGATCGCGTCGGCGGCGGCGACGGCTTCGCCTCTGGCCTCGCCTATGGCTTCCTCGAAGGCAAGGGGCCGCAGGCGGCGGTCGAATACGGCGCCGCGCACGGCGCTCTGGCGATGACCACGCCGGGCGACACCTCGATGGTCAACGTCAAGGAAGTCGAAGCGATCATGAAGGGCAAGGGCGCTAGAGTCATCCGCTGACGACAGTCTGCATTTATCCTGACCAGTCGTTATCGCAAGGAGCGGAGCGACGACGCGATCGAGGCGTCGCTTGATTGCCGCTTCGTTCGCTGCTTAAGTTTGGGATGCACCCCTTGGAGACTTCGATCCGAGTGTTTTCAGCGCTGAAACATATATTTGCGCGCCCGCCGGATCAGGCAAGTCGATTCCGTAGAAGCATGGCGGCGTTCGTGGCGGTCTCTGCGCCGATTGTTGTGTATTCCATCTTTCAGCTATGTCTTTTGTTCGGGCTTGGAGAAACATTGGCGCTAAGGCCCTTGCCCGCGCACTACGTGCATTATGTTGGTCAACCCATCGAGTTTGCATTGGTGGCGGCGCTTTGGGCAATCTACCCGGCGCTGTTGATTTTTGTTGGCGCGTTAATCGTAGCCAGTCGGCTCGGTCTGGATCGGCAAACGCGTCGAGACAAGGAGGCGATGGAATGTAGGGTAGCCGAGGAGCTGACAAGGACGGGAATTGCATTCGAGGATCAGTCGGTCGTCGAGCGATACGATCGATCGTAATTTTCACTCAGCCATGAACCTCTTTCCCTCACCGAGTCTCTTCGCCGCCTTCGTCGTCGCCAGCGTCCTGTTGGCGCTGACGCCGGGACCCGACATGGCGCTCTATCTGTCGCGCACATTCGGCGGCGGGCGCTCGCACGGATTTGCCGCGCTCCTCGGCGCGATGAACGGCGTCATCGTCCACACCTTCGCCGCCGCGCTCGGCCTTTCGGCGCTGATCGCCGCCTCGCCCCGCGCCTATGACGCCGTGAAGATCGTCGGCGCGCTCTATCTGCTCTACCTCGCGTGGGGCGCGTTGCGGCGCGGCTCGGCGCTCAGGTTCGACGCGGACGCCGCGGCCGGAAGTCTCCGCGGCAGCTATTTGGCCGGCGTGCTGATCAATCTCACCAATCCGAAGATCATCCTGTTCTTCGTGACGTTCCTGCCGCAATTCATCGACGTCGGCGATTCCGCTTCGAGCCGCAAGCTCTTCGTCCTCGGCTTCAGCTTCATCGTCATCGGCGGGCTGGTCAGCGCGGCGATCATCGCCGTCGCCGGCCGCTTCGTTGCGGCGGCGCGCGCCAACCCGCGCGCGTTGCGCTGGTTCGATTACGGCTTCGCCGGCCTGATGAGCGCCTTCGCCGCGCGCTTGATTCTCGGCGCCGCGCGGTAGCAGCCGGGTTTAGACGCGGTCGGTGATCGCGTTCGGCGCGATTGCTGATCGTCCGCTCTCTAGCGTCACATTCGTCGAGTGTGATCGGCATCGCGCTTGTCGATATCGAGTATGCGCTGAATCAAGATCGGCAGTTGTGCAGCCTGAATATCCGACCACGCAAGCGACGCGTTGTCGATTTGTTGTTCACTTGTTAGCCCCTCCGCCTGAGCGGACGTCAGCAGGTCGCGGCTGAATATCGTTGCCCACTTCGACCCCATTGGCTTCACGAGTCCAATGAACGTCTTGGGTTCGGCGCGCGCGGCCTCGTAGAATTTGTGACGCGCATCAACAGGGGCCGGCCCGATCACCAAACACAAATTCACCCGACCAGGGTTGTTCGCGAATATCTTTACCTCGAAGAGCAGCGCCCGACCGGTGTGGCTCCAAACTGATGGGTCGCATTGAATAGACTCAAGCGTATTCCACGCATCGGGCACAAAGCGAACAATGTTTGCGCCCCGACTATCGATCGTGAGGCCGTCGACCCGCTCGATTCTATGGCGAAGCGCTTCAATCACGTTGCCTTGCTGAGGTCGGCACTCGAAGATGAAGTCCAAAGCCTCGGCATGCCGTTCATAGAGCTTCGCAGCGAGGCTCCGCAACTTTTCGTCAGGCACAATATGCCTCCTTAGCATTTCGACATAGTGGCGAACGATGAGAGCAGTCTCAGGCGCGACAGGTGCAGATGCACTATGCCGCTCCAGGAGAACGGCAATCTCAGCATAACTGAAGGGTACGTACCGCGAATGCCCTGAGTCGGCGCCTGAAGGGGTCAAGTAGACGTACAGTTTCTTGTGGTGAGGATAGCGAGCCTCGGTCGACTCGCAATAGCGATCGAGTTGACCGTCGCCCGCCTTTGCATCGACCTTGTTCTCGATAACGACCACGAGCTTGAGCGATTCGAGTTCGATCAGGAGATCAATGTTGTCGCGCTCGCGGTAGACTAAGGCGTCGCTCAGGTCAGCGACGATCAGCTCAAGCGTCATCACTGGTCGATCGTTGGACGGCAGAGTTTCAAGAACGCCGCGAAGCAACGTCGCGAGCACGCCAGGGCCAAATCCGTGACCCCGCGTCGGCGATAGGAGGTATGCCAAAAAGTTTGAATGCCGCAGTTCGCTTCGCACTCCGCCCACGGCCTCGAAGATGTTGAAGCGAGCCATCCGTGAGTGGATCGCGGAGAAGTCGACGTCATCGAGAAGACGGCTAAGACTATCCTCTCCAAGCCCGGACTGATCAAGCTTCATCGAGAACGCTCCTCCCGATTTGTTGACTCAGGATCGACTTTATCATTGCCATCGTCGAGCTGGGAATATCGAGCCCCAGAGCCGTTGGGTCGTTGCCGGCGGCCACGCCTTACAGCGGGAAATGGCAGGCGACGGAGCGGCCGTCGCCGAGTGGGCGTAGCTCCGGCGCCGCTTGGCGGCAGCGCGCCTTGGCGAAGCGGCAGCGCGCCGCATAGGCGCAGCCGCCCGGCGCCTCGTCGCTGGGCGGCGCGTCGACGGCGACGATCGGCGCCTCTTCGAGTTTCGGCGCGGCGTCGATGAGTTCGCGCGTATAGGGGTGCTTGGGCGCTTGGAACAGCGCCGCCGCCGGTCCGGTCTCGACGAAGCGACCGCGAAACATCACCGCGACCTCGTCGCACAGATGGCCGACCACGGCGAGATCGTGGCTGATGAGGAAGAAGGTGACGCCCGCCTCGCGCTGCAGGTCGCTCATCAGATTGAGGACCTGGGCCTGGATCGAGACGTCGAGCGCCGACACCGGTTCGTCGGCGACGACGAGCTTCGGTCGGGTCACCAGCGCGCGGGCGATCGCGATTCTCTGCCGTTGGCCGCCGGAGAATTCGTGCGGATATTTGTCGGCGTCGGTGGCGACGAGGCCGACGGCGCGCAGCGACTCGAGCACCCGCGCGGCGCGCTGCACGCGCGTGACGTGCGCGAGATTGATCAGCGGCTCGGCGACGATGCGCCCGATGCGCTGGCGCGGATCGAGCGAACCGTACGGGTCCTGGAAAATCATCTGCATGTCGGCGCGCGCGGCGCGCAATGCGCGCGGCGACAGGTCGAACAGCGAATGACCGTCGAGCCGCACCATGCCCGCGGTCGGCTGCTCGAGCGCCATCACGGCGCGCGCCAGCGTCGACTTGCCCGAGCCGGATTCGCCCACGACGCCGAACGAGCGTCCGGGATGGATCGTCAGACTGACCCCGTCGACGGCGGGCCGGGTCGCGTGCGGCGTAAACCAGCTCGGACGCGCCAGGCGATAGACCTTGAAGAGGTCGACGACTTCCAGCAGCGGAACGGTCATGTCGGTCGCCCGTTCGCGTCGACCCTGAGGCAGCGCACGCGGCGGTCGCCGGCGAGTTCGATCGTCGGCAGCGGGGTCGCGCGGCAGGCGTCGATCGTCAACGGGCAGCGGCCGGCGAAGGGACAGCCGCGCGGTTCGGCGCCGGCAGGAGCGGCGGCGCCGGCGATCGCGCGCAGCCGTTCGCCCCGCGCCGCGCCGGCGCGCGGTCGCGCTTCGAGCAGCGCGCGCGTGTAGGGGTGGCGGGCGTCGCGCAGCACCGATTCAGCCGGACCGCTCTCCATCACCGTGCCGCCGTACATCACCAGCACCCGCCGGCAATGGCGGGCGACGACGGCGAGGTCGTGGCTGACGAGCAGCGTCGCCATGTCGGATTGCGCGCCGAGCGTCGCCAGAAGATCGAGGATGCGCGCCTGCACGGTGACGTCGAGGGCGGTGGTCGGTTCGTCGGCGATCAGCAGCTTCGGCGAGCAGGAGAGCGCCATGGCGATCATCGCCCGCTGCCGCTCGCCGCCCGACAGTGCGAACGGGTAGGCGCGGGCGACGCGCTCGGGATCGCGCAGCCTGACGCGCGCGAGCAGCTTGACCGCCTCCGTCCAGGCGGCGCCCTTGCTCATGCCGCGATGCAGGATCAGCGGCTCGCCCACCTGGCGCCCGACGCGGTGCAGCGGGTTGAGCGCCGTCATCGGCTCCTGGAACACCATGCCGATGCGGTCGCCGCGCAGCTTCCGCATCTCGGTCTCGCCCAGCCTGGCGAGGTCGACGCCCTCGAACCGCATCGCGCCGGAAACCGTCGCGCCCTCCGGCAGCAGGCCCATCAGCGCCAGCGCGGTCATCGTCTTGCCGGAGCCGGATTCGCCGACGACCCCGAGGCTGTCGCCGCCATCGAGCCTAAACGACACGTCGTGGACGACGCGACGCGGCCCGCCGGGCGTCGGCAGGTCGATGGCGAGGTCGGCGACGGAAAGCAGCATGTCAGCTTCGCGACCTCAGCTTCGGGTCGAGCGCGTCGCGCAGCCCGTCGCCGAGCAGATTGAGGCCGAGGACGCTGAGGGCGACAGCGAGGCCGGGATAGACGGCGAGGCGCGGGGCGACATACATCCAGTTCTGCGCGTCGCTGAGCATGCGCCCCCACGAGGCGAGCGGCGGCTGCGCGCCGAGCCCGAGATAGGACAGCGCCGCCTCGGCGAGAATGGCGATGGCGAACTGGATCGTCGCCTGGACGATCAGCGCCGGCGCAATGTTGGGCAGCACGTGGTCGAAAGCGATGGCGACGGGACCGCGGCCGGCGGCGCGCGCGGCGAGCACATATTCGCGCGCCAGCACGCTGTTGGCGGTGGCGCGCGTCAACCTGGCGAAGATCGGGACGCTGTAGACGCCGATTGCGACGATCACGTTGACGACGCCGGGGCCGTAGGTCGCGGTCAGCAGAATGGCCGACAACAGGGCGGGAAACGCGAAGGTGAAGTCGCACAGCTTCATGATCGCTTCTTCGACCACGCCCTTGGCGGCGGCGGCGACGAGACCGAGGGCGACGCCGAAGACGAGGCCGATGCCCACCGCGATGACGCCGACCAGAATCGACACTCGCGCCCCGGCGAGGATCTGGGAGGCGACGTCGCGCCCGAACGAGTCGGTGCCGAGCCAGTGGGTCGCCGACGGCGCGAGCAGCTTGTGGGGGATGTCGATCGCGCCGGGCGGGAAAGGCGTCCAGACGAGCGACAGCGCCGCCGCGCCGACCAGCAGCGCGACCAGCGCCGCGCCGAGCCGTAGGCTCAGGCCGCCGGGTCGCCGAGACCGTTGCGTCGCCGCGCTCATGTCGTGCGCGCCCGCAATCGCGGATCGATCGCCGCACAGGCGAGATCGACCAGGAAGTTGAGGACGATGACGAAGGCGACGAGCAGCATCACGCAATCTTCGATCACCAACGCGTCGCGATTGGCGATCGACTGGAGGATCAGCCGGCCGAGGCCGGGCAGGACAAAGACGTTCTCGACCACGATCGCGCTGGCGATGAGATTGGCGAATTGCAGGCCCATGACGGTGAGGATCGGCGTCATCGCGTTGGGCAGCGCGTGCCGCCACAGCGCCGCGCGGCGCGACACGCCCTTGGCGCGCGCGGTGCGGATGAAGTCCTCGTTCAGCGCGTCGAGCAGCGCCGAGCGCGCGACGCGAGTGAGGATCGCCGCCTGCACCAAGCCGAGCGCGATCGCCGGCAGGATCAGCGCCGTCAGCGCGCGGCCGAAGCCGGCGCCCCAGCCGGGAAAGCCGCCGGCCGGAACGATGCGCCAATGCACCGCGAAGGTCAGCACCAGCAGGATCGCGAACCAGAAATTGGGAACCGCGAGGCCGATCTGGCTGGCGATCATCACCGCCGCGTCGCCGGCCCGACCGCGCCGATCGGCGGCGTAGACGCCGGCGATCAGCGCCACGACGGCGGCGATCGCCATCGCCAGCAAGGCCAGAGGCCCGCTGACGGCGAGGCGTTCGGCGATCAGCGGCGCGATCGGCGAATCATAAGCGTAGGACAGGCCGAGGTCGCCGCGCAGCGCGCCCGTCGCCCAGGCCCAGTAACGGACGGCGAAAGGCTGGTCGAGGCCGAGCTTGTGGGCGAGCGCCGCCACCGTCTCGGGCGTCGCCGTCGCGCCGAGCATGGTCTGCGCCGCGTCGCCGGGCAGGATCTCGATGACGCCGAACACGACTAAAGAAGCGACGGCGAGGGTCACGAAGAGGATGGCGAGCCGCTGAAGCGCGAAACCGAACACGAATAATCCCGCTGCGCCGGACGTTAATCGTATCCGACGCGCGAGCTTACGGCGCGATAGAACGGCCTGTCCAGGCGGTGGCGGGGCCGGTCGCGATTCGCGGGCCCGGCTTTTCGACCGTGGCGCGCACCGCATAGCCGCCGTAGAGCGCGAACGCCCGCGCGCGCGCGCCGCGCTCGTGCGCCAGCGCCGCCGCTTCGTCGCCGAGCGCGTCGCGCGGCGTGACGTCGAAGGCGGCGAGCCAGCGGCGTAGGCCGGCGCGCAACAGGCGCGGCAAGCCGGCCTGGTCGCCGAAATCGACGATCTCCAGTGCGCCGCCGTCGGCGACGACGTCGATCGCCTGCGCCAGCGCCTCGCGCCATGGAGGGATCATCGACAAGGCGTAGGAAACGAGCACGCGGTCGAAGGCGGCGCGGCCGAACAGCGTCTGCGGATCGAAATCGCTTGCGTCGCCCTGAGCCAGCATCACGCGGCCGCCGAGCCCGGCGCGGTCGATCGCTGCGTGCGCGGTCGCCAGCATCGCGCTCGACACGTCGAGGCCGTAGACCGCGGCGCTGGGGAAGCGGCGCGCAACCGAAATCAGGTTGCGCCCAGTGCCGCAGCCGATTTCCAGCACCGTCTCGCCGGGCAGCGGCGCCAAGGCCGCGATCGCGCCGTCACGGCCGAGCAGATAGTACTTGCGCGTCGCGTCGTAGATATGGCGCTGGCGCCGGTACATGCGGTCCATCAGCAGGCCGGCGTCGCTCACGCGGCGCGCTCGTAGAGATGGAAGCCGCCGTAGATCGAGGAGCGATCGCGGCGGCCGAGTTCGCGGCTCAATTCTTCGTGGTAGACCCAGCCGTCGAGCGCGTCGGCGGCGACCCGGCCCGGCAGCAGCCGCTCGTCGGCGGCAGTGCGGAAGATGACGCGCGCACCCGGCCGCGCGGTGCGGCTGATCTGCGTCCACAGCGCGGTCAGCTCGTGATCGTTCATCCAGTCTTGCGCGTCGAGCAGCACATAGGCGTCGAAACTCGCCGCTGGCGCGTCGCCGAGCATCTGGGTCAGCGAGCCCTGGACGAAGCTCAGCCGGCCGGCGCGCTCGCGCAGCGTGTCGAAGTGCCGCCGCTGCAGATAGGGCGGGAGGGAAGCGGCCTCGCCCTCGGCGTAGCGGCCGCCGAACGCCTGGGCGGCGAAATAATTGTCGCGAATGTCGAAGTCGCAGGCGAGCCGCTCCAGCCGCTGGCGCAACACCGCGGCGATGCCGCCTTCGGAGTCGCCGGCAAGCGCATGATACTGCGCCGGCGGAATGCCGAGCCCGTAGAGCGAGGCCGGCTGGCGGGTCAGCCAGCGCACCATCGGCTTATCGAAGATCGGCGCCAGGTGGCGCTCGAACAGGACGCGCTGCTCGGCGCGCGAGCGCGCGCTCAGCATCACGCGCGGGTCGCAGCCGTGCAGCCGCGCCAGCGTGTGGCCGGCGGCGATGCAATGGCCGAGCAGGCCGAAGCGGTAGAGGTTGCGGGCGAAGAGGTCGATGCGGCGACGGTGGGGGAACGGGCGTCCGTCCCAATAGGCGCGGCTCGCCGCGTCGAGGCGCTCACGCAATCGCGAATCGTAGGCGGCGACATTGGCGCGCGAATTGGCGTCGCCAAAAAAACGGCGGAACGATTCGTAATCCGGGAGGTGCTCGAGAGCGCAGAGCTTCAACCGGCCGAGCGCGACATGGGCGCCGTTGAGATCGACGGCGACGATCTCGGCCGGGTCGGCGGTCAGATAGGAGAGGGCGTTGCAGCCGCCCGAGGCGATGGTTGCGATGCGATCGCCCGGGCCGAGGCGCAGCGCCTCGAGGTCGACGACCGGATCTTCCCAGATCTGCGGATAGACGAGGCGGCGAAACGCGGCGGTGAACAGGCGCTCGAGGAGGCCGGCGCGGCTCAGCGCCCGGCTGCGGTGGACCGCAGCCCGTAGGCCTTCGCCGGTGGCGCGCCGTGCGGCGCGAACGGAATGTTGCACGCGTCCTCCCATCCGCTGAAGCCTGGGTTGTCAGCGCGTAGATGACTCGCGTGACGCGCGCGTGACGGGGGGCGCCGCGGTGATCGCCTTAACCGCCCAGAGGAAATCGCTGGTCGATGACAAACTCGCCGTTGGGCTTCTGGACGAACAGCGCCAGCGCGTCGACGATGAACTCCGGGTCGGCGACGCGCGACTCGAATTCGCGCGCGAGCGTCTCGGCGACCCGCTTGGCGTCGTCGACGGCGTTGGTCAGGGTGAAATGCAGGCGGAACTCGGCGAGCGCGTAGGGGTATCCCCAGCGCTCGAAGGTCTCGCGCTGGCGCGCGGTGAGCCGCGCCGGGTCGCGCCGGGCACGTTCTGTGTCGCTGAGCGGCGCGCGGAACGGGTCGAGCCCGCGCACGACCTGCTCTTCGAGCCGCGCGATCTCCGGCGAAGGCGCCGCCGGCGTCAGCGCGACAAAGCCGGCCGATTCGCCGAGCGTCAGGGTCGAGACGGCGAGAGGACCAGCGCCGAAGGGCCGCGATTGCTGGGCGAGCTCGGCGAGCGCGGCGCTGAGATCGGACAGGCTCGTGTCCTCGGAGAGACGGAACGGCGCCTTGATCGTCGCATGGAAGCCGTAGCGGCGCGGCTCGGTCGTCATGCCGCGCCACGCGGCAGCGTCGAATCCCTCCGGCGCGAAGCCAGGTTGCGCCTCGCCGCTCGCGGCGTCGCGGCCGACCACCGCACTGCCGAAGCGCCACAGCGCGCTTTCGGGCGGCGGCGCGAGATAAACGGCGTAGCGCAGCGGGTTCATCACGAAGCGGCGCTCCGCAGAGCGCCGACGACGAGGTCACAGAGCCGCGTCACCGCATCGTCGAGCGCGCCGTCGTTGTCGATCGTCGCGTCGGGCTCCACGGCGACTTCGGCGGCAGAACTGCGCTCGAGCCTTTCGCGACGGCTGGCGCTATCGTCGCGGCCGCGTGCTGCAAGGCGCGCCGCCAGCGTTTCCGGCCGCGCGGTGACGAGCACGACGAGGCTCGGCCGATAGAGCCGGCGCAGCTCGGCGACCGCGGCGCGCGAGACGTTGCAGACGACCGCGCAGCCGTCGGCGAGCCGCGCCTCGATTTCGCGCGGCACGCCGTAGTGGAGGCCGTGCGCGCTCCAGGCAAGCGCGAAGCGCCCTTGCGCCCGCGCCGCCAGGAAGGCGTCTTCAGCGAGCGTGTCGTGATCTTCGAAGGCGTCGGCGCGGCGGGTCACGACGCGGCGCGCGGCGAAGACGCGGTCGCCTTCGCCGAGTCGACCGGCGAGGCCGCGGATCAGCGCGTCCTTGCCGACGCCGCTTGGGCCGACGATGGCGACGAACAGGCCCGTCGCAGGCGAAGTCTCGGCCAGCGCCGACATCGTATCACGCCACCCTCTGGCCTTCGCGCCACACTGCGCGCACCACCGGCTCGCCGTGGTGGACGCGCACGCGAACGAGATCGGCGCGGCGGCCGACGGCGATCTCGCCGCGATCGGTGAGGCCGGCCGCTTCGGCCGGGTTCTTGGTCACCATCCGCGCCGCGCCGGCGAGGCCGCCGACGTTGGGGGCGTCGGCGAGGTGGAACGCCGCCATCAGCAGCGCCGCCGGCACGTAGTCGGAGGAGAGAATGTCGAGCAGGCCGGCCTCGGCGAAGTCGCGCGCCGAGGCGTTGCCCGAATGCGAGCCGCCGCGCACGACGTTGGGCGCGCCCATCACCGTCGCCATTCCCGCCTCGCGCGAGGCGGCGGCGGCTTCGCGGGTGGTGGGGAACTCGGCGATATGGACGCCGTCGCGCCTGGCCTGTTCGACGTCCTCGATCGTCGTGTCGTCGTGGCTGGCGAGCGTCAGGCCATGGGCGTGAGCGAGGGCGACGATGCGCGGCCGGCTGGCTTCGGCGCGCTCGCAGCCGACCTGCTGGCGCTTGCGCACGACTTCGGCGAGCTCGTGCTCAGTTTTTCCGGTCTTGCCCTGGTAGTAGATGAAGTATTTATCGAGATCGCGGAACTGGCGCTGGCCGGGCGTGTGATCCATCAGCGAGACGAGCCGCGCCGGGTGGCTGGCGAGGAACGCCTCGAGGAACTCGGCGACGTTGGGCGACGGGATCTCGCAGCGCAGGTGGGTCTGATGGTCGGCGCGCAGCAGGTCGGCGGCGCGCGCGCGCTCGATCGCGTCGGCCAGCGCCACGACCTGTTCGCCGACGCCGCTGCGCCAGTCCTCGTATTCGTCCATGCCGACGCGGAAGGAATCAAAGACCGTCGTGATGCCGGCGGCGGCGATCTGCGCGTCATAGGCGATCACCGCGCTGCCGGCGTGCCAGAACACCCGTGGGCGCGGCATGAAATGCGCTTCGAGGTGGTCGGTGTGCAGTTCCACCAGGCCGGGCAGCAGATAGTCGCCCTGGCAGTCGATCGCGCCCTTCGGTCCGCCGCCTTCGCCGATCTCGACGATCCGGCCGCTCTCGACTGCGACCCAGCCGGGAAAGACGCGGTCGGCGGCGACGACTTTGGCGTTGGTCAGGGCGATGGGGTCGGTGGCGTGGAATTCCATGCCTCAGGCTCCGTATTTGTCGAGGAACGCCTCGGCGGATAGCGTGCGGAAGTCGTCGAGCGCGGCGCGCAGGGCGCCGTGCGGCCAATCCCACCACGCGAGCGCATCCATGCGAGCGCCGATTCCTTCGGCGAAGCGGGGCCGCAGCGGCTTCGCCGGCACGCCAGCGACGATCGTGTAGGGCGCGACGTCGTGCGTCACCACCGCGCCGGCGCCGACCACGGCGCCATTGCCGACCGTGACGCCGGCGGCGATCGTCGCACCATGGCCGATCCAGACGTCGTGGCCAACGACGACGGCGCTGTCGCGCCGCCAGTCGAAGAAGTCTTCCTCGCGCTCGGCGTCAGGCCAGTAGTCGTTGGCGCGATAGGTGAAGTGGTGCAGCGTTGCGCGCCAGGTCGGATGGTTGGTGGCGTTGACGCGCACGTGCGAAGCGACGTTGACGAACTTGCCGATCCGCGTCGCCCAGGTCTCGCAATCCTGCATCAGATAGGAATAGTCGCCGACATCGGTCTCGGCGACGATGCAGCGTTCGCAAATCTCGACATAGCGGCCGAGCGCGCTGTCGCGGACGGTTGCGGTCGGATGGACAAGAGGCGTCTCGGCGAGGCGGGTCGCGCGTGAGATCGGCGCTGAGGGAGCGTTCATGCCGCCTCGCGGTCGGAGAAGTGCGACACGTCGACGATGCGGTCGGCGACGCGCGCGCGCACGTCGTCGTCGTGGAAGATGGCGAGGAAGCCCGCGCCCTCGGCCTTGCGCTCGGCGATGAGCCCGATCACCGCCTCGCGATTGTCGGTGTCGAGCGAGGCGGTCGGTTCGTCGAGCACCAGCAGGCGGTGCGCGCCGGCGAAGCCGCGGGCGATGTTGACGCGCTGCTGTTCGCCGCCGGAGAAGGTCGCCGGCGGCAGCCGCCACAAAGCCTCG
>Ga0302320_10006001_pt1 | contig 27073 bp, 21 predicted proteins | sample Bog_T0_3_FD_202130 | JGI IMG/M metagenome (GOLD analysis project Ga0302320, IMG submission 202130) | Peat permafrost microbial communities from Stordalen Mire near Abisko, Sweden - Bog_T0_3 | ecosystem: Environmental > Terrestrial > Soil > Wetlands > Peat | place: Sweden: Abisko, Stordalen Mire...
GGCCGCACGCAAGCATCGCCGACAGTGGTTGCAACGCGCCGCTCCACCCACGCTTCGAGGCTCCACTCTTCCAAGCGAAAGGAGACCTCCGTCTCCTCTTGACTCTTACTTATCATGGATGTCCCCGGTTTTCCGTACGGCGATCACGCCGATTGTTTTGCGAATTCCTTGATCATGTCACGTGCTTCCTGAAAGAATTTTGGATTCTCTGTGTGCTTGTCCAGAAGAAGCCACTTCACAAAGCCATCCGTGTATTTGCGCGGGGAGTGTTGAGCTTGATACGAAAACATCGGATCATCATCAATTTTGTGGATGCGGCGGACGCACTAAAGATCATGGCTGCTAATCATAAGTTTACCGGCGAAAACATCACTAAGCCTTTTCAGCAATTCCTTTTGCCTGTAGGGACACAACTTGTCGGCCTGCATGACGCTTAATGTCGGAGCATTTTCATCATTGGTTAGGCGGATTGCCGTAACATCCGGCTATCTCGAAGGATGACTTTGTTAATACCCATCGACGCGGCGCTGTCATCGGTAGTGAGTCGAACCGGTGCTGCATCCTCTGAATTAGTCAACGCTATCGCCCGCTGAACAAGTTGCACCTCAGATCCAGCAGGTGCGGCCATAATCTTTCCGATACCATTAAGCCAAAACCCTTTGACCCGCTCCAGTCTTCGGTCAATGGCCTCTCGAAGATCATCCGTAGTTCCGGGTTCGCTCTTTGTGCCCTGTCGAAAGTAAACGCTTCCTTTTACAAACGATGCTTTCTGCCCCTTACCAGCTGGCGTTTCATATCCGCCGTGGGCGGTGAAAACAATGGGTATATCAGAACTTTGTATGTCTATCACAGCCACGGGTTTTCCGTGACGAACGTCAGGGACAATGTCGAAACTCGCGAAATGCTGATGAGTATTGCGGTGAATCTTATTCGTCACATCAGGCATGTAGTTACCAAGGAGAAACTTGTTTGGACTGGGGAATGGTGGGTGGACATTGAGCGAATGCGAAAATCTTAGGAATTCGTTAACGACTCCTGCACCGGTCAGTAAAGAATAGAGATGAATAACCTTACCCCAAACAAGCCGACCTACCGGGAGTGCTTCGCCATGTGTTTTGTCAGGATCGGACAGCAATATATCTCCGGGGCCGATTATCGGCCGACAACGATTGTCCGTTTCAAGTGAAAGCGAGCCGCTCAATTGCTTATGAGAATGCTTTATTCCACGATTGCCTGATAGACCTGGGCTCCGACTTGACGATCGAGGCTGAGGTCTCCCGCCGGATGGAGCTGCGCCATGAAGATCACGATCATCTGCTCTTTGGGATCGATCGAGAACGCCGTGTAGTAGAAGCCTCCCCAACTGTACTCACCATCGGAGCCCAATTCTGCGAGCGGCGTTTTGCCTCCTTCGATTCCGAAACCCAGCCCAAAGCTCTGGTCGGAACTGATTTTTCCAAGCTGGTCATGGGTCATCAAATCAATCGACTTGCGACTCAACAGTTGCTTGTCGCCGACCTTGCCGCCGTCGAGCATCATCTGGCAGAAACGGAGATAGTCTTGCGCGCTGGAAACCAGGCCGGCTCCGCCGGAAAAGAGTTTTTTCGGTCCGCGGTAAGGATAGTCCGCCGAATAGCTGAAAGGACCTTCTGTGATCGGTGTGTCTGGAAAGCGATTCAATCCTTTGTCGGGGTAGTAAGTGTAGGCGGCCGCTAAACGATCTACCTTATCTTCTGGCAGATAAAAGTAGGTGTCTTTCATGCCCAACGGCACAAAAATGCGCTCGCGGAAAAATTGATCGAGGGGCATGCCGGAAATCACTTCCACCAGTCGCCCCAGCACATCCACGCTCAAACCGTACTCCCAGCGATCGCCGGGATTGAAGAGCAGCGGCACGCTCGCCAGCCGCTTCACGCTGTCTTCGATCGTGCCGTCATATTGCAACAACCCACTGGCCACGTTTGCGTTCTTATAGAGGGAACCGAGTGTCGGGTTCCACTGATAGGTAATCCCCGACGTGTGCCGCAGCAGATCGCGAATGGTGATCTCCTTCGTCGCCGGAATCGAATAGGGGTCTCCGCCTGCGGGCTGAACATAAACTTTGGCGTTCTTGAACTCGGGCAGATACTTCGAGATTGGATCTTCCAGAAGGAAATGCCCCTCCTCATAGAGCATCATCACGGCCACACTCGTGATCGGCTTGGTCATCGAGCAGATACGAAAGATCGTGTCAGGACGCATCGGCTTTCCGGCTTCGCGGTCGGCCATGCCCTGCGCCTTGAACCAGGCCACCTGACCGCGCCGCGCCACTAACGTTACCGCGCCGGCGATCCGCTTGTCATCGATGCTGCGCTGCACCGCGGCTCCGACTCTTTCCAGGCGTTCCGAAGACAATCCGACTGTCTCTGGTTTGACGAGCCGAAGGTCCTGGCCGGAGCCAATACTTGTGAGGATGATGATGCTCGCGAGGAATCCGCCGATTTTCGCCGCCGTGGGCCTTCGCACGTAGTTCATCTTCTTCTCCCGAACCGATGGATATTTCAGTGTGTCTGACGCAGACTACATCTTGCTTTCGACTTCAAATCGCGGCGCATCCGTTTTCGTTTTCAAGCGTTGGTCTAAAAAGGCTTGCACCTCAGCCAGAGTTGGCATGGAGGGCTGCGCACCAGCTCGCGTGACCGAAATCGCCGCAGCGGCTGAGGCAAATACGGCGCTACGGTTTACCGTGAAGCCACTCATCAGCCCCACTGCAAATGCCCCGTTGAACGCGTCTCCAGCGGCGGTCGTATCCACGGGGTTCACGGCAAATGCTGGAATGCGCTCCTTCGCCAAAGTTCCTTGTGCGACGAGGCAACCGCGCGATCCCAACTTCAACAAGACATTCTTGACGCCACAATCCAAAAGTTGTTCAGCCGCTGCATCGGGGGCATCGTCGTCGTTCTCGCTTTCTTGAAGCAATTGCTGAGTTTCCGTTTCGTTGGGCGTAATCCAGGTAATACGGCGCAGCAGAGTCGTCGGAAGTTCGCGTGCGGGCGCGGGATCAAGCATCAGCGGGATATTATGTCGCTCTGCAAACTGCGCCAGATATTCCACCGTCTCTACCGGAATCTCCAGCTGCGCCAGAAGAAAACCAGCGCGCTCCAAAATCGCAGTTGTTCTTTCCAACAGTTGCGGAGAGAGTTGCCCATTCGCACCCGGTACCACCACGATGCTGTTTTCGCCGCGAACTCCGGTCGTGATCAAAGCGACGCCGGATGCGCCATCCACGGTGTTTACATAGCTGGTATTGACTCCGGCCTGTTCCATTCCCGCCCGCAACTGGGTTCCAAAGGAGTCGCTCCCAACATTTCCCACCATCGCGACGGGATATCCCAGCTTCGCCGCAGCGACCGCCTGATTCGCCCCTTTGCCGCCATGAAATGTGTGGAACGCATGGCCCGTAATCGTCTCCCCAACCTGCGGAATGCGATCGGCCGCGGCGACTAGGTCGAGATTGATACTGCCGACGACAACGATTGGCTTCATAACGATTTACTTCACCATGGGTGCGATCGCGATTGATCCCAATCCCAACAGAAAGAAGAGGAACATAGCGGGAATCAGTTTACGAGAGGATTGTGGAGCGCTGGCAAATTCCTTCCAGATAAAAACTCCCCACACCGCCGATACCATGGTCGCCCCTTGTCCAATTGCGTAGGAGACCGCCGGGCCGATGATTTGTGCATGCGAGGCTACAAAATTGAATACCGTTCCGGTGCACCAGATGAGTCCGCCGACCGCGCCCCACAAATGCCACGAGGCTTTCGCGTGAAAGTATTGCGCCATGTTGACCGGCGGAGTGCCGGTGAGAGGCTTCTTCATGAACAAATAGTTCACCGGGATCGCGCACAGGACAACTCCGACGGCAAAGAACAAAGCCACCGAGTACGGCCCCAGCGAATGTTCGCCCGTGACTGCTTTGGTCACCAACGGATAAAAAATGCCCATCAGAATGCCGCACGCCAGACTGATCCAGATTCCGCGGACGCTGATCGAGCGCCGTTCGCGCTCGCGACGGCGATACGCAAGCGCGTCAACGAGAATCGCCAGTACCACCAGAGTCATGCCGCCGAACAACAGCAGGGGCTGGCCTTTGGGCGAGATCGCATAGTTCAAAAGAACACCCACCACCAAAGCCAGTCCGATTCCGATTGGGAAGGCCACGGCGAGGCCGGCAAGGTCGATCGCGGCAACTAACAGCAAGTTGGCCACATTGAATACCGCTCCACCCGCGATCGCGAAAAGAATATGCCTCGAGTCTGCCTGACCGATGCTGCTCAGAAAGGAAAGCTCTCCGCCGCCCCAATTCCCCAGCGTGAACCCCCACAGCAGACTGCCCAGCAAAATTCCAATCACATAATCCCAATAGAAAAGTTGAAAGGCATACCCTGCGGTGAGCTTCATCGTATTGGCCCACGATCCCCAGCACATCATGCTGACGATCATGAACAACAGCGCGATTTCATATGCTTCCGGTTGATACATAACCCTCCCCTAGATCGAGTGCGCACCCGAGCACCTTATTATGCCTATCGTTTTCTCATCGTTCTGCTCTTCTCGTTCTGCCAAGCCGCCCGCCGCCCGGGCTGTCCGTGCGCCCGTGCCCACAGTGCCATGATCGGCAGGAGAGAATCCCGATGATGAAAAGGTGACCTCTGTCACCGAGGTCCCCGGCAGTGTCAGGGAGATCTTACTGCTGTAAGGCTGAGTGGACACCGATTCACCCGAGTCTGTGATCGTCTTGATGACTACGATGTTTGGGACCTGAGGCAGATTCGACACAGCGAGGGTCACAGTATTCGATTTGCTCACCACGCTATGAATCAAAAGAACCGATCCGATCACGGTGCTGGGCGGGTTTGGAATCACCGCAAACGGCACCACCTCAGTCCCGTTCGACGTGTCCGAGGCGACTTCGCTCCCGATAAAGTCGTGATTCAGCGCTGTGACCAGGTAAGCGGAAGGGAAGTACGCAAAATTCTTATCCTGTTCTCCCATCATGCCGTAAAGATCGTCGCTGCCATCCCATCGTGCCGTCCCTGTCGCCCCTGCATGCAAATAAGAAACCAGCATGAGGGCGTCATACACGGTCTCGGCCGCCGTGTGAACGCGATTGTCCGGGGGATTCCAGGCCGACCCATTCATCGAATATTCGTCGACATACATGGGAATCAGATGCCCCAAGTCCTGCTGCAAGTATCCCGCCATCAGCGTGACCAGCGGGCTGGGCTTGCCTTCATGTCCGTTGGCCCAGATGGAACGAGTCGAGTACTTCGGGTTCTCTACGCAGTACTCGTGCCACGAAATGAAATCAAGCGGGTCTCCAGCCGCCTTGACGGCCAGCAGATAATCATCGAGCTCAGGATAGCCCGCGTACGCAAAGGCATCGCCCGCCACCTGGATGGTCGGATCCACGGCTTTCATGGCGAACGCCGCCTGGGACACGATTTGCCCCAGCGTCGTCCCGTCTCCGCTGTTCATATACGAACCTTCCATTTCGTTGAGCACTTCGAACATATCCACGTGAAGGCCGCCGGGGTTCTGTAGGTTTATGATTTCCACCAGTTGAGCGCAATAGTTGGCGAAGGCCGCGTAGTAGGCGGGCAAGAGTTTGCCGGTTTTCGGATCCGCCATGTAGGCGGGGTAGCTCCCGATGGTGACAATCACATGCGGTCCATAAGTGGGATATCCCTGAAACGTTTTTTTGATGGCGGCAGCGTCCCAAGTTTCGTTGGCCTTACCCAGGTTTGAAATCCAGCAGCCTTTGTACTGCTTTGCATCGCAGTACTGTCCGCCCCAGACTCGCAGGAACTGCGGCGCAATGTTGGCCATCTCGTCCTTGAATGTGGGATTGCCCGGCGTGCTCACGATGTCCCAGTCGGTCACGTTGGCGTTGATGCCGAAGCTCGTGCTGGTCGAGGCGATGCCAGTCAAGGAACCGAAGTCTGCGGTCACGTTAATTTGCGCCAGTGCGGGCGCGACGAGACACATGAGAGACAACAGCTTAACTGGTATGAGATTCCATTTTTTCGTAAGTTCCATGCTCCCTCTCTTCTCATCTCAGCTGGCTTGTGAAACGCGTACCTTGATGCCGGTTTGAAAAGCTGCGGCTTTGCGCAGCCGAGCGTCTCTCTCCATCAGTTTTCAGCCGCCTGTCTAGAACACAATCTTTCCTGCCACTTGAACGATGCGGGCCTCGTTTGCTCCATTCACCATTCCAAAAGGAAATTGCGCGCTTCCGCTGGGATAGGTGGTGATTACGCTATTCCAATTGGAATGGTTGAAGACGTTGAAGGCATCCGCGCGAAATTCCAGGTGCAGGCGATCGCTGATGGGGAAAGTCTTAGCCAGCGAAAGATCGGTTCGATTCTGGCCCGGACCTCTTATCGTTCCCAGACCAGAGTTGCCACGAACATTCATGGCCGGCACCGAAAACACCGAGGTGTTGAATTGGTGATAGAAGCTCTTATCGAAGTGGCCGATGTTGGGATTACTGGAAACGTTCAGTTCATCAAAACCTGCGCCATCCTGGGCACTCGAGCCATAGCCTGTGGGGCAGATGCTCGTGCCGGCGTCAGTGCTGGGACAGGCCACGCCTGGTCCGCCATTCACTGCCGTCAGCGCGTCGCCAGACTCGAGCGTCAGCGTGCCGGCCAAGCGCCAACCGCTCAGCGGCATTCTTGCCCACACCGGCCAGGCCTTGCCATATTCCGGCGACCAGATTCCGCTGAAGACAAAACGATGGCGATGAGATTGAGTACTTTCGCCGCGATCGTAAATGTTTGGGTATTGGAATCCGCTGCCAGCTCCGCCCAGCACCGATCCCCCTACGACGTTGTTGGCGTAGGGATAGTCCGATACTGTCTTTCCCCAGGTGTAATTACTCAGGGCTTGAAAATCTTTGCTGAAATTGTGCCGATATTGCACGATCAGGGCATTGTAAAACGAGTTCAGTCTGGGTCTCACTACATAGATATCGCCGAAATACCCGGTGTTGTTGGGCCGAGCGGCATTGAAGGCGGGGTCATCCGCACCGCCGCCGGACGACCAACCCGTTTGATAGAGCGGAAGGTTGATGTTGACCTCCTGTGTTCCCTTCCGACCCTGGACTCCCGCATAGGAAAGAACAAACACATCGTGCGCCGTTACCTGTCGTTGGATGTCCAGGAGCATGCGCTGATAGTAGGGCAACGGCGTCGATTTCTGATCGTAGTATGTAAGGCCGGCCAACGCGCCCGGACCGTCGGTCCCTTGGCCCTTGCCAGTGGGGAAGGGAAAGGAGCCTAAGGTTGTATTGGCAGGGGCCGGGAAGATACTGGAGAGAGTCAAGTATGGCGTATCTACGGGCTGGCCCAGGGTCGTATTGTCCACGTTGTAATTGACCGCGCTTGAGGTTCCATAAATGGCGTTCTGCACGTTCGTTGAGGTCTGGGTCGCTCCCGCGTTATAGAAGATTCCATATCCCGCCCGCACAACCGTCTTCAGGTTGGGACTGTAAGCGATGGCGATGCGCGGAGCAAAATCCCGCTTGTCCGCGGACCGGTAGTGGACGGGCAAACCGGGAGCAATTCCGGGATATTCCAGAACGGCGCCGCCGGCAGTGCCGGGAGAGGTGGTATAGATCGCGCAGCAGGGAGCAGTGGATGGGTTGGGTGTATAGTCGGGAATCGCCAAGTCCCAGCGCAGACCTGCCGACAGGGTCAGCTTGGGATTGAGGTGGAATTTATCGTTGACATAAAAACCCCAATAAGGAAACAAAATGTTGTAATTCGGCGAGGTGGCATTGCCGCCATTGATGTTGTAGCGAACCCACAGAGCAGCCGGCATTCCCATCACGAAATCCGCCATGGCATCGCCGCCCTGGTAGCCCAGAGCACCGCCGCTGCTGCTAAACGCATTGGTGCAGACGCCGGAGTAGGCATTGCAACCCGTTCCAAACTGCACATTGCGCGCTACGTCCCAGTCAATCTCGCTTTTGCGGAAGTAGTTGAAGCCCACAGTCAGTGTGTGCCGTCCGCGCACCCAGGCCACGTTGTCGGACAGCTGCCAGGATTCGTTCTCCGCCCGGAAAAATTCGGCGATTCCCGCCGTCGGGTAGCTGCCGGCGTAAATACCAAATACACCGTGGGTTATACCCCCGCCGGTGTTCTGAAACTGCTGGTTGAGTGGATTGCTGCTGCCATTGAAGTAGCTCAGTTGGCTGCTCGAAGCCGTCACCACGGCACCGTCGCCGTTGCCAAAAATAAACTCGTTGGTCAAGTGCGGCGTGAATATGTGAGCGTAATTCACCGTGATCAGGTACGACTGATCCTGTAAGGGATAGGTATAAAGTACGGTCGGTTGAATGCCGCCTTCAAAATTGTTGCTCCCCTTCGATTTGGACCAGGTTACGAAGAGGCCGTCATTGGCCGTGAATCTGGCGTCAAAGCGGGTGTCGATATGATAGTTGGAGATTCCTGAACTCTGGTAGGAAAAATAGTTAACCTCATTGCTGGGCATGTTAGGAATGTTTGGCAGAGGATAGAGAGCGTTCAGTGTGGCCGCGGAGGCGGGATTGACCAAACCCGGCACCAGATCCAGGCGATTGCCCGCCACCGCCGGGCGCGAACTGACTCCTGTCGTTGGGTCATACGTGGTCAAGAGTGGGTTATACAACTGAACAGGATTTGGATTGGTTCCTGAACCGCCATCACAGCCCGGCGTTCCGCACAACAACTCGCTGAAATCCCCTTTGCGCTCGGCAGCGGAAGGCACGGAAGCGGTGACTTCCTGATTGCCATCGCGTTCGCGGAAATCCTCGTAATTTGCGAAAAAGAAAAGTTTGTCCTTGAATCCCGGGATCGGAATGGGGCCGCCCAGGTTCCCGCCGAACTGGTTTCGGATCAGGGCCGGTTTGATCGCCGGCGTGCCAATCGTAATCAAAGAGTATGCGTTGGCCCAGGGATTGACGGCATTAAGGTCTGTGTTCTCAAGAAAGTCGTAGGCCTCGCCGTGAAACTTGTTGCCTCCGCCTTTGGTCTGAATGTTTAACGCGGAAATATCATGGCCGATGGCGGCGGAGAAATCGGATATCTGTATGGTTCCTGTGCCGATCGCTTCCGCAGAAGGCGCAAAGCTGATGCTGCTCTCGTAGTTATCGTTGGCGTCAACTCCATTGATGTAAAAGCCGTTATCGCGCGAACCTTGAAAAGACCCGCCGGTGGTGAAGGCGGTTCCGCCCACAGCAAACTGAGCGCCGGCGGCAAAAGTTCCGCCAGGGTTGATGTTGGCCTGCGGATAGGTCGCCACGCCGGGCGCGAGCGCTGCGATCGAGGTGAAGTTGCGCCCGTTCAAGGGCAAATCTTCGAACTGGCGCGCCGTAATGTTGGTATCGACACTCGTCTTCTCCGTCTCCAACCCTTCCGCTTCGGTGGTGACAGTAATGGTTTCCTTTACAGACCCCGGATGCAGCTTGAAATCGTAGCTGGTGGTCGCGCCGATGTTGACAGTGATCAACTGCGATTGTTCGGACTCAAACCCTTCGAGGGACGCGGTCAGCCGATACGCCCCAGCTGTAAGATTATCGAACTCGAAATGTCCGCCCTTGTCTGCCGTGACTTGACGGCTTTGGTTCTGCGAGTCCGATAGCGTGACTCGTGCGCCAGGAACTACGGCGCCGGAAGCATCGAAAACAGTGCCCGCGATGCCGCCGCGCTGCGCAAACTGTGCGCGGGAGTGCGGAGCCGCTACCAGAATCAGGAAGGCGCAACCCAGAACCCGAAGGGTTATCCACGCAGCGAATGGAAATGACCTCCCAGCAGGGCGAAATCCTCCGATTTTAGGGAACGAGGTCCGAGCGAATGCGAAAACGATGGGGAGCAGAACCATGAACCGCGACAAGGGGGTCCGCATATTTTTCTCCTGATACGTCGTTAGCCGTAGCGATGTTTATCGTGAGCCCGCAGTTTGAAACGTTTCAAATGAGCGGAAACAAAAAGAACTTAAACTCAGCCGTCCGTGCTTGTCAATACAAAAAACAATCCCCCTCGGCGCTCTCACGCCTTCGCCGCTTTCCGGCCGCGCCTGGCGGCGCTCATGCTTTGCCCCGAGCTGTCCCTGGCAGCGGCAGACGGCGGCCCCACCGAATTGCGTCTTTTCAGTTCAGTCGGGAGAAGGACTTTTTTCGGCGCGGACCGCAACCCGTCCACCCTCTGCAACAGAAGCCGGGCGGCAGTGGCGCCCAACTGGTATCCGGGCTGATAAACAGAGCTCAGAGACGGGTCCGTGAACTTGGTGAATTCAAGGCTGTCGAACCCTGCGATCGATACGTCGTCCGGACAGCGTAGGTTTAGTTCACGAGCCGCCTGCAACACGCCAAACGCCATCAGGTCATTACATGCGAAAATCGCAGTCGGGCGCGGGAGCATACGAAGGACACGCAGGGCTGCCTGGTAGCCGCTGGCGGTGTCGAAGCGCGCCTCCTGCACGAATTCCGGCTCGATCTCTATTCGGGCTTCGTTTAACGCCCGGGTAAAACCTTTCAAACGCTCTGCCGCATTGGTCAACCCCAGCGGTCCGGCGATGACCGCCAAACGTTTGTGCCCCATCTCAATCAAATGGCGCGTTGCCAGATATGCGCCCTCAGCGTTGGCCACTAAGACGGCATCGCCCTTCCATCCGTCCGGAACCCGATCGATGCAAACCACAGGGACTGAGGCCGACGCATACGCTCGCAGATGACTCGCGATATCCGCTCCTGCCGCCGGAATGATCAATAATCCCGCAATATGATAAGAACGCAATTCGCGAACGTAAGACTCTTCCTTGGCAGGGTCGTTGTCCGCGTTGCACAGAATCACACGGAAGGATCGCTTGTACGCCACATCCTCCACGCCCCGAACCACGCCCGGAAAGAACGGGTTGGTAATGTCCGGAATCACCATGCCGAGCATATTGGTTCGGTTCTTCCGCAGCCCTTGCGCCAGCGCACTCGGCTGATAGCCCATGCTGCGAATGGCTTCGAGCACACGTCCGCGCAGCTTCGGCCGGACGGTCGCCGTTTCATTGATAACGTGCGACACCGTGCCGATGGAGACGCCGGCACGATCGGCGATTTGTCGCATGGTTACAGGTGTTGTCATGACTTGCCGCGTTGCACCGCAGGAGATGATGTTCGTCGTTTCAGGTGACTGCCAGCCCGATCATTGCGAGTCTACTACGCAACGGAATCCCACTCCCCCCGATCGATCCATACTCGGGGACATCAGCAGCAGCTTGCCGTGCTCATTCAGCTTATAGGCCTGCGGGAAATACCAGATGGAGCCCTGCGGCTGATAGTAGCTGCCACCGCGTAGAATCCCGCCCCGTGTGTGTTCATCGACAAATTCTTCGGTCCATTGCCAAACGTTGCCCACCATATCCATGACGCCGAATGGGCTCGCTCCCTTCGGATGCCCATCGACCGCATCTGGGCCCCGCATCGTGCGCGATTTGTCGGCCACCGGCACAGCGCTGTCATCCCACTCGTTCCCCCAGGGATAAAGCCGCCCATCCGTGCCCTGCGCAGCGTATTGCCACTCCCACTCGTGCGGCAAGCGCTTTCCCGCCCAACTCGCGTACGCCCGTGCATCTTCCTGGGAGACCCACGTCACTGGCTTCTTTTCCCATCCCTCGGGATAACTTCCATCCTTCCAATCGCGCAAGAAATTCAGGTCGTCCTTGGGGTGATAATGCGTGGCATCGAGGAATTTCTTGAATGCAGCGTTGGTCACCGGATACTTGTCGATGTAAAACGATTTCATCTGCATCGAATGTTCATGGAATCTTCGCGGTGCGTCTTCCCACGGATATTGCACATCGACGCCAACATCGTTGAATCCCTCAATCTCGATTCCCGACACCTTGAAATTAAAATCCGCTCCCGGAATCTTGATCATGTCCAAAGGTGCCGCGCTCGCCGGCTTCGTCGCCAGGATCGGAATGATTTGTTGCGGCAGCACTTTCCATTCATGCGAATAACTGGCCAAAGGCCTGGCCGTTAGCTCTTTCATCTTCGCCATCAGCGCCTGAACCCTCTGACCCGGTTCGCCGTTCGTCGCGAGGATGTCGCCGTATCCCTTTGCTTCAATCGAAAAGGCGAGAACCGTGCGGCCACCGGGCCGGGTTTGAGGCTTGAGTTCCACTCCGTGATACAGATCGAAGTAACGTACACCATCTCTCGCTGCGACCTCGATCGCATCGCCTTCGACATCGTATTCGTTGCGATTCACAATCGTCCACACGGCTTGCTCGCCCAGCGGCCATCGGCTGGCGTAGACGCCGTACCGGAGCATGGGCGCCATCGGTTCCCAGTCTTTGCTGACCAGGAACGGCGCAATCCCTCGCTCAAGCGTTGCCACTCGTCTCGTGGCTTCTGCGTCGCGCGGCGTGATTCCATTCCAGATGCCCCAGATGTTTTCCCAACTCTCCCAGCCGACTCCGTTGAAAAAGGCGAACTGTAGATCGTCGGTCTTGTCGCGATTCCAGCGGTGTGAGATGTTCACCATGTGCCGCGTCTCAAGCCACTTATATTTGTCCACCAGCGGAGTGAAAGGGAATTCGTATTGTCCCCACGTCATCACGTTCCAGGCTAAGGCTTCGTCGGACGGCCCACCCTCCGGCTCAAACGCGAGCGGATGACCAACCCTGTCCGCGGCTAACGAAAATGCCAGGGGAACGCCGTCCTGGGTGTCACCGTTGATGCCGTCGGCGCCGACTTCCGCCATCAGGCTGGCGATTGCCTCCGGCCACGGCAATCCGGGATCGCGTGTGCCCTGGTCCCACATCATCATCGGAAACAAAACGCGCACGCCGCGGTGATGAAAATCCGCAATCATTTGCTTTACGCCCGCAACCCCTCCTGGCATGCTGCGAATCATGTCGTGTTGATCGCGGTCATCGATTCCCATGTTTGGGTAAGTCGGCCAGATAAGAACCGCATCGATGCCGCCGTAGCGCTTCTCCAGGTCGTCGAGATACCGGTCCACCGTGTACTTTCCCGCCACCGGATCATAAAAGTAACGGTCCTGCACCATCATCTGTGGCTGTATGAAACTCGACTGCGTCCATTGCAGGGCAGGCAACTCATAGTGCGATCCGTCATACCCCACCCGTATGCGGCGTTCGTTTCTCCAGTGCGCGATATCGCTGAGCCACGCGTCATGTTCGTTTTGCGTGCATGGCTTCGAACCGCCTTCCCAAAGGCCCTTCATGGTCAGGCACTCCGGAACCGGGATCTGCTGGTTCTTGGGACGGAAGTGTGAATCCTGCGCGTAACAAATCGTGGCGACGAACGGCGCCATAAGCGCTAGGTACAGAAGAAAGGTCCGCATGAAAGCATCTCCCTTGTCTCGACATGAAATTCGCTGGTAAATATAAAACGTTTCAAAGCGGTTGTCTACACCTGATACAAAGGCAATCCTTGCCGCTTGTCAACCGTTCCAGAGTGAATCGCTCAATATCGAATCAGGGCAGCCTTCTTCATTAGCCAAGTCAGACCCTTCCTCTTTTGTTCTTTGGAATCCGGTGGAAGTAGTTGAGCGATGTTCTGACTACGGAGCTCGGAAGAAGTCAAGCCGCTTTCGCGAAAGCATTCATTATTGATCGCCGTCCCTTCGCTTTGGGCGGCTCGTGAAGCTGGACTGCGGCCTCAGACTCCAGAGAAAAACTCCGCAAACCGCTGTCGTGCAGCTAAGGGGTAGATTTTCTCTTGGCCAGTTTTGTCTTGAGATTCTCCGAATTCGCCGCAATTCTCGGCTATTTTCGGGGAATCACCAGAGATTTTCTCTGCTTCGTTGACTCGATGGCGGAGAGGGGGGGATTCGAACCCCCGGTACAGGTGTTAGCCCGTACAACGGTTTAGCAAACCGCCGCCTTCAGCCACTCGGCCACCTCTCCGGAGTGCAGAGCTAGAGTTTACCACGCACGCGGACTTCTGGGCGCGCGTCCATTCGCGTGCGGCGTCCCCGGTCGCGTCTCTTACCGCACCCAAAGAGTTACGTGTTGCAGCCGCAACTTACCTTGACAGCAGCCCATAACCGTATACGCTGGTGTTATCGTAAAAAGCACTCGCATCGCAAGGTCAATTCCTAGCGTTGCGACCAAATTCTTGATGACCAACAAACGTCCGGAAGAAGACCAACCGCAGCCGATCGCCGAAGAACCCACCCGAAAACATTACTCCAAGCCGGGCTTCCAGTTCGAATCGGTTTTCGAAACGATGGCTCTAGCCTGCGGCAAAACTAGTCATCAAGGAAACACCTGCAAGCTCGTCTTAAAGAATTCCTAGCAGATGTCAAACTCCTGCCGGCTATCGGCTGAATTACTGCAATCCGGTTTGGGTGAGCTTTACCGCGCAGTAGTCTTTCCCGCCGCAGTTTGTGGCTAATGCAACCGCCATCACTACTACATTCCGATTGGCGGGCAGGGTCAGGCTGGAAACCGTCTTGTTGGGATTGATTCCGTAGGAGTATCCATAGACAAATGTTGGGTGAACGCGTTCACCGCCGTTTGCTGCATTCTCGTAAGACATGGTCACGGCGACCGACTCGTTAACATAGCCCAGGGTTCCCGAATACCAATCGCTCAGGCTCTGAGTAAAGGTCGAAGTTGTTCCGTCGCTATAGTTGAGGGTAAACGTTTGGCCGGTTTGATTCCCGTTCACGGCCGCAGCGAGAATTTCCAAGGTATTGTACGATCCCGAAGGTAGCGTGATCGTCGTGTTCGACCAACAGTCTGGTACGTTCGCCGATCCGAAGCTGAAGGTAGTTCCATTCCAGGTTTGTGACGCGCCTAGCTGAGAATAAGAATAAGCGTACCCATCCCCATCGAATCCGCCGGTCCCGAACGTCGTCCCGTTGGTGTAGATGCCGTACACGTTGTAGCCATTTCCGGCCGCATTGGTCGAGGCCACGCCTGGGTCTTCGGTCGAGAAATATATATTCTCCGCCTGCGCGGTCGCGTTGGCATTATTGTCGGCGGAGATTCCGCTGGCTCCGCCGAGATAACCGGTCGCCTCCGCTGTATACGTCGGCATAGTCCCGCCACTGCCGCTGGTGTTGGTCAACTGCGTATTCACGTTCCACATCGTAACGACATTAGCTCCGGTGGACGCGCCCGGTTGCCCCATGCCAACGAAAAGTCGGTCGTTGGTTCCGTCATAGAACTCGGTGAGTGGCGAGCACACCCCAGCATTCCCGCCGGGATTGATGTTCTTGTTGTTCGACATCGCCGGCGTCGTATTCGCGATTCCTGTGCTGGCATTGAAACTAATTGAGAACAAGTCTTGCACCGTGGTGGTCGTGGAATCTGTCCCGCAACTGTAAAGCGTCGATGCCGAGCTCTTCGGCCCATTGTTGTAATAGTTGTTATCGAACGCTCCGTAAAAGAGATACGGATACGTGTTCGTGTTCTTCGGTCCCAGCGGCACTTCAACCCCGGACGCCAAGCTGGTTGGGATTTGCGTGACCGACGTCTTGCTGCTCGCGTCATACGTCGAGGGCACGTACAGGTAGCCGTTGAACTGGTCCAGCAACGGCCCCGGTCCGGTCGGATAGTTGTAATTGCTGCCGCTGTTGCCGAAGGTGTAGGACGCCGGCGAAGCCGCTGAGAAGCTCGAAGCGTTCACCTTGAAGCCATACATTTTTTCGGAATCGCTGATGAACACTTCGTTGAGCACCGGGTCGTAGACCGGTCCACTCATTGCCGAGCTGTTGCTGGTCTCGAAACCTGCGTTCACCGGAATGCAGAAATCGACTGTGGGTGAGGCCGTCGCGCTGAAAATGTTGGAAATGTGGTAAAGCAGGCCGTTATTCGCACTGATGTAGCCGGCGTTGTTGGTGTAATCGATGAAAAGGTCGGAATGGCCGTTGGGCGCTGTGTAGGCTGTGCTGCATCCGGGATACGTCGATGCGGTGTACTCGATGGAATCGTCACACGAAGAACCCGACGGAGTGCAGGATCCATTGGAAAATGTTCCGCTAGGAGCGATTGGATACGTGGCACTGATGCCGTCGTTGGCCACCCAATTGGTGATGTGCAGGAACGAGGCGGACGAGGTGTCTTCGATCCACGCTACCTTCGTCCCATTCAGCGAAAGGACTGGCGATAATGGCGACCCGCCCGATCCGATTGCATAAGAAAACAGAACCGACGGTCCAGTTCCGGAACAATATCCGGTGGCTGCGCCATTGCTATAGAGATTGTCAAAAGCGATCAGATTCGCCTGACCGCCCACGCTCGGCGCAGCATTAATCGTATACACCACAAAATCGCTGCAACTGGGCGAGGAATAGTTATAGGTATAGACAGACGGGCTCTCGCCGAGCGCCATGCCTGCGGTCGGCCCCAGCGACATCGACCAGTCGACTTTGGAGTTCTTCGCTCGTATCGGAGTCGGCGTCGGAGAAGGAAGATGTCCCAGCGTTTCCCAGGGGCCGCGTATGGGAAATTCTCCTGGTTGGGGACGCTCTTCAATCATGCGGCTTGCGACGCGCCCGCCGTCCTTCAACACTGACAATTCCCGACGGTCTGACCCGAATGGGTCGCGGTGCTCGTTCATGTAATGCGAAAAAATGCTTTGCAGAAAGCGCGGATCGTCGCGCAGCTTATCCATATCGTGAGCCGAGCCGTTAAGTGTATAAATGACGTGCCGGTTGCTCCAATCCGACGGGCCGCCAACCCCAATTCCCGCCGCCGGGGGATCGCCCAGCGCATCCTGTGCGCGCAGCGTCCCCGCGACCGCTATGAGCAGGATGGACCCAACCAACGCTCGATTCCTGAAAGACACTAGCCTCATAATTCGCCCGTGCAACAACGGCCTAAATAATCGGATTTTAATGCAGACATCGCGCTGGAGGTATGTCCGATGGATCATGGCCTTTCGTAACACGAAGGGCTTCGCCGGGACCTTCATTTGAGAGGAAAGAGTCCGAAAGGGAAGCGATAAATATCCCAAATCCGATCCGCGTCCCAATTCGGCAAACCCGTACCTTCGTGTCCCCACGATTCCCGCCGCACTGCGCGCTTCCAACCCTAGAATCATTCTTGCCAGTCCTAATGAAAGACTCCTTATGCGATTACTCATTGCGGAAGATGATCCGGCCCTCGGCAGCTTTGTACGCAAGGGCCTCGAATCTGAACACTATGCCGTCGATGTCTCCCCCGACGGCGAACAGGCCCGCGCCATGGCCACAGAGTTCGACTATGACATGGTCGTGCTCGACCTTAATCTGCCGCGTCTCGACGGTATCGCTGTGCTGCGCTTCGTGCGCACCCGCAAACCCACCATGCCGATTCTCGTCCTCACCGGCCGGAATCGGGTCGAAGATCGCGTGCAGTGTCTCGACCTCGGTGCCGACGACTACTTAGGCAAACCGTTCTCTTTCACAGAACTCTCAGCCCGCATCCGCGCCCTGCTGCGCCGCAGTCATCTGCCTGCCGAATCTGTGCTCGCAGTCGAAGATCTTAAACTTGATCGCGTCGAGCGTCGGGTGGAACGTGCGGGCCGCCGCATTGAACTCACCTCCAAGGAATTCGCCCTGCTCGAATACCTCATGCGCAATGCCGGACGCCGCGTCTCCCGCACCATGATTATCGAGCACGTTTGGAATCTCTCGTTCGACACCTGCACCAACGTTGTAGATGTCTACGTAAATTATCTCCGCCGCAAGATCGACGACGGCTACCCGAGCCGCCTGATTCACACGGTTCGCGGAGTCGGCTACGAACTCCGTGGCCCTTCGGCGCAGGCTTGAACCATGCCTCCGACAACTGTTGCGCCGACGCAGCAAGATATCATTGACGAACTCTTTCACGATCTGAGCCAGCCCCTGACAGGTCTTCAATGCGCGTGGGAAGTCGCTTCCTTGAAACCGCGCACTGGCGAGGAATGTCGCACCCTCTGCGAACAGTCCCTCGTTCAACTCGAAAACGTTCAATGGCTGATTGCAGGTCTTCGCCAGCTCTCGAAGGCTTCCCCTCTCGCCAAACCCGGTCCGCCTATCTCTCTATCCACTCTGCTCGGCGATCAAATTGACGATCTACAGCTGCTCGCCGACTCGCGATCCATCAACATTTCCAGTGCAACAGATGGGGGGCCCTGTATGGTCTCCGCAGCTGCCAACGACATCCACCGTCTACTTTCATTGCTTTTGATCACTCTCCTCGAAATCGCCGACTCTTCCTCAACCATCGCGATCGATCTCCGCAACGAGGAATCTAAGGCCAAACTCCGCATATCTATTGCGCTATCGCCACCCTTCGCGGACCTCCCGCTGCAAAATCGCCTCAACTTCGCGATCACCGAAGCCATCGCGCTCTCAGTGAATGGAACCTTTGCGCTGCCTCAGGAAGGCCTGCAAAAAAACGAAAACAGGGAAGTCGGCTGCGCCTCCTTAACAATCGAAATCATTCTGCCGCTCGCATCGTGACTCTCCTCGCGAGTTACGCCCCTCACCGCAAACGATTACTTCGGTGACGTTTACAGCTTTCCCCCTCCCACCTACTCTCATGAAGTGGTTTGGCAGTTCTGGGGGAGGGCTGCCGGGGCGTTCTTGCTGCGAAGCGAGGACGCCTTTTAATTTTCCGCCGAATCCCTGAACTTGAGAGCGCTCACATCTCACTTTGCGACCTATCTGCTTTCCCCGCATCTAACGCAAGTGTTACGATTGAAAGCCGGTTAGTCGGCTGACTCATCTATTTGGCCGCCAGCCAATTCTGGCGAACGGAGGCTGTAATGGCGGGTAATGGAATCATGGAAGTGAACGATGCGAATTTCGATCAAGACGTGCTTAAGTCCGACACACCCGTTTTGGTCGATTTTTGGGCGACCTGGTGCGGACCCTGCCGCGCGATCGCTCCCATCGTCGAAGAGCTGGCCAAGGATTATCAGGGCAGAGTTAAGGTCGGCAAAATGGACGTCGACGCCAACAGCGCTACTCCCATGCGCTACGGTGTGCGCGGCATTCCCACCCTGCTGGTCTTCAAAGGCGGACAAGTCAAAGAGCAGATCGTTGGCTATGTGCCCAAGGAAAAAATCCAGCAAGCCCTGGACAAACACCTCGCTTAAACTCTCTTAAGAATCGATACAAGACGCCCGCGCAAGCGGGCGTTTTGATTGTGCGACGATCATGCCGCGCTAGGCGTTCCCAAGCCTGTACCTGCATGGCACTTCGGAGTAGTTACCCCCTGTTACTAAGTGCTATTACCCACTAGACCATCTCGCCATTGTCCCTTTGGCGAGCCCGCCGTATTTTGGGTACATGAACAATCGTAACGAACTGCCCATTGAAGCTTCACGACTCAATCGCCGCTACAGCGACCCGACGCTGGCTTGTGAGCTGAATGATCGGATGAAATCGATGTTGGCGGCCTCCCTAATAATGTTGGCGCTGATCCTGGCGCTGGCAACGATTTCGCGAGCCGCCGAACTGCCAGACGCGCCAAGCGCCGCGTTCCGTGGCACTCACTCGATGATCGTCGCCGCCGCTCCGGCTCCGGTGCCGCAAACTGCGGACCGTACGCCTAAAGTCGTCGACAAGAAATTCGCTGCGCTGGCGATCATCTCTACCGGCAGCGCCTTTGCCGACTCCTACACCACGCTCTTCGCCCGCGAAAATTATCTGGCGGGAAAGACGGGCGTCTGCAACGAGGAAGTCGAATCCGCCTACTTGTACGGCACGCATCCCACAGTGGGACGCGCCTACGCCGTCGCCTCCGTAAAGAGCGCTGGCTCCGTGCTCGCCGCCTACTACCTGCGCAAGCACCACTCCAAGTTCTGGAGCTTGCCGCTGCTCAGCAACTCCGCGATCAGCCTCCAGGGCGTCACCCAGAACATGCTCGTCTGTAACTAATCGCAGCGAAAAAAGAAAAGGCGGATGTCCCACTCGGGGACATCCGCCACCACTTCTTCCAAGGATCTAACTCAGCTACCGGCGTCCACCCCCGCCGCCACCGTGGAAACCACCCCCACCGCCATGGAAGCCACCGCCACCGCCACCGCCGTGGAACCCGCCGCCACCGCCGTGATAGCCTCCGCCGTAGCCCGCGTGCGCGTAGCCGCCGCCATGGTATCCATAGCCGCCACGTCCATAGCCATATCCAGCCCGGCCGTAGTAGCCGCGGCCATACCAGCCTCGACCACCCCATCCGCGACCATACCAACCGGCGCCGTAGTAGCCCCGGCCATACCATCCGCCGTAGCCACCGCGCCAGCCCCATCCATACCATGGCCCAATGCCAATGAATACACCGCCCGAAAACCACTGCGGACCATAATATCCATAAGGCGCACAGGCATACGGAGCATACGCATAATATCCATACGCGCAGTCCGGAGGCCCACCAACCCCAACCCCGACTGCTACTTGCGCATGAGCCGATGCCAGAGGCAAAGCAAAAATCCCGAGCAAAACCAGGTACCGCAGATACCGCATAATTGAACCTCCCCAACTTCCTTATCTATTTGAACCAAGAATCAGAGGAAAAGTTGCGGAAATCGAGCCAGAAAACAAACTTAATCGCATTCTGGTCCCCACCACTCCTTAAACAGGCGCGATCGACCCGAATCTTAATCCTCCGGGCTTCTTGTTGCAACCACACTCTGTTGCATGTACCGCCTCCAGACTCTATCGTATTCACTGGAAAATAAGACTTTGACGGAGGTTTACGACGAAGGAATGGCAAGAACGGAATGGTCGTCCGGGCGGGTGAATTTGTGCCGCCGCACTTGCCGTTCACCCGCATGCAGCAGACAGGCTTCGCGACCCCTGAGACACCCGGCCCACTGTATTCTCAATCACTTTCAAGCGTTGCAACTCTTTCCGACCCGTCGCCTCCTGATGGATTGTTGAGGTGAGGGGTGACATTGTCTTGGTGCATAACGGCCCTCACAGGCTGTCCGTCAAAGTGTCCGCTCGCCTTAGTTCGGGGAACCTCCAGGCCCACACCGCAATCACCGCCAGAGTGCCCAAACCGCCGAGGACCACCGCCGGCACGGTTCCAAACCAATGCGCAGTGACGCCAGACTCAAATTGCCCCAGTTCGTTCGAGGTGCCGATAAAAATCATATCCACGGCGCTCACGCGCCCACGCATTTCATCCGGCGTCTGGACCTGCACTAACGTCGAGCGGATGACGACGCTGACCATGTCCGAGGCGCCGACCAAGAAGAGCGCGAACAGAGAGAGGATCAAGCTGCGGGAAAGCCCGAATACGATGGTGAAGACGCCAAATCCAGCGACGCACCAGAGCATAATGATTCCTACCCGCCGTCGCAACGGCTTGTAAGCCAGAAATATCGACATCGCCGCCGCGCCTACTCCCGGTGCGCTACGCAGAAGTCCCAAAGCCCACGCGTCGGTGTGCAGGATGTCGCGTGCATACACCGGCAGCAGCGCGACTGCGCCGCCCAACAGGACGGCAAACATGTCGAGAGAAATCGAGCCCAGGATAATCTTCTGATGCCAGATGAAACGGAATCCTGCGAGTACCGTCCTGAGGCTGGTCGGCTCCCGCCTCCTCGCCGCCACTTGCGGATTGATGCTCAGCATGGTGAAGGCCGCCGACAGCGAGACTACCGTCGCTGTGGCATACACCGCGATTGGCCCATGCGCGAAGGCGTACAGCAATCCACCAATAGCCGGACCGCAAATGATCGCGGCTTGGAATGCCGAGGCGTTCCAGGTCACGGCATTGGCGAAGTGTTCGGGCGGCACCAATTGCGGTAACAACGCTCGTCCGGCGGGCATGTTGAAAACGCGCACCACGCCGAGGATTACGACGACCACATAAATCGCGCCGACGGAGTGTGTCCCGTGCCATGAGATGAGGAGCAAAGAAGCAGAGCAGACTGCGAATCCGGCATAGCAAGCCAGCAAGACTTTATTCCGCGGAAAACGGTCGACGGTGTGTCCTGCGAGCAGGAACAGGAGCATGACAGGGGCGAACTGTGCGAGGCCGATCAATCCCAAATCTAGAGCTCGGTGGGTGATCGCGTAGACTTGCCATCCCACAGCGACGGATTGCATTTCCTGCGCGGCGACGATGAAGAAGCGCGCCACCTGGAAGCGTCGGAAGTTGGGATACGTGAATGCGACTCGCGCATCGGCGTGGGCGCTGGGGAAAACAGCCATATTTCTACTTTGCCACAAGTACATTGCTCAACGGCCCACACCGTGCACACCGCCGCTATAAAATCGAGGCGTGCAAGCATTTCTCCGCGGGACGGGATGGATTTTCTGTGTGCTCTACGCGACCGTCCCGTCGTTTTGGCTGATGATTCATCCTCACGCGGACTTCTGGCGGGCGCGCAAAGGCTCGCCGTATCGCGTCTTGCTTCCAGCGTGGATCGCCCTATGGATTGTTTTCGGCGTGGCTACTTTCCGTTGGCAGAGCCTCTTGCTTTACGACACATGGTGGGGATGGTGTCCCGCGACAGTTCTTTTGGCCGCGGGACTCTGGCTGTATCGCCACTCTGGCAACGAGTTCAGCCTTGCTCAGCTCGGCGGGCTGCCGGAGTTGCAGTCGCAACCGCCCGATCAAAAGCTTGTCACATCCGGCCTCCGCAGTCGCATTCGTCACCCCATCTATCTGGCACACCTTTGCGAAATGCTGGCCTGGAGTCTCGGTTCCGGCCTCATTGTTTGCTATGGGCTGACCGCGTTTGCCGTGGTGACTGGCGCGGTTATGATCTGGCTTGAGGACAATGAGTTGCAGCACCGCTTTGGAGAGGAATTTCACGAATATCGCAGGCGAGTGCCGGCGCTTCTGCCCAGGATTTGACCCATACGCAGGCGTTAAGTAAATTTCTTGGGCAAAATGTCGAAAGCACTGGCGGCACTCGACTAGCTGCTGAAGGCTAAGGAGGCCTACTCAAAATGCAATACATGCTGCTCATCTATCACAGCGAAAGCAATTGGGACAAACTCAGCGACGCCGAGCGGGGAAAGATCTACGCCGACTACATAGAATTCAGCAAGAACATTACGGCTAGTGGCCATTACAAGGGCGGCAATCGGCTCGACTTTTCTTCGACCGCGACTACGGTACGGGTGCGAGACGGCAAGCGCCAATCGACGGATGGCCCATTTGCCGAGACCAAAGAACAGCTCGGCGGCTACTACATCGTCGAAGCCAAGGATCTCGACGAAGCGATCGCTCTGGCGGCCAGGATTCCGGGGGCGCGCTACGGTTCCATCGAAGTGCGGCCCATTCCCCTGATGACGGCTGCGGCTTAGCGCGCATTCGCTCTGGCGTAACCCGATGGTTCCGGATACCCTCTCATCTGGGCGTCCGTGGACATCGAACAAATTTATCACGAGGAGTCGGGGCGAATCCTCGCCACACTGATTCGCCTGCTCGGTGATTTCGATCTCGCCGAGGAGGCGATGCAGGAAGCATTCGCCCTGGCTGTGGAGCAGTGGCCGAAACAAGGAGTTCCCGGAAACCCTCGCGCATGGCTGGTTTCCACCGCACGCAATCGCGCCGTGGACGGGTTACGCCGCCGTATCAGCTTCGAGAAGAAGCAGGACGAACTCCAGCGACTCATCGAGGCGAGAAGCGCGCTCGCGTCACAAGACGAAGCGATGATCGATGGTGATCCTATGAGCGACGACCGCTTGCGGCTGATCTTCACCTGCTGCCATCCGGCTCTGCGGGTCGAAGCGCAGGTGGCATTGACGCTGCGGACTTTGTGCGGCCTTACGACGGAGGCCATCGCGAAAGCATTTATCGCTCCGGTGCCGACGATGGCGCAGCGCATCGTTCGCGCGAAACAAAAGATTCGCGATGCCCGCATCCCTTATCGCGTTCCCCCAATGGAAGATTTGCAGGAGCGGCTCACAGCGGTCATGCTGGTCGTGTATCTCGTGTTCAATGAAGGCTACAGCGCCGCGTCCGGCGAAGCGCTGATCCGGCGCGACCTGTGTGCCGAGGGAATCAGGCTAGGGCGGTTATTGTGCGAATTGCTACCCAAAGAAATGGAGGCTCGTGGACTTCTCGCGCTGATGCTGCTGCACGATTCACGACGCGATACGCGCGTCACGGAAAACGGAGAAATTGTCCTGCTCGAAGAGCAAGATCGCAGCCGATGGAATCAAGAGTCCATCCGCGAGGGGACTACGCTCGCCGAAGCGACTCTGAGAACTTCGCCGGGGCCCTATTCGGTGCAGGCTGCGATTGCCGCGGTACATGCTAACGCGGCGAGGGCTGAAGACACCGACTGGCGTCAGATCGCAGCTCTCTATGACATCTTGCGCCGGCTGCAACCTACGCCGGTGGTCGAGTTGAATCGCGCCGTCGCAGTGGCGATGGCCGAAGGGCCCTTGGCAGGGTTGCGGCTGCTCGACGAGATAGAGGCCAAAGAAGAGCTGAACGGATATTATTTGCTGCCCGCCGCTCGCGCAGATTTCTTGCGGAGGCTGAATCGCTGGACGGACTCGGCCACGGCGTATCGTCAAGCACTGGCTTTGGTTAGCAATGAAGCGGAGCGGCGCTTTTTGGAGAGGAGGTTGGCGGAAGCCGAAGGGAAGTCAGGTGTCGGGCCGTCGCTATAATCAAGACTGTCCTCAAAGAAATGCGTTTTGAACTTTTCATCGCGTCTCGCTACTTGCGCGCTAAGCGCAGGCAGGCGTTCATCGGCGTCATTACGGGAATCTCCGTGGCGGGCGTGGCTGCCGGCGTGGCATGCTTAGTGGTTGCGCTTGCGATCAACAATGGATTCCGTCAGGATTTGCAGGAGCGTCTTCTCGGCTCCACTTCGCACATCAATTTGCTGCGCATCGAGAGCGACGGCATTCGCGACTGGCGTCCTCTGATGCAGCGCCTCGCGACGCAACCGCATGTGATTGCCGCTGCTCCCGTGATTTATGAAGAAGTTTTGATCTCGCGCGGGCCGCGGGCCAGTGGAGCGGTACTTAAAGGCATGATCCCTCAGGATGAAAGTCGAGTTAGCGATCTGCTAAAGAGTGTCACCTCTAATGTGCCCGATCCGCTGGCGGAAAAAAGCGCGAGCGACACGCATTCTACGCAAAATTCCGATGCCGCCCAGTCGCCAACGAATCTCGCGGGCGTCGCCGAACGCGTCGCCGCAATGCCTCCCATCATTCTGGGCAAAGACATGGCGGATAGCCTCGGCGCAAGCCTCGGCGCCGTCGTTTTGGTCACCAGTCCGCAAGGCGAACTCACTCCCTTTGGGTTAGTTCCTAAATACAGCCGCTTCCGCGTGGCGGGAATCCTGAACTCGGGCTTCTACGATTACGACAGCACGTGGGCCCTCGCGCGGCTTGCGGACACGCAGCAATTGTTTGGACTGGGCGACGAGATCGCGTCCATAGAATTCAAAGTGGACGACATTTACAATGCCGCCGCCATCGCCAAAAACATCGAAGCGGCCGCTGGCAAAGGCTTCATGACCACGAATTGGATGGAGCAAAATAAAGCTCTGTTCCGTGCCCTGCGTCTGGAACGCCTGGTTACTTTCATTACGATCGGCCTGATCGTCTTCGTCGCCGCGCTCAACATTCTCATTTCTCTGACCATGATGGTGATGGAAAAGACGCGCGACATCGCCGTGCTGATGTCGATGGGGACGCGCAAATCGCAGATCCAGCGGATCTTTGTTGCGCAGGGAATGCTGATCGGCGTCTGCGGAACTGTCATCGGCCTCGCGCTGGGATTCGCAGTCGCCTGGGCTGGTGCGCGATATCACATGCTCGCGCTCTCCGCGGAAGTTTATTCGATCGACTACGTTCCCTTCGCGCCGCGCGCTGTGGACGGCGTGGTCGTCGCAATTGTCGCCGTCGCGATTTCACTGTTGGCCACAATTTATCCTTCCTGGTCGGCGTCGCGAGTGCTGCCAGCCGAGGCGCTGCGTTATGAGTAGTCGCGTCTTCCCATTGCATCCATTACGATTTCTCAACTTTGAGACGAAGGGCCTCTCATTTGCATCTAACGACTAACCCGATATTGCGGGTGCGAGAGCTGAAGAAAGTATTCCGCTCCGGCGAAGCGCAGTTGGTGCTCTTTGACAACCTTTCTTTGGACGCATTGTCCGGCGAAATGCTGGCTATCGTAGGCGAATCAGGGGCAGGGAAGAGCACTTTGTTGCACATCCTGGGCGCTTTGGAGCGACCGTCGGCAGGAACCGTATTCTTCGGGGATCGGCAACTGGATCAGCTCTCGGAGAAAGACGCAGCGACAGTGCGCAACAAGGAGATCGGCTTCGTCTGGCAGTTCCATTATTTATTGCCGGAGTTCACGGCTTTAGAAAATGTCGCCATGCCGCTGTTGGTTCGAGGCGATGCCTTGGGCGCCTGCGAGGCCGATGCCATGAAGTGGTTGACGCGAGTTGGCTTAGAGAAGCGGGCGCATCATCGTTCCGGAGAACTTTCTGGCGGTGAGCAGCAACGAGTGGCGCTCGCCCGGGCGTTGATTACGAGGCCGAAGCTTTTGTTGGCGGATGAACCGACCGGCGACCTCGATGGCCGCACGGCTGACGCGATTTTTGAGTTGATCGCAAACTTGCACGAAGAAAACGGATTGACGTCCCTGATCGCTACGCATAATTTTGTATTCGCTCGCCGTTGTCATCGCGTGTTGCGATTGCATGGCGGCGGGTTAACCGAGATCGATCCCAAGTCGCTGGCTCCGCAATAGGCAACTGTTTTAGCGGACGCCGGACTTTAGCAAATTGCACGAGGCGATCAAAAAATCGGGTATCTTTAGTAATGGTATTCAAGTTTGTGCATTCATCTTTTGTGCTATTGGGTTTGTGAACAAGTCGTTGCATAATTAAGGGAATGGCACGGTAACCCGGGGCCGGAGGCTCCGGCGAGAGCGGAGAGGGATACATCTAATGTTTGAAAGGTACACAGAAAAGGCACGCCGCGTAATTTTCTTCGCACGCTACGAAGCCAGCCAGTTCGGCAGTCCGTGCATCGAGACCGAACACTTGCTGCTGGGCCTGCTGCGGGAGGATAAGGCGCTGGCCAACCGCTTCCTCCGTTCGAGCGCGTCGGTC
>Ga0302320_10006003_pt1 | contig 27069 bp, 24 predicted proteins | sample Bog_T0_3_FD_202130 | JGI IMG/M metagenome (GOLD analysis project Ga0302320, IMG submission 202130) | Peat permafrost microbial communities from Stordalen Mire near Abisko, Sweden - Bog_T0_3 | ecosystem: Environmental > Terrestrial > Soil > Wetlands > Peat | place: Sweden: Abisko, Stordalen Mire...
CGGATCGGCGTGCCCGGTCACTCCCAGGAAGCGCACCATCTTCTGTTCCCGCGCCTGTACCAGCGCCTCCAGGGCGCCGCCCTTGGCAAAGATCTGATCCACGTCATCCTGCGTGGTCACGTGATGCAGTTGCCAGGCATCCAGGTGATCGGTGTTCAGCAGTTTCAGCGACTGTTCCAGCAGGCGCAGCGAGCCATCGCGCGAGCGGTCGTGCGTCTTGCTCGCCAGGTAAACCTCTTTGCGGCGGGTCTTCATCACCTGCCCAATGTAGCGCTGGCTCCAGCGTTCCGTCCCGCCATACTGCGCCGCCGTGTCAATGTAGTTGATCCCTAAATCGATGGCGCGCTCCACGATCGGCACCGCCACCGCTTCGTTATTCGCCCGCTCGATCGAAGCCTGCCCGCCCAGCGAAAAGATTCCCGTCCGGTGACCCGTTCGCCCCAGGTTGCGTGTCGGCATCGTCTCGGCCTTCGCCGAATTCAATGGCGCAGCCTGTGCCGCCACCGCTCCGCCCACCGATGCGGCCACCACCGACGCCGCCACGGCAGTCGAATTCCTCAGAAACTCACGACGTGAACTGGACATACAAATAGCCTCCAATCGCACAGATCATAGGCGCACCCGGCCCGCAATTCAACTCCGCGTCCGCCGTCGTCCGCTCCCCCACGGAGAGAATTCTCCCCGCCTCGGGGAATCGCTTCCCCTGACCGCGCATCCAACCGTATTGCGTGGGCCGCACCGGCGCTTTGCACGATCCCCTGCCGCCGTCGAGCCCTGATCGCTGCCACTGGAGGCAATCCGAATGACTCATTCCCGTCGTGATTTCCTGCGAACCTCGACCGCTCTGGCGGCCTCCGTCATCGCCGGCTCCGTCGCCACTTCGTTCGCTCGTACTCCCCGCCCGCCGCTCGACTCCTCCGCCCACACCTCAGCAGATTTTGCGACCCTCGTCCCGTCAGACTCATCCATCAAGGTGGAGGATTTACGAAAGATGGCATTCGAATTGCCCGCCCTCACATATGCGTACGACGCGCTGGAACCACATATCGACGTCCAGACCATGCACCTGCATCACGACAAGCACCATCAGGCCTATGTGGACAACGCCAACGCCGCCGTTGAAAAAACTCCTGAGCTGAAGGGAAAATCCGCGGAAGAGTTGCTCGCAAACCTCGCCGCCGTGCCCGAAGCCGTCCGCGGCGCCATCCGCAACAACGTCGGCGGACACGTCAATCACTCGATGTTCTGGGCCATCATGGCGCCCAACGCCGGCGGCCCGCCCACCGGACACATCGCCGAGGCCATCACCAAGACCTTTGGCGACTTCGCCCAATTCCAGGCCAAAATCAACGACGCCGGCCTCAAGCAGTTCGGCAGCGGATGGACCTGGCTCGCTCTCGGTTCCAGCGGCCTCCAGGTGCTCTCCACGCCCAATCAGGACAGCCCCATCTCGCAGGGACTCGCTCCCATCCTCGGCAACGATGTCTGGGAACACGCCTACTACCTCAAGTATCAGAACCGCCGCGCCGACTATCTCAAGGCCTGGTGGAACGTCGTCAACTGGGCCGAGGTCAACAAACGCTACGAGGCCGCGCTCAAGAAGTAGTCGCCCCTATCCACGCCCACGGACGCAGTTCCCCTGCGTCCGTTTTCATTTTCCCACCATATGTAATTTCTTTGTCATCATCGCCCGCCGGCCCAAATCGCATCTCCACCGGGGATTAGCATTGAACTAGCTATGACAGCCACCGACCAGACCATCGGCGAAGAGATTGCCAACAGTGTCTCGCACGGCGTGGGCGCCCTGCTTTCCGTGGCCGGATTGATCCTGCTCACCCTGCGCGCCGCCGAAGTCGGAGGCGTGCGCCACATCGTCTGTACCGCCATCTTCGGAGTCTCGGCGCTCCTGCTCTATCTCGCCTCCACCCTGTACCATTCGCTCAGCCGCACCCGCGCCTACCGCTTCATGCTGTCGCTGGACCATTCCTGCATCTACCTGCTCATCGCTGGAACCTACACGCCCTTCACCCTGCTTGGCCTGCGCGGCCCGCTTGGCTGGACGCTGTTTGCCATCGTCTGGAGCTGCGCCCTCATCGGCGTCGTCGTCAAGGCATTCTTTGCCGGCCGCTGGAACGCGCTCTCCACCGCGCTCTACCTCGCCATGGGATGGACCTGCGTCTTCGCCATCAAATCCATGTACCTGCTGCTCGCCCATCCGGTCTTCGCCCTGCTGTTCGCCGGTGGCGTCTGCTACTCCGCGGGAATCCCCTTCTTCGCCTCCAAGCGCAAGTACATGCACTTCATCTGGCACCTCTGGGTCCTCGCCGGAACCGTCTGCCACTTCGCCGCCATCTGGATCATGATCCGCTAGCGCAGCGCCGTCCGCCATCGCCCCCTACTGTATCTCCGGATAAATATCGAAGAACGCCTCGATACTCTGTTTCAGTTGCGCCTCGATCTCTTCCTTGCTGCCCTCCAGCAGATGCAGCGTCACATGTTCTTCGCGCCCGTTCTTCAGCGTGATCTTTCCCGAGCCCACCTGGTCCAGTTCCCCCGCGGGCAGCAGCCTCAATCCATACACCAGCGATAAATTAGCCATGCCAGATTGTACCGCCGCCGCCCGCCGATTCCTGGCCCGGAACGCCGCCATTGTTCTCCGCAGCTTTTCCGCCCGCCCCTGCATCTAACCGAATCACGGCTCCAACAAATTCCCTGCATCGGAGACCCCTGGCACCCATGGACAAGATTCGCAAATCGGATGAGGAGTGGCGCCGCTCGCTCACTCCCGAGCAATATCGCATTCTGCGCCAGAAGGGAACCGAGCGTCCCTTCACTGGCCAGTACGCCGAGATCAGCACTCCCGGCGTCTATATCTGCGCCGCCTGCGGCCTCGAACTCTTCCGCTCGGAAACCAAGTTCGACGCCGGTTGCGGCTGGCCCAGCTTCTTCGATCCCGCCGACCCCGAGCACGTCGACGAGCACAAGGACTGCAGCCACGGCATGATCCGCACCGAGGTCACCTGCTCCCGCTGCGGAGGTCATCTCGGCCATGTCTTTCCCGACGGGCCCCAGCCCACCGGCCGGCGCTACTGCATCAACTCCGCCTCCCTGCGGCTCGACAAGAAGTAAGGCGCGCACTCCCCCACCGCGCCTTTACCCTTCCCTCTTCGGAACCTGCTCGCCTCCCTTTTCGCTTCCGTAACCTCGCCCGCCCCGCTCTTCCCCAAACTTGGGTTGACGAATTCCCCGCTGCCACCTAGCCTAAAGAGTTATCTAATTCCATTTATCGAAGCAGAAGGTTATTTATGGCTACCCTTTCCACGGCGCACAATCGGGTCCTCAACGCGGATCTGCGTGAACTTATTATGTCGGCCGACGAGGCCGCTGCCCTCATTCGCAATGGCGACCACATCGGCATGAGCGGTTTCACCGGCTCCGGCTATCCCAAGGAATTCCCCACCTCGCTGGCCCGCCGCATGACCAAGCTCCACGCCGAGGGCAATCCCCTCCGCGTCGGCGTCTTCACCGGCGCCTCCACCGGCCCTGAACTCGACGGTGCCCTCGCCGCCGCCAACGGCATGCAGGTGCGCCTGCCCTATCAGTCCGACCCGGCCGTGCGCAAGCGCATCAATGACGGCGACATGGAGTACATCGACATCCATCTCAGCCACGTCGCTCAGTACATGGAGTACGGTTTCCTCGGCAAGCTCGACAAGGCCGTCATCGAGGTCGCGGCAATCTATGAGGACGGCCGCGCCATCCCCTCCACCTCGCTCGGCAACAACAAGTCCTGGCTCGAGTGCGCCGACCAGGTCATCCTCGAAGTCAACTCCTGGCAGTCCATCGAACTCGAAGGGATGCACGACATCTACTACGGCCTCGACGTTCCGCCCCGCCGCGAGCCCATCCCCATCACCCGCGCCGGCCAGCGCATCGGCAGCCCCTATCTCCACATCCCTATCGAGAAGGTCGTCGCCGTCATCGAAACCCATTCGCCCGACCGCAACACCGCCTTCAAGGAGCCCGACAAAGCCTCCCAGCGCATCGCCGGACACATCATCGAGTTCCTCGAGTGGGAAGTGAAAAAGGGCCGCATGCCCGCCGACCTTCTGCCCATTCAGTCCGGCGTCGGCAACATCGCCAATGCCGTGCTCTACGGACTCGAGCAGGGAAAGTTCCACAACCTCACCGCCTACACCGAGGTCATCCAGGACGGCATGATCAGCCTCATCAAGTCCGGCAAGATGATTTCGGCCTCGGCCACCGCTTTCTCGCTCGGTCCCGACATGATCCATGAGGTGTACGGCAACCTGCGCGACTATCGCCGCAGCATCGTCCTCCGCACCCAGGACATCTCCAACAATCCCGGCATCATCCGCCGTTTCGGAGTCATTTCCATGAACGGCATGATCGAGGCCGACATCTACGGCAACGTCAACTCCACCCACATCATGGGATCCAAGATCATGAACGGCATCGGCGGCTCCGGCGACTTCGCCCGCAACGCCTACCTCTCCATCTTCATGGCTCCCTCGCTGGCCGCCAAGGGCTCCATCTCCACCATCGTGCCCATGGTCAGCCACGTCGATCACACCGAGCACGACACCCAGGTCCTCGTCACCGAACACGGTCTTGCCGATCTGCGCGGGCTCTCACCCAAGCAGCGCGCCCGCCTGGTCATCGACAACTGCGCCTCCGACGAGTTCCGGCCGCTCCTCGATGACTACTTCGAGCGCGCCCGCAAGAGCCCCAACGGTCAGCACACTCCCCACATCCTCGAGGAGGCCCACGGCTTCCACGAGCGCTACATCAAGACTGGGACCATGGTGCCGTAACCGAGACCCCATCCGCGTCCTCCATCACCATCCCCGCTCCCGCAGCGGGGATTTTTTCGTCCCCGCATCCCGCCGCGCCGCTCTCCGTCCGCGCCTGGCGCCGCCATGCACGCCGGCATAACCCGCAAAGGCAACCGGCCGCCTCCGTTTTCCCTTCTCATCTCCGCCGCCCCGTCCTATACTGGCCGCTTAATTCATGCCCACCCTGCGATGTGCCACTTCGTCCGCGAGATTTTCTCCGCGGCCCACGGCTCGCTTTCCGATTCCAGGCGCCGCCTGCTGCCTGCTGCTCGTGCTGCTTTCCGCCGCCGTGCCCGTCGCAGCGCAAGCCTCTCCCGTCGCCGCTCTCGAGCAAACCCCGCGCGCCCGCCCGGAAGCCCAACGCACCGAAAGCCTCGACCTGCTCGGCAAAGACCGGCAGATCGCCGCGCTGCGCGCCCAGAATCAACTCATCGCGGTCGAGGAACTGCGCCAGCAACTCATCCAGGAGCAGCGCAACCAGCAGTTCCAGCTTGACGCCATGACCCGCCGCAGCCAGCTCCAGAGCGCGCTCTCGGCGCTCCTGCTTATCTGTCTCCTGCTCACCGTCGCCCTCGCCTGGTCGCTCTGGCGCGTCAACGTTGCCCGCCGCAGCCAGGCCCTCGAGGATCCGCTCACCGGACTCAAGAACCGCCGCTTCCTCATTCCGTTCATGGAGCACGAGACCGGACGCCTGCGCCGCTCCGCTCTCTCCGCTCTCGTCCTCATCGCCGACATCGACCACTTCAAGACCGTCAACGACCGCTGGGGACACGGCGTCGGCGATGAAGCGCTGCTGCAACTCGCCAATATCCTCCGTGGCTGTGTGCGCAATTCCGATGTCGTCGCACGTTGGGGAGGCGAGGAGTTCGTCCTCATCTGCCCGCAGTCCAGCCAGGAACATGTCGAGGTCATCTGCGGCCGCATCCGCCATCGTCTTCAGCAGACCCCGGTCGAGGTGCCCGGCAAAGCCACCTTCCACCTCACCGTCTCCATCGGCGCGGCCCTGTTTTCGCCCGGCGCAGTCGATGAAACCTGGCTGTCCGCACTCGCCCGCGCCGACCGCAGCCTCTACGGCGTCAAGCAGAATGGCCGCGATGGCTGGCTGCTGGATACCTCCGTCTCCGCGCCGTCCGCGCAAGCCGATCCCATCCACGCCTGATGCTCCGCACCCTGCGTTGGGGCAACGGCTGCCCGGATTCTTCGCGTCATCACCCTCATCGGCTTATCCGTTCCTGCCGATCCCATTTCCCCTTTGTCATATCGCTTGCGAAAGGTAATACAATGATCGCTCTGGAGGGAATCATGGTCTGGATTCGTCGCGCAGTGCTCCGTTGTGCCCAGCTTCAACGTGCCGTGCTCCACGGCGCAATCCTCCCCGGCGCCACCGCGCGCCGCCTGCTCCTTCTGCTGCCCGCCGGCGCACTCTTTCTGTTTATCGCTTCCTGCAACGGCTTCTTCGTTTCCGAGAGTTCGATTCAGAGTGTAAACGTCCAACCCTCCTCCGTCATCCTCGCGGCTGGCACCGCCACCGTTGCCGGCGACAGCTATACGCTTTCGTCCACCTCCACCACGGTCGGCGGCGCCACCGCCACTGACACCGCGACCACCGCGTGGACCAGCAGCAACGCCAGCATCGCAACCGTCGGCAACGGCGCCACCAACGGCGGCGTAGTCACCATCCCCATCGGCAGCGCCGCCGGGGGCGTCACCGCCACCATCACCTCGAAAGACAGCGGACAAAGCGGCACTTGCATCGTCTACACCTACACCGGCATCACGCCCACCACGCTCACCCTGATCTACCCTTCTTCGATCAATCCCAACCTGGTCATCCCCGGCGCCGCATTTCAGGTCACCGCCACAGCCAATATCAACGGCAGCCCCACGAAGAACATATCCCCTTATGTCACCTGGTCGAGCACTGATACCTCCAATGCCACCGTGGACGTCAACGGCAACGTGACCGTGCTCACGACCGCCACCGCCTCCACCTCCTTTACCATCACCGCCACCGCCACCTTCGCCAGCGGCGCCGTGACCGGCACCCAGATCTTCACCATCAACTAGCTGCGAGTGTTTTTCCCGGAATGTGGCGCGCTTTCCGCGCGCCCATTCCGGTCCCAATTGCCATCCCACCGCTCTCGCCGCCGCTCCAAATGCGCATTCCGCCTGATATACAATCGCTGCTACGGCAGAAGAGCCGAATTCGCACTTATTCTAGAAAATGACCCATGGCTGAAATCAGAACAATTGGCATTTGCACCGGCGGGGGAGACTGTCCCGGTCTCAACGCAGTCATTCGCGCCGCCGTAAAAACCGCCATCCTCAAGTATCGCTACGAGGTCATTGGCATTCGCGACGGCTTCGACGGCCTCATCTGGCCGGAGAAAAGCCGCCCCCTGCTGCTCAACGACGTCAGCGGCATTCTGCCCCGCGGCGGAACCATCCTCGGCACCACCAATCGCGGCAATCCCTTCTCCTACCGCATCAGCAGTGACGGCCATGAAGCGGTGCGCGATTTCTCCGACGAGGTCATCCACAACGCCAAGACCATGGGCCTCGACGCTCTCATCGTCATCGGCGGCGACGGCACCCAGAAGATCGGCCTCGACTTGGCCGCCAAAGGTCTCGCCGTCGTCGGCGTACCCAAGACGATCGACAACGACCTTTCCGCCACCGACGTCACCTTCGGCTTTGACTCCGCGCTCCACGTCGCAACCGATGCCATCGACCGCATCCACACCACCGCCGAGTCTCATCACCGCGTCATGATCGTGGAAGTCATGGGCCGCGACGCCGGATGGATCGCGCTCCACGCCGGCATCGCCGGCGGCGCCCACATCATTCTGATTCCCGAAATTCCCTTCACCATCGAAAACGTCTGCGCCTACATCGGCCAGCGCCACATCTTCGGCAAGAAGTTCACCATCATCTCCCTGGCCGAAGGCGTGCAGGTGCCCGCGGAGATCCGCAAAGACGTATTGCAGCGCTATGGCTCCATCCCCAAGGCCATCAGCGTCGGCAACCTCATCGGCGAGGCCATCGCCAATTGCTCGAAGAAGGAAGTTCGCGTCACCGTTCTGGGCCACACCCAGCGCGGCGGTTCGCCCTCGCCTTACGATCGCATCCTCAGCACCCGCTTCGGCGTCGCCGCCGTTGACCTGATCGCACAACGCGGCTTCCTGAAGATGGTGGCGCTGCGCGGCGGCAGAATCGAGTTCGTCGATATTGCCGAGGCCATCGGAAAAATGAAGACCGTCGATCCCAACGGCGAACTCGTCAACACCGCCCGCTCCGTCGGAATTCACTTCGGCGAGGAGTAACCTCTCTCACCCGGCGCGGTCACCCTCGCCGCGCCGGGCCAACTATTACCTTTACAGCTAATCGCACGTCGCAGCGTATTACTCTTGTGCCAATAGTTCACAACCTTACAAAACCATTTACTACTTGATTACTTTTCCCGTCTAAACCATTCACCACATGGTGAATGGTTCCTCCCCGCGGGCGCCAGGGGTTATAGTGGAGCTTTATCCGGAAGAGCAGCCATTGTTCCTCTTGCACTGTCGTTTCCGTGTTCGCTTCCTCCGCCAGCTCGCGCCGTGCTCGCTGCTGTTTGTGCTGCTCTGCTGCGCCTCCTGCGGGCACACGGGGCTTCCCGGCAGCGGCGAGGTCATGTATGTTTCCTCGCCCCAGGCCAATCTTCGCGACCACGTCTCCACAATTTACAACCGCGTCGGCGCCGTCAAGAATGGCGATCGCGTCCTCGTGCTCGAGCGCCAGAAGCGCTTTGTGCGCGTGCGCACCGCGCAGAACGTGGAGGGCTGGATCGAGTTGCGCGCGCTGGTGCCCGCTGAAACCTACGATCAGTTCCAGCAGTTGAGCAAAGACAATCGCACCGCGCCCGTCCAGGGACACGGCGTCACGCGCGTCGAGCTAAACATGCACGTCACTCCTGGACGCGAAACCGACACGCTCTATCTGCTCGCCGAAAACTCCAAGGTGGAGCTGCTCAAGCGCTCCACCACCGGGCGCGCCACTCCGGAAGAAGTGGCCGCCAGCAGGGCCGCCGCGCTCGCCAAAGCCGGCGGCGAAACGGCCAAGTCCACGGCGAAGAAACATGCGGCGCACGCGTCGAAGCCCGCGCCGCCACACCCGCCGCAACCCGCAAAGCCGAGCGCAAATCAAAACGCAACTTCCTCCGCAACCGCTTCGCCAGACCAGTCCGACGAGCCCAAGCCCAAGCCAATGGATGATTGGTGGCTGGTGCGCGATCAACAGGGACGCACCGGTTGGGTGCTGGCACGCATGGTCGATCTCGATATCCCTCTCGAAGTCGTGCAGTACGCCGAGGGCCAGCGCATCCAGGCGGCATTCGTGCTCAACACCGTGCACGACGAAGAAAAGGGAACGATCGCGCAATACCTGGTGCTGCTGAACGAAAACCACGATGGCATTCCCTACGATTTCAACCAGGTTCGCGTCTTCACCTGGAACCTGAAGAGACATCGCTACGAGACCGCGTATCGCGAACATTTCATCGTCGGATATTTTCCCGCCACGGTCGCGACCGAAGACTTCGGCAAAGAAGGCGTCCTGCCGGTCTTCACCATCCGCAAGCAGAACGCCGATGGCTCGATCAGCGAGCGCAAGTATCGCGTGATCGGAAACGTGGTGCGCCAGGTGCTCGCACCCGGCGAAGCGCCTCGGCAGGCTGCCCAGGCGCCCGGCGCGCAGCCGAAGAAGTCCGCGCCCGCGAAGAATGCCGCGAAGAAATCCGCGCACGAAAAAAGCGCGAAGCCGCGCACGAAAACGCACTGACTTCCCGGCGCAGTTCCGCTGGTGCAACTTCTTCCCAACGCGGCCAGCGCGAATCCATTCCTACGCGTAGAACTCCGCGATTGCGGCCACCACCTGTTGCTGCTCGGCGGTGGTGAGTTCGGGAAAGATGGGCAGCGCGAGCACTTCTCGGCAGGCGCGCTCGGCCTCCGGAAAATCGCCGGCCTTGTAGCCGAGATAGGCGAAGCACTGCTGGAGATGGAGCGGCACGGGATAGTAAATCTCGCAGCCGATCTGGCGCGCCTGCAGGAATTCGCGCAGTTCGTCGCGGCGATGGGCGCGGACCACGTACTGGTGGAAGATGTGGTTTGCCTGCGGCGCGGTCCATGGTAGAGCGAGCGGCTGCGATGCATCGACATGTGTCGATGTTCCGCGCGCGCCCGCCAGTCCGGCCTGCTGCAGGAGAGAATCATAGTCGGCGGCGATCCGGCGGCGGTCCTGGTTCCACTGCTCGATGTGCCGCAGCTTGATGCGCAGCACCGCTCCCTGGATGGCGTCCATGCGGGCATTCCAGCCGATCTCGTCGTGATAGTAGCGGCGGGTGGCGCCGTGATTGCGCAGGCGCTTCATGTGCTCGCCCACCTCCGCATCCGTGGTGGTTGCCGCGCCGGCGTCGCCAAACGCGCTGAGGTTCTTGGTGGGATAAAAGCTGAAGGCCGCGCTGCGTCCAAGCGCTCCAGCGTGCCGTCCGTTCCAGGTCGCTCCGAAAGCCTGCGCGGCGTCTTCCACAATCACCAGCCGGTAGCAGGTGGCCAGCGCATCGAAGGCGCCTGCATCCACACACTGCCCGTAGAGATGCACAGGCATGATGCCTTTGAGACCCGGCGGCCGCTGACTGGCGATGGCCTGCTCGACCGCGTGCGGCGAGAGGTTGAAGGTCTTCGGGTCGATGTCGGCAAAGACAGGAGTGGCTCCGCAACGCGTGATGGAGCTGGCCGAAGCGAAAAACGTAAACGGCGTGGTGAGGAAGCTGTCGCCCGCGCTGACTCCGGCGGCGGCGAGCGCAAGCCACAACGCGTCCGTACCCGAGGAGCAGCCGACGGTGGAAGCAACGCCCAGGTACGCGGAAACTTCGCGCTCCAGGGCAGCCACCTCCTCGCCCAGCACCAGCGATTGCGACTCGCACACCTGGTCGATGGCCTCGCGCACCAGCTCGCGAATGGTGGCATACTGGCGCTTGAGGTCGAGCATGGGAACGGGCGTGGATGATGACGTAGCGGATGAAGTTGTCATGAAAAAGATTCCACTCCGGATAAGCCGGGGACTGAGGCGATTCTAACATCGGCCCGGCAGCAGGGCGCGGCAAGCCCGGCTGTGAGCGGAATCACAGCCACCTGTGATATCTCCCCTCCCCGGAACTGACTCGAAAACTCTAGGCTGATGGGTGGGGTCATCCGCGGATTTCCTGCTGCCCGGTGCGAAGAGAGGAAGCTTGGCGACTGCAGACCAGAGCGTGGCGGGCACGGCGCGTGAGTACCCCTCGCGGGCGCGGCTGAAGCTGACGATTCGCGGCGCAGTCCAGGGCGTGGGCTTCCGGCCATTTATCTACCGTCTGGCGGCGGAACTGGAACTCGACGGCTGGGTCAACAACACGGCGCGCGGCGTGTTCGTGGAAGTGGAAGGCGCGCGTGAAAAGCTCTATCAGTTTCTGCTTCGAGTGGAGAGTGAAAAGCCCGCGATCTCATTCATCCAAAGTCTAGAGAGCAGCTTCGCCGACCCGGTCGGCTACGAGGGTTTTGAAATTCGCAAGAGCGATGGCGGAGAAAAGACCGCGCTGGTCATGCCCGATATTGCCACCTGCCCGGAGTGTCTCACCGAAATTTTCGATCCGCGAAATCGGCGCTTTGGCTATGCGTTTACCAACTGCACCAACTGCGGGCCACGCTATAGCATCATCCGGTCGCTCCCCTACGACCGGCCGGGCACGACGATGAGCACGTTCACCATGTGTGCGGAGTGCGCGCGCGAGTACGGCGACCCGGGGAATCGTAGATTTCATGCTCAGCCAAATGCGTGCCCGGAGTGCGGGCCGCAACTTGCGCTGTGGAGCATGACGGGCGAGGTGCTGGCGCAGCGTGCGGCGGCGCTCGCCGAGGCCGCCGAGGCGATACGTCAGGGCAAGATTGTCGGCGTGAAAGGATTGGGCGGATTCCACCTGATGGTGGACGCGCGCAACGAAGACGCGGTCCGGCGATTGCGTGAACGCAAGCATCGCGAGGAGAAGCCGTTCGCGTTGATGTTTCCGTCGGAGGAAGAGTTGCTGCAGGAGTGCGCGCTGGCGCCGCTGGAGTCGCGCCTGCTGCGCTCGCCGGAGTCTCCGATCGTGCTGGTGCGGCGCAGGGATGGCGCGGCTTCCGCGCTGGCGCCCTCGGTTGCGCCAGGCAATCCGATGCTGGGCGTGATGCTTCCCTACACGCCGCTGCATCATCTGCTGATGCGTGAACTGGGCTTTGCCGTGATCGCCACCAGCGGCAACCTGAGCGATGAACCAATCTGCATCGACGAGAAGGATGCGCTGGAACGGCTGCACGATATTGCGGACATTTTGCTGGTACACGACCGGCCGATTCTGCGGCACGTGGACGACTCGATTGTGCGCATTATGGCGGGACGCGAGATGGTGATGCGCCGTGCGCGCGGATTTGCGCCGCTGCCGGTGCAGGTGGCCGACGAGATGCCGGTGCTGCTCGGCGTGGGCGCGCACCAGAAGAACACGGTCGCGCTGTCGGTGGGGCGGCAGGTATTCTTAAGTCAGCACATTGGCGACCTGGAAACCGAGCAGGCAAGCGCGGCCTTTGAGCGCGTGGTGGAGAGCCTGGAAGGGCTCTACGAGGTGGTGCCGCAGACGGTGGCGTGCGACCTGCATCCGAACTACATATCGACGGAATATGCGCACCGGGTGTGCGCCAGTCCGGTCGGGGTGCAGCATCATTATGCGCACGTGCTGGCCTGCATGGCGGAGAATGAAGTGAAGGCGCCGGCGCTGGGGGTGGCCTGGGACGGCAGCGGCTGGGGCCCGGATGGTACGGTGTGGGGCGGCGAGTTTTTGCATATTGACGAATGTGGATATACGCGCGCGGCGCGGCTGCGGCCGTTCCGCCTGGCCGGCAGTGAACGCGCGGTGCGCGAACCACGGCGCTGCGGGTTGAGCGTGATCTACGAGGCTTTTTTCGGGAACGTTTCCGAACAACTCGAAGAGTTCCCGACGCTCGCCGCCTTCTCGGACTCCGAGCGCAAGATTGTAAAGACGATGCTGCGGCAGGGATTAAACAGTCCGTGGACTTCGAGCGTGGGGCGGCTGTTTGATGCGGTGGCTTCGCTGATCGGGCTGCGCCAGGTTGCGCGCCACGAGGGGCAGGCGGCAATGGAGTTGGAGTGGCTGGCCGAACAGGATACGACCCGATACTGCTATCCTTTCGAGCTCTTGCCAGCCAGCGATGGCGCTGCGAGCGAGTTGGACTGGAGACAAATGGTGCGCCAGATCTTGTCCGAGGTAGCAGCTGGAGCGAGCCGAGCGGCCATCGCGCGCGCGTTTCACAATACACTGGTAGAGATGATTGCGCGGGTGGCACAGGGACATCCGGGAGTGCCGGTGGTGTTGAGTGGCGGATGTTTCCAGAACCGCCTGCTGACCGAGTTGACATTAGCGCGTCTGCAGGCCGCGGGCGTGCAGGTATATTGGCACCAGAGGGTGCCTCCGAACGACGGAGGCATTGCGCTGGGACAGGTGGTGGCGGCAGCACGGCAGTTGAGATTCGAAGAAGACGCGAAGGAGCAGCGATGTGTTTAGCAGTGCCGGGAAAGATTATGAGTGTGGTCGGCGAGGACTTGGCGCGGCAGGCGCGGGTGGATTTTGGCGGAGTGCTGAAGGAAGTGAACCTGGCCTACGTTCCGGAGGCGCAGGTTGGGCAGTACGTGCTGGTGCACGTGGGCTTCGCCATTAGCGTAGTGGACGAGGAAGAAGCGGCCAAGGTTTTCGGCTACCTGAAAGAAATGGATGAGCTCGGTGAGTTGGCAGAGCTGACGACGGATCCGGGAGTGAAGCAGTGAAGTTTTCATCGGAGTATCGCGACGCGAGCGCGGCCCAGGGCTATGCGCACGAGATTCGCAGAATCACCACACAGCCATGGACGATCATGGAAATCTGCGGCGGACAGACCCACGCCATCGTGAAATTTGGGCTGGATGAGTTGTTGCCGAAAGAGATTGAGCTGGTACACGGGCCGGGCTGTCCGGTGTGCGTCACGCCGCTGGAGTTGATCGACAAGGCCGTGCAGATTGCGCAGCGCCCGGAGGTGATTTTCTGCTCCTTCGGCGATATGCTGCGGGTGCCCGGCAGCGAGTTCGATCTGTTCGGAATCAAGGCGCGGGGAGGCGATGTGCGCATCCTCTATTCGCCGCTAGATGCGCTGAAGATTGCCAAGGAAAACCCGGCGAAGGAGATCGTGTTTTTTGCCGTGGGCTTTGAGACCACGGCGCCGGCGCACGCCATGGCCGTGTACCAGGCGAAACAGCAGGGGATCAAAAACTTTTCGGTGCTGGTCTCGCACGTGCTGGTGCCGCCGGCGATGGAAGCGATCCTGGGTTCGGAGACCAACCGGGTGCAGGGATTTCTGGCCGCGGGACACGTCTGCGCCATCATGGGATACGCGGAGTACATTCCGATTGCGGCCAAATACAAAGTTCCCATCGTGGTGACGGGCTTTGAGCCGCTGGACATTCTGCAGGGCATTGCGATGTGCGTGGCACAACTGGAGCAGGGTCGGTACGAGGTGGAGAATCAGTACACGCGCGCGGTTCCCGAAGGCGGCAACCGAGGGGCGCAACATTTCGTCAAGGAAGTGTTTCACGTGGTGAACCGAAAATGGCGCGGCATTGGAGAGATTGGCGCAAGCGGGCTGAGCCTGCGTCCGGAGTACGCCGAGTTTGATGCCGAGCTGCGCTTCAACGTGAGCCAGTACACGGCGGAAGAGAGCCCGCTGTGCATCAGCGGACTGATCATGCAGGGGCAGAAGAAGCCGCACGAATGTGCAGCCTTCGGCAAGCAGTGCACGCCGGAGAAGCCGCTGGGCGCGCCCATGGTGTCCAACGAAGGCGCATGCGCCGCGTATTACCGGTATCGGCGCGCCGAGCTGGCGACCGCAGGAAAGGGAGCACGATGAGTACGATCAAGGACTTTACGCTGTGCTGTCCGCTGCCGATCAGCGACTATCCCACGGTAACGCTGGCCCATGGCGGCGGCGGCAAGCTGATGCACCAGTTGATCGAGAAGATGATTCTGCCGGCCTTCAACAGCCCGCTGCTGGAGACGCGGCACGATGGCGCGGTCTTCGAGTTGGGCGGCGCGCGGCTGGCCTTTACGACCGATTCCTACGTGGTGAACCCGCTGTTTTTTCCGGGAGGCGACATCGGCTCGCTGGCGATCAATGGCACGGTGAACGATCTGTCGATGTGCGGGGCGCGCCCGGTTTACTTGAGCTGCGGCCTGATTCTGGAAGAAGGCCTGGCGATGGAGACGCTGTGGGCGGTGGTGCAGAGCCTGAAGCAGTCAGCCGAGGCCGCTGGGGTGCAACTGGTGACCGGCGACACCAAGGTGGTCGATCGCGGCAAGGGCGACGGCGTGTTCATCAACACGGCGGGCGTGGGCATTGTGGAACATGGGTTGACGATCGCTCCGTCCAGCGTGCGGGCAGGCGACGCGGTGTTGCTCAGCGGCGACCTTGGCCGCCACGGCATCGCCATCATGGCCATGCGCCAGGGTCTGGAGTTTGAGTCACAGATAGAGAGCGACTGCGCTCCCCTGAACGGCGCGGTGCAGGCGCTGCTTGCAGGCAAGGTCGCGGTGCACTGTCTGCGTGACCTGACGCGCGGCGGGCTGGGCACCACGCTGATCGAAATTGCCGAGGCTACCGGCTTGCAGATCACCATCGACGAGATGAAGATTCCGGTGCGCGACGATGTGGCCGGCGCCTGCGAAGTTCTGGGCTTCGATCCGCTGTATCTGGCCAACGAGGGCCGCATGATCGTCTTTGTGCCGCAGGGCGAGGTGACGCGAGCGCTGGAGCTGCTGCGCGGCAGCCCGCACACCTCGGGCGCGGTGGAGATTGGCCGGGTGAGCGAAGAGCGCGGCGGCCTGGTGAAGATGAAGAGCAGCATCGGTACCACGCGCATCATCGACATGCTGAGTGGCGAGCAGCTACCGCGCATCTGCTGAGCCGCCAGACGCCGAATCTCGAAGCTGCAAGTTTTACGGCAGAGCCGGGCGATGCTTCGTCCGTCTTCTTCTCTGCTCGCAAATCAACAGCGACGAATGATCCAGAGCGCACCGCCTGGTCTGGGCCAGCGGACTCGTCAACACCGTACTGTCACCAGGAAGGCGTGCGGCTCACAGTACGCATTTGGAGCGTTGACACACTCTCTGGTGAGCAAAATCACATCGCAACCTCTACGCCGCGCTTAGACTCTGTTTCGTAATGGGCGAACAGCCCGGAACAGGGCGCGAGAGAAACGAGTCCGCGCCAGCGAAAAATGAAACCAACCCTGGCAGATCTCGGTCGTGCATGTGTCTCTCTTCCTCACCGTGGCTGCCGTTTTTTGACCAAACCGCCGATCGTTTCCACCTTCATCTTGAATGAATCAGACCGCCGCACGGGCGGAGGGGCGATTGTGCGGGTAAAGAAGAAGGACTGAGGAGCAAGGGATGCTACCTACACCAAAAACAGTTTCGCCTCCTTCCGACGACAAACGCTGGAAGATCGTCGACGGCATGATGCGGCGCCATGGCCACGAACCCTACGCACTGATCGAGGTTCTGCACACGGTTCAGGAAACCTTTGGTTTCCTGACCGATGATGCCATGAAGTACGTGGCAACTTCGCTGCGCGTGCCGTTCAGCAAAGTGTACGGGGTTGCCACCTTCTATCATTTTTTCACCATGAAGCCGCCGGGGCGGCATACGTGCGTAATCTGCACCGGCACCGCCTGCTACATCAAGGGCGCGCCGACGCTGGTGAACGCGGTTCGGGAAGAAGCCGGGATCAAGCCGGGCGAAACCACTGCGGACGGCCAACTCTCGTTGCTCACGGCGCGTTGCCTGGGCTCCTGCGGACTGGCCCCGGCTGTGGTATTTGACGGCCAGGTGGCCGGCAAGATCAATACCGAATCGATCAAGAAGCGCGTTCGCGCCCACCTCGAAAGCGCTCCCAAACCTGAGGCGGTGGAGGTTCACAAATGAACCAGGACGATCTGGCAAGTATTGCGGCTCAAACCAAGCAAAGCGACAATCGCTACGATCACGTCGTCAAGGTCTGCGTTGCCGCGGGCTGCCTGTCGGCCAACGCCGAGCAGGTGAAGACGCAGTTGGAGAGCGAAATCAAGCAGCGCGGACTGGAAACCTGCTGCAAGGTCAAGGGAGTCGGCTGCATGGGTCTGTGCGCTGCCGGTCCGCTGGTCTCAGCCGACGCCAACGAGAAGATGTTCCAGTCGGTGACGCCCACGGACGCGGCCGCCATTATCGACAACGTGGTGGATAATAAGCCCGCTCCCGCCAACATCGTGATGGACAGCAAGCTGGATTTCTTCGCCGGCCAGAAGAAGATTGTCCTCGAGAACTCGGGCGAGATCGATCCCGAGCGCATCGAAGACTACATCGCCAGCGACGGCTACGAGGCCCTGTTCCACGTCATCACCAAGCTGAAACCGCTGGGCGTGATCGAACAGATCACCAAGAGCGGCCTGCGCGGACGAGGCGGAGCCGGGTTCCCGACCGGGCTGAAGTGGACCACGGTGTACAAAGCCGGGGGCACGCGCAAGTTCGTGATCTGCAACGCAGACGAAGGGGATCCGGGAGCGTTCATGGATCGCGCCGTACTGGAAAGCGATCCTCACCGCGTGCTGGAGGGCATGGCAATTGCCGCCTACGCGGTCGGCGCCAGCAAGGGCTTCATCTACTGCCGCGCCGAGTATCCGCTGGCAGTGCGGCGGCTGCGGATTGCCATTCGCCAGGCGGAAAACAACGGACTGCTGGGCATGAACATCGGCGACACCCACTTCGATTTCAAAATCGAAGTGCGGCTCGGCGCCGGCGCTTTTGTCTGCGGCGAGGAAACCGCCCTGATTGCCTCCATCGAGGGTGGGCGGGGCACGCCGCGGCCACGGCCGCCGTTCCCGGCGCAGGAAGGTCTGTGGCACTCACCCACTCTGATCAACAACGTGGAGACCTTTGCCAACATCGCGCCCATCATCCGGCGGGGCGGCGAGTGGTTCTCCACCATCGGCACGGAGAAGAGCAAGGGAACCAAGGTCTTCGCCCTGGCCGGACGGGTCAACAATACCGGACTCATCGAAGTCCCTATGGGCATGACGCTGCGCGAGATCATCTTCAAACTCGGCGGCGGAATCCCGGAAGGACGCCTGTTCAAGGCCGTGCAGTCGGGCGGTCCCTCCGGCGGCTGCGTCCCGGAGCAATACCTGGACATTCCGGTGGACTACGACTCGCTGGCCGCAGTCGGCTCCATCATGGGCTCCGGCGGGCTGATCGTGATGGACGATACCTCCTGCATGGTCGACGTTGCCAGGTTCTTTATGGACTTCTGCATGTCGGAGTCGTGCGGGAAGTGCGTTCCCTGCCGCGTGGGCACCACCCAGATGCACAACATTCTGGAGCGCATCACGGAAGGCAAGGCGGGGGCGCAGGATATGGAACTGCTGCAGCGGCTCACTGGGATGGTCAAGGCCACCAGCCTCTGCGGGCTGGGGCAGACCGCGCCGAACCCCACGCTGACCACCCTGCGCTATTTCATGGACGAGTATCGCGCGCACATTGAAGAAGGGCGTTGTCCGGCTGGGGTTTGTCATCCGGCCAAGGTCGAAGCGGAGGTGAGCGCATGAACACGACCGGGGTTGAGATTCACACTTTAATGATCGAGCACCGCGAGTGCGGCGGACGCGCCGACCAGACGATTCTCGAAGTGGCCGAGGAAAACAGCATCTTCATTCCCACCCTCTGCCGGCTCCCGGGACTGAGCAACATAGGCGCCTGCCGCATGTGCCTGGTGGAAGTGAAGGGCAGCAACAAACTCATGCCAGCCTGCGTCACCAAGGTGCAGGAGGGCATGGAGGTTACGGTAAACTCCGAGCGGCTGGCCGAGTATCGCAAGCTGACCCTGGAGATGCTGTTCAGCGAACGCAACCATATCTGCTCGGTGTGCGTGACCAACGGCCACTGCGACCTGCAAGCACTGGCGCAGAAGCTGGGCGTCAACCACATCACGATGCCCTACTTTCATCCGCTGATGCCGGTGGATGCTTCCCATCCGCGCTTCATCGCCGACCATAACCGCTGCATCCTGTGCACGCGCTGCGTGCGGGTTTGCCAGGAGGTGGAAGGCGCGCATACCTGGGATCTGATGGGCCGCGGCACCAAGGCGCGGGTCATCACCGACCTGAGCGCGCCCTGGGGCGAGAGCGAAAGTTGTACCGGCTGTGGCAAGTGCGTGCAGGTTTGTCCCACCGGCGCGCTGAGCGAAAAGGGCCAGGCCGCGGGTGAGATGCAAAAGCGCCGCGCCTTCCTGCCCTACTTGAGCATGATGCGAGAGGTACCGAGATGACGAAAGCACGGGTGGCAACGGTCTGGCTGGATGGATGCTCGGGCTGCCACATGTCCCTGCTGGACATGGACGAGCGGCTGGTCCTGCTGGAAGAGAAAATCGAACTGGTTTACAGCCCGCTGGTGGACGCCAAACTGTTCCCGGAAAACGTGGATGTGGCGCTGGTGGAGGGCTCGATCAGCAGCGAGGAAGACCTGCACAAAATTCAGATCATCCGCGCGAATTCCAAGGTGCTGATTGCGCTGGGCGACTGCGCGGTGACCGGAAACATTCCCTCGATGCGCACCGTGTTTCCGCTGGAGAAGGTGCTGGAGCGCATCTACGACGAGAACGCAACGATTAACAAACAGGTGCCAACCAAGATTGTCCCGAAGCTGCTGGAGCGTGTGATGCCACTGCATGAAATGGTCAGCGTGGACGTCTACCTGCCGGGCTGCCCGCCTTCGGCGCAAGACATTTTCTTCGCGATCAGCGAACTGCTGGAAGGGCGCATCCCGGACTTGAGCACGACCATGCGCTTTGGAGCATAGGAACCATATGCCTACGATTACGATCGATCCCGTAACCCGCATTGAGGGCCACGCCAAGATCACGGTGCAGTTGGACGAGCGGGGAGAGGTGCAGGACGCCCGCTTCCACGTGACCCAGGTGCGCGGCTTTGAAAAGCTTTGCGAAGGGCGCCCCTTCACCGAGATGCCGGCCCTGATGGCGCGCATCTGCGGCATCTGTCCCACCAGCCACCTGCTGGCTTCCAGCAAGGCCTGCGACGACATCATGGCGGTGCGCATTCCGGAGACGGCGGAGAAGCTGCGCCGCATCATGAACCTGGCGCAGATCATTCAGTCCCACGCGCTCAGCTTTTTCTATCTTTCCTCGCCGGACTTTCTGCTGGGCATGGACGCCGATCCCGAAGAACGCAACATCATGGGCGTGGTGCGCAAGTATCCGGCCATGGCGCGCGACGGCATCAAGCTGCGGCAGTTTGGCCAGCGCGTGATAGAAACGCTGGGCGGAAAGCGCGTGCACCCCGGATGGATCGTGCCCGGCGGCGTGAGCCATCCGCTGCAGGCCGATCAACGCGACCAGATTCTGGGCGAGATTCACGAGGCCATCCGGATCACGCGTAGCGCGCTGCACTGGTTCAAGGGGCAGATTGAATTCTTCCGCGCCGAGGTGCGGTCGTTTGCCAATTTCCCTTCGCTGTTCCTGGCCATGGCCAACGACGCGCACGAGTTTTCGGCCTATAAAGGCTGGCTGCGCTTCATCGACGCCAACCTGAACGTTGTGGCCGACCACATTACCGGCACCGACTATCAGAACTACATTGGCGAGTCCTGCAATGATGATTCCTACCTGAAATCCACCTACTTCAAGCCGCTTGGGCTGGCCAACGGAATGTACCGCGTGGGACCGTTGGCGCGCCTGAACATGTGCCAGTCGGCCGGCACGGTGCAGGCCGATGAAGAACTGGCGGAGTTCCGCGAGCTGGAACGGCATTCGGTGCTCAGCTCGTTCTATTACCACTATGCGCGGCTCATCGAAATCCTGTTCTCCATCGAGCGCATGGAAACCCTGCTGCACGATCCCGAGATTCTGGGCAAGAACGTACGCGCCCATGCCGCGCCCAACAACTTCGAGGGTGTCGGCATTCTGGAAGCGCCGCGCGGCACCCTGATTCACCACTACCGCATCGACCAGAACGGACTGATCGAGTCGGCCAACATGGTGATCGCAACCGGTCACAACAATCTTGCGATCAACCATGGAGTCCTGCAGGTGGCCCGGCAGTTCGTGAAAGGAAACGCACTGGAGCAGGGCATGCTGAACCGGGTGGAGGCCGTGGTACGCGCCTTTGACCCATGTCTGAGCTGCTCCACCCACGCCGTCGGCGCCATGGCGCTGGACATCCAGTTACTCGCCGCCGATGGCGAAATGCTGGACCGGCTGCGCCGGTAACGCTGGGTGGCTGGCGTGCTTATCATTGGCTATGGAAACACCTTGCGCGGCGACGACGCACTGGGCCCGCTGGCGCTGGAGCGCCTGCGGACGCAGCTTGGGGATGCGGAATTTCTGAGCTGTCATCAACTAACTCCGGAGCTGGCCGAGCGGCTCGCCGCCTGCGACTTGGCGCTATTCGTGGACGCCACCAGCAGTGGGGAGCCCGGCACGGTGGAAGTGCAACTGCTGTCTCCGGAGACATCTGAGGCGGACAGCCTGACTCATCATGTGGGGCCCGCGGTGTTGCTCGATCTGGCCCGCACGCTCTATGGGCGGGCGCCGCTGGCGATGCTGATCACCGGCGCGGGCGCAAGGTTTGAGAGTACCGAGGGTCTGAGCCAGGAAGGGCAGCAGGCTCTGGATGAAATCTGCCGACTCATCCCCATGCTGGTCTAGGATTCGCGACCGCCGCTTCGGACCCGCGGAAAAATCAATAGAGCCAGCCATGCGCGGTGCCGCCAGCACTGCGCTTTTTTTTTTGCCGGCGCGAATTCAGCGCGCCACTGCGGTAACCTGATGGCGAGGAGGAGTCGATGACCGCAATACGGCGCTACCCCTATGTGCTGCTCGACGTGTTCACCCACAACCCGCTGGAGGGCAACCAACTGGCGGTCTTCACCGATGCGAGCGGGTTGAGCGACTCCGAGATGCAGGACCTGGCAAGGGAAACCAACCTCTCTGAAACCACTTTCATTGTTCCTCGCGAAGCCGCGATGGAGCGCGAACACGGGGTGCAGGTCCGCATCTTCACCGTGCAGGAGGAGCTGCCGTTTGCCGGGCATCCGACGCTGGGAACCGCCTGGTACCTGCACCAGCAGCGGGGCGGGGATGAAGTGGAGCTGGCGTTGGGCGTGGGCAAGATTCCAGTGAACTTTGGCTCCGATGCGGTGGGGCGGCTGGTGGGCGAGATGCGCCAGCGTGACCCTGAATTTGGCGAGATCCATGACGCCGAAGAAGTGGCCCACGCCACCGGCGTTCCGCTGGAGTCGATTGACACCACGCTGCCGATTCAGACGGTTTCCACCGGAATCCCATTTACCGTCGTGGCGCTGAAGTCGTTGACTGCCATGCGCGAGTTGCAGGTCGATCAGCGGGGCGCCAGCGCCTTCAGCCGCAAGCACGGAGGACATTTCTTCTACTTCGTTTCGCGCCAGACCGAAACGCCGGGAGCCACCTTGCACGCCCGCATGCAGTTCTATAACGGAGAGGATCCCGCCACGGGCTCGGCTGCGGGTTGCTGCGCTGGCTGGGCGGTGCAGCATGGCGTGCTCGCCAGCCAGAGCCAGGGATTGATCGAACAGGGGCTGGAGATCGGCAGGCCCAGCTTCATCCTGATTCGAGGACGGAAAACCAGTCTGGGCGTCACCGACGTCCGGGTCGGGGGCGGAGTTGTCGAGATGGCGCGCGGTGAATTTACATTGCAGTAAACAGCGGCTCATTTGCTTTCAATGGCTTCAGGGGGCCAACAAGATCAGGAGTCATGACCAGAATGCAATTGGCGATCTGAGCACTTGCAAGATCGCCGCCTTCTCCGTACGATTCTCGACACTGTTGCACCTGACAATGTTTCCGTCCTAAGCTATCCGGCAAGTCGGATCGCAGGAGAAATAGAGCCCCGCAAAATGACTGTAAGAAAAACGATCCTGTGCGTGGATGACGAGCAGAGCCTGTCCATTCAGAAGCTCACACTAGAAACTCGAGGCTATCGCGTGGTGCCATGCAACACGGCGGTGGAAGCAATGAGAATTTTCACTGGCGACACCATCGACCTGGTGTTGAGCAACGCGGACCTTCCCGATGCCTCCGCAGCCGAACTGGTGAGGCGCATCAAGTTGATTTCTCCGCAGATTCCCGTCGTTCTGCTCAGCGGACCGAAGCGCGCCTTCCATACGGATGCTCCGGTGGATCTGCTGATGAAGAAAGGCACCTACGCCCCGGCCGAACTATTGGAGCGCATCCGGCTACTGCTGGTGAAGCGCCGCGGACCGCGCCGCGCGGTGTCCTCCGCTGTGGCCGGCCGCTTCAAGGCCAGTTGACTCGCTGCCTGCCAATACCCTTGCAAGTCTGGAAACCGCAACCTGCCGAAGCAGAATCTTCGCGAAGCATCGTCGCTGCGCCGCGGGCCTCCGCATGGACAACTGGGCGTGCCCGGTCGTGTAAGATGGACTTACAGACCCATGGCAGCCATCATAGAAGTTGAAAACGTCACCAAGACTTACCGCGTCGGCAAAGTGGACGTGCCCGCCGTGCGAGGCGTGTCCTTTGCCGTCGAGCGAGGCGAATTTCTGAGCGTGGTTGGACCTTCGGGCAGCGGCAAGTCCACGCTGTTCTACATCCTTGGCGGATTGGCGCAGGCCGATTCCGGCCGAGTCCTGATCGATGGCACCGACTTTGCGCACACGACGGACGCCGAGCGGACCCACCTTCGCCGGAAGAAGATTGGATTCGTCTTCCAGAAATTCAATCTGCTGCCGACCCTGACCGCGCGCAACAATATTCAGATCGCCCTCGACATTGCCGGCGATGCGGCAAACCACGATCCGGAATACTTCCGCAATATCACGCAACTGCTCGGCATCGACAAGCGCCTGGATCACCGTCCCAGCGAGTTAAGCGGCGGCGAACAGCAACGCGTTGCCCTGGCACGGGCGCTGATCAATAAACCGGCGATTGTGCTGGCCGATGAGCCGACCGGAAACCTCGACACGCAGAATTCCACCGTAGTTCTGGAGATGCTGCAACGCTCCAACCGGGAACTGGGCCAGACCGTGCTGATGATTACCCACAACCCGGAGGCAGCGCGATTCGGCAATCGCATCCTGCACTTTCGCGACGGCCAGGTCGTGGGACCGGAACTGGATCCGCAGTGGTCCGGCGCCGTTCACTGAGTGCGGCGCGGGGCAGTAAATACGCGGGGAATCCACAACTCAGGAGTTCAATCGGTTTGACAGAGCAAGGTGCTTTGTCTAAGATAAAACAGTCGAGCGGGAGTAACTCAGTGGTAGAGTGCGACCTTGCCAAGGTCGAAGTCGCGGGTTCAAATCCCGTCTCCCGCTCCAGAGAATTCAAGGCCCTCGCCAGCGTGCGAGGGTTTGCCATGAAGGGCGGCTGCGCCTGCAGCCGTCCCAGCCCTCCAGGCAACAGGGGCGCGGTAGCCAAGTGGTAAGGCAGAGGTCTGCAAAACCTTTATTCGGCGGTTCGATTCCGCCCCGCGCCTCCAATTTTTCCTTGTAAATAATTGAAATAACACAATTTACAAAAATTGATATCTTTGATCTCATTGTGGCTGAATTTGGAAAAATTGGCCAAAATTGGCCTCATTTTGGCTCCGTGGCGGACAAAAAGCGGACAAAAATCCTCGACCTGTTAGCAGTCCGAGTACCGTGCAAGAAGCAGCATTGACGCCTCTTCTACCAATATACGGAAATTCGGCAAAACACCTCCCAACCTAGCCGTGGCGGACATATTCCCCGTTTTGCTCGCAGTGGAGCCCATTCCGGCGCCGGAAATGAGAGGCCACGCCCCTCGGATACCCTCCAAGAGCACCGACTGGAGATGGTCTTGCCTAGAGGCGCGGCCAGGTTGCAGCAGACGACGACGCCACTTGAGGCTTCGATTACCAAGCCGAGATCGAGCGCCGGCGAAACCGAGCTTAAGGAAGGTCTGAGGGGGTGGGGATTTCTTGATGAGGTAGCAGTTCGAGGTGTTAGACCAGCCGCCTTCAACTCTGGTGGGTGTCCTCGCTCTTAGCGGCGAGTTCGTCGGCGACGGCGAGGGTTTTCTCGTACTTTAGCATCGCCTGGCGCTTGTGTTCAGCCGTGGGATGAACATACCGCTGGACGATCCGAATGGAGCTGTGACCGAGAATCGCCGCCAGAGTAGCCAGATCGACGCCTGCCTGGGCGAGTCTGGTTGCAAAGGTATGACGGAAGTCGTAGAGCACGAAATCGAGAGCCTTGAGGCCCTTCTTCTTGTCCGCCTTGATGGCAGCATCGTGCCCCCTGTTGAGGCGCAGGATGTGCTTTCCCGGCTTTGTGGGAGACGGGAATATCCATGGCGAGTCCTTCTTCTTGGGGTTCTTTTCCATTCGCCGGGCAAGGATTGACTTGCTCTCCGCAGTCAGATCGAGCGTCCGTCGAGCCGCCTTGGATTTTCCTTGCCTGATATGGAGCTGTCCCTGTTCGAGGTCTATGTCTGCCTTGCCGAGGGACAGGACCTCCTCCGGACGCATACCCTGATTTCGCATGAGCCTCGCCAGATCCCAGAGATTCTTGTTTTTTGCGGCCCGCAGGAAGTAGTCCTTCTCCTCTGCTGGGGTGATGATGTGCATCCGAACCGCATCGGCATCCGAGGGAATTCTGACGTTGCGAACGGGATTCTCTCGGTGCCAACGTTGCTTGATTGCATAGCCAAAGAACTTAGACAGCGCGTGCAGATCATGCCTCAACGTGATATCGCGCACATCATGGGTCTTGACCCGCCAGGCTTTGTACGACTCCAGCTCACCCTCATGAATGAGCGATACAGGCTGCCGGCCAAAGAACTCTTTCAGGCTGGTGAAGCTAGTCTCAATTCTCTTGAAGCTGTTTGGGTGAGATCGGTACTCCACCCTTGCCCAGTCCAGAAAACCACTGGCTGCGTCACCGAACTCCCGCACGACCATATGACGAGAGGGGTTTCTCCCCTCGATCAAGGCCATGCGATGCTCAGCCTCGATCTGCTTCGCTCGCGTCTCGTTTTGTTTTGTGGCGGCCAAGTCTGTCTTGCCGCTGTACTCTTGGCCTGCCACCTTGAAGCGGTAGCTCCACATCCCGCATCGCTTTCTCAATGTCATCACTTGTCACCTGTAGCTTTGTTCTCAGCCATGCATCAACTCGATCTCTCGGATACCAGATCCGTCGCCCGACCTTGAGATAGGCGGGGCCTCTCCGCTGGCATCTCCAAACTGCGAGGGTTGCCGGCGATAAGCCCAGGTCCTCCGCCAGTTTCTCGGGCGAGATCAAACTATCTGGCAACACGAATGAACCTCGATCGGGTTGCCGGCACTAAATGGGGGCGGCTTTTAGCGTCTCGCGCGTGGTGGGTTAGGACCGTCCCCTCCGGCGGCTTGCTGAAGCTGGCCAGACGTGTGGCAACTTCCGAGCGTCTGAGGCGAACCGCACGCGGAGAGCAAGCCTCACAGGCGCCCCAGGTTCTGCCAAGGGAGCAAAGACCCGAATAGGAAATCAGGGCGCCTATTGGCGATGAGCGCCCCCAGTAGGCGCCGCAGGGTGCGGCCTCCGTGAAATTTCGCGATGATGCGGAAGTTGCTTCAGTGATCGCCGTGTCTATCAGTGTCCCCGTCGCCTCCGGCCACTAAGTAAACAAAGCTCGCCAGCTTTCCGGCGTGCCAACCTCGCCCATTGTCCAAGCGCCAGAGGGCAATGCCAAGGCACGCCCAGACGACCATTGAGATCAGAATGCCGGACAAAATTCCCTTCGTCGGCGCCAGCGAATCGTACCTTTCGTCTTCCTCACTCGGCTGGATCAGAGAGCACCTCCGGAGCGATCGCATCGCCATCTTCCTGGACCCGCCGCCGAGGCAGTCACGGTGGCGCCTCCGGTACGAATGCGCGATGGTCCCCGCGCTTGCCGCGTGCCTGCTTGTTGGTGATGAAAGAGTGAACCGTGGTCTCGAAGGCCCCGATCGCTTCCGGGAGCGTGAGACAGGCCCGATATGCCTGGAAGAGTCCGAAACACTCCTGGCATCCCCCCTTGATACCCGCCAGTTC
>Ga0302320_10006005_pt1 | contig 27068 bp, 17 predicted proteins | sample Bog_T0_3_FD_202130 | JGI IMG/M metagenome (GOLD analysis project Ga0302320, IMG submission 202130) | Peat permafrost microbial communities from Stordalen Mire near Abisko, Sweden - Bog_T0_3 | ecosystem: Environmental > Terrestrial > Soil > Wetlands > Peat | place: Sweden: Abisko, Stordalen Mire...
GGCAACTGGGGTGAGATGCTGGTTGACTACGATCCCGGCTACCATTCATTGTCTCTGCCTGCTGCAAACCCCAGTACCCTGGGCTCTGCAACCATTGGCCAAAGCTATTCCGGGAGCATTGGTGCATCCGGCGGCTACGCACCCTATTACTATGAAGTCAACGGGAACGGCTGTTTCGGCTGCAACTACATTCCGCTATCAAACGGCCTGACAGTCACCAACGGTTATGGTACTTTGAACGTTACCGGAACGCCCTATGCGACGGGACAGGTCTCCTTCCAGGTGTATGTGCAGGACAATACTGGCACGGTGGTTGGGCCGGTCACCTACACCATTAATGTCGGCGCATCGGCGCTATCCCTGCCGTCATCGGCCACTGCTTCTGCTCTGGTCAACTTACCCTTCTCGGAGTCGCTCAACGCATCGGGCGGCAGCGGTTCAGGCTATGTCTTTACGGTGGCCATAGGCTCCGGCACGGCTCAAACTGTTCCCTCCAGTCCTTCAACCCTCAGCCTGACGGACGGCCTGAGTGTCAGCAGCAGTGGCAACTGGCTATCCTTCAGCGGAACACCGACCGTGGCTGAAATGATCCCAATCACGGTCTCGGTGACCGACAGTATGAGTGACATGGCCACACCGGTCACTTACTACTTCAATGTCGTCAACGGCCCGAACGGCGTGAACAACGGTTCCCTCAACGGAACGTACGTTTGCAAATTCGACGGGTATAACGACAGATCCGGCTCGCGTTGGACGTCACTCAGCAGCTTCCAGGCAGATGGCGATGGCAATTTGACCAACGGCGTCTGGGATATGAATGGCCGTACCTTTAATTCGGAGATGTCCGGCACAGTGACTGGCGGCTACAGCATCGGGTCAGACAACAACGGGATGATGAGCGTTAGCAGTACTGTGACCTCGGGCGGTAACGGATCGGTTTCTCAGCAGTACGCAATTGCGCTGACCAATACCACAACACCGGCTCAGCAGTTCCGAATGATTGAAACTGACGATGTCGGTTCAACTGCCTCCGGCCAACACGGCACTGGCGTTTGCTACCTGGCTACACCGGCTGCTTTTGCCGTAAGCACGATCAGCGGCCAGAGTTTCGCTATGGGCATGCAGGGAGAGAACAGCAGCGGCACTCCAAAAGCCTATGCGGGCCAATTCACCGCTTCCGCTGGAAACGACTCGGGGGGAACCATCACCAGCGGCATACTGGACGGAATGCGCCTGGATCAGACAGCAGACAATGGCGGAACCCTGGGCAGCGGCACTTACAGCGCTCCTGATGCTCAAGGGCGCGTCTCGCTCACCATGATTCCAACCGGCCAAACAACCGGGCAAACGTTCGTTGTCTACATCATCGACGCCAATCACATGTTCCTACTGGAAACTGCAGGGGATACCGGCTTACTGACCGGCGACATGCGCACGCAACTACAGAGCTCGAACACTGCATCGAATCTGTTTAGCGGCCCTGCCGTACTCTATGGGCAGGCGTATTTCTTCAACAGCAGTAACAGCGGCGTATCTGGATATAAATCCGATCTATGGCAGACGAGCGACACTTACACAGGTACCTATACAGGTACTATAACTCTCAATCAGTCTTACACAGATAACGAAGGCACTTATACAGATGGCGCCGATAACGGAGCTTCAACCAGTCTCACATTCGACTCTTCCAATCCTGGCCGCGCATCCGTCTCACTGGGCAGCAGCGAATGGATGTATCTGTATTTCTTTAACAACAACAGCGCCTTCATGGTCGATTTCGCAAACAGCGGTTATCTGAAATCGGGATGGCTGGAGGCGCAATCTGCCACCTTTGACAGTTCGGCAATGGCCGGCAGTTATATGCTGGGCAAATTGCCGCCTTTGGATACTACCGATAATGACGTCGTGGGGGTTCTTACCCTGGACGGCAGTGGCAATATCACTGGCGGCGTCTCGACTGCAGGAGAGGGAAACTTCTCCTGGGATCAATCCGCCGGGACAATGTCCATCACGGGGGAAACGGTCACCACAACTTACGGAGGTTTCTTGATCGGAAGCGGCAACAAAGGATTGAGTTGTGTGGTTATCAGTGCGACAAAGTCCGTTTGTCTTGAAAACGCCGCCTCGGATGCCAGTATGATGACGCTGCAGCAGTAAGCAAACTCTGTATTGCCTGAGGCCCCGCCGCAAGACGGGGCCTCATTCATCGCATGCACAAAAAAAGAGCGGAACAGGCATGAAGCCTATCCCGCTCTTGCGTTATCACAGCTGGCGCAGAAGTTATGCGTAGATGCCGCGCTGCTTGATGGTATAGGCCACGCGGTCGATGGCCAGCATGTACGCAGCGATGCGGTTGTTTACATTGTGGGCCTCGGCGTAGCGCACCACATCGTCAAAACTGTCGCGCAGAATGGTTTCCAGTTGTTCGTTGACGACGGCTTCCTTCCAGAAGTAGCCTTGCCGGTCCTGAACCCACTCGAAGTAGCTGGCGGTCACGCCTCCGGCGTTGGCCAGGATGTCAGGCACGATGAAGATGCGTTTCTCTGCCAGTATCTCGTCCGCAACGGCCGTAGTGGGCCCATTCGCGCCCTCGACGACGATCCGGGCCTTGATCTTATCGGCATTGCGGCTGGTAATCACGTTCTCAGTTGCCGCGGGAATAAGAATCTCGCAGTCAGAGACCAGCAACTCTTCGCTGGGCGTGGCCTCGGCACCGCGGAATCCCAATGTCGTGCCGTTGCGATACTTGTACTCGATCAGTTGGTGAATATCGATTCCGTTCGAGTTGTAGAGGCCGCCATCCTTCTCAGCGATGCCCACGATCTTGTACCCCTGCTCCTTCATTAGCCGGGCAGCATTCGAACCAACATTGCCGAAGCCTTGAATCACGACGCGACAGCCTTCGATGGCCATGTTCAGATAGCGCAGGCTCTCGTCGCATTCCACCATCACGCCGCGCCCTGTTGCCTCCAGGCGCCCGCGCGAACCGCCGATATTCAGCGGCTTGCCGGTCACCACGCTGGTCACCGTATGTCCCATGTGCATCGAGTAGGTGTCCATGATCCAGGCCATGGTCTGCTCGTTGGTGTTCACGTCCGGCGCAAGAACGTCCTTCTCCGGTCCGATGAAGTCGATGATCTCCGATGTGTAACGGCGAGTCATGCGCTCCAGTTCGCCCTTGCTCATACTCTTGGGGTCGCAGATCACGCCTCCCTTGGCGCCGCCGAAGGGAATATTCACCACCGCGCACTTCCAGGTCATCCAACTGGCCAGCGCACGCACCTCGTCCAGAGTCACCTCCGGCGCGTAGCGGACTCCGCCCTTGCCGGGACCGCGGGCAATATTGTGCTGAACTCGGAACCCGGTAAACATCTCAATCCGGCCATCGTCCATGCTTACCGGAAAATGTACGATGATTTCGCGCGCGGGAGAGCGCAGCACTTTCCACAGGCCCTCATCCAGGTTGAGCTTTCGTGCAGCAAAATCAAACCGCGCGCTTTGCGCCTCCCAGGGGTTGATCTCCTGGTCTAAAGATACTTTCGCGTTACTCGTTGGCATACGTTTCTCCAATCCTGATTGCCTGCCGTCATGCGAAGGACCCAAAGGAATGAATCCATCCGCCAGTCCAGTCCTGCAAACGATGGTCGCGGCAATGTTCTTATTCGTCTAGCCGGTGCATTCCGCTACCGGCCCTCGTTCTGTTCCCGCCCGCCGGAGGGTTGAATCCTCCGCAAGCCCAAACCCAGTGAGTCTAGGCTACACGCAGGAACGAGTCAAGCCTCTCGGTACCTGACTGTGAACCTCCTCACGGTCGGGCAGGCCCTTTCCAGTATCGGTCCTGAACTGAAAAACTGCCCAAAATTGTTTGAACCTTGAATCTTTGACCAGGCCGATACCGCGGATACCGGATGGAAACGCAATATTCAGACGATTTCGCGGCCTTGCAGCTCACATTCGAACCGTGACTTTGGGGGTTCAACATGCGTACTTCCGCATCCTGCCCAGCCGGGTTGAGCAATAAGGCACAGACCCATCTCCAGACAATGTGGTGCTCTAGTACCGTGCTGTAACAGTTGCACCTGGGCTCAGCGTACCGAGGCTCAAACTGCGAGTTACGGACTGTCCACATCGGGAGTACTGAAAGATCAGCCTCAAACAAGAATCGGGAGCAATAAAGATGAAATCCTTCTTGAGTGCAAAGGTGCGGCTCGCGTTTGGGTTTGCCATGTTGACCCTGTTGCTGATGGGGGGACTCTCCTATCGCATGATGCTCCTCTCCGATAACAGCAGCCAGTGGGTAAGGCATACCCATCTGGTCATCGAAAGCATCCAGGATCTTGCCCTGGCGATGGATGATATCGAGTCCAGCAGCCGCGGGTTCGTCCTGACTGGTAATGAAGCCATTCTGGATTCCTATCGGGCGAGCATATTGAGGGCCAACCAGGATCAGGCAACTCTGCGCGCCCTGACCGCGGATAACCCGGTACAGCAGATCCACTTTCCCACCATCGAAACCCTGGCCACCGAGAGGGTCCAGCAGGCGGATACGATCATCGGATTGCGCAGGAACCAGGGCCTGGCGGATACCGTGCTTGCCATTGGAAGCGGCGGGGATGAACAGGTCAAGTTCGAGTTTCAAGCAGTAGTGGACAAGATGCAGGACGAAGAACAGAAATTGCTGGCGCTGCGCATCGCTGCAACTGATCATCAGCGGAACCAGACCGAGGTAATTCTGATCTTCGGAACCCTGCTGGGGATTCTGGTCGCCGGATTTGCGGCCTGGACCGCGGTGCGCGACAGTTCCAAACGCTCCGCAGCCGAGGAAGCGCTCCAGCAAAGCGAAGAAAAATACCGGATGCTGCTGGACGGAGTGCAGGACTACGCCATCTTCATGCTCGACCCGCGGGGCACGGTGGTCAGTTGGAGCGCCAGCGCGGAACACATGAAGGGGTTTACCGCCGAACAGATTATCGGCCACAACTTTGCCCGCTTCTTTCTTCCGGAAGATGTCAAGCGGGGCAGACCGGAAGAGATACTCCGGCTGGCTGCTGCCAACGGCCGGCACGAAGAGTACGGCATGAACGTACGCAGAAACGGTACTCAATTCCTGGCCGGTGTCACCTTCATCGCTCTGCGCGATCCATCTGGAAATCTGCGCGGATTCTCTGAGATCTGCCGCGACCTGACCGAGCACAGGGAGTCTGAGGCAAGGTATCGCGGACTGCTTGAAGCGGCGCCGGATGGCATGGTGGTGGTGAATCAGGATGGGGAGATCGTCCTGCTGAATGCCCAGGCCGAGAAGCAGTTCGGATACCGCCGCGATGAACTCCTGGGCCAGAAGGTAACCAACATCATTCCCAAGGGCTTTGCGGAGCGGCTGATCGCCGATGGAACCCGGACCGCGGCTGAAGCGCTGGCGCAGCAGATCGGCACCGGCATTGAGCTCATCGGGCTGCGGAAAGATAGGAGCAGTTTCCCCATCGAGATCATGCTGAGCCCGCTGGAAAGCACCGAGGGAATCCTGGTGACGGCGGCGATTCGCGATATCACGCTGCGCAGGGATGCGGATGAGCATCTGGTGCAGATGGAAGCCAGGTACCGTGGGCTGATGGAGGCTGCTCCGGATGGAATGGTAGTGGTCAATCAGGGCGGGGATATTGTCCTGTTGAACGCGCGTGCGGAGACGCAATTCGGATACCGTCGCGATGAGCTTTTAGGTCAGAAGGTAAAGAGCATCATTCCGCATGGCCTTGCGGAACGGCTGATCGCCGACGGAACCCGCACCGCGGCCGAGGCGCTGGCGCAACAGATCGGAACCGGGATTGAGCTCATCGGGCGGCGCAAGGATGGCAGCGACTTTCCCATCGACATCATGCTGAGCCCGCTGGAAAGTCCCGAGGGAATCCTGATCACAGCGGCAATCCGCGACATCACCGTCCGCAAGGATGCGGATGAGCATCTGGCGCAGATGGAGGAAAGGTATCGGGGGCTGATGGAAGCGGCTCCGGACGGAATGGTGGTCGTGAATCAGAGTGGAGAGATCGTCCTGCTGAATGTCCAGGCGGAAAAGCAGTTTGGATATCTCCGCGATGAACTAATTGACCAGAAGGTGACGAACATCATTCCCCAGGGATTTGCAGAAAGGCTGATCGCCGACGGTACCCGCACTGCGGCCGAGGCCCTGGCGCAGCAGATCGGCACCGGGATTGAGCTTATCGGGCGGCGCAAGGATGGCAGCGAATTCCCGATCGAGATCATGCTGAGCCCACTGGAAAGCACCGAAGGAATCCTGGTGACGGCGGCCATCCGCAATATCACCGTGCGCAAGGATGCGGAGAAGCATCTGGTCCAGATGGAAGGCAGGTACCGGGGACTATTGGAGGCCGCTCCGGATGGGATGGTCGTGGTGAACCAGGCCGGGGAGATTGTCCTGCTCAATGCCCAGGCGGAGAAGCACTTCGGATACCTCCGTGATGAACTCCTGGGCCAGAAGGTGACCAACATTATTCCCCAGGGCTTTGCGGAAAGGCTGATCGCCGACGGAACCCGCACCGCGGCTGAAGCGCTGGCGCAGCAGATCGGCACCGGGATTGAGCTTATCGGGCGGCGTAAGGATGGCAGCGATTTTCCGATAGAGATCATGCTGAGCCCGCTGGAAAGCGCCGAAGGCATCCTGGTGACTGCTGCGATTCGCGACATCAGCGAAAGAAAGCAACTGGCGCGCCAGTTGCACCAAAGCCAGAAGATGGAAGCAATCGGCCAGTTGACGGGCGGCATCGCTCACGACTTCAATAATCTGCTCGGCGTCATCATTGGAAATCTGGATCTGCTCGACCGCCTGGTAGCCGATAACCCCGCCGCCGTTAAACGAGTGCAGACCGCGCAAAAGGCAGCAATGCGCGGCGCGGACATCACACGGCGTTTGCTGGTTTTCTCCAGTAACGAGGAGTTGAAGCCGTCTGTGGTCTTGCTGGGAGATTCGATTCAGAACACGATCGAGTTGGCTGCGCGTGCGCTTGGCGCCGAGATCAAGATCACCACCCATGTCGATGATTCTGTGCCGCCGCTGTTCGTAGACCCCGCCGGCCTGGAAAGCGCCCTCCTCAATCTCGTCGTCAATGCGCGGGATGCAATGCCCAAGGGCGGCTCCATCATCATCGCCTCACACGTGCAGGATCTCGACGATAGCCATCCCGCGGTGCATGCTGGCGACTTGAAAGCAGGCCGTTATGTTTGTGTGTCGGTAACGGATACAGGGAGCGGCATGTCAAAAGAAACCCTGGAACGCGCCTTCGAGCCATTCTTTACCACCAAGCCGCGCAACAAGGGCACGGGGCTGGGCCTGGCCATGGTTTACGGCTTCGTGAAACAGTCCGGCGGCACCGTGCGCGTCTACAGCGAACTTGGGCACGGGACTACGGTCTCGTTTTATCTGCCCCTGGTAAGCGATCTCCTGCACCCTGTTACGGCAGATATAACGAAGCATTACAACGCAAAGTCGGGCGCTACGGTGCTGGTTGTGGACGATGAAGAGGACCTCATCGAGGTAGCCCTCGCCTATCTGGCGGACATGGGCTTTACAGCCTTCAAGGCCATTGACGGCGCCAGCGCGCTGGAGGTGCTCGCGCAGCACAAGGAGATTGACCTCATGGTGACGGATATCGTCATGCCCGGCGGAATGAATGGAGTTGAACTTGTGAAAAAGGCGCTGGCTCTGCGCCCGGATCTAAAAATCATTTACTCTTCCGGATTTCCGGCAGAGGCGCTGGCAGAGAAAAGTATGCCCCTGGTTGACGGCCCCCTGTTGCACAAGCCTTATCAACGCACCGAATTCGCCGAAATCGTCTACCGTGTCATGGAAACCGCCTATGCCGAATCTGGAATATGAAATGCCTGCCGATTCGGCCGGTGCATGCCGGTGGATCAGACCGCAACAAGCGGGGAAAAGATGAAAGCTATGCAGAAAATCCTGGTCATCGACGATGAAATCGACGTCGGCGAATTTGTATCTGACGCCGCTCAGGCAATGGGATTGCAATGCACCGCAACGACGGATGCAAAGACATTCCTGGATACACTCGCGCCCGATACCACTCTCATTCTGCTCGACCTGATGATGCCTGAGATGGACGGCGTTGAGCTGTTGAGACTGCTCAGCGAAAAAAAGTGCAAGGCCGGTATTGTCCTCATGAGCGGCGTCGGCAAGCGCACTTTGGAGTCGGCCGGACAATTGGCGCTGACCCTTGGTCTGTCCATCGTGGGCCATCTCCAAAAGCCCTTCCGGCTGGCGGATCTGGAACAGGTACTTCAAAAACAGGCAGAACCCAAAGCAGAGCCAGCCGTCAAGAAACCCCCAAGTATCGTCATTCAGAAAGAGGAATTGCGGCGCGCGCTCGAACGCAATGAGTTTGTGCTTTACTATCAGCCACAGATCGATATTGAGACCGGCCGCGTAATCGGCCTTGAGGCACTGGTACGGTGGCAGCATCCTGAGCGTGGGCTGATCTTCCCCGACAATTTCATCGGCCGCATGGAAGAACTCGGCCTCATCGACCAGTTAGGCTGGGCTGTTGTGAACCGCGGAATGAGCGAAGTGGGGCAGTTTGCCGATAGCGATGGCAACGCGCCCATGCTCTCGTTGAATGAGTCAGTGTATTCCCTGCACGATCTCAAGTTCCCCGATATCTTTGTAGCTCTCGCCGAGAAATATGGCATAGCGCCCGCCAACCTCACCGTTGAAATCACAGAGAGCGGCTTGATCAAGGAACTGTCAAACACATTGGACATCTTGACCAGACTGCGGATGAAACAGGTAAAGCTCTCGATCGACGATTTCGGCACCGGCTACGCCATGATGCAACAACTCAAAAACATTCCGGCAACAGAACTGAAGATCGACAAGTCCTTCGTCATGGATATGCTCAGTAACGATAGAGACCGCATCATGGTCCAGAAGACCATTGAAATGGGCCACGAACTCGGCATGCATGTGATTGCGGAGGGAGTGGAAACGCAGGAACAACTCGATCTCCTCCGCGCATACGGCTGTGAAAGTGCGCAGGGATACTTCTTCAGCCGCCCCATTCCGGTGAAAGAAATGGTCAATTGGCTGGAAACCTACCGCGCCCGGCTTGTGCATTACGCCTGACGGCGCAGGCTGCTGATGTTCAAACGGATAGGATTCACACGCGCACGGCTGTTACCTGACCTCCCGTGCAATTACACTGGTTTCTGTGAAGAACTCATCCTATTCCGTACAGCCCAGCCGCAAGGAGTTTCTGGCGCTCGCCAAGGAGCACACGCTTGTTCCCGTCTGCCGCACCCTCACCGCCGACCTGGAAACGCCGGTGGGTGCCTTCCTGCGCGCGGCCTGGCCTGAGCAGGAGTGCTTCCTCCTCGAGTCGGTAGAAAACGGCGAGCAGGTGGGCCGCTACACCTTCATCGGACTTGCCCCGTTCAAGCGGATTGTGGCCCGTGGGCGCGAGATCACCATCACCGAAGGCAGGAAAGTCGTCCAGATTGAGGACGACATCTTTGCCGTGCTGCGCCGCGCGCTGGCCGGACACAAGCCTGCCCGCCTGCCCGGTCTGCCTCCGTTTACCGCGGGTGCGGTGGGCTTTTTCTCTTATGATGCGGTTCGCCAGATTGAAAAGCTCCCCGATCACACGCGGGACGAGTTGGGCGTGCCCGACGCCTGCCTGCTGTTCTTTGACGAAGTGCTCGCCTTCGACCACGTCCGTAAAGAAATCTGGCTGGTGGTCACGGCAGACGTAACGCGCGGCAAGCCTGCAGACGCCTATGAAAAGGCCGTCGATCGGTTGGCTAAGCTGGAGAAGCGCCTTGCCCAGCCCCTTCCAATACTGAAATCACGGCAGAACAAGGGCAAGCTCAAGGTGAAGCACCGCACGGCCAAGAAGGACTTCCTGGCTGCCGTCGCCCGCACCAAGGAGTACATCGCCGCCGGCGACATCTTCCAGGCCGTCCTCTCGCAGCGTTTTGACGTGGAGCCGGAGGCAGACAGCTTCCAGATCTATCGCGCCCTCCGCACCGTCAACCCCAGCCCCTATATGTACTTCCTGCGCTTTGCCCCGGACGGACCGCTGGGTAGTTCGCCCGCGCAATCCAAAAACGGCTCCAAAAAGAAGAAACTGCCCACGATTGCGCCGCAGATCGTGGAACTGGCTGGCTCTTCGCCGGAGCTGTTGGTGCGCGTGCATCAGGGCAAGATCGAGTACCGGCCCATTGCCGGAACCCGTCCTCGCGGAGCCAACGAGAAGGAAGACCAGGCCCTGGCCGACGAGATGATCCACGACGAAAAGGAGCGCGCCGAGCACGTGATGCTGGTGGACCTGGGCCGCAACGACGTGGGCCGGGTGAGCGAATTCGGCAGCGTGAAAGTGGACCAGCTCATGTTTGTCGAGCGCTACTCGCACGTGATGCACATCGTAAGCTCCATCAAGGGCCGTCTCAAGCCCGAACTCACGGCCGTCGATGCCCTGCGCGCCTGCTTCCCTGCCGGCACGCTCTCGGGCGCTCCCAAGGTCCGGGCCATGGAGATTATCGAGGAACTGGAGCCGGCGCGCCGCGGAACCTATGGCGGCGCCGTTCTCTATGCCGACTTCTCAGGAAACCTGGACTCCTGCATCGCCATCCGCTCTATGCTGGCTACCGGCGGCAAAGGCTACGTCCAGGCCGGCGCCGGCATCGTCGCCGACTCTGTCCCCGAGTTGGAGCACCAGGAATCCATCAACAAGGCAATGGCCATGATCCGGGCCATCGAACGGGCCAGGGAGCTATAAAAACCGCGCTTTTACTCTGCCCCGAAGATGCGGCGGAAGAAGCGGCCAAGACTGCCAAACAACCCTTGCTTTTTCTTGGTTGCAGGCAGTTTTGCGGCCGGCTTTTCGCCTGTGCTGCCTGACGGTGTCGCTGCCGCCTGCTCGCTCTGGACGGGTTGCGGCGCGTGCTCGGCGCTGTTGTAGGCCAGAGTCTCCGTCGTCTGCACCGGAACCACGGTTTGCTCCCCGGAACCAGGTGCCGGCTTGGGCAGCGGCGCCAGACCCTCGCTCTGGGCCAGCGGGAACTCGTTGCCTTTCGGCGCGGCGGGCGGGCACCCGCAGGGCTCTTTCTCCTGGTCCACCACCTCGTGCAGGCTGCCATGCTGGAACATCACCCGCTGCCCCGGTTGCACGCGGTACGCTCCACCGTCAAAGACACTTGAAACCAGCACATAAGGCGCGTTGACTCCGGCGTTGTCCACGCAGGTATCGCCATTCGGGCCCAGCCGCACCCTCACCTCCGCCGCGCCCGGTCCGCCGATGAGAATGCGGAAGTCCGGCGTGAGCAGAATGTCGGAGTTGCGTCCGGTTGCAAAGCTGGCTTCCACGGCGCCATGATCCATGGCCATCATCAACCCGGGCGTCTCTCCGGCGGGAACGCTCGAGTCGGCGGCCAGTTTGATCGTGGTTGAGGCGCAGACCCTTAACACCCCGCGATGAGGCAGGATGACCTGGGTGGTCTCTGTGCCGGCTGTAATGGAGCCGCTGGCCGCTATGATCGCCTTGCCTTCGGAGACTTCAAGCGCACCCGTGACCATGGCGCCCTTGTCGGGATTCTTGCTATCCAGCGGAACGATCGCGATAGGGCCGGACGGCACGGCGGAAGCACCGGGAGCATCCTGAGCGCAAAGGAAGGGCGCAGCAGCCAGAACTACAGCCAGCGAAAGCGCGGCAGCCAGGCAATCACAGCTCACTGGCTTCTTGCGGCACATCCGGACTCTTGCACTGGCTTGCATCGGCGCTACATTTCCAGAAAGTTGCGGATCATCTGGTGGCCACCCTCGGTCAGAACGCTCTCCGGGTGGAACTGCACGCCCTCAATGGGCAGCGTCCGATGGCGCAGGCCCATGATGATGGACCCTCCGCCGGCAGTCTGGGTGCGGGCCGTAACCATCAGTTCGCCGGGCAGCGAGTCCTCTGCCACAATCAGCGAGTGATAGCGGGTGCAGGTCAGCGGGGTGGGCAACCCGGCAAAGATACCCTTGCCGTCGTGCTCCACCGGGCTGGTCTTGCCGTGCATTAGTTGTTGTGCGCGCACCACCTGGCCTCCAAACGCCTCACCGATGGCCTGGTGCCCCAGGCAAACGCCAAGAATGGGCACTTTGCCGGCCATATGCCTTATCAACGGAACCAGAATGCCCGCTTCGTGCGGCGTGCAGGGGCCGGGCGAGAGCAGTATGCGCTCCGGCTTCAACGCCTCCACCTGCTCCACCGTAAGCTCGTCGTTGCGATAGACCTCAACCTCCGCGCCCAGTTCCCCAAGGTACTGGACAAGGTTGTAGGTAAACGAATCGTAGTTGTCCAGGACAAAAACCATATTGGAATCCAGTGTAGCGCGTTGCGGCTGCCGGGATTGGCCCTCTGCAATGCCGGGATGGCGAACAAGGTCTGGCAAACGGGTTGCGCAGCCTGCGCCAATCTGCAAAACTGGCCATGGTCACAAACAATGGTTCTTCACTTTCTCATTCAAGGCCGTGTGCAGGGCGTAGGCTTCCGCTGGTATGTGCAGCGTGAGGCCGCTGAGCTTGACCTGCGCGGATGGGTACGCAATACCGAAGAGGGCGAAGTGGAGGTCGTGGTCTCCGGCACGGAGGCCGATCTGGCCGAACTGCGCGCCAGCCTGCGCCGTGGACCGCGCGGCAGCCGCGTCGATCGCCTCATCGAGCATTACCTGGACGACCGCGAGGCCGAACAGCTCAGTTCCTTCAGAATTGACGGAGCTTGGTAGCCCCGTCGGGACGCTGGCCTGCCAACTCCGCCGACGCTGCTAACCCCGCTATAATCAGTAAAGAAGAGTAATCACGAAGCTGATCAAGGAGCGCACCTGTCTATGTCCGAAGCCATGAATCCCATCAATGTTGAAGCCCTCAAGGCGCTGGTGCGCACGGTGCCCGACTTTCCCAAGCCGGGAATTCTGTTCTACGACATCACCACCCTGCTCAAGGACAAAACCGGCTTTGCGCAGATGATCGATGCGCTGGCGGCGCACTATCTTGACAGCAATATCGACTTGGTCCTGGGCATTGAAGCGCGCGGTTTCATCTTCGGGCCGGCATTGGCATACCGGCTGAACGCCGGGTTCGCGCCCGTGCGCAAGCCGAAGAAATTGCCCGCACCTGTGGCTCGCGTCACCTACGACCTGGAGTACGGCTCCGACACACTGGAGATTCATCTGGACGCCGTTCAACCCGGCCAGCGCGTCGTGATTGTAGACGACCTGCTGGCCACCGGAGGCACCATGGAAGCCACCGTGAAGCTGGTCAAGCAGTTGGGCGGCGAGATCGCCGGACTGGCCTTTGCCGTCGAGTTGGACTTCCTGAAGGGCCGCGAACGTTTCAAGGAGTACGACGTCTTCAGCCTGCTGCATTACGACGAGTAGTGCAAGAACAATAGAGTCCCAACACGTTCGTCTCCCTCGGCCCTTACTCCTCTGGCGCAAGCGGCCCGCGGGTGCAGGGATCGATTGTGAGCGGGTTGGGATCTTTCTTCTTCGGCCAGATGTACGGCTTCTTGCTATGGGAAAAGTGCCCCGTGTACACGCGCACGGAAAGGCTCCATTGGGGAGTGTTCTCGATCGGCACAATATTGCCATCGTGATCGAAACGTAGCGGCGTGCTCCAGAATTGAAAATCGTGGCCCTTCACGCCGTCGGGACGCGATCCCCAACGATCGGCAATCCAGATAAGCGCGGCCCCTCCAGGCGTAGGAATCATGGCTATCGATGCTTGCTGGCCAGCCACAATCGGGGTTTGGTCAGCAAGGCGGTTGATATTTGGCTTCTCCGCATAGGGCCCCAGCGGCGCGTCGGCAACATACACTCTTGCCCCACTGCCCGTTTTGCAGAAGCAGCAGGTTTTATCGAACAGAGCGTAGTAGTGGCCGTCCTGTTTGAACATCGATGTCGCTTCGCAGCCGCGGGCAAGTACATCGCTGACCTGCCCGCTCGATCCCAGAAAATCTGAAGTCAGGCGCTCGACGCGAACCGCGTGGTCCTGTGCGATGGCGGTGTAGATGTAGTAGCCCGTGCCATCGTCGTCCACAAAGAGAGTGCCGGCGCCTGGCCGTTCACCCGCCTGCGTCACCTGCACATGGGTATTCACAATGGTGAACGGACCCACGGGCGTATCGCTGACGGCAACCCCTACCAGGCCGTCCCACAGCTTGGGGTACCAGTTGTACCAGAGTACATATTTATGCGTCCTGGGGTTGTAGACGACCGATGGGTCGTAGTGAACTCCGTCGGGAGGAGATTTGAGCAATTCGCCCTCGAAAGTCCAATGTTCCAGATCGGGCGAACTATACACGCGGAAGCGGTTGTTGATGCTGTAACCGGCGCTCTTGCCATAGGCCGTTCCATACAGATAATAGCGGCCGTTCGCAAAGATCACGCAGCCATCGTGTGCGTCCACGATGGCGCCCGTAGTGTCCCGCCGCGGTTCGATGTTGCTGATCGTGACTGTGCGGAATTCCGGTTTGGGCGCTGCTGCGCTCCGGCCTGCGGTCGCTCCCGCCAGGCAAGCAAGAATGCAGAGCGGGGTAAATATTCGTACAAGTGATTGGCTGAATATTTTCATCGGGATTTCCTGTTTCGGTTTTGATTCGTTGGCCTTCAACCTATACTGCGCGGTATCGTCCGCAGGCCTGTCATGAGTTTCTCTACAGCGCTTCTTCATGCCCTGCTTCTGGCCCGGCTGCCTCGGGCGCACCGGCCGCCGTTTCGTCCATGAACGTCTGGGCATCGGCAAAGCGGTATCCGACATACACATCGGTCTGCAGATACAGCGGATTGGCCGGATCGTCTTCAATCTTCTTGCGCAACTGGCGCACAAAGGTCCGCAGGTACTCCACCTCTTCGCGAGAGTCGATTCCCCACACCGCGGTAAGCAGCTTGGCGTAAGTGACCACCCGGCCGGCGCGGCTCATCAGGCAGTGCAGGATATCGAACTCCTTGCGCGTAAGGTGCACCGCTTCACCGCGCTTGGTTACGATGCGCTTTGCAGGCTCCAGGCGAATCTCCCCAATCTCGATGGGCGCGTCCTCGGCTCGGATCGGGGCACGGACGCGGCGGACAGCCGCACGGATGCGTGCAATCAGTTCACGCGTGCTGAAGGGTTTGGTCACATAATCGTCGGCGCCCAGATCCAGGGCCTTCACCTTGTCCTCTTCCTGGTCGCGCACGGTCAGCATGAGAATCGGCAGCCTGGGGGCAAAAGCACGTATGCGGCGAAGCGTTTCAATGCCGCCGATGCCCGGCATATTCACGTCGAGCAAGACTGCATCGAAGACGCTGGCGCGCAGTTGTAGCAGCGCCTCTTCACCGCGCGAGGCTTCGGCTATCTGAAAGCCTAGTTCAACAAGCGGAGGCCGCAGCGCCCTGCGAATGGCCGATTCATCGTCGACGACAAGAATGCGAATAGCTGGCTGATTCATATGGAACTCCTCTTCGTCGCTGGTGCGGGAATCGCAGCAAAAAATGTTGTCCCCTCAACCTCATCGCTTGTCACCCAGACATAGCCGCCATGAATCTGCGCCACGCGCCGGGCCACAGAAAGGCCGATCCCAGTGCCGGCTGCGCGGTTTGAGTAGGTTGAGGAACGATAGTAGCGGTTGAAGATGCGCTCCCGGTCCGCCATGGGAATCACCGGGCCGTAGCTGTGTACTGAAAAGATCGCCTCCGCGTTCGTATGGACCACGCGAATGGTGATGGTGGTGCCGAAGATCGAATATTTGCATGCGTTGTCGATGTACTGGGTCAGCAACATCAGCATCAACTGGCGGTCGCAATTGACAACCTGGTTGTCGTCCTCGATATCGATTGCAACCTTCATGCTTGCCAGGCGATCCCTGAGGCTGGCCACAACTTCTTCAATCAGCGACCCCACGCCCACCTGCGAAGCGTGAATTGCGACCTCGCCCACATCCAGCCGGGCGGTCGTCAGCAGCCGTGTCGTCAGCTCGCTCAGCAAGCCAGTCTGTTCATCGATGAGCGCCACCAGTTCCGCCTGTCCTGCCGACAGGTGGCCCATCTCGCCCAGGCCAGTGCTGGCAGCACGGATGGCCGTCAAGGGCGTCTTGTACGCATGAGCCAGGCTGTCCAGCACTGTGGCGCGAAGCTGCTCGGTCCTGCGCTCGGTCTCTATGCGGCTTTCGTTTGCAAAAGCGCGATAGCGGTCGAAGGTAATCGCAATCAGCGAGGCAATGGCGTTGTTGGTCAGAGAGCTGGTATCGCCCCGCACCACCAGGCTGCCCACCGGCACCGTCCCCAGCCGCACCACACGGCGCCCCAACCCGGATTCCGGATCGTCGTCCGTGGTCTCAAAGTAGTACACGTTCTGCGCCATCTCCAGCGGGTCCACGCTCCAATAACCGGCCTGGTACACATTGTGCAGATCTGCGTCGAACACGGCAACCGCCTCCAGCGCAAAGATCTCGTGCACCAGTTCGGCCAGTTGCGGTCCCGGCTCCATGTGGAGATTCATCTGCAATGTGCGCCGCGTAAACTCGTACAGATCGTGCATCTGGCCGCCCCAGGACTCCGATTCCCGCGCATGCCCGGTAACCCGCGCTGACAGTCGGCTCACCGTCAGCGCCACCAGCACAAACACCAGCAGCGTAACCGAGTTGATCGGATCGGTCGCTGTATTGGAAAGGGCGTCAAAATGAGGCTGCCGCGACGTGTAATAGCTATGCATCACAACCGCGGAGAGCGAAACAATCACCGCTTGCCAAAATCCGCACAGCAATGCGGTGGGAACTACGATCAGCAGATAAAGCAGGATAGCGACCGGAAGAAGCCATTGTGACCAGTGTGCAAGAGTCGCCACTAGACTCACGGCCACGATGCCCAGCGCGCACTCCAGCGTGAACAGAAGGACGCGCGACCCAGAGCTGCGCTGGCGCTTGGAGCCTGAAACAGAACGTACGGGAATAGGGCTTCCAGACAACCGGCCACCAACCTCTCGACTCCAATGGGGTTCAGTTTGAAAACTGCCCAAACGGCGGATGCACCCCGTAGAACAGGCTCTCTACCGCCCATGCCTGCTCATAATTATGTTTTGCTCGCCGCCTGAGTCGTCTTTCCATTCAAGGTACTTTGCGGAATAGGCGCATGAGATGCGTAGTGGAATTTTAACAGGCCCCTGATGGACTTTTCACGACACATGCTGTACTCACCCCGCGGCTCTGCTTATGACAGAAAATTCAATCATTCGCCGTTACGACTGTATCGAGTCGCCACATGCTGCATTGAATGCATAAGAAACTCTTTTTGCAATCCTCACGGAATCTTTATGTGTCCTTTGTAAACCTAATGTTAATCCGAATGGCTAAACCGCCTCAGGAGCACCCGAATTATCTTCATTGGAATCCATGTGGCCAGTCTGCCCGTGTGGCCCTGAAGGCCAGCCTGGTGCGGAAATATCAAGTCTCTGTCCACTACATTTTGCCTCCATTTTGGCTGAATTCATTCTGTGTCTTACAACAAACATCTTTGCTTGGGAGGAACAGTGCCAATGTACATGAACCTGAATCGCATACTGCAATCGATGGCCGGAACAGCCATGGCAATCGCCATAGTGGCTGGCGCACAAACACCGGCTCAACCCCCGCCTGCAGCAGCGACTCCCGCTCCTGCCGCAGCAGCAGCCCCAACCCCGCTTTCAACATTCGTTCTCACCGGGCCGCTGCAATGGCTGCCGCCGGCGACCTTTGATGCCGGGCCTTTGGGCAAGCTGTCCGTCAACGGCATCATCACCGGTTTCGCGCAGTTCCAGAACAATTCCGTGACCGGAGATGACAAAGCGCAGGCCACTCTGAGCAACGGGCAGATTTTCATTCAAAAAGCGGACGGGAAGCTTCAGTACTACATCCAGGCGGGCGCTTACACCATGCCGACGCTTGGCTTGCCGTTTATGAACGCCCAGAATACCGTGAGCAATACCTTCGGGCCTGTTCCGGTTGCCTATCTGAAGTATCAGGTGGCCAAGAACACGCAGTTCCTGCTCGGCTCTCTACCCACTTTGATGGGCGCTGAGTCCACCTTTACCTACCAGAACTTCAACATTGAGCGCGGCATCGTTTGGAACCAGGAAAACGCCATCAATCGCGGCATCCAGGTGAATCAAACACTGGGTAAGTACCTGAGCGCCGCAATCAGTTGGAACGACGGTTACTATTCCAACCGCTACTCCTGGCTCTCGGGCTCAGCGACCTTTACAAAGGGGCCTCATACCCTGGTGTACGACGGGATGGGAAACCTCGGGCAGACCGTCTATGTAACGTCCGCGATGCCTCTCTACCAGAACAACGGCTCCATGCACGCGGTGATTTATACGTACACCAAGGGCCCATGGATCATTTCGCCGTACTTCCAGTACGGCAAGGTGCCAGCCAGCGCCAAGGTAGGCGTGGCCAAGAGTACATCCGCAACCGGCGGCGCTGCCAACGTCAGCTACGCGTTCAAAAAGGGCTTCTCGCTACCGGCTCGCGTGGAATACCTCACCAGTTCGGGAAGCGCTACCGACGGTTCCGTCAACTTGTTGAACTTTGGCGCGGGCAGCGCTGGCACCACCTTCACCGCAACGCCAACCTACCAAAAGGGCGGCATGTTCGTTCGCGGAGATCTCGCGTGGATGCACGCTTCAAACTACACGGCGGGAAGTGTCTTTGGCGCCAAAGGAACGGATGCCAACCAATTCCGTGGCGTACTTGAATTCGGCTTCATCTTTGGCGACAACATCGCAAAATAGCCGAACCGAGGTGTAGCTCCGAAAGGCAGCGACAAGCCGATCTCTCTAAAGCGCAACAGGCTGGACGCGGTCAAGACTCAGTCAGCAGTCACAGCAGGGTTCGTAACCTGCCTGGGACAGAAACGCAATAGGTGCATAAAGCATGCGCCGCAAACAAGCAGCTCCGGCCGGTATACCTCAGCGCAGTTCCGGCCGGAACTGCTTCGCAAGTGTCCTGCGAACATTCCTGCTATCGGTCCAGGAAGTCCGCTTCTATTTCCAGTTTCCTCATTTCATCTTTATAGCTTCAGCACTAGCATTCAACTAAATCATTCAGTGTATCCATGCCGGCGCGGATAAATAATCCGAGTTCGGCGAGCCCGAAGAAACCCCCGGAGCTACCCGCCGGGACAAGCCATACGAACTTCACTTTTCAGGAGAATGCTCATGGCAGATCAAAAAGCACCTCAGATGCAGGCGACCCTGGGCCTTACCGGGCTCACCAGCAACGCAATGGCCCTCATCGCCCCCGGCGCCTTTCTTTGGCTCACCTTTTACATCCAGGCCACCACGGGAACGACGGCACCGGCCATGTGGCTGGGCATCTTCGGCGCCCTGTTGCTCTGCTTGGCCACCGCCGTGGCCTACGCGGAAATCTCCAAGCTCTATCCCGGCACCGGCTCCAGCTACTACTACGCGGAGCAGGCCATGCTCTCGCAAGACAAAGCCTTCAAGTATGCACGCGTCGCCAAGTTCATCGTCGGCTGGGGCTCTCACCTGTACTACTGGGTCTACCCCGGCGTCATGGTGGCCACCACCGGCATCTTCATGGGCTATGTCGTCGGTTTCCTGTACCCCAACATCATGAGCGGCTCCAACCCTGGACCTCTCTTCATGGCGCTGGTCGCAATTGCCTTCTCCTTCTTCGTAGGCTGGATCGCATCCAAGGGCGCGGGCGCTTCGACGGCCGTCAACCTGGCCATCAACATCATCCAGATCTCCGCGCTGCTTGTCTTCAGCGTATTGGCAATCGGCTATCGCGCAGGCCACCCCACAGGCTCGCCGGCCTTCCAGTACGACGGACAAACGCTGGCAACCTACAGCTATCAATTCGCCACCGCCAAGGACGGATCGACGATCCGCGACGCGAGCGGCGCCCCACTGCCCTTGCTCGACGCAGCCGGCAAGCCGGTTCCCTTCACCATCGCCTATCCCGAGAAGGACCCAGCCAGCGGTGCTTTCCTCACTCACACCTCGGCTGCATCGGTAATTTCGCCACACAAGTTCAGTTACCTGTTCATCCAGGCGACGGTAGCCATTCTGATCCTGGTCGGCTTTGAATCGGTAACCTCGATGGGCGGCGAGGCTAAAAATCCAACCAAGCATATCCCCATCGCCGTTATCTCTTCGCTGCTGATACAAGGTCTGGTGTGCTACCTCATAGAGTATTTCGCGGCCAACTACTTCCTCAACTCCGGGTACTCCATGGCCAACGCCTCCAGTTCCGCTGCTCCCATCGGCGACATGATGATCATCGTCGGCGACGCGCTGTTGGGCCACGGCAACGGGCATTACTTCATGCTGGCTGAAGCCTTCACCGTCTTCCTGGCGCTGATCGGCACCACCCTGAGCTGCATGAACACAGGCGCACGCGTTACCTACGCCATGGGCAAGGACGATGAAGCTCCCGAGCACTTCGGCATGCTGCACGCCAAGTCGCTCAGCCCCCGCAAGGCCATCTGGACGCTGGCTACCATCTCCGCAGTCATCGGCGTAATCGCTGTCTCGCTGGTCTTCGGCGATGCCGGCGCACCCACCGATGCAGCGATTGCGGCCTTGCCTCACGGCCTCTTGTCCAATTGGGGTTACCTCACGCACGACCAATTGGCCGCGCTGCCCAATTCGCTCCTGACCATCACCCTAACCTCCAACTTCGGCACCTTCATCCTTTACGCGCTCAGTTGCTTCCTGTGCATCGTGGCCTTCCACAAGCGTCCCGATTACAATGTGGTCCTCCACCTGCTCATCCCGGGCTTCGGGCTGCTGGCCAATCTGGTCCTGATGGCCTTCTACGTCATCAGCCCCGTCTTCGGGCTGGGCACGTTCAAGGAACCGCTGCTCGCGCTGGGCATCTCCGCTGTCTGGGGCATCTACGGAGCCATTTACTTCCTCCGATCCTCAAAGGCCAAGGGCAAGGAGATCCTGCTCACCGCCAAGTAGGTTGAGTTTACAAAACCTACTAAACCGCAACCGCTGGGTGGTCTCTGTTCCCGACTTCTTTATGAAGATGAGAAACGGAGTACCACCCATCAGCTTTTTTGAAAACGCTGTTGAACTATAGTTAAAAATTGCATCTTCGCTACAATAATTCCTGAAGATGCTCCAGGCGGCGGCACTCATGTTGGATGTTCAGTTCGGCCAGGCTAGCGATTTCGGTAAAGTACGCACCAACAACGAAGATGCGATGGGGTCGTTTATCCCCGCTTCGCGCCAGCAGGCCCGATCCCACGGTTATCTGTTCGCAGTCGCCGACGGCGTGGGCGGCATGGATCTGGGCGAGGTTGCCTCTGCCACCGCCATTGCCACACTCACTGAAGAATTTTCCAAGGCCCAGGCTGGCACCATGCTCATCAGCCTGTTGCCGCGCCTCATCCAGCATGCCAACGCTGCCGTGCATGACCGCACCCTCTCGCAGGAGTACCGCGGCAAAAAGATGGCGACTACCCTTGTTGCCTGCGCTCTCCGCTACGATCAGGCCATTGTCTCCCATGTGGGCGACTCCCGCTGCTACCTGGTCCGCAACGGAAAGGCCAAGCAGGTCACCCAGGACCATACCTGGGTCAATGAGCAGAGGAAGATGGGCCTCATCTCCGCCAGCGAAATAGCCGACTCCGATTCCCGCCATGTGCTCATTCGCTCTGTGGGACCGGAGATGTTCGTGGCGCCGGACACCACTGCCCTCACTCTACAGGCCGGCGACGTGCTGGTCCTCTGCACGGATGGCCTGCATGACGAAATGAGCGAGAATGTCCTTGCCGGTATCGTCTCTCAGAACAAGAAAATCGATGAGATTGCACGCGAGTTGGTCGCACGCGCTGTCGAAATTGACGGAGGCGACAACACCACGGCGCAGGTCATCCGCGTCCGCTCGGTCGAACAGGTTGCCATGTACCGCGGCCGTACCTACCGCCTCCCTGCCTGAACTGTTGATAGGATTCCTGGAAGTCTTACGGAATCCTTACTGTCCTTGCGCGGTTTCCCTATAAAGTAGTACTAGCTGACGCAGATGGAGTATCGCGCACGATGGGTTTTCTCGACACTATAGAAGTTGGCTCGCAAATCGATTCCTACCGCATTGATGCGCCTGTTGCCCGTAGCGGCATGGCTTCCATCTTCCGCGCCACCGACCTGCGCGACAACCGCATCGTCGCCCTTAAGATTCCTCACCCTGACATGGAAGCTGATCCCATTCTCTTCGACCGCTTTCAACGCGAGGCCGGCATCGGAGAAAAGCTCAGCCATCCCAAGGTCATGCGCGTCTATGGCGGCGAGAAGCGTTCCCGCATCTACATGGTCATGGAATGGTGCCAGGGCCGCCTGCTGCGCCAGATTCTCGATGAAGGCAGAATTTCGCATGACCGCGCCATCCGCATCGCCATGGGCATTCTGGACGCTCTCGATTACATCCACAACAATGGCGTGGTGCACCGCGACCTCAAACCGGAAAACATCATGGTCGATGAGGAAGACAACATCAAGCTGATTGATTTCGGCATCGCCAGCGACTCGGCTGCCCGTCGCCTCACTTACGCCAATTTCACCGCAACGCTCGGCACCCCGGACTACATCTCTCCCGAACAGGTCAAGGGCAAACGCGGCGATGGCCGGTCCGATATCTATGCGGTCGGCGTGATCCTCTATGAGATGCTCTCCGGCAAGCTGCCTTTTTCAGGCCCCTCGCCCCTGGCTGCGATGAATGACCGCCTGTTGAACCATCCCACTCCGCCTTGCGTCGCAGACCCTTCCATCTCTCCGCAATTGCAGGAGATTCTGTATCGCGCATTGGAACGGGACCCCAGAAACCGGTACGCTAAAGCCCATGATTTTCAGTGGGACCTCGAACACCAGGATCAGGTTGGCGTAGAAGACCGCGCGGAAATCAGGGACTGGCAAAAGCGAAAATCTCAGCTTTCCCGCAAAATCCTGTATTACACCGCCCTGGCCCTCATCCCCGTGGCAGTCCTGCTGCTCATGATGCTGATCGCGCATCATCGCTAACTATCCGTTTTCCTATCGATAACCTCTAAATCTTCATAGGATCCTTATGCGCCAAACCCTAATATTTTGATGATTGCCCTGAAATTTTCCAGCCCAAAGGAGATCCATGACCAAATACAAACTCGAGTACATCTGGCTAGACGGCAAACAGCCTATTCCCGAACTTCGCGGCAAAACACAGCTCAAGTCATTTGAGAAGCCACCCACGCTTGCCGATCTGCCCCTTTGGGGTTTTGACGGCAGTTCCACCATGCAGGCCGCCGGCAGCAAGTCCGACTGCATTCTTAAACCCGTGGCTCTCTACCCCGATGCAAGCCGCAAGGACGCATATTTGGTTCTGAGCGAGGTCATGCTCCCCGATGGCACGCCGCACCCTACCAACGCGCGCGCTACCATCGAGGACGACCCCGACCTCTGGGTCGGCTTTGAGCAGGAATACTTCCTCTATCAGGACGGCCGCCCGCTCGGCTTCCCCAAGGAAGGCTACCCCGGTCCGCAGGGCCCCTACTACTGTGGCGTTGGCTACAAGTACATGGGCAGCCTTGCCCGCCAGATCGTCGAAGAGCACCTCGAGCTCTGTCTCTCCGCCGGCATCAACCACGAAGGCATCAACGCCGAGGTTGCCAAGGGCCAGTGGGAGTTCCAGATCTTCGCCAAGGGCTCTGCCAAGGCCGCTGACGATGTCTGGATCGCCCGTTACCTCATGATGCGCCTCTGCGAAAAGTACGAAGTCGACTTCGTGCTCTATTGCAAGCCCATCAAGGGCGACTGGAACGGTTCGGGCATGCACACCAACTTCTCCACCAAGTACATCCGTGAAATCGGTGGCAAGGCATACCTCGAAGCGTTAATGGCAGCCTTCGAAAAGTACATTCCGGAACACATTGCAGTCTATGGCCCGGATAACCACCTGCGACTGACCGGCCTCCACGAAACCCAGGCCATCGATAAGTTCAGCTACGGCCTCTCGGATCGCGGCGCTTCGGTCCGCCTGCCCGTCAACTTCATCAAGCACGGCTACAAGGGCTACCTTGAAGATCGCCGCCCCAACTCCGAAGCCGATCCTTACCAGATCGTCTCGCGGGTTCTGCAGACCATCAATACTGTCCCTAAACCGTAAACCGACTCCTCGTTCGCTCATCTTCGTCAGCACGTGGCCAGGATGATCGAACAGGAAAGAGTGTTTAAATAGCATTTTAGAAATTGTCTTAGACCATAAAATAACAACCGGCCGGCGCTACCCCTCAAAGGTATGCCGGCCGGTTGTTTTGCTGAGTGCGTTTTCGAGCAACCTCTCTAAAATCCCATCGCGATGCAGATTGCCGAGACATCGCCGATGCGCTCTCCAAGCGAAGCGGGAACCACCTGGCAATGTGCCGCGGGACCAGGCAGCCCTTCCCGCTGCATCATGGCTCGCGCCGGCCCCAGAAGGCTATCGCCCAGGCGCATGGCCATTCCTCCAATGACAATACGATCCGGATTGAAAAGATCCACCAGGATTGCCAGCGCCTCTCCCAACCGGTTTCCCGTGCTCTCCAGAATCCGCTTCGCCAGCGCATCTCCTTGCGAGGCGGCCTCGCCCACGTCTTTAGCCGTTACGGCCCCATTGGCTTGGAATTTCGCGGCCAACACCGTTGCCTCGCCGCGCTTGATCGCTGCCTCCACTTCCTGGCAGGCCACCTGCGCCACACCGCCGCCGCTCGCCCAGCCTTCCACCGAACCCGCCTTGTTGTACCCCACCGGGCCGCTCGGCGTAAGCCGCACATGCCCGATCTCGCCGGCCTGGCCCGTGGCCCCGATCAGCAGATGGTCGTCTACAATCACCCCTGCGCCCAACCCGGTCCCCATGGTCAGAAAGATCATGTGATGTGCGCCCTGTCCGGCGCCAAAGCGATGCTCGGCAACCGCGCCGGCGTTGGCATCGTTTTCCAGCCTGCACTTGACGCCGAACTCCTTGCTGAGAATCGATGTGATCGGCACATCCACCCAGGTGGGCAGATTCGGCGGCGCCATGACAACGCCTGTTTTCTGATCCAGCGGGCCTCCGCAACTGACGCCGATCCCTCCCAGTTTTGTCTTATCCACTCCCGGTGCGTCCAGCAGTTTGTGAATTGACTGCTTGATCAGTTCGATCGCCCGCTCCGGGCCCTGTTCCGGCAGCGTGGGAAATTCAATGCGCACATGCATGACCGGTGGTTCCAATGAAATCACGACAGCGGTCTTTGTGCCGCCAACATCCACGCCAATCCAGATCTTGTTCTCTCTCTCCTGATCGCTTTGCTTCTCGCTCATATCTACCCTTCCCCTATACAGGCATGGACTTCCAATGATTTGCCCAGAGCGTCACCCACTCGTAGCCTTCGACACCATCTCGAAAGTACGAATAGGTAACACCCTGGGCTAACTGCAACTCAGTCTGCAGATGTTACTTTTCCAGAATATTGACCTCTGAAATAGCCGACGTCTTCGCCTTGATCCGCAGCGTCTTGATTTCGAACGGGTGGAGTTTCCCCGTCCAATGTGCCTTTGCGAACTTCAGATCCAGGTTTGCCGTGGTTTCCCGGCCAGCTGTCTCATACATGCGCACAATCAGGTCCTCGCCGTCTTCGGCCTGCTTGATTGTCGAAACAACGACATTGGGCACGTCGACAGAAAGAAACGAATCGGACAGTGGACGCGTTCCGCGGTGGATTCCCTGATAAATGGTGAGCGCGGGAGACATGAGTTCCTCAGCCGAGCGAACAAGGCCTGCATCCTGCCAGACCCCGGCGTGAGGCACAAGAATCATGCGGAACGATTGCGGACCCTGGTCCTGCCAGATGTAGTCCTTATCCGGCTCGATCTTCTGCGGCATGTGATTTGCATACACGGCGCCACGCACAACCGATACGCGCAAGTCGCTTCCGTTCACGCTGTAGCCGTATTTCGCGTCGTTGATGACAGAAAATCCGTACGGTGTCCCGCCACGGTCTCCGTCCACATTGATCCAGCGCTGCCCCGGATCCTCTTCGTTCCTGGTCGCACGGTCCATAGCGCCGTAGGCAATCTCGTACGTCGCCTTCGGGTTCTGCACATCGACTGGGAACGAGAATTTCAGCATCTTCATGTGCTCGTGCCAATCCAGTGCCACGCGCGCTTCCACATTGCGGCTGCCCGCATACAGAATCCAGTCGGTGGTGAGCGATGAGCCCCCGTACACCGAGTGCACCCGCATCCGCGCACGCAGCGGACCGCTTTCGATCAGCTTGATGCTGTCCTGTTTGAACGCGCCAAGCTCATCGGTATAGGCAACAAAATTGTGAGCCCAGGTGTCGTTCTCGTCCTTGAACACCACGGCCCGCGCGCCCGTCTGCCCACCGGTAAATACGTCCTTGCCTGCATCCTTGTCAAAGATGCCAAGTGTTCCATCCGGCGAAAATGTCACGCGGAGATGCTCGTTTTCCAGAGCGTTGCTTTCTGCCCGAAGCGTGGTGGTGGGCGCGGCGTCAGTCGTCTCCAACTTCCGTATGCGGATTTGCTGGTATCCAAATGCCGGCAGGCTCACCTGCGCCACAAGCCTCCTCCGTCCCTGGGCCGCCGTCGTGGCTTGCACCCACTGGAACGGAACCGGCTTGCCAGCGCCATCCTCCACCGTAACCGGAGCCCTCTCTCTCATGCCAAAGTCGTACTCAATATTCTGAGTAGTGCTCCAGGCATGGGGATTGAAGACAAAAAGATAGTTCGAATCAGGATCCGTGGTGGGAACCGACCAGGCCAGCTTCTGCGCATTTACGTACATCGACTGCTGCGCAATGTCGATCGCCCGCCCTTGGCCCTCATGCACTGACTTGTACTGCTCCGGCAACGCTGTCCCCGCCATGCTGTCATGGAACTGAAGGAACAGAATGCGCTTCCAGGACGATGTGAAATCGTTCTTCGGATAATGCGCGCCCCATGCCACCGAACCCACTGCGGCAATCTTCTCCGCGGTCATCAGCGCTGCCTCGGCCTCGCGGTTGCCCTTCTT
>Ga0302320_10006008_pt1 | contig 27059 bp, 21 predicted proteins | sample Bog_T0_3_FD_202130 | JGI IMG/M metagenome (GOLD analysis project Ga0302320, IMG submission 202130) | Peat permafrost microbial communities from Stordalen Mire near Abisko, Sweden - Bog_T0_3 | ecosystem: Environmental > Terrestrial > Soil > Wetlands > Peat | place: Sweden: Abisko, Stordalen Mire...
CAACTTCATAGGACGTTGAGGCCATTGAAAAAAATTAGCTTATCGATACCAAAGGGGCGCGGATGAACTACGCAGATCTGTTCCGCGTTACGCTGCCGGAGACGGCGCTGGAACTGGCGGCGCTGCTGGTGCTGGTGGTGGATCTGGGCTTTCTGCGCAGGGCATCGCTTAGCCTGCGGCTGGCAGTCGCGGCCCTTCTGGGCGTCTGCGGCTGCGGCGCGGCCATCTGGGCCATCAGCCTGCAAACCGGCTATGGCCTCTACGCTGGCGACTCGCTTGTCCTGGCCAACGGCGGCGGCGTCGCGGTGGCGCAGGTCGGCATCCTGGTGCTCACCGCCCTCACCTTGCTGCTCTTCGTCGATTCAAGTTTTACGCGCAATGTGGGCGAGTTCGTCGCCGTCCTGCTGATGGCCGCTTCCGGCGGCTTGATTGTCTCCAGCGCCCGCGACCTGCTGGTCATCTTCGTCGGCCTCGAGTTGCTCTCGCTCGGCCTTTACATCATGACCGCCTTCGCCAAAACCTCCGGCAAGAGCGCCGAGGCGGCGTTGAAGTATTACCTCTTCGGCGGCATGTCGGCTGCCTTTCTTCTCTTCGGCTTCAGTTATCTCTATGGCCTCAGCGGCAGCACCAACCTCGATCAGATTCGGTGGGCAATCGGCCAGTCCGGAGCCAGCCCGCTGCTCTATCTCGCCTGGGTTCTGATCGTTGCCGGACTTGGCTTCAAGGTTGCGGCCGTGCCCTTCCACCTCTGGGCGCCCGATGCTTACGAGGGCGCGCCCGCGCCAGCCGCCGCTTTCATTGCGTCCGTTTCCAAGGTGGCCAGCTTCGCGCTGCTGCTCACCGTCAGTGGCAACCTGCTCATGCCCGGCGGACCCATCAACAGCGCAAAACAAGGGTTTGAGAGTTCCCTGGGCCGTGAATACCTGGCCTGGCAGTCTCTGGCCGTCATTCTCCTCATCGTTTCAGCCGCATCCATGATTGTGGGCAACCTTGCGGCGCTGGTTCAGATCAGCGTCCGCCGCCTGCTGGCTTATTCGGCCATCGCTCATGCGGGCTACATCCTGCTCGGCGTTGCCACAATCCGCGTTTACTCAGGGCAGGGAACTCCGCTCCAATTCTTCGCAAGCACCACCGGCCCTGCTCTCCTCAGCGCCAACGCCGTGCTTTTTTACGTGCTCACCTACGGCCTCACCACCATCGGCGCCTTCGGGGTGGTTTCTGTCGTGGAGCGCGCCACCGGCAGCGACCGCATGGACGCCTTCCTCGGCCTGCACAAGCGCAATCCCGTTCTGGCCGCCGTCCTGCTCATCCTGTTTCTCTCTCTCGCCGGAATCCCGCCGCTGGTTGGTTTCTGGGCCAAGTTCAACCTCTTCGCTGCCGTCCTCGGAGTCTCCGCCGGGCCCGTCCCCTTCGCCCTGGTGGCCCTGGCCGTGGCCTTCAGCGCCGTCTCGCTCTACTACTATCTCCAGGTCCTCAAGCGCGCCTACGTAATGCCTGCCGTCGACCAGACGCCCATCAAGGCTCACCCGGTCACCCTGATGGTTCTGGTGGGGATTGCGGCGGCGGTCGTGCTGCTGGGATGCTTCCCGGCACTGCTGCAAGGATGGATTGCCAGCTTCTACCAATAGTTCTTGCTGTCCGCTTATGGATACGGCGGGGATCGTCTTCCGCGACCACTCGCCCCTGCGCGAATCTGCCTTTCCTGTTCCCTGTCCCCAATCCCTGGTTTCTAGCCCCTCATCCCCGTCCCCAGCACCGACGGTCTCCCAATCAACCGCTCGATCCGCTTCTGAATCGGCGGATGGGTCGAGAACAGACTTGCAAACGTGGTCCCCGACAGCAGCGGCGCAATTATAAACAAGTGCGCCGAGCCAGGCGAAGCCACGAGCGGGACCTGCCGGCTGACAGAGGAGATTTTTTCCAGCGCCGATGCCAGCGCATACGGGTTCCCCGTCAAATGCGCGCCGCTCGAGTCGGCCTCGTACTCGCGCGTGCGCGAAACCCACAACTGGATCAGCATCGCCGCCAGCGGCGCCAGCAGTAGCATGAGCAGCCCGCCAATCCCGCCGCCCCTGCGCCGGCCGCCGCCAAACCAGAACGCCATCCGCGCCAGAATCGTGATCGCTCCGGCCAGCGTTGCCGCAATTGAGCTGGTCAAAATATCGCGGTTGCGCACATGGCTCAACTCGTGCGCCAGCACGCCCTCCAGTTCATCGTCGGTCAGCAGCGCCAGAATCCCATGCGTCACGGCCACCGAAGCGTGCTTCGGATTCCGGCCGGTCGCAAATGCATTCGGCGATTCCGTTGGGATGACATAAATCTTGGGCATCGGAATGCCTGCCCGCTGCGTCAGCCGCTCCACCACCGCATACACACGCGGCAGTTGTTCGCGCGTCACCGGCTGCGCCCGGTACATCCGCAGCGCGATCTTGTCAGAGTAGAAATAGCTCACAAAATTCATCGCCGCCGCAAATGCAAATGCGATGAGCGCGCCCTGGCCCCCGCCAAAATACTCCCCGGCCAAAACCAGAATCAATGTAAGTGCGGTAAGAAGAATGGTGGTCTTGAAGAGATTCATAGAAAAGCCTCTGGCATCCCGGCTCTGAACTTCCCTTCGCCGGCACTGTCATCCTGTGCGACCGTAGTCGGCCGCGGCGGACGAAGGGAGTTGAAAGCCTGCTCTGAGCGAAGTCGAAGGGGACCTGCGTTTCCGTCCTCTGAGTTAAACCGGCATACCTCACCCTAATGCTACGCCAAAGTGCGCGGACGATGATGACCATCGCCCGCGCACTTGGGTGAAGCTGAGAAGTCTGCGGCTACGAGCTGCGTTTCAAAGCCCGCTTCAGCACCGTCTCCAGCGCCGCCTTCACTTCGGCATATTCCTTCGCGCTGACTGTGGCGTTGATCTTTTCGCTCTCCAGCGCAAATAACTCTTCCTTCAGCGCGTTCAGCAGTGCATTCTGCTTGCCTGCAGGTGTGGCAAACGCGCCGCTTGTTGCCGCGCCGCCTTCCTGCGCCGCCGTTCCCACCGGCTTGCCCAGCAGGAACGCTGCGCCCGCCGCAAGCAGCAGCGCCAGCCCGGCGAGAATCCACCACTTGTATTTGCTCAACGGGTCGGGCGTGTTGATAGGCGTGCCCAGCCCGCCTCCCGGCTGGTTGCCCGGCGCGGCGGTCTGGCCGCCACTGTCGGCTCCCGCGCCCTGCTGGCCCGCGGCTGCGCCCTGTTGCTCGCGCGGCATGGCGCCCGTGCCTTCAATCGTGAATATAATCACTTTGCCCGGAGTCGCGTTCTTGGTCAGAAACGTCTGCACGTTCGGGTCTTGCGGCACGCTCTGGAACGTCGCTCCCGCGCCCCCCGTGAACGTGATGCTCTTGGGCAGCAGCACGGCCACGTTCTGCGCGGGCAGCGACTCCTGCGCCTTGAACGTGAACTTGCCGTTGTAGGGCACGGTATAGCTCAGTTGAAACATCGTGTTCTTCTCGCCGTCGTCCGGCTGAATCGGGAAGTTGAAGGAATAGTGTCCCCGCGCTCCATCCGGATCGAGCTTGATGCTGGTCGGAAGCCCGGTCGGCCGCTGTGCCTGCGCCCCTTCAATCGTGGCCTCGCCCGGCAGCACAATCTCAAACGAGTGCTGGCTCCACTGCGTCATCGGCGGCATGCTCGTGTTGTGCACAAAGAACCGCTCCGTCACGCGCAACAAGCCGTTGTCGGTCTCCATCTCCATCACGTCCGCCTCGAGTGAGACGCCCTGCACCTTCTGCGCCACGTCATACACCGCGATATCGCCCGGCGCTCCGCCCTTCGGCGCCTCAATAAAGTACTCCGCGCCCTGGTGCATCGCCCGCAGGAGGGCAGGCCCTTCGCCTTGCTTGTCCAGCGAATAGTGGCCCCGCGCGTCGGTGACGGTGTGCGCCACTTCGCTCATGCCCGCCATCGGGTTCACCAGCACCACGGTGTCACCGGCCGACGGCTTGCCCGTGGTCTTGTTGGTCACCGTCCCGGTGACTGGAGCGGCCTGTGCAACGGCCGCTGTGAACAGCAGGCCCAGGGCAAATGTGCGAAGCAAAATCTGGCTTGATCTCATGGTCGTCTAAAAATCCTATGTCTCTGTCGGGTTGGGGTTGGCGCCGGCGGGGGTCCGGGGAAAATCCTTCATCCCTGCCGGCCAAACGCTGTGGCGTATCGGCGCGCGCGCCTCACGCCTGTTGCAAATGCTCAATCTCGGCCATCAATTGCGCCGTCTCATTCTCAAGCTGTCCCCGCTGCGCAACGTAATCTTCTTCCGGGTACTTGCCCGCGCGGAACTCAAAGCTCAAATCGCGCAGGTTTTCATACAGTTGTTCCTTGCGCTCCAGCAGGTAGTCCAGCCGCGTCTTCTCGCGCTGGCTGGCCGAGGCGCTCTCCGGCCAAAACGTGTAAAAGAAAAGCGCAATCGCCAGGATGGCGCCGAGAATCAGGCCCAGGGATTCGGTCATGGCTCAATAGCCTCCGTCGTTGCCGGTGTCGGTCTCCCGGCGTATCTTTTCGCGCAGTTTGGCGACCGCGGGGTCATCATTTTGGGCAGCGGCCGGTTGTGGCGTTCCCACCGACCAGCGGCGAACCAGCAGCACCGTTCCCAGCATCGCGGCAGCAAAAACGGCGAACGGCGCAATCCAGGCCACCAGGTCAAAGCCCTTGGCGGTCGGCGCGGCCAGCACCACGGCGCCGTACTTGGCCTGGAAGATGTCAAGTATCTGCTGGTCGGTCTTGCCGTCATCGATGGCTGCGCGCAGCTCCTTCAGCTCGCCGGTGGAGTTGGGGCAGCCCACGTGGTTGCATTCGCCCAGGATCTCAGCGCATCCGCAGGTGCACATCAAATGGTGGTTCAGCGTGTTATAGCGCGTGCCCGCATCGGTCGCGCCCATTGAGAAGCACACCACCACGGCGAGCGCGGTCGCTTGCAGTGTTCTGGTCCAAAAAGTAAAACGTGCGGAAGCACCCATCACTGGCCTCCTTTTTGAGCGGCCGGCTGCTGGCTCGGAATCAGCGCCACCAGCGTGCCGAATACCAGAATCACCAGTCCCGCCCAGATCCATCCCACCAGCGGATTGATGAACGCCTTGATGATCGGCTGGCCGGTGTCGGGGTTGCTGCCCTCATACACCACATACAAATCCCAGCTCGGCACCGAGTGGATGGCTACCATCGTCTGAGGCTGCATGCTGACTGTGTACACCCGCTTCTCCGGCGCCATCTGGAACTGGACCTTGCCGCCTTTGGAAACATCCAGGAGCGCATACTGCGAGTCGTAGTTGGGGTTGGTGTCCTGCGTCGCCCCCACGCACTCCAGCGTGTACGGCCCGATGGTCATCTTGTCGTGCAGCGCCATCTCGCTTTCATTGGTGCGGTTGAAGGCCGCTCCGGCAAGGCCGATCACCACGATCACCACGCCGATATGCACGATGTAGCCGCCGTATCTTCGCGTATTGCGCCGCGTCAGCAGCCATGCGCCCACCAGCAGGTTGCGCCTGGTCTGTTTGGCAATCACCGCCGCGCCGCGCATGAACTCCATCACGATGGCCGTAAACACGCCTGCTGAAACCGCAAAGGCCACCAGCGCATAAAAGTTGCCGGCGTCAAAAGCGCCGTCTTTCCATGGCCGGTCGCCGGCGATCAGGCAAACAATCACCGTCACCCACAGCGCAATCACCGGCGCCACGAAGTTGCGCTTGATGGCCCGCAGCGACGTGGCCCGCCAGGGCAGCAGCGGCCCCACTCCGGTTAAAAACAGCAGGAAGATGCCGATGGGAACAGCCACGGCGTTGTACCAGGGCGCGCCCATGGTCACCTTGTTGCCCACCACATACTCGCTCAGGATGGGAAACAGCGTGCCCCACAGAATCACAAAGCAGGCCGTCAGCAAAACCAGATTGTTGAACAGGAAGCTCGACTCGCGGCTCACCAGCGATTCCAGGTGATGCTCGGTCTTCAGGTGCTTGCGCTGCAGGATATAAACAAAAATGCACACCGCCAGCACGATCACCATGAACGCCACAAACCAGGTCCCGATCGACGACTGCGCAAACGCATGCACCGAACTGACCAGGCCGGCGCGGGTGAGCAGCGTGCCCAGCAGGGTCAGCAGGAAGGTGGAGAAGATGAGCCACACGTTCCAGCTTTTCATCATCCCCTTCTTCTCCTGCATCATCACCGAGTGTAGAAACGCCGTGCCCGTCAGCCAGGGCATGAAGCTCGCGTTCTCGACCGGATCCCATCCCCAGTAGCCGCCCCAACCCAGCACCGCATACGCCCAGTGCATGCCCAGGAAGATGCCGCAAGTGAGAAACAGCCAGGTCACCAGTGTCCACACGCGCGTAATCTTGATCCACTTCTCGCCGGGGTAGCGCATCATCAGCGCGCCCAGCGCAAACGCAAACGGAACCGAGAACCCCACATAGCCCAGGTAGAGCATGGGCGGATGGATCACCATCTCCGGATACTGCAGCAGCGGATTCAATCCGTTGCCGTCCGGGGGCAGGTCGCCCTTGAGCAACGCGAAGGGCGGGGCCGCGAAGTTCAGCACCGCCAGAAAGAACACCTGGATGCCGGCCAGAATCACCCCGGCATAGGCATAGAGGCGGACGTCTGTCTTGTGGCGGAGGCGGAGGACGAATCCGTAGATGCCGAGCAGCCAAGCCCACAAGAGCAGCGAGCCCTCCTGCCCGGACCAGAGAGCCGAAAACTTGTAGGCTCCCGGCAGGGCGCGGTTCGAGTGCTCCATGATGTAGGTGATGGAAAAGTCGTTGGCAAAGACTGACCAGACCAACGCAAAGGCGGCGGCGGTGATGGCGGCAAAGCCGGCGATTCCTGCCCGCCGCGCCGTCTCTGCCAGCCGTTCTGGTGAAACGCGCGCCGGTTGGCCGGTGGCCAGCAGGCGCAGGGCAAAGGCCCCGGCCAGCAGGTTATAGGCGGCCAGCGCCAAAGCAATAAGTAGTGAAAGACTGCCGAAGGTTGCCATTCAAGCTCCCTGATGATTCTCGCACGCGGGCGGGGAGCAAAAATGCCTCCCAACGAGCATATTCTCACTCCATCATAGGCCTTCGACGTGTGATCTGGCTCACACCGTGGGACTGTCTCGGTTCAGATCGGGAAAGCCAACTTCTGCGGAATCAGCGCGTGCTCCACTCCCAGAGGCCAAAGCTCGTCTTCTGCATTACCTAATCATTCATCTCTCGTATCGAGCCAATCAATCGGTAAATCGCATATCGTGCGTGATTGTGGTACCATCCCGCCAAATTCAAATTTTTCTTTAGAGGCGGGAATTGAAACGATGAGGATCTGCACGAGATTCTGGGCCCTCACGATGCTGGCCATGCCGTTGTCCGTCGTTGCAGGCTGGGGCCAGGGCGGGTCGACTCCGCTGACACAAGCGGCCTATACCATTGGTGGCACCGTCGATTGCCTTACCGGCTGCGGGCTTACCGGCAGAGGGTTGGTTTTGCAGGACAATGGCGGCAACAACCTGTCAGTGACGGCCGACGGCGTTTTCACCTTCTCGAAAACCGTTGCTAGCGGCGCGACGTACAAGGTCACGGTCCTTGTGCAGCCCACTGGCGAGAGCTGTGCGGTATCCGACGGCAGCGGCACAGCCAGCGCCAACGTGACGAACGTGGAAGTCTGGTGCACTATTGTGTATTACACCGTCGGCGGCACAATCTCCGGGCTTGCCGGCACAGGGTTGGTTTTGGAAATTGACGGCCTCGACAGACAATGCTGCATCCTACCTGTGACGGCCAATGGCGCTTTCACCTTCGGGTTCCTCACTTTCAGCGGCTATCCCTACTACGTAACCGTCCTCACACAGCCCAAGGCCCAGACCTGCAGAGTGACCAACGGCAGCGGCACGGCCACGGCGGACGTGAAGAATGTGAAGGTCGGATGTACCAATTTCAGCACCGTCGGCGGAACGGTCTCCGGGCTCACCGGCACAGGATTGGTTTTGCAGGATAATGGCGGCAGCAACCTGTCGGTGAAGGCCAATGGCGCTTTCACCTTCTCGAAATCCGTTGCCAGCGACGCCGCCTACAACGTAACGATCCTCACCCAGCCCAAGGCCCAGGTCTGCGCTGTATCCAACGGCAGCGGCGAGGCCTGGGTTGACGTGACTAACGTGCAGGTGGGCTGCGTCGGCGGCAAGTGGGCGTGGATGGGCGGCAGCGACACGGCTGGCAGCAACGGCTTTGGCGGACCCGCCGTCTACGGGACGCTGGGAACACCGGCCTCGACGAACGTTCCCGGCGGGCGGAGCAGCGCCGTCGCCTGGAGCGATGCGTCAGGCAATCTCTGGCTCTTCGGCGGATATGGCGCCGGCTTGGGCGCTAGCGAGTTGGCGGGGTGGGGATGGCTCAATGACCTGTGGAAGTTTGATCCGAAACTGGGCAAAGATGGGGAGTGGACCTGGATGGGCGGCAGCCCTACGGTCCAAGGCGAATGTGTCGAATACGGGTGTGGCCAGCCCGGCGTCTACGGGACGCTGGGGACGGCGGCTGCAACGAACATCCCCGGAGGGCGGGATCACGCAGCGAGCTGGAGCGATGCGTCGGGCAATCTCTGGCTCTTCGGCGGGAACGGCTTCGACTCGGCTGGAACGCAGGGCGAACTCGATGACCTGTGGAAGTTCGATCCGAAATCAGGCGAATTCGGCGAGTGGACCTGGATGGGCGGCAGCAGAACAACCGGCAGCGCCTTCTGTGGTGACCTGTCCGGAAACTGTGGCCGACCCGGCGTCTACGGGACGCTGGGAACGGCGGCTGAAACGAACATCCCCGGGGGGAGGGACTCATCCGTGACCTGGATCGATGCGTCGGGCAATCTCTGGCTCTTCGGCGGAGGCGCCCCCGACTCGACCGGAAATTATGTATTTCTCAATGATCTGTGGAAGTTCGATCCGAAACTGGGCAAATATGGCGAATGGACGTGGATGGGCGGCAGCAGCACAATAGGCAGCAACGGTGGCCAGCCCGGCGTCTACGGGACTCTGGGAACGGCAGCGTCCAGGAACATCCCCGGAGCACGGGATTCGGCCGTGAGTTGGAGCGATGCGTCGGGCAATCTCTGGCTCTTCGGCGGGTGGGGTTTCGACGCAACCGGAAACGGTGGCTATCTCAATGACCTGTGGAAGTTCGATCCGGAACTGGGCAAATATGGCGAGTGGGCATGGATGGGCGGCAGCAACTGGGTGCCCGGCGTCTACGGGGCTCTGGGAATGGCGGCCCCAGCGAACATCCCCGGAGGGCGGGAATGGGCTGTTAGCTGGAGCGATGCATCGGACCGTCTCTGGCTCTTCGGCGGGTATGACGGTTGCGAACTCAATGACTTGTGGAAGTTTGATGCGAAACTGGGCGAGAATGGCGAGTGGGCATGGATGGGAGGCAGTACCACGAGCGGCGAATGGTGCGATCCCGGTGTCTACGGGACGCTGGGAACAGCAGCCGTAACGAACATCCCCACTGGACGATTGGGAGCCGTGAGCTGGAGCGATGCGTCGGGCCATCTCTGGCTCTTCGGCGGGTTCGGCTATATCGCGCCGCATGAAGGGGGCAGTCTCAACGATCTGTGGGAGTACCTGCCGTAACGGAACTGCCTGGTCGATGGCGTACAACGGGTCGCAGCAGACGCCGGGAAAGAGCAGCCCCGGACTTTCAAGGTCAGTGCTATCCCCGGTCCCCAAATGCGAGGGACCGGGGGCACCCGATCATTTGTGGTTGGCCAGACATGGGCCATTCGGCGCGCTGCGCAGAAAGCTGCCGCCTCACCCGAACAGGAACTCCTTGTCGCGCAGCTCCTTGATCGTGTCGCGCAGGCGGGCGGCTTTTTCAAACTCGAACTTCTTGGCCGCCTCGCGCATCTCCGTCTCCAGCTTGGCAATATACGCATCCAGCTCGGCCTGCGAGGTGAACTCCGGCATCCCGGCCGTCTCTTGCTCCTCCACATCGCCGTACTCGGCCTTCAAAATCGTTGCGAGCCCCATGTCGATCTTGCTCAGAATCGACTGCGGCGTAATCCCATGCTCCTCGTTGTAAGCCCGCTGCACGGTGCGGCGGCGGTCGGTCTCATCCATGGCGCGGCGCATGGAGTCGGTGATGCGGTCGGCGTAGAGAATCGCCTTGCCCTCAAGATGGCGCGCGGCGCGGCCCATGGTCTGGATCAGCGAACCCGCAGAGCGGAGGAAACCCTCCTTGTCCGCGTCCAGAATCGCCACCAGCGAAACCTCGGGCAGATCGAGCCCTTCACGCAGCAAATTGATTCCGATCAGCGCGTCATACTCGCCCTTGCGCAAACCCGCCAGCAGTTTGACCCGCTCCAGCGTCTCAATCTCGGAGTGCATGTAGCGGCAGCGCACGCCGACCTCGGTGTAGTAGCCGGCCAGATCTTCTGACATCCGCTTGGTCAGCGTTGTTACCAGCACCCGCTCGTTGCGCTTGGCCCGATCGCGAATCTCAGCCAGCAGATCGTCGATCTGCCCCTTCACCGGGCGAATCTCGACCTCCGGGTCAACCAGCCCCGTGGGGCGAATCACCTGCTCGACGACGACTCCTGCAGAGCGCGTCAGCTCATACGGTCCCGGCGTCGCCGATACATAAATCGTCTGGTGAATCCGGTTCTCAAACTCCTCAAACTTCAGCGGCCGATTGTCCATGGCCGAGGGCAGCCGGAACCCGTAATCCACGAGGTTTTGTTTGCGGCTGCGGTCGCCGAACCACATCCCATGCACCTGTGGAATGGTGGCGTGGCTCTCGTCGACGAACAGCAGAAAATCGCGCGGAAAATAATCCAGCAGCGTCGGCGGCGCCTCGCCCGGCAGGCGGCCCGAGAAGTGCCGCGAGTAGTTCTCGATGCCGTGGCAGTAGCCCATGGACTTGATCATTTCGAGATCAAACCGCGTGCGCTGATGAATGCGCTGCGCCTCCACCATGCGGCCCTCGGCTTCCAGTTCGGCGACGCGCTGGTTCAGCTCGGCCACGATCGTCTCAACCGCCTCCGCCTTGCGCTCCGGCTGCATGACGTAGTGGCTCTTGGGATAGATGGGCAGCCGCGAGTACTTCTGCTTCACCGTCCCAAACAGCGGATCGATTTGCGAGAGCGATTCAATCTCGTCGCCGAACATCTCAATCCGGTAAGCCGTCTCGTCATAGGTGGGGTAAATCTCGATAATGTCGCCGCGCACCCTGAACGTCCCGCGCCGGAAATCCGCATCGTTGCGCTCGTAGAGAATTTCGACCAGCCGCCGCGTAATGTCTTTGCGGCTGATCTTCTGGCCCTTTTCGAGGAGCAGCAACATGCCGTAATAAGCCTCGGGCGAGCCGAGTCCATAGATGCAACTCACCGAGCTGACGATGATGGAGTCGCGCCGCTCAAACAAGCTCCGCGTGGCCGACAGGCGCAGCTTGTCCAGCTCCTCGTTCACCGTGGCTTCCTTCTCGATATACAGATCCCCAGCCGGGATATACGCCTCGGGCTGGTAGTAGTCGTAGTAGCTGACGAAGTATTCGACGGCGTTCGAGGGGAAGAACTGCTTGAACTCGTGATAGAGCTGGGCGGCGAGGGTTTTGTTGTGCGCCAGAATCAGCGCCGGCCGGTTCGACTGCTCAATCACCTTGGCCATGGTGAAGGTTTTGCCCGACCCGGTGACGCCCAGCAGCACCTGGTGCCGCTCGCCGGCCGCAAGGCCCTGCACCAGCTCGTCGATCGCTCGCGGTTGGTCGCCCTTCGGCTTGTACGGGGTCACCAGTTGAAAGTCCATGGCAACGATTATATCTCAGGATGGCGAAGAATGAGCGAAGATGCTGAGCGGGGTGAGGTTGGCGCCGGGGCGTTTCCTGCTTCTACGGCGTCGCCCGGGTTCGAACGTGAAAGGCGCGCTTCAACTCCGGTGAGAACTCCTGAATGATGTGAATCACGCCGGTGACCCCCATCTCAATGTGGCCCACCTGCACGCCCTGCACCAGCGGACTGTAGTGGCGAGGCCACCACATGGTGCCGATCATGGCGCCGCCGTACTGGCCGGCAAACTGCGGCAGGTCCAGCACCTTTTTCCCATGGCTGTTGTAGGTGAGAAAGGTCATCTGCACGGCGTGGCCGCTGCGCTTCAACAGCCCGGTGCAGGCGCAGGCAAAGTAGCGGGTGTCTGTTCCAGCCGCGGCGGCCATGCTTTCATGCACGCTGTTGGCGATGATCAGGCTGCCGTACTCGCTGCCCTCGCGCCGCCCAAAGCCGCCAATAGTTCTGCCCCACTGCGGCGGATCGTTGACCGAAAAGGTCGAGAGCGCGACGGCCATTGCATCGAGGTGGATGGTTGACGAACCGCCGTCTTCGCTCCACCAGCGCTGCCAGCGCTGGGTGGCGTCCATGGGCCGATAGGCGGCCGGCTCAATGGGCCCATTCACCGTGAAAGACTGCGTGAAGGCCAGACATGGCGCAAGCAAAGGCAGAAGCAGCGCAAAGCGGGATAGTCGGGTCACGGGGGGTCCAATCATGCTCGTCGGGCTGTACAGCGGGGAGTTGAACATACCAAAGGCGGAAGCTCGGCGGCGGACCCGGGCCGGCCTCTTTTCGTGCGCGCCGGCCAGGGCACATCAACGCACTTCCATGCTCTCACACGGCAGGCTGAAGCGTCGCCCGGGTTGCCCCAGTTGAGATGCCGCCATCCACCAGCAGCGTTTGGCCGGTGACGTAACGGCTCTCCTCCGAGGCGAGAAAAACCACGGCTCCGTCCAGATCGTCAGGGCGGCCGGGGCGCTTTACCGGAATGCGGTCAGTCAGATAGGCCACCCACTCGGCGTTCTCATACATCACCTTGTTCTGGTTGGTCTTGAACCACCCCGGAGCCAGGCAGTTCACGGTGACGCCGTGCTTGCCCCAGTCGTCGGCCAGGCTCATGGTGAGTTGCCGCGTTCCGCCGCGGCTGGCGCCGTAGGGAGCCAGGCCCGCGTACCCGGCGACGCTGCTCACCGAGCCGATGTTGATGATGCGGCCATAGCCGCGCCGGACCATGCCGCGCGCCACGGCCTGGGCCACAAAAAAACTGCCGCGCAGGTTGGTGTCGAGAATGGTATTCCAGTCATCCCAGGTCACATCCAGCGCAGGCTTGCGAATGTTGCAACCGGCGTTGTTCACCAGGATATCGATCTTGCCGAAGTGCGCCTCGACGGCGGCAACCGCAGCCTGAATGCTGGCATGGTCGCGCACGTCCAGATCGACAGAAAATGTCTTTCGGCCGAGAGCTTCAATTTCCGCGGCGAACGGCGCCAGGGTCTTCTTGTCACGGCTGGTGATGGCCAGATCGGCCCCGGCGCGAGCCAGCGCGCGCGCAAAATATTGGCCCAGGCCACGGCTGGTTCCGGTCACCAGAGCGACTCTTCCTGACAAATCGAACATCTCACTCATGTGTGTCTTTCCTCATGGTTCAAGAACCACTTTCAGAAGCCCTGGCTCGCGTGCATAGAGGCGCTCAAACCAGCGCGCTCCCTCGTCCAGCGGTGCAGTCGCCGACAGCAGCGGCTCCACGCGGATGGCGCCGCGCGAGATGGCGGAGATGCAGGCCGGGTACTCGCCCGACGAAGCGCACGAGCCCTGCACGCGAATCTGCCGCGTCACCACCGATTGCAGGCCCAACTCGATTGTCGGCGCAACGTTGCCCACCAGCGTCACCGAGCCGCCCTTGCGCACGCAATCGATGGCCAGCTTGACGGGCACCGTGGAGCCGACGCACTCCAGCGCAACGTCTGCGCCGCGGCCCAGGGTGAGCTCGATAATCTGTGCGGCCGTATTGGGGTTGGTGGAGTTGAGCGTGTGGGTCGCGCCCAGGCTGCGCGCCATCTCAAGCCGCGTATCGTCCAGATCCACGCCAATCACGCGGCCTGCCCCGGCCAGCCGCGCCGCCTGCATGGTCAGCAGCCCGATCATGCCCGCGCCCACCACCACCACCGTGTCTTCAAGCTCGATGGGCGTCAGCGAGACGGCATGCACGGCCACTGAGACAGCCTCAATCAGCGCCGCGTGCGCAAACGGCATGTTGGCAGGCAGCGGATAGGCGATGCGCTCCGGCACGCAGACGTACTCAGCAAAGGCGCCCATGCGCCGGAACAGCGGCGTGGAGACGCCGATGACTTCGCGGTCGTCGCACAGGTTCACCAGCCCACGCTGGCAGAAGAAACACTTGCCGCAATACACGGTGGAATCGAAGGTGACGCGGTCGCCCACCGTGAAGTTGCGCACCGCGCTGCCCACGGCTTCAACTTCTCCGGCGGCTTCATGACCCATGACGATGGGAGGCAGGCGGCGGCCTGTCGAGCCGTCGTAGCCATGCACGTCGCTGCCGCAAATCCCGCAGGCGCGGATGCGAATCAGCAACTCATCGTCAGCCGGACGCGGCTCCGGCATCTGCACCAGGTCAAGCTTCTTGTACTCGGAAAGAACCAACGCCTTCATGGCTGCTCCAGGTTTCCAGATCCAGGTTCCGGATCATGATAAATGCTGCCTCTACGAACAGGATGTGAGCAACAGAGCAGTCCCCTACTCCGTGACCGTGCTCCCGTAGTTGGTTGCCTCAGCCGCCACGCCGCGCACCTGGGCGATGAACAGCGGCACCTCTTTGTTGAGCAGCTCGGGCCGATCGAGCTGGATGTAGTGCGAGCTGCCCTTGGCGATGATTCTGCGGCTCTTGGTGGAGAGCTTCTTCAGGTCTTCCTGCATCTGGTTCCAGGCCACTGCCATCGCCGGCGGCATCGCGCCGCGCTTCGCCGGGTCCTCGGAGAAGATCAATATCGGCAGCGCGCCATAGGGGCCGCTGTGCACGGTCTCCTTGCCTGAAGCGTCCATGCTGTTCATCTCCGCCTGCACCGCACTCACCTGCGCGTGGCAAAGGTCCTCGGCCTGCAGCTTCGAGGCCTGTGCATCAAACCCCGGCATGGAGCGTGTGCACTGGCCAAAGAGCCGGGGAATCCCCGCGTCCATCATGAATCTCTGGATCAGCACATTCAGCCACATCGGCGGACCCTTGCTCATCGCTGCCTTGAAAGCTGGATTCTCCTGCTGCATCGGCGTGGAGCCGTCGACGAACACGATTCCCTGAAGGCCCTCGGGAAAGCGGCTGGCAAAATCGCGCATGTAAATGCCGGCGATGGAGTGGCCCATCAGCACAATCGGCCCGGTGATTTTGGCCTCGGTCAGCAGCCCGTGCAGCTCGCCGGCAATGTGGTCGGCGTCCCGCGGAGCAGGCAGTGCATCGCTCCATCCAAACCCGGCGCGGTCGTAGCCACATACCCGCGTTGTCTTCGCCAACTCCGGCTGTACCCCGCCCCAGATCAGCGCGTCGTTGCCCAGCCCCGCCTCAAGGACGATCGTCGGCGACCCGCTCCCCGTGCAATTGATGTGCATCGTGTGTCCATTGACCGTGTAATTGTCGCCCGGCGGCGGATTGTGGGCGCGGAACCACCCCAGCGCAATCGCGTTAAAGCCGGCGCTGACGCCGATCACAGCCCAGAAAAGCACCGCGATCGAAAGCACAATCCGCTCCACGACCTTGCGCCAGGTGCGAAAGCTCTTCGTTGAAAGCGAAAGAATACGGCGAACACAGAGAAAGATGATGGCAACCGCGAACAGCAGAATCAGCGCGGGAACCACACCGTAATCGAAATCCATCAAACACCTCAGCCCAGAAAAGGATTGGCAGACGGCTCAGCCGATCATTCTATTGCCTGCGGGTTCCCAAGTCGAACTGCCGCGCCGCCGCGCCGCGTGCCTCATTGCGCCGCCACGCGCGCCCCGATGCATTGCGTTCCATTTTCGATCGAAAACAATCGTTGCATCTTCCTTGAGGTCGATGGAATCCAAGAACTGCACAGGAGGCAGTTTCCCCATGTCAGAGAAAATCGCATTCATCACCGGCGGCAATCGTGGAATCGGCTATCAAACAGCCCTCGAACTCAAAGATTCGGGCGTAAAAGTCGTCATCGGCTCTCGCGATCTTGCCCAGGGAGAACTGGCCGCAGCCCGCCTGCGCGCCCAGGGCGTTGACGCCGACACGATCCGCTTCGACGTCACCAACCCCGCCGACCACCAGACCGCCTACGACTACTTCAACAGCAAATACGGCCGCCTCGACATTCTGGTCAACAACGCCGGCATCGCCGGCGGCACATTCCCCGGCACGGGGCCGGAACACTCCGCCGGCGAAGTCCCGCTCGACCTGCTGCGCAAGGTGTTTGAAACCAACTTCTTTGCCCAGGTTGCGGTGACTGAGGCGCTGTTGCCGCTGATCAAGAAGAGCCCCGCCGGACGCATCGTGAATCTGTCCAGCATTCTGGGCTCGCTCTCGCTGCACAGCACGCCGGGCTCGCCCATCTTCGACGCCAAGTCCTTCGCCTACGACGCTTCAAAGACGGCGCTCAACGCCTTCACCATTCACCTGGCGCACGAGTTGCGCGGCACAACGATCAAGGTCAACTCCGCCCACCCCGGCTGGGTGAAGTCCGACATGGGCGGTCCGCACGCCACCATGGAACTGAGCGAAGGCGCCAGAACCAGCGCCGCTTTGGCCACGCTCCCCGAGGACGGCCCCACTGGCGGCTACTTCCATTTGGGCAAACCGCTGCCTTGGTGAGAGTCCAGGCCAGACCATCTCAGCAAAGCCAGAAGAACAACCGGAAGAACAAAGTAGCCAGCGAACAGTTCGCCCACCCGGGTCAACTGTTCGCTGGCTACTGTGCCCTGATCCCTGTTCCAGTCACTTCGCCGGCGTAATATCCGTTACCGGCAAATCCTGGTGGGCGAGCAGGATCTCAAAGCGGCGCTGCTCTTCCTTCTTATAGGTTTCCTGGTCGGGCCAGAGCTGCTTGATGAAAGCCTCTTCGTCGGGGTTGGCGGTGGTGGCCACGGTGGAGTTCTTATAGGTGATGGTCACGCGGTAATCCCATCGGCCGTCTTCCGTGGTGTGGTAGGCGGGCGACTCAATCTTCAACGCGATGATGCGGCCCGTCGACTGGACCTTGCGCAGCAGCGGAAAGTGATTCTTGAGGAACAGGTCGAGAAACTCCTGCTGATGACCCCACTGGCACTTGTAGTAGTACTCCACGGTGTAGGGCTGGCCGGCGCTGCTCTGCGGCGGAGCGCCCTGCGCCTTCAACCGCGGTGCAAAGGAAACGGCAAAAACAAGAGCGAGAAAAGCAAACACAATCCTGCGCATGAAACCCTCCAGTTGCTGGCTTGCAGATATTGTACCGTTGCCGCGCGTTCCCCTGTTCTCTATCTCTCCGCGGCCCTAGCTTCTGAGTCTCCACTGCCGCACCAGATCCACTGCGGCCTCCGGCCACTCGGCAAACTCAAACTCGAATCCCGCATCCAGCAGCCTGCCTGGCACGGCACGGCAACTGCCCAGAACCAGCTCCGGATTCGAGCCCATCACCCACGCACCCAGCCAGACAGCAATCGCCGGCGCGGGCAGCCCGTTGGGCACATCCCACGCATCGCGCAGCGCTTCCATGAAGGCGCGGTTCTGCGCCGGGTTGGGCGCGCAAAGGTTCACAGGGCCCGCCAGATCCTCGCGGGCAATCAGGAACTTCACCGCGCGCGCGTAGTCCGCTTCGTGAATCCAGGGCACAAACTGGCGCCCATTGCCGGCGCTGCCTCCCAGCCCGGCGCGCACCAGGTTGCTCAGCACGGCAAACACATTGCCCGGCGCGGGGCTCAGCGTCACCGCGCTGCGCAGCGCAATCTTGCGCGTACGCGCCGTCTCGGTGGCAAAGAACGCCGCCTCCCAGTCGCGAACCACGCGTTGCGTAAACCCGCGCGCCCGCGCCCATGGCTCCGGCTCTGCCGACCGCACGCCGGCCGCTTCGCGCTCCGGTTCGCTGCTCTCATCCAAGAGCAGATCCACGCCGCCGGCATCGACCGTTCGTTTATAGATGGTCGCCGCCGAAGCGTTCATCCACAGCCGCGGCGGATTCGCCAATCCGGCAATCGCCTCATGCAGCAGCCGGGTCGAACCGATGCGCGATTGGTAGATGGCCTTGCGGTTGGCCTCGGTGGGCCGGCAGTTGATGGTGTGCCCGGTCAGGTTGATGCAGACGTCCGCGTCTTCAAGGTACTGGACCCACGCGCCCAGGGTCTCGCCGTCCCAGTGCACGGTCTGCCAGGCCGCGCTATAGGGGCCGCGGGTCAGCACGGTCACATGATGGCCGCGCAGTTGAAACTGCCGCGCCAGCATCTGGCCCACCTGACCGCTGCCGCCGGGCAGCACAATACGCAACGCGCGCTCACTGGGTATGGCAACAATCTCCATGAGTTCAGCCTACAGCGTCAGGGTTGGTTTCGGCTGGGCTTGTCTACCGGGGAGGGAAGGGAACTCCGCGCAGGCGTTGATTCCGGCGCTGGGTGCGAATCTCGCGCACAATCACGATCACGATAATCAGCAGAAAGCCCAGGGGGCCGAAAAAGATCCACGCCGGCTGAATCACGCGGTTGTTGCCCACACTCGATGAACTGGCCGCGTGCACTCCGCCGAACATGGCCACCATGTCGTGGCCCACGATCACGTTTTCGCCCAGGTGGATGCCGCCGAAGAAGCTGACCAGATTGTTTTCAATCGAGGAGTTGTCCTCCGCCGTCACCTTGCCGAAAAAGTTCACCACGTCATGCTGCGCATCGCCGTTCAAGTGGACGTTGCCAAAGAACACAACAATGTCGCCGGTGACCTTCCCGTCCACGCGGACGCTGCAGAAAAAGCAGACGGCGTCGTGTACCGGCTTGCCGGCGTTCACGTGAATGTCCGTGCCGAACTGGACCGCATCGTTGTCGGCGTGTGCCGGAACCGCGGCAAAGAATACTGCAAGAAGGCAAAGGGCGAGCTTGGGCTGAAACATGATCGGCGTCTCTCCGGAATGGAATACGCGCAAACCCCGGAACCGGTTCCACCGCAAGCTGGATGCCCGCGCCGGGATGCCTCCCAGTCTACACGCGAGCATTGGCCGAATCGAGTGGTTTTTCCGTACATCTAGAACAGGAACCGCATCCCCAGCTGAATCCGCCGCGGCGGGGCGGCCGAGGTAATCTGCCCGAACTCGCTCGACGTCGCCACCGGGTCAATGCCCTGGCCGTTCAAGTGGTTCAGCACGTTGAAGGCGCCGGCGTTGAAGCCCAGCCGCGGCGCATCCTCATCCTTGGTCGGCGTGAGGTGGAACTCGTGGCCCCAGCGCACGTCAACGTCCACATACCCAGGGTTGGTTTCGGTATTCCGCGCCACGCCCTCGGGCCGGGTGTTGAACAGGTCATCGCCATAGAGGTCGGTTCCGGTCACAATCGTCCACGGCGTGCCGGTGTTGGCAAAGATGCCCGCGGAAAGATTGAGCACGCTCTCGGGATGAAACATCGCATACATGCCCAGCCGGTGGCGCCGGTCCCAGCCGGCGTTCGACCACTCGTCGTTGGGTGCATACTGGTTCTGCGGGAACCAGCCGATGCCGCCCGAGTTCGCCTCGTAGTGAGACCAGGTATACCGCCCGAATCCCGTGAAGTATTTGTTCAGCTTGCCGCGGTAGGAGATGTCCATTCCCTCGCCGGCAAAGTAACCTGCCGGCTGCATCTGGCGGATGCGCCCATAGGCGGCATTGGGCCGCGCCTTGTAGCCCGACTCCGGCGTCGGCGCATTCACGTCCACTGAGCGGAACTCGTCAATCCCCCGCGCCGCGTAGCCACTGATCACGCCCGTCGCCTTCTCACCCAACTGCCGCTCAATCGACAGCCCATATTGAATCTGGTACGGCAGCTTGGCATCCGGCGCAAGCTCTGCCAGGTTCGGCGGCTGCGCGCCAATCGTCTGGCAGGCAGTCACCGGATAGCAACTCGATGCCGTGTCGGCTGGGTTCATCGACAGAGAAATCGCCCGCCGCCGCGCCGTTTGGTAGCGCGCCAGGTCCAGCAGCGGGCCGGAGCCGAAGCGATCGTAGTAGATTCCGCCGCCGCCGCGCACCACCACCTTGCGTTCCTTGTTCAGCACCCACGCAAACGAAGCGCGCGGCGAAAACCCCAGCCGCCTGGCGCCGAGAAAATTCTGCCAGTCGTAGCGAACGCCGGGCGTGATCGAAAACCAATCCGCGATCTTGTACTGATCCTGGATGAACGCGCCCATCTCCTGCTGGTGATAGATGAAGTGCGTGTCACCCGTGTTCTGCGTAAAGCCCGAAGGCAGACCGGCTGTGTAGTTCTGGAGCGCAGTCTGCAGCACCTTCACTCCGTCGGCGGCCAGCGTGGGCCCGAAGGTGTAGCTGCCCAGCTCATTGGTGTGGTCGTCAAAGGCGCGGCGCGCAATGTGCGGCGTATCCACGCCGGCGCGGATCATGTGCTTTCCGCGCGTCCACGTCGCCATATCGTAAAAGTGAAAGTTATATTCCGTGCCGAACGAGTCGCTCTGCGCAGAGCCGGAAACAAAATCGCCTGACACATTGATCCGCGGCCCTTCGGCGGCGTCGGCGTTGCGGCTGGAGTCGTGCACGCCCACCACGGATATCTGGTTCAGCAGGATGGGCGACAGGGTCGAGTCCATGTGCAGCACCAGGTCGTCTTCGCGATACTCGCTGTTATACCCGGCCGCGGCCAGCGCCTGCCCGCCCACGCCCTGGTTCTGCCCGGTCCAGTCTTCATAGCTGTACTGCACATAAGCCGAGTGCTTCTGCCCGAACTGCCGCGCCGCCCGGGTGCTGAACTCCGTGTCGCGCTGGTTCGCCGGCACGTTGGCCTCGAAGGCCCCGGTTGGGTTGTCCGTGGTGGGCACAACGGTGGCGTCCACTACCGCATCCTGGTCATAGACAGTACGGTTAAACGAGCCCAGAAAGCTGCTCTTGGCCATGTGCGGAATGGGCCCGGTCACGCTGCCTTCGTAGTTCTGCCGCTGCTCGAACGGCTTTGAGGGCGCCAGCGCGTTCTGCGCATTCATCGCCGAATCGCGAAACAGAAAATTCATCTCGCCGTGATATTTGTCGGCAGCGGATTTGGTGAGAATCTCCATCTGCCCCCGGCCTGGCCAGTAGTACTGCGCCGAGTAGGGGTCCTGGTTGATGCGCACCTCCTGCACCGCCGAGGCCGACACCGTCGCGTGGTTGGCCTCAAGGCCATCCACCAGCAGCCCCGTTCCGCCCGTCGCCGTGGCGCTGTCATCCAGAAACGCGCTCATCGCGGTCGCGTAATCGTTGTCATAGATAGGCAGAGCCTTCAGCTCCTCGGTGTTCATCACCGACGAATCGCGATTGTCTTCAGAGGCAGTCAGGTCTGCGTTGTTTTCCGCGCTCACCTGCACCGTGGTGGCGAAGGTGGCGATGGGCAGCACGACTTTCAATCGCGCCGCAATCGGCAAGGCGGCCTTGGCCGCGGCACGGGCAACCACCACCACCGGCGTGCGCACCGTCTCAAACCCCGGCTCGCTCACCACCAGCGTGAAGCTGCCCTCATGCGGGGCCACCACGCGGAAGTTGCCGCTGTCATCCGTGTGGGAGGTGCCGGTTACAGCGCCGGTCGCATCCACGAGTTCAATTTCAGCGCCAGGCACAATCGCGCCAGAGGGGTCGGCCACAACTCCATTCAATGCAGGCGCGGGGGGCGGTGCGGGATTGGTCGAAACAGCCGCAAAGAGAACGCACGGCGCCGCGAAAACCACCGCGAGGGTAAGAGAGCGAATCATCGACTACTCCAAGGCAAACGCAATAAATCGCGCAAACGAGCAAACGTACAAAAGTACGCCGGTTCGCCCCGGCCGGGACTCGGCATCCGCGGCTAACTGGATGCAGGTAAATAGGATAGACGTCTTCCCCACGGAGTCCGTGGAGGGAATCAACGCCGATTCGGGCCTGTGCGTACACCGGGTATTCACTGTTGAGACGGATCGAAACAGCTTCCGGCAGCACGCCAGCGCTATTTTACTGCAATGATCTTCGCAGGAGTCAGCGCCGCCGTCCAGTCCGCCGCCGTATCCACAACGACGTCCGGTGGCGTCTCCATCAGGTTCTGCGGGCCAAACCCGAAGACGCACCCAATGCTCCACACCCCCGCGTTGCGCGCCGTCTCCACATCCACCCTGCTGTCGCCAATCATCACCGTCTCTTCCGGCAGCGCTCCCGTCTCCTCCATCAGCGAGCGCAGCCCCAGCGGATCGGGCTTCTTTTTGGGAAAGCTGTCGCCGCCATAGATGTGCAGAAAATAGGACGCCATCCCCAGCCCCTCGCAGATGCCCCGCGCCGGCCGCACCGGCTTGTTGGTCAGCACCGCCATCACTCGCGAAGGCCCATCCGGCAAGTCGTGCAGATCCCGCAGCGCCTTCAGCGCCTCCAGCGCCCCGGTGTAGGCGTAGGTAAAGTCCAGCTTGTGTTCGCGATAGTAGGTGAGAAAGAACTCGTAGGCCGTGGCGAGCTCCTCCTCGTTCACCCGCTCCGGAGGAATGTTTCTGCTCGCCGCCAGCGACCGCCGCATCAGCATCGGCGCCCCGTTGCCCACAAAAGCGGCAATCACCTGGTTGCGCAGCCGCTTGAGGCCCACATGCACCAGCGCTTCATTGACTGAGTTGCAAAGATCCTGAGCCGAGTCAATCAGCGTGCCATCCAGATCGAAGACCAGCAGCTTCAGTTTTTCCACGGGAATTGGACGAAGAACGCGAACCATGCATCCATTGTAAAGGGCAGGGAATGCGGGCCGTGGAAACGAGGCCGCAGGGACGCAACTCCGGGCAGGGCGCAACGCGACCACGCTCCAAGGGCGCCGGCCGAGTGCATCGGCTCATTTGCACGCAAAGGCCGGAGCTTTCAAAGACGATGCCCGGGCAAGCCACAAACCCACCACAATGCCCGGCCGCCGCCATCATCCCCACCCACAGCACTGTCATCCTGAACAAAGTGAAGGATCTGCGGTTGCCTTTGAGAGTTTCAAAATGGTGTTATTTTCGAGTTGGCGACGAATGCGAAACAATCCTGCTCTACTCGGACAAGTGACAAAAAACGGAAAGTTCTGGCGGGATGCTTTACCCTGTTCCGTTGGCTTCTTGCCGGCAATCCCGAGGCTTCGTGTTGAACCTATCTTTCGAGGTGCTTGTCAAAGAACTGGGCGATCTCCTCAAATGCCTCTTTGGTTTCGGGTGCGCTCGTGTCGAACATATACTGAGCGTGAGACTGCGCTTCATAGACCTGCAACACCGCTTCCAGACCAGCTTGCCGCAACTTGCGATGCACGCGGACGGTGTTGCTTAAGAGGAGATCGCGCGTCCCTGAGGTGAGAATCGCCGGCGGAAATCCACTCATGTCGCCATAGATAGGCGAGAGCATCGGATCCTTGAGATCGTGGCCGTTCGCATAGATGCCAGCGCACGCATCGCATCTGGCGTTAGCCGCCACGAGGACGTTATCCAGCATCGCATTGGTGTGGAAGCTGTCGCCGGCGTTGGTAAGATCTGACATCGGCGTGCCCGGCGCGATGGCGGCGGGCAGCGGGAGATTGTCCTTCTTGGCCCGCAGAACCATCGACAGCGTCAACGCACCGCCTGCAGAGGAGCCAAAAATCGCCATATTCCTGGGGTTCGCCATTTTCATGGCGGCCTTCCAGACTGTCATCGCGTCATCGAGCGCTGCCGGATAGGGGTGATCCGGTGGCATGCGATAATCGACCGAAATTATCTTAAACCGCCCGAATCCAGCCATCATGATCGCCTCACGAGTTCCTGCCTCCCCCGGGAAGAACACGTAACAACCGCCATGCACATGGACGAGCAGCCGGTTACGGTTCTCCGGCGGGATATTCCCTGGCGTGACCAGGTAGGCCTTCACCCCATCGATCGTCAGCGGTTCCACCTTGACCTGCAGTTCATTACGTAGCGCGGGCAGCGTTTGCAGCATATCAGCAGCAGAAGCATTCACCTGCGCTTTCCATTCATCTGCCGTTTCTGGAATCACGTTCCACGTTGGACTCAGCGGCGCTGCGATCAGGTTCTGCATTTGAAGGCTGACCGTTTCAGGAACTGGAATCGTGCGAGCGGGCAGATCGCGCGGTGCTGGTGTTTGGGCTGTAGCCATGTATGGCTTATATAGCACAACGGTTGGGAATGCGCTCAATCTCCCTCACTATCAATGAATGGGGAAATCCGCAAAACCTGCACGTAACTCGAGCTCTTGGCGTGGCCTTCACGGGAGCGCCATCAAGACTGCGCAGCAGCAGCGGCTCAAGCCTGCAATGCGAGCCGGCCGTCCGGTCGCATTTTCGCCCTGGATGGGAGTGAACTTCAGGCCGGCACACTGACGCGAGCGACTTGACCTTTCAGGTTCCGGTCGTGTGACCGGCTATTCGGAAACTGCGCACTTTTTCCGCTGCGCCCCTCCGGGGCGCGCATCGTTCTTTATGGGGCTGTTTCCCTGGGTTTCACCCGGGGCTATTCTCGACCCGTCCATCCGGCGCTCAAGCGGATTTCGCGGGCGGAAGACCATCGATTCGGAAGGAACAATCAGTCCGCGAGCAGCGCCCCAAACTCCGCGACAAAGACACGGCGCGCGGCAGGCGAAGCGGCCTGCGAATTCCCTCTGTTCCCTGACCTACCACGGCTTCTTCTTTGTGATCTTCCGCGCCACAAACTCCTGGAAGAGATTGAAGCCCGCATCCACCGCGAGCCCGATCCCCGCATCCCGCAAAATCAGTCCGTTCGAGTCGCGGTCGGCTGCGGGATAGTAGTACTTGCTCACGAAGCCAATCCCGAAGTGATCAATCAGGCTGGAGTAGCAGAGCTGGTCCTTCTTGTTGTCGCCCCGGCAAACAAAGGTCCGGCTCATCGCATAAAGCGCGCGCTCAGGGCCGGTTCCGGTTCCTCTATAAAAGTAGCGCGGGTCCTGTTTGAAGATGGATGTCATCACCACCTTGTCCAGCATCAGGGCGGTGCCATAGTCGGCGAAAGATGCGCCGTAGCGCTTGCCATAGCCTTCCGCGCCCTGGCCGAATCCCTTGTGCGTATTCTCTGCCTGCCACACTCCCGCGATAATACCGTTGATTACAAACGAGGATGGGTCAAGCCAGGTCTTCGCCGAGAGCTGCAGCTTTTGCCCGGCGTTCAGCGGGACCGCGTCCGGATCGTAGCTGACAAAAAAATTGGGCAGTACGCCAACCAGCCGCTGCTGTTCCTCGACCTTGATTTGCTGCTGCGCAACCTCGGCCTGGGTCTGCGTCACGCTCACTTCGGTCACCAGCCGGTCAATCGCCAGCGCGGTCTGCGGAAGAGCGAGTGTTTGCCCCGCCAGCAATTCGCCTTGAATTGTTCTCGCCGCGAAACCATTGGCCGTGAAGGTCATCCGGTAAGCGCCCGCAGGCACATTTGAAAAGCTGAACTCGCCGCTGTCGCCCGCCTGCGTCTCCTCATCCGGCCCGCGCCCATCCAGTGAAAGCCTGATCTGGGCATGGGTCACAGAGGCTCCGCTGGGGTCAACCACCGTGCCGCTGATGCTCGCCTGTTGCGCCCTCGCCGCTGGAATCATGGTCAGCAGCATCAGCAAGAGAGAACACCGGCCAGCAAGCCGGGAAGGGAAGAACGCACTACGGGGAATGAAAGGCGTCATAGGCCTTCGATGCCAGAGGGTCCGGCTCCGGCGCACCAAATCACCGTTTGCGGCCCCATGCGCCCTTGCGCCCGAAAACTTTGACAAGATGAAAATCAGACGAGGTCGCCGCTTGCAGCCGCACGCACCTCGCCTGAAGAAGCAGTGGTAGATCCCTAACCACTAACCACTGGATTTCTAGTGAACGCGAATATCTCCCGACCCCGTTTCAATCCGCACCGTCGCGCCTCCGCCCTTCACCTTCCCGCTCACATGGTGGTGGTCGCTGGTGCCCTGGGTCATAATCTCCATGTCGGTATGCACGTCGCCCGAGCCGGTCGAAGCATCCAGCGTGAAGGCCGAGCCGCCCGACCAGTACTCCACATTGCCTGAGCCGGTCTCAAGGTGCCACAGCGAGGTGGCGGCTCCGCCCACCTTGATGTCGCCCGAGCCGGTGCCGCCGCGCAGGCCGCCGCGCAGGTTGCGCAGCTCAATGTTGCCTGAGCCGGTCTGCGCCTTCACGTCGCCCTCGCCCGCCTGCTCGGCATAGATGTTGCCGGAGCCGGTCTCCACGGTAAAGCCGCCATGCAGCCCGGTGGCGTGAATATTGCCCGAGCCGGTATTGATCTTCGCGTTTTCGCCCACGCCGTCGATGGTGATGTCGCCCGACCCCGAGCCGGCCTCGAGGATCGAATTCTCCGGAGCCTGGATCTCGTAATCGATGCTGATGTTGTGGTAGTTCTCGTGCCGCGCGCCGATGCGGATGATGGCGCCGGTCTGGTCAATCGGGGGATTGGCGGCGATCTCGCGAACGCGCTGCTCGCTGGCGCCCGAGCCCCAGCCGGACTTGACCCGGCCGAAGATGTGCACCTGGTTGCCGGAGCCGCGGGTGAGGTGGATGTTTCCCGAGCCGGTGGAGACGGAGAGTTCCACGTGTCCGCTGACCTGGAGGGTGCGGTCAAAGGTTGCTTCAGCGGCCAGCGCCGGAAGCGCCGCCAGCGCAAGCGCGACGGTTGCTGCAAGAATGTGTCTCATCGATTTCCTCGTTTCAGATGCGATTGTGAAAGCCGGACGAGGGAGGTACGAAGCCGCTGTGCGGAATGTTCCCGGAATGAGGGGCTTTGGCCATCGGCCTCCGATCGGGGCGGGCGCAGTGCAGCGTCAAGAACGGGCGCTGAGGCCCGCGACCATTTTAGGGCAGGCGGGGTGGGAGCGAACAGGGGGCGGGCAGTTCCGACTTAAAATCCCTTCCATCCCGAACATCGGTAAGGCACTCCCCCAAGGAGTCTGCACCACCGTTGGCGCCGGAATTGATCGCAGGTGTTGTGACTTGGAATTAACACTTTATAAACATCCGCCGATTGGGACATTATAGATTCGGCAAATAAATACTGACACTTTTTGTGGCGGCGTGCGTCTAATGAAGTATGGAACGTGAAGATGCCCGTAAGCTATCTCCAGAGGCACAGCAT
>Ga0302320_10006010_pt1 | contig 27054 bp, 18 predicted proteins | sample Bog_T0_3_FD_202130 | JGI IMG/M metagenome (GOLD analysis project Ga0302320, IMG submission 202130) | Peat permafrost microbial communities from Stordalen Mire near Abisko, Sweden - Bog_T0_3 | ecosystem: Environmental > Terrestrial > Soil > Wetlands > Peat | place: Sweden: Abisko, Stordalen Mire...
CCTCTTCATGCGGTTGTTTGCCGGCAACATTCGCGACGTCTTCTGGATGGCGGCGATTCCGGGCGTGGTGTGCGTTGCCCTGGTCTGGTTTGGCGTCAGGGAAGTGCGGCGCGCGCCGAAGGCCCCGCCGGACTCCACCGCGAAGACGAAACCCCGGCGCTTTCTGCAAGGCAAGCTGCTGCTGATTCTCGCCGCGGTGGGGCTCTTCTCCCTGGGTAACTCCTCGGACCTGTTCCTTATCCTCCGCGCGCAGAATCTCGGCATGGCCGCATGGACAGCGCCTGCGCTGGGCCTGCTCTTCAACGTGGTCTATGCGGCCTTGAGCTGGCCGGCGGGCAGGCTTTCGGATCGCGTGCCGCGGCGCTGGTTGGTGGTGGCGGGGTATCTGGTCTATGCGGCCGTGTATGCGGGCTTTGCCCTGCTGCGGGCGCCGGGCCTAGTTTGGTTCCTCTTTGCGATATATGGAACGTATTACGCGTTAACTGAAGGAGTAATGAAGGCCTGGGTGGCTGACCTTGCTCCCGCCGATTCCCGCGCCTGGGCTTTTGGAGTTCTGAACTGGGTGGTGGGCATCGCCGCGTTTCCCGCCAGCTTTCTGGCCGGTTGGATCTGGCAGCGTTACTCTCCCGCCGCCCCCTTTGCCTTTTCCAGCGTTCTTTCCTTCGCCGCCGCGGTGCTGCTACTGTTTGCCTGAGCGCGCTTAATCCAGCGAATAATTCGGCGCTTCCTTGGTGATGATGACGTCGTGCACGTGGCTTTCGCGCAGGCCGGCGGAGGTGATGCGCACGAAGCGGGCGCGTTGTTGCATCTCCTCAATGGTGGTACAGCCGCAATAGCCCATGCCGGAACGCAGGCCGCCCACCAATTGCGCCACCAGGTCTTCCAGCAGGCCTTTGTAGGGCACCCGGCCCTCAATGCCTTCCGGAACCAGCTTGGAAATCTCCCCGCGGGCCACTTCGCGTTCCTGCGAATAGCGGTCGCCGGAACCGGCCGTCATGGCGGAAATCGATCCCATGCCGCGATAGGATTTGAACGTGCGGCCCTGGTAGAGAACCGTCTCGCCCGGGCTCTCTTCCGTGCCGGCAAAGAGGCTGCCGAGCATCACCGTGCTGGCGCCGGCGGCGATGGCTTTGGAAACGTCGCCGGAAAACTTGATGCCGCCATCGGCAATCACGGGAACACCAGCTTTGGCGGCGGCGCGCGTACATTCGCTGACGGCAGTGATTTGCGGCACGCCCGCGCCCGTCACTACACGCGTGGTGCAGATGCTGCCGGGGCCGATGCCCACCTTGACGCCGTCCACACCCAGCGAAATCAGGTCGTTCGCGCCGTCAAAGGTGGCCACGTTTCCCGCCACCAGGTCGACATTGGGAAACTTTGCCCGCAGGTTCTTCACGGCTTCCATCACCCGGGTGGAGTGGCCGTGGGCGGTGTCAACCACCAGCAGGTCAACCTTGGTCTGCACCAATTCCGCGGCGCGTTCCAGGTAATCACCGGTGGCTCCCAAGGCTGCGCCCACGCGCAGGCGGCCGTGCTCATCCTTGCAGGCATTGGGGTACTTGATCTTCTTCTGAATGTCTTTGACGGTAATCAGGCCGCGCAGATTGTAGTCCTTATCCACCACCAGCAGTTTTTCCACGCGGTGCTTGTGCAGGATTTTTTCCGCTTCCTCCAGCGTGGTTCCGATGGCGACGGTGACCAGGTTCTCCTTGGTCATCACCTCTTCCACCAGCAGATCCACGCGGCTTTCAAAGCGCAGGTCGCGGTTGGTGAGGATGCCCACCAGTTTCCCCGATTCGGTGACGGGAACGCCGGAAATCTTGTACTTTTTCATGATTTCCAGCGCATCGGCGATGCGATTTCTGGGACCAATGGTCACCGGATCGACGATCATGCCGCTTTCTGAGCGCTTTACCTTGTCAACTTCCAGCGCCTGCTGCTCAATTGACATGCTGCGATGGACAATGCCGATGCCGCCCTGCTGCGCCAGCGCGATCGCCAGGCGCGATTCCGTGACCGTGTCCATGGCGGCACTGACGATGGGGATGTTCAGGGTAATGTTGCGGGTCACCCGTGTGCGTGTGTCAACTTGGGTCGGTAAAATGGCGGATTTGTTGGGAACCAACAAAACATCGTCAAAAGTAAGCCCTTCGGGAATCGGTCCGTCCAGCATAGTCCCCCCTTGCCGTTCTAAAAGTGCAGTTAGTTATAAGTCATTCTAAGGCCCGGTTCCGCAGAGCGTCAAGGAGGGGAAACGGGGCACGGGATACGGGATACGGCGATTTTGGATTTTGGATTCGGCCATTGCCCATTGGTGATTGAAAATGGGATACGGGGCACGGGAAACGGGATAAGGGACTCGGGACACTGGATTTGCGGATTTGCCCACTGGTGATTTGTTAATGGTGATTGAGCATTGGAGACGAGGCTTGGAGGAGCATCGATTTTCGAGTTTCGAGTTTCGATTTTCGCTCTCTGGTCTGAGATTTGAAATTTCAAATTTGAGATTCCCGCCGGGGGACGCCCGATGGGGAGGCGGAAAACCGGGTCCCCGTGGAGCAGCGGGAATGTGCCTCCCGATGGAGCGGCCGAAATGTGGCTCCCAGCGGAGTAGCGGGAATGTGGATCCCGGTGTAACGGTGGGCGGCGGGGCCGAATTGAGCCGTTCTCCAATAGTCTTGCCTCGATCATTCCGATTCGTGTCACTTGGTGCAAAATGCCGATCAAAAGGTCTCGATTTGGTCAATTTTGTCACTCGTTTGCCTGCAAATTGTGCGCTTTTGGCACTCGATTCGTGCGCTTTCGTTTGGCGATCCTTGTATCTATTTGATTCTAAACTATTTGTGTGTAATTTGCCGAGTTTCGAGCTAAGTTTATTGTTTTCAAGCGGATATAGGTGTTTCGAATGACCTGTTTTGAGCCAATTCTTTGTTTTCAATAACATTCCGGCTTTGGTCCGGGAAAATTTCTTTTTTTTGCTCTTTACCGGGGGCGGGGAGAGCCATCGTTGGTCAGCGCAAACCAGAGCTTCCGCCTGAACCGCCAACTCCGCCGCCTCTCTGAACAGCGGATGCAGCCTCAGATTGGCGTCGGAAAGGGCTCGGGCCACGCCACCCATCATCTGCGGAGAGGCATTCAGCAGCGCGGTGAAAAAGTTGAGATATTCGGGGCAGGAATTCCCGGTCCGCAAGCCGTTCCACCGTATGGCTGCTTTGCCGCGGGCAGTGCGGGGCCCGGTGGACTTTTTGGCGTTGTTTCGATTGGCGGCGAGAAGGGCGGGAGTGAGCGTGGGTGACCGGCGTAGCGACATACGTTTGCCCTGCCTTCTTACGGGCTATTATTGTATACTCAAGAGGCACTATTGTCAAGTAAATAATGCCAGCACCAGAGGCTACTCAACGGCGTAAAGGCACAAGCAAACCAAAAGGCAAAGGGCAAATGTCAAGAGGTAAGAGTGGAAGCGGCCATGGGCGGGACGGCCATGGCACTCCGGCGGGAGCGCCCCTGCCGGGGCGCAGTGTAGAGGCGGCTTTACGCCGCCATCGTTGTTACAAACGCAACCAGACGGATGGCGGGATAAACCCGCCGTTACACTCCCATGGCGGGATAAACCCGCCGTTACACTCCCATGGCGAGATAAACCCACCGTTACGCCGCCCGCGGTCGAAACCCGCCTTTTCAAGATCTTCAGAATTGTTGCCCCATGTCCGCGTCCAGCCTGGTATAAACTGGGGCCATGCTCTACATGGTGATTGAACGATTCAAGGCGGGCAGGCAGGCGGCGATTGGCGAACGATTTCAGCAACAGGGCCGGATGCTTCCGGACGGTGTCACCTACCACGCCAGTTGGTTGGAGCCGAGCGGAGCACGCTGCTTCCAGATCATGGAAGCGCCTACGCCGGAACTGCTGCAAGCTTGGGTAAGCCGCTGGTCCGACCTTGTCGATTTTGAAATTACTCCCGTGCAAACCTCAGCGGAGTATTGGGCGAAGGAGAAGCGCTAGGTGTCAGGTGCCAGGGGTTGGGTGCCAGGGGCGGGAAAAGGAACACGAACGTTCTGTTGTGCGTAGGGCAAGAGCCTTTACCCTTGCCACCGCTTCCTGCTCGCTCTTGCCGTAGGCAAGGACACCCGGAAGGGACGCGATTTCGGCGATCCACAGTCCATCCTCTTCGCGGTCGATTTCGATCTGAAACTTCAATCGGCTCTCCCCCCTCAGGTTTTACCAGTGCCATCGTAGAGCACGGCAGCCGCGGGTCATCCAGAAAGTCTGGAGCCCAAGGTTCGATATTCGAGGCGCAGCTTCAGCACTTGGACGTTCAAGATTCGAAATTCAAGATTCATACCCGAACATCGAAAATCGTGAATCGCGAATGGGCAATCCCAAATCACCAACCGAAATCGTCAATTTCATGCTCAGGGAGCGGTGGTTTCCACCACCTCGAAGGCATTCTCGAATTCGCTTAAGGGAATGGTAAACACGCCGTCCGGGTCGGGGTGGTTGCCCCAGGGGTCGCGGAGTGTGACCGTGCCGGCATCTGAGTCATAGCCCATGACGGTATAGGCATGAGCAGGGAGGTACCACTCGGAGGCGCCCTCAGGGATTCGCTTGCGCGCTTTCAGGGTGGCGAGTTCCATATTCCGGGTGGGAGCCACCACAGGGCGCCCCGACTGGAAGGACCGGCTGAGGACCAAGAGTATTTGGGCGCGTGAAGCGGTGGACACGGTCAGGGTGTTGCCTCCCAGGAACGTTTGCATGACGCGGATGGGTATGCCACCTTGTCCAACTGCCCGATAGGCTCCGAAGATCTCCCCGTCTTGCTTGACCGTCTCGGCCAGCGTCTCAAAGAATCCGCCGGATTCCAGCGACTTTACGATCGATTCCTTGGCATCAGCGAGAAGGGGTACCGCCACCAATCTTTCCTTCAGGTTCGCCTCCAGCTTCGCCTTGTTGATATCTCCGGTCTGATCCACCACGGCGCGGACGGCGCGATCATAGGCGAGCAGCACCTCATCGTTGGTGGTCAAGAGAGCCGCGGCGTATTGCTTGACAAGGGGGAAGAGATCGCTCTTGTCAACGGCTTTACCCAGAGCCTCCCGCAACGCCCTTTGCGCATAGGCCCGCAGCAGGACCCCCACCCAAAGAGCTTTGGATTGGTCAAACCCGCTCCGCCGCGCGTAGAGAAGGTCATCCGAATGAACCTTCTCCTCCTTACCGTCGGCGAAGCGAACTGTGAATATCCTTCTGCCATTGTCGTGGATGAATTCCTGTATCTTCTCCGGGCGTGTGCGGGCGATAGCGGCCATGGTGGAATGGAAATAGCAGCTTCCCAACCCACCCTGCACCACATCCTCAGGGCGAACCCCGGCGGCAGAATACAGCGGTGGATCGGGAAGGGTGAATCCGGGCGGGGCCGTGGGGGAGCGAGCGGCTTGAGCGATAATCGCGGACAAGCCCTCTTCGCTGCCCTGAGCCTTGACGTAGGTCTGCTTGAGGAACCGCTCAAACTCATCTGTGGAGCTGTCCTGAGTCGCGCGGCCCAAGGCTACGGCGCGGGCGAGGTTCCAGACGGCCTGGTTGTAATCCCGCGGCCGGAGGTTGGTGTACTCAACGCCTAAATTGTAGAAGGCGACAACGGAATCGGGATTGGCCTGGACGGCCTGGCGGCCAGCTTCAATCGCCTTCGCGGTGTCACCCAATTGGTGATCGGCAGCGAGTATTTGCAAGTAGACCAGGTCACGGATTTCGCTTTTGGGATATTTCTGGAGGAATGCCTGGGCTTTTGCCAGCTTGGCCTGGGGATCAGTCTCCTTCTGCAGAACCTGGTAGGCCTCAAACTCTGCGTGCGTGCGAGCCACATGCTTTTTCGCCTGGGGTGATGGCCATGCAGAGGAGAGATTTTGGCCGGCTGCTACGAGAAATGGTCTGCGCCTATGCCGGGCTTGCCCTACAGTACTATTTAATGCCGGCCCACCGATCACGAATTGGGTGGGAATGCCCACCAACAGCGTCGCCAGGCAAAGTGCATGCGTCATCTTCAGTTTAACCTTCATTGTATTAATATTATTGTCCGGTGAAGCGGTTACATACAAGCGGGTTGATTAAAGCCACGGTAACGCCGCGGCGACCTTTTGGAATGCTTCATTTCCGGGAACTCTTCCAAGCGTTGCTTGGCAAGCTTCGAACAATTCGATAATTTCATCTCGGCTACGGCGAGTCGTAGGTTTATTGGACCAAAATAAACACGTGTCATCAAGCGCCAGCGGGTGAATTACCAGTGGAAAATTATGAATTGAGGATCGTAAATCACCAATTGTCAGTCCTTCAATGTTCCGATGATCCGATGAAAATATGATCCGATACCTCGATAACCCGATGAGAAAATGTCCAGACATTAAAATGTCCCGAAATGTCCCGACGGCCCGATGATCCGATGACGCGATTTTCTGCGCCTGCGTCAAAATGCGCCTGCGGCAAAATTGACACATCTAGACCTGTGTGTTACGTTGGAATTCAGGGTGTTTGGCGCTCGGGCTTATCCAGCTGACTCGCCATAAATGAGGTGGGCTTACCACGATGGGCAATTCTGACCGGTTCTTTTACGATCGTTTTGGGCTAAGCGACGCGAATCTCTCGCAATATCTAACCGTGGCTCTTTCCGAGGGCGGGGAGTACGCGGACCTTTACTTTGAGCACACGACCTCGTCGTCGCTGCTGGTGGATGAATCGCTGGTAAAGACGGCGACGGAAGGCATCTCCATGGGCTGCGGCATCCGCGTGGTGGCGGGTGAGCAGACGGGCTACGCCTATACGGACGATCTGGCCCCGGAAAAGATCTTGAAGGCGGCGAAGATTGCGGCGCGCATCGCCAGCGGTCCCGCCCGTGTTTCGACGGTGGGCTTGAGTGAGTTGGACGCCAAGCACGACTTTTACCCGGTCATTTCACCCTCCACGGACCGCGCCCTTTCCGACAAGCTTGACCTGGTGGTGCGGGCGGACGTTGCCGCGCGCGCTTCTGACCCGCGCATCAAGCAGGTGCGGGCCACTTACGGCGACCAGATTCGCCACGTGCTGATAGCCAGTTCCGACGGGCGCATCGTAACCGATTTCCAGCCTCTTGTACGCCTGAACGTTTTCACCATCGCCCAGGAGGGTACCAATCTTCAGTCCGGTTCCAGCGGTGGCGGCGGCCGCGTTGAGCTGGAGTTCTTCACGGGTGAACGCTCTCCGGAAAACTTCGCCAAGGAAGCGGCGCGGCAGGCGATTGTGCAACTCGATGCGCGGGAAGCTCCGGCAGGCGAGATGGAAGTGGTTCTGGGTCCGGGATGGCCGGGAATTCTGCTGCACGAAGCCATTGGCCACGGCCTGGAAGCGGACTTCAATCGCAAGGGCATTTCGGCGTTCAGCGGCAAGATGGGGCAGCGTGTGGCCTCTGATATCTGCACCGTGGTGGATGACGGAACCATTCCGTCGCGGCGCGGTTCACTGAATGTGGATGACGAAGGCGAGCCCACGCAAAAGACTACGCTGATCGAAAACGGAATTCTGCGCGCGTATTTGCAGGACAAGCTGAGCTCCGACATTCTCAAGACTCCGCGCACCGGCAATGGACGGCGGGAGAGTTACGAGCACATTCCCATGCCGCGCATGACCAATACATACATGCTGGCGGGCCAGGACGCTCCCGAGGATATTATCCGCTCCGTGAAGCGCGGACTTTACGCGGCCAATTTTGGCGGCGGGCAGGTGGACATCACCAACGGCAAGTTTGTGTTTTCAGCTTCGGAAGCCTACCTGATCGAGGATGGCAGGATTACCTCGCCGGTGAAGGGCGCAACGCTGATTGGCGACGGGCCGACGGTGCTGACGCGGGTCACGGCCGTGGGCAATGACCTGAAGCTTGACCCTGGAATCGGCACCTGCGGCAAAGACGGGCAGGGCGTGCCGGTGGGAGTGGGCATTCCCACCATTAAAGTCAGCAGCCTCACAGTGGGCGGAACCGCGCCCCGGGGCGGACAATCGTTTGCTTAGAAGAGAAGACAGGAGACTGGAGTCAGGAATCAGAATGAAAACCTTGGATTTGGCTCATTTATCCTGACATCTGACTCCTGTCTCCTGACTACTTACTTATGGAACAACAACTGGAACAGATTGCTTCGGAATTGGTTGAGCGGGCCATGCGTGCGGGCGCCACAGCGGCGGACGTGACCGTGGTCGAGTCGGATGAGTTCTCCACGGCATTGCGCCTGGGCGAGATCGAGAAGCTCAAGGAGGCTGCCTCCAAGGCGCTGGGATTGCGGATCTTCCTGGGCGTGCGTAGCGCTTCTTCCTTTTCCAGTGATTTCTCCGCAGTCTCTTTGGAGAGACTTGTGGAACGCACCCTGGCGATGGCCCGGGTTACCTCGGAAGATCCTTCCAGCGGCCTGCCGGATGCCTCCCTGTTGGGCAAGTACGAAGGCGATCTTGGGCTCTATTCTGACGATGTGGCGGCGCTATCCACGGAAGAGCGCATTGACTATGCCCGGCGTGCGGAGCGAGCGGCACTCGATGCCGACCCGCGCATCAAGAATTCCGAGGGAGCGTGGTTTGAAGCCAGTGTTGGACGCCGCGCCTATGCCAATTCGCTGGGCTTTGCGGGGAGTTATCGCACTTCATACTGCGCCGGCTCCGTGGCTCCCGTGGCCGAGGATGTCGGCGGTATGCAGCGCGACTATTGGTATTCGGTGTCGCGCCGCCGCAGTGACTTGGAAGGGCCTGAAGAAGTGGGACGCAAAGCGGCAGAGCGCGCCTTGCGCAAGCTCGGCGGGCGCAAGATGGCCACCTGCCAGGTGCCCATCATTTTCGATCCGGAAACCTCACCCTCGCTGGTTGGGCACATCTTTGAGGCGGTCCGCGGCGACGCCATCTATCGCAGCGCTTCGTTCCTGACGGGAAAATTGAACCAACGCGTTGCCAATGACCGCGTGACCGTGCTCGACGACGGTTTGCGCCCGGGTGGATTTGGCACGCGGCCCTTTGACGGCGAGGGAATCGCTGCTTCCGTCACGCCAGTTATCGAGAAGGGCGTGCTGAGCAATTACCTTCTAAACTGCTATACGGCGCGCAAGCTGAATATGCGCACCACGGGGAATGCCTCGCGAGGTGTTTCCGGGCCGCCCAGTGTGGGACCCAAAAACTTCTATCTCGCTCCAGGGCCGCACAGCGCGGAAGAGATTCGCAAATCGGTAAAGTCCGGTTTTTATGTTACGGAATTGATCGGATTTGGCGTTAATATTGTGACCGGCGACTATTCCCGCGGAGCGGCGGGGATGTGGATTGAAAACGGAGAGTTCGCCTATCCGGTGGAAGAGGTCACCATTGCCGGTAATCTGACGGACATGCTGAACAACATTGAAATGGTTGGTTCTGATCTCCAATTTCGCAGCTCGATCTCATCGCCGACCTTACTGATTTCCGGTCTGACGGTGGCCGGAACCTAATTAAAAAAACATGCCCCGGAACGATCAAGGCGTATCCACCTTCACCATCATCATCTTCATCGTGTCTGCAATTCTGGCTGTACTGGTGGCTGTAGTGGTTCTCCACCAGCACCAGGCGGTGACGGGCCCGGCCCTGGTGGTTGCGTCGCGGCCGCCACTCAGCGCGGAGCAGAAGGCCTACCTGAATTCAATTGCCTTCGCTGATTTCCACATGAGCGCGGCCGCCAATTTTCTTGGCGATACGGTCACCTACCTGGATGGCAGCGTCACCAATCAAGGCCCGAAACCAGTGCGCAGTCTTGATGTTGAGTTGAACTTTGTGGATTCGCTGAATCAGGTGGTGTTGCGGGAGACCACTCACCCCCTGGCGGACCGCGCCGCGCCACTGCAACCGGGTGAGAGTTATGCCTTCCGCGTGACCTTTGAACACATGCCAGTGGATTGGAACCAGGCACCGCCAATGGCTAAAGCGGTGTATGTGGAGTTTTAAAAGGCAGGAGACAGAAGACAGAAATCAGCGGTCAGTATGCGGATAGACTTGGTGGAATTGGACCCTTTGCTCTGTTATTTTGCACGTTAAGCGTGAACAATAAATTCTGGCTCCTCACTCCTGTCTCCTTCGCGTGTTTCTACCGCCCTAGTTCCAGCCTGCGGTAGAGGGGCAGGGGCAGTCCGGCTTTTTCCATTTTGGCCTGGGTTTGGGCCACGTTGTACGGAGTGCGGTAGTATTCCACTTCCTTACGGTCCGTATCGAGAATGGCGAAACCGGAGCGCCAGTCGTGGTCGCGAGGCTGGCCCACGGAGCCTGGATTGATCAGATAGCGGTCGCCATCCACCAGAGGCATCGTCAGCGTCAGGCCGTCAGGCGTGGCAGGGATGCGGATGGATTGAAAGCGCCCGGCACTGGAGAAGGTGAAGCCTCCTTGCAGGTGGCTGTGGCCGAAGCAGAGCAGTTGGGTCTGGGGTTCCCGCAACAGGGGCAGGGCTTGGGCGGGGCCCAGAATGTACTCATCCTCGTCGTTGGGCGACCCATGCACGAAGATGAATCCTTCCGCCCCGGCGGGGCCCATGGGGAGGGCGCGAAGGTACTCAAGGTTTTTGGGCGTTAGAGCCTCGCGCGTCCAGTCTGTGGCCATTCGCGCGTAGGGATTGAAGTCCTTGGCGTCGTCGATGCCGCAGCAAGCTTTGTCATGGTTGCCGCGAATAACAGCCTTACAAAGGTTGCGGACCTTATCGACGACTTCGTTTGGATTCGGGCCGTAGCCCACAAGGTCGCCAAGGCAGACAGCCTTGTCATACTTCCCCGCGGCAAGCTCCAGGCAGGTGTAAAGAGCTTCCAGGTTCGAATGGATGTCACTGAGCAGCAAATAGCGCATAGTATCCCCGAAAGGGGTGAATTATAAACTAGAAGACAGGGCAATGGGCGCAAAATCGGTGCTGACTAAGTTTTGCCGGAAGATTTGCCTGTGATTTCAATGAGAACCGAGGCGAGAATTTTGACCGTTCGGGCAGAATTCGTTACTATTCCAAAGGTCAGTTGCCGCGCTGCTTCGGCATTAAAGTGAGAGACATGCTTCGTTTTCAAACCGCCGGTGAATCACATGGTCAGGGGCTGGTGGCAATTCTTCAGGGATTGCCGGCGGGCCTGCGCGTTGACTTTGACTATGTGAATCGCGACCTCAGGCGCCGCCAGGGCGGCTACGGGCGCGGTGGGCGCATGAAAATTGAGACGGACACCGCCCAGTTCATCTCAGGTGTTCGGCATGGGCAGACCATCGGTTCGCCGATTGCCATCCTGGTTGTGAACAAGGATTGGGAAAACTGGAAGGACGCGATGGCGGTGGAGGACACGCCGGAATCACGGGCCGCGCATAAGGCGCTTTCCCGTCCGCGGCCGGGCCATGCGGATTTGCCGGGATGCTTGAAATATAATTTTCGCGATGCCCGCTATGTGCTTGAACGTGCCAGCGCGCGTGAGACCACGGCACGCGTAGCGGTGGGGGCATTGGCGAAGATCTTCCTGAAGAATTTCGCTGTGGAAGTGGCCAGCCACGTTGTGGCGCTGGGTGAAGTCAGCCTTACCGATGACCATGTGCCCTTTGAGGCCGTAATGGCCTTGCGTGACCGCGAAGACCTGTTGCTGGCGTGCATTGACCCTGAGGTTGAAGCGCGCATGAAGGCCGTGGTGGACCGCGCAACAGAAACCAGGGACACGGTGGGCGGAACGTTTGAGGTGATTGTGCGCGGACTTCCCCCCGGATTGGGCTCCTGCGCCCAGTGGGACGAGCGGCTGGACGGCCAACTGGCGCAGGCCGTGATGTCAATCCAGGCCGTCAAGGCGGTGGAAATCGGCAGCGGCATTGCCGGAGCCGCGGCTATGGGTTCAAATGTGCACGATGAGATTGGCTACGACCGCACCCACGAGCGATTTACGCGCAAGACCAATCGGGCCGGTGGCCTTGAAGGTGGAATCACCAACGGGGAAGACCTGGTGGTGCGCGGATATTTGAAGCCGATTTCCAGCTTGCGGCGCCCGCTGGAATCGGTGGATTTTGAAAGTAAAGAGACGGTGAAGGCAGCCTACGAACGCTCTGATGTCTGTGTGCTGCCGGCGGGCGGTGTAGTGGGCGAATCAATGGTGGCACTCACCCTGGCCCGTGCATTTCTTGAGAAGTTCGGCGGAGACTCGATGGATGAGACACTCCGCAATTTTCACGCATATCAGGAGCAGGTGCGGAAGTTCTGACGGATGCTGCTGAATCCTAAATTCTAGGTCCTAAATTCTATCGCTATGATCTATCCCATTGTTAAGTACGGCAGGGAAGTACTGGAAAAGCCCGGCAACCCGGTTACAGAGTTCGACGCCAAGCTGGAAAAACTCGTGGCGGACATGTTTGAAACCATGTACGCGGCGAATGGCGTGGGCCTGGCGGCCCCGCAAATCGGCTTACCACTGCGATTGACCGTGATTGACACCACGTGCGGTGAGGATCCCAAGGCCAAGCTGGTGCTGGCCAATCCGGTAATTGTCTCCATGGAAGGTGAGCAGACGCAGGATGAAGGCTGCTTGAGCTTGCCGGACTTCCGCGCCAAGACACCCCGGCCCGAACGTGCCACGGTGCGGGCACAGGACGTCCACGGTAAGGAATTTACCATGAGTGGGGAGGGCCTCCTGGCGCGCGCCTTCTGCCACGAGATCGACCACTTGAACGGCAAACTGTTCATTACCCACGTCGGTCGCCTGAAGCGGGAGTCCATCAAGCGCAAAGTGCGCAAGATGATTAAGGCGGGGGAGTGGTAAGAAAAGGGTGAAGTATGAAGGCTGAAGGGTAAAGTCTAAGTACCCCTCCTGGAGTGGAAGAGTTCATTTCTATTGTGATTTGATGTTGAAACATCCAGCCTTAACTCTTCACCCTTTAGTCTTTCTATGAACCTCCTTTTTTTCGGTACGCCTGAATTCGCCGTTCCCAGCTTGGAAAGACTTATCGCGGAGAAATTTGCGATTGACCTGGTGGTGACCAATCAGGATGAGCCCAGTGGGCGCGGGTATGAGGTTAAGGCTCCTCCCGTGAAGCAGGCGGCTCTGCGCGCTGGGTTGGAGGTCTACCAGCCCGCCAAATTGAAAGACCCCGCCACAGTGGAATTCCTTTCGCGTTACCGGCCTGATGCCATGGTGGTGGTGGCCTACGGGCACATTCTGCCCAAGTGGTTGATTGACCTGCCGCGGCTCGGCTGCATCAATGTGCATGCCTCGCTTCTACCCAAATATCGTGGCGCAGCCCCCATTCAATGGTCAGTGATTCGGGGTGAAGCTGTAACCGGCGTTACCACCATGCGGATTGATGTGGGCTTGGACACTGGTGACACTTTGTTGAAGCGCGAAGTGGCCATTCAGGATGACGACTCGGCGGAGACGTTGAGTGTCAGGCTTAGCACGGTGGGCGCCGATCTGCTGGTCGAGACCTTACAGCGGTTGGAGCGGGACGACCTTGCCGCGCAGCCTCAGGATCATTCCCAAGCCACGCTCGCGCCCATCCTGAAGAAGGAAGACGGTCGCATTGATTGGAATCTTCCCGCCGTGGAGATTTGGAATCGGATTCGGGGCCTGCGACCCTGGCCGGGTGCTCACACCACCTTCCGTGGGAAGACCCTGAATATCTGGTCTGCGCCGCGCCCGGCTCTGGATGAAACCATGCCCCTCGAACCGGGGACGCTGGTGGCCGACCGGGCGAGACTCCGCATTGTCTGCGGCCACGGAACGCTCCTGGAGCCAAGTGAGCTTCAACTGGAAGGCCGCAAACGCCTGCCTGTGCGTGACTTTCTGAATGGTGTGAAAATCAATCCTGACGAGAAGGTCAAATAAAGGGTAAATGTTAAATTGTAAATGGTAAAAGGTAAGGATTGATCAGGGATAAGGTATAAAGGGTAAAGGTTTAAAGCAGAGCCGGTTCCTAACCTACGCTTGGAGCAGTCATAAAAGCAATTTTCAACCTTCAACCTTCACACTTTAGCCTTTGGCATTTATCCCTTCATCATCACCCTTTGGCCTTTACCATTTACCCTTTAGCCTTTACCCTTTAAAAGATGCCAGTTTCTCCCTCACGAAGAGTCGCTTACCAAATCCTGCATCGAATGGACTCCGGCCACGGTTTCGCCGTGGACCTCTTGCAGAGCCCTGAAGTTTCGGCTTTGAAGGATTCTGATCGCCGCCTGGCGACGGAAATTGTGATGGGCGTGCTGCGCTGGCGGGGCGAACTGGACTACATCATTGAACGGATTGCGAAAAGAAAACTTGCCTTGATCGATCCCGAAGTGCGGACGGTTCTCCGCATGGGCGCCTACCAGATTCGATTTCTTGAGAGGGTTCCGAAGCGCGCCGTGGTGGATGATGCTGTTGAGATGACCAAGACTGCGCTCAAGCGATCGGCCGCGGGTTTTGTGAATGCCGTCCTCAGAAAATGCGACCCTCCCAAAGTACATTTGGCAGGGCGAAATTTTGAAGATTTTACGCGTGAGAATCAGGATAGCATCCGCCGCGCTTTTCCTGCGTGGCTATTAAAGAGGTGGGAAGAAGCCGCAGCGTCAATGGGCGATCCCGGGCACTTGGGAGCGCTGCGATTGGCATACGCGAGCCTGGCGACACCCCGCACCACGCTTCGGGTGGTTGCTGCTGACGCAAACCTAAGCGAGGTTCAAAGAGAGTTGGCGTCGGAAGGTGTTGCTACAGCGAATTGTACTTACGCGATTTCACATGGCCTAAGTGTGGAGTCCGGGCAGGTGCAGAACACACGGGCGTACCGGGAAGGGCGAGTGGTGATTCAGGATGAGGCATCGCAACTGGTGGCGGAGCTCCTCTCGCCACGGACAGGGCAGCGCGTGCTTGACCTGTGCGCTGCGCCGGGGATGAAGGCAGGCCAACTGGCGCAAACGCTGGGAGATGGCGTCCTGGTGGCTTGCGACCGCAGCTCAGCGCGTCTCCGCACCATGGCCAAACTTCTGCCCCCGTGGATACCAGCGGCAGTTCATCTGTCGATGGTGCGACTTGACGCCGCACTCGAACTTCCGTTTGAAAATAAATTTGACCGCATTCTGCTGGATGCCCCCTGCACGGGCACAGGAACGCTGGCACGCAACCCGGAAATCAAATGGCGTCTGACCCCGGAAGACATCACTCGCCTGGCGGCATTGCAGGTCACGATGTTGGGCAATGCGATGCCCGCGCTGGCCGAGGGCGGTCGCTTGGTCTACGCCACCTGCTCCCTTGAGCCGGAGGAAAATGCGGGTGTGGTGGATAAGGTTCTCAAAGAACTGCCGGGGTATCGAATGCTCTCAGCAGACGAGCTTGCGCAGGAACATCCGCACCTGAAGGCCTTGTTTGATGCGCGTGGATACTTTCAGACTCGTCCTCATCTACATCCCATGGACGGCTTCAATGCGGTGGTTATTGTGAGGAAGGGAAGCGTTTAGCTTCGAATTTGCAGGCCTGCCGGCGTGTTCACCAAACAACTTGAAGGGTGGGATGAGGGAAGGCGGCTTTCTACGTCCGCCTTCCCCGTCCCTGCGGAGAATACCGCGTTAGTGTTGCGTTATGCGGCGTGATTTGATCTGGGCGATGTGGTCCTTCAGGCGGCCCACAACTTCCGGCTCTTCCCCGCGTGCGATTTCGTCATTCAGCTCATTGAGAGCGAAATGGACGATGTCATGGTGGTGTACTTCCTCGGGTGCAATCTCCGCACTAAAGCGCAGCCAGAGCTTGTGGAGTAAATCGATCTCCTTGGGCGTCAGGTGGGGAGCGTGCGGCCCAAGGTAGAAGATCTCCTCCATCCCGTCGGGAGTGTGGATTTCAAGGGCAAGATGAGGTTTGGGATCAGAAAGCTTTTCCCAGGCGAGCCCGGCGAAACGTGCCTCCTCGGCAACTCCCATGATCGCGGACGATCCCAGGACGATGGTGGTGGACTGCAGCGATTGCGCGGAACGCAGGATGCCTTCCCAAATATCAGTGGCGGCGGCAACGGACAAATGGATGCTCTTGCCCTCATGCTCCGCCAGCGAAAGCGCCTTGGTAAAGAGCAGCTGTTCCGTGGCACTAAAGAGCTGTTCCGGCACCAGATCACTGGACCCGGAGGCGGCGCGCTGGAGGACGCGGATGTGCAGGACCGCAATATCCTGACGGGCAGTATTGACGCGCCTGAGCGCCGCATTGAGGTGGTAGAGGGTGTGGTAGTCCCGCACCATCACCAGGACGTTATCCTTCCGAACTCCCACTGCCTTGGGGGTGAGTTCCTCTCCGGGGACAAGATGGAATTGGTCAAGTTCCTGGTGAACGCCTTGTCTCGAACGCGTTATCTTTTCAGAAATCGTGAAAATGGCAAACAGGACAAGGGTGAAGGCGACTCCTGAGATTGTGGCCACCTGCTTGGTGAAGAGGTTCACCATGGCCACGCCGAAGAGCACCAGGGTGATGAGGCCGAGTCCAACGGGAATTTCCTTCCCCGCCAGGTGAAAATTCATTGGAACCCTGTACACGCGCGGGCCGGGTTCTTTGAACCGGAGCACGAGGACCGCCAGGCCCTTCATCACAAAGCTCCAAACGACGCCAAAAGCATAAGCTTCGCCGAGGAGGTAGACGTCACCGTGGCTCAGGATAATGGTGAGGATCTGGAGGCCCACCACCATGTCGATAATGCGATAGGAAGTGCCAAAGCGCGGGTGCGGGCGGCGGAACCAGTCGGAAAGAACGCCGTCTTCCGATACACGGTTGAGCACGCCATTTGATCCGACGATGGCGGTGTTTACCGCTCCGGCGAGAATCAGAACTCCCACCAGCACCACGAATCCGTGGAACACCAAGCGGAGCATCAAGGGGCCAGCCATGTTCATGGCAAGTCCGCCGATCAGGTTATCGAAGAAGTTCTTGCGCACATCATCCGGGATAATCATCACCGCGAAGAAGGAGACGAGGGAGGTGAAGATCATGCTGTAGACGAAGATGACCAGTCCGGCCTTCTTCAAATTGGGCAATTTGGGATGCTGAATTTCGCGATAGACCTGGGCCAGTGATTCTTCGCCACTCATGGCCAGGATGGAGTGGCCGAGACCGATAAAGATTCCGAGAAGCCCAATGGTGTGCGGCCAGTTGCTGTGCTTGAGCCACCCCAGTGCATCAGGGGCGAAATGCAGGTTGGCAAGCGTGGGTGGAGGAGGTAAATGCGAGCCGCGTACCCAGACGGTGTAACAACACCAGCCAATCAGCAGGATCACCATCACGGTGGTGAACTGCATGATGCGGAGTGCCTTCTCACTTGATTCCGGAATTCCTTTGATGTTCTCCCACCAAAAGTAACAGGTCACGATGATGGCGAAGGTGGCGGAGGTGGCATTTACCGGTAGCACGATGGATAAGTGCAGGTAACTCAGGACTTCATTGAGGAATCCCACCAGGTATTGGCCGGCGGAAACTCCGCTGATCGGTCCCGTCAGAACGTAGTCAAACATCAGGGCGGAGACGGAGAACTTGGCCAGGGTTCCACCCATGGCCTCCTTCACCACGCGGTAGACGCCACCGCGCACGAACATGCTGCAGCTTTCCACATAGATTGCGCGTACGGCGTAGGAAAACAGCATGACAGCCAGGATGAACCAGGGGGCGGATTTGCCCACAGCCTGTTCCGCAATGCCACCAGCGTAGTAGGCAGACGAAGCCAGATCGTTCAAGACAATCGCCGCCGCGCGCCAGAAGGTTATGAATGTGAGCATGGCGGTTGTTGCCACCATGACTCGCGGAAGTGCAGACGTACTAGGGGGGAGCGTAGAGTGCTCGGTTGAATTATTTTCCATTTTGGGTTGTCAGATCGGTCCATTCCGGTGAAAGAGTCATCAATATCATCGCATAAGAATTCGATTCCTGTAAATGAATTGTCATGCGTTGGCAACGTTATCGTCAATCGGTCCATTCAAAGTTTTTATGATAAGTATAATCACTGATTGTTGCCTTCCCCCAGGATGGGTCCAATCCAGACCACAGCCCTCAAATCCCCATCATTTCCAAGGGCGAACAAAAGCTTTTTGCTGGCACTCGTGCTCGCGGCGTGTAGGCGTTTACTTGCATCGGCGGGCTGACTTACAATGGTCATCGCATGTCTCCCTTGTATTCCGCAGGTGGGGTTAACGCCCCAGGTTTGAGGGTTCCGCGTGGACGTTGCCTACGGTCTTACCGCTCTTGCTGCCACCAAACTCGTTGTCTACACCTTCGGGTCGCTCATCCATCTTTTCTTGATTGTTTTGATTCTTGGAAACGGGCGATTGGGGCGCCTGCAAGTCCTGCTTTTGGCTTTGATGTCTGCGTTGTTCCTGTGGTACGCAGGAAATCTGCTGGCCCTCAATATCAGCCTCTATTATGGCGCCGGCCCGGCGGTGCTTTCCGGATTCTCCCGCACCATTTCCATTGTTGGTTTGGTTGCCGCTGTTCCTCTTCTGGTTCATTTGCAAACCGAATACTTTTCCGGTTTCGTCCCGATGCGGCTCTGGCAGAGGCTGCTGGTGGGATGTTTTTACCTGCCCGCGATCTTCAGCCCCTGGATTGTGGGACGGTTGCTGAGCCATCCTGGCGTGGAACCCCTGGTGGCGCTTGGACGCCCGGTGCGCTGGTTGGCCGTCTGGGCTGTTTCCGGTCTGTTTGTTGCCGCGGCGATCAACATCTATTTGAAGGTGCGCCGCCGCGTTGCTGATCCAGCAGTCGCACACTTTTATGGCTACCTCGCCGCACTTCAAGCGTTGCTGGCCTTGGGGTGGGGCGTGGCATTCCTTCCGCACTCACTGCCGCCCGTGGGCGGGTTGGGAGGATATTTTCCCACCGGCATGATGCTGGTGGGAATTCTTCCCAGCGCACTGATGGCATGCGCCATCTTTCGCTTCAACTTTCTTGACCTGCGAGTTCAACGCAACGTGTTCTATTCGGTCGCCGCCATATTTGGATTTCTGATCTACCTGAATTTCATGCGCCGGTTAAGCGGTTGGCTGGAGGCTCATGATGTTCTGCCCGCCGCTGTCACTGAGGGCGTGATGATCTTTGTCCTCGTCGTGTTCGTGGAACCCATCAAGCGGCTGATCAGCCGGGCGTTGCATCGGCAATTCGTCTCCGAATTTGAAAAAGTGCAAAGACTCGCCGCAGAAATTGAGGAACATGCCAAACGCACTGGGGATGTGAATTCACTCCAGGCGTTGGTGGAGGAGCGCATTCCGAGCGAGCTGGGGCTGGAGGGCCTAAGACTCTCCTGGGCCCCGCTTCCGGGTAATCCGAAGGGCAAAGGTCCAACCGGAACTCACTGCGTGCCCATTTCCCGCGGAGGGGAATCAATCGCTTTTCTCGACGTCCTTTCCACCAGCGGAAGCATTTCCGGGGAGCAACTCGCCGCCCTGGAGATGCTGGCCAGCCGATTGGCGGGCGCATTGGAACTGTGCCGCCTGATTGGCGAAAAAGTCAGCCTGGAGCGCGAACTGGCGGCCAAGGAAAAAATGGCTTTCCTTGGGGAGATGGCGGCGCGCATTGCCCACAACGTCAAGAATCCGCTGAGTGGGATGAAGACCATTGCGCAATTGATGGAAGAGGATGCTTCTCTCCCCGAAACGACGCGACGTGATTGCCAGATGATGGTGGCGGAAATCGATCGCTTGAACCGGAACATCTCGCAGGTCCTGCGCTATGCCAAACCCGCGCGTGACACGGATCGTCCAGCCGACCTGATGGCGGTGGTCCGCCGGGTGGCAGGCCTTTCCCGCGTGGAGGCCGAGCAACGCCACATTACTTTGGAAATTGCTGACTCCGGTCCGTGCCTGATCGAAGGCGGTGAGGAGGCGGCCAGCGACATTGTTTCAAACCTCCTGGTGAACGCCCTGGAAGCGAGTGGTGAAGCTTGCGCCATTCGCATACGCCTGGCGTCCCCCCCGGGGCGGCCGGATTCTATCGAGCTATCCGTCGAGGATCAGGGGCCGGGCATTCCGATGAACAAGGTGGATAAGATCTTTCAGCCATTCTTCACCACTCGGGCGGGCGGAACGGGTTTGGGCCTGGCAATTGTGAAGCGCCGGGTGGACGAAATCGGCGGGACGGTGGAGTGCCAAAGCCCCGTTGTTGCTGGAGACTCAACTTCCACTCACCCCGGCACGCGATTTGTTGTACGCTTCCATTTGGCCAAGCCACCAAAACACCGGGATTAGGGCTTAGGGATTGGGGGGGCAGGGGAATCCTGGTTCCCAGCCCTGAATTTTGAAGCTCCGATTGGCTGCCACAGGGCGAAACTTATGATCCATGCAAGATCATCAAACGCGAAACATATAACTCCCACCATCCTGATTGTCGATGACGACATCACCGCCCGCTTTGGCATGGCGCGGGTCTTTGGCGATCGGTACCGGGTGTTGGAGGCGGAAAGCGTCCCTGCTGCGCGCCGCATCATGGCCGAGGAGAATCCCCACCTTCTGTTGCTCGATATTGAAATGCCGGAGGAGAACGGCCTGGATTTTCTTCGCGAACTGAAGGCCGAAGCCACCAGTCCTGTGGTGATCGTGGTAACGGCCTACGGTTCAGAGAAGATTGCCGTTGAGGCCATGAAGGGTGGAGCGTTTGACTACCTCTCCAAACCTTACGAGGTGGATGAGCTCCGCCTGAAGGTTGAGCGCGCGTTTGAACAGTTAGCGCTGGCGGAGGAAAATCTTCGCCTGAAGCGCCAGTTGATTTCAGAAGGCCAGTTCGGCGCCATGATCGGTTGCAGCAACGCGATGCGTGAGCTCTTTGATTTGGCGGACCGAGTGGCGCAGGCGGAAGTGACAGTGTTGATCCAGGGTGAGAGCGGAACGGGGAAAGATCTGCTCGCCACGGAGATCCACCGTCGCAGCAATCGCGGCCGGGGTCCGTTTATCGCGCTGAATTGTGCGGCGCTGCCTGAGCACTTGATTGAAAGCGAGCTCTTTGGATACGAGAAGGGTGCTTTTACCGGCGCCACGGCGATGAAACGCGGCAAGTTCGAACTGGCGAACGGCGGCGTGCTCTTTCTCGACGAAGTGGGAGACATGTCGCTCTCCACCCAGGCCAAGCTGCTGCGCGTGCTGGAAACACGGCGCGTGGAGCGGTTGGGGGGAACCACATCGCAGGAAGTTGATGTGCGCATTGTGAGCGCCACCAACAAAGATCTGACGGCGGAAATCGCGAAGCAGACCTTTCGCGAGGATCTCTATTACCGCTTGCGCGTGGTGCTGTTACGCGTGCCACCGTTGCGGGAGCATCGCGAAGACCTGCCGCTTCTTATCCAGCAATTTTGCCGCATGCTGGGAGAAAAACACGGACGCCCTTCAATGTCAGTTTCCAAAGAAGCGACGGAACTGCTGATGCGCTGGGATTGGAAGGGAAACGTCCGGGAACTCAAGAACGTGCTGGAAAGCGCCATCGTGATGAGCCGCGGCGACACTCTGACGCCGGCGGATTTTTCCACGGATCTCAATGGCACCGCCGGGCAGGGCGACGCGGTGGCGGACGATTTTGGCTTTTTGGACTTGAAGGATTACCGCGAGGCGCGCAGGCAGTTTGAAATCACCTTCATCAAGGGCAAGCTGCGCGAGTTTGGCGGGAATATCACCAAGACCGCGGCGGCAATTGGCCTGCATCGGCAGAGCCTTCAGGAGAAGCTTCGTGAATTGGGCATTCGGGCCGAAACAGAGTAGGCCCTTGCCACCGGACGGCGCCCGGGCGATTTGCTTCGCACTGCGGAGCTCGTCACCCTAAATTGATTATTCTTTGGGTTTAATTCCACATCTCGCATTTTTCTTCCCCGACGAGGAAGAACTACGAGGGGATCAGGTATAGCGCGAAAACCACGGGATGCGCGGCAGGACGAAAAACCAGACAAACATGAATCCCACGTAAATCAATAGGCCTTTCATCCCCTTAGTATACTCCCTTAAGGCAACGGACAGCGAAGGTCATTCGCCATTGATAGTGGTACAGTTTGACGTAGAGGCGGCTTTACGCCGCCATGTGGCGAGGTAAACTCGCCGCTACATTTTCAAACTGTCCCACTACGCCGCTATTGGCTCCGGCAACTTGATGATCAGAGCGCCGGCCAGAGTGATTCCCAAATCTTGAACTCGTTGTGAAAGCCGATCTGCTCGGCACGCGTCAATTTGCGTCCTGAAGCCACATCCAGCGTCTCCTGGAAAATCCGCTTCCCAACTTCTTCAATCGTCTCGGTCCGCTCAATTATCGTTCCAGCGTTAATGTCCAGATCGGCGTAGGTGCGGGCCAGGTGCGGGTTCGTTCCAACTTTCATTACGGGTCCCAATGCACAGCCGATGCTGGTTCCGCGCCCCGTGGTGAACAGCGCCACCTGGGCGCCGCTCAGGAACAGCGCGGGTGTGCAGAGGTGGTCGTAGCCCGGTGTGTAGAGCACATACAGGCCCTTGCGATCGCCCAGCCACTCGCCATAGTCAACCAGGTCCTCAACGATGGAAGTTCCGCCCTTGGCCTTCACGCCGGTGGACTTCAGATAAATGTTGTAGAGACCGCCTTTGATATTACCCGGGGAAGGATTATCGCGAAAATAATCGCCGAACTTTTGCACATAGGTCTCATAACGCGTGAGGGCGTCCAGCAGCTTGTGTCCCACTTCTTTCGTGCGAGCGCGCTGCACAAGGTCGAGCATCGCCGCGCCCTGAAGTTCTGGAATCTCTGGCAGGAACACCGCGGCGCCGGCTTTCACAAACATGTCCGCAGCCACGCCCACGGCGGGATTGGCGGTTACGCCTGACCATCGGTCGGAGCCGCCGCACTCGGTTCCCACAATCAGTTTGGAAATGGAAACCGGCTGGCGCTTGAACTGGTTGGCGTAGTGAAGCATCTGCTCCACCACTTCCAGCCCTTTTTCCACCGTCTTTTCGCTGCCGCCCAACTGTTGAATGGTCAGGTTTACGACGCGGCGGTTGTAATCCTGAACCTGATTCTGGAATACCGGAGCGGAGCACTCCACGCAGGTCTTCCCACAACCCAGGTCGACATAGACTGACGCACCCAGGTTGGGATGCCGCAGGGTGTTCACAAGCAACTGGTTCAGCATCGTGACGGCTTCACCGTCGGGCATGCCGCAACCCGATTCGTGGATGATGGGGACGACGCCGTCAACATTGGGGAACTTTTCGCGCGAATAAATCTCATGTTGGGCGCGCCAGGCAATTTCGCGCACCTCTGTGGAGGAGCACATCCCCGAAGTCACGATGCCCACCATGTTGCGAATTCCTACTTCTCCGTCGGGCCTGACGAAGCCATCGAACGTCAGCGATGAGAGCTTGGGGTCAAGGCGCGAGCGCTTGGGGTTATCGCGGAAGTTGGGCTTCAAGCGGGGAAGGCGGGATTGCAGGTTGCTGCTGTCAATCGGATCGCCGGGTTTAACGGCGCGTGAAGCGAGTCCAATGGGATCGCCCAGCGTGATGTAAGGCTGGCCTCGCCGAATGGGCGTGATGGCAAAGCTCTGCCCGCGCAAGGCTCGTCCGGAAATCGTCAGAGTCTTTCCCCCATGCTTCAGGCGGGTGTCCTTTTCAATAAAGTCCGCCGTGACCACCGCCACGTTGTCTTTCCCCGGCCGAACCACGATGGCCACATCCTGCAGCTTTTGCACTTCCATTCTGTTCTCCTCAGTTTTTGCCCTGCGCGCCAAGAAAAAGCGTGCCGCAATCTTGTTTCAAATTCAGAAGCTGGTCTACGTGGTTACGGGGCTCAACCCGGGCACACGCACACGCGATCCATAATAAGCATAATACGTTACGAATATGTAGCAAAGCAGCGGCACGACCATGGATACCGCCATGCTATGGGCCGCTTTGAACACAAGCCCCATGGCCAGCGGGCCGATGGCGCCACCGATGACGGACATGACGATAACGGAGCCGCCCAACTTGGTGTTGGGGCCCAGTTCCTTGATGCCCAGCGCGAAGATGGTGGGGAACATTAGTGACATGAAGAAGCTGGTGAGGAACACTGCCCACACGCCCAGCCAGCCGGGAAATAGAATGGCCACGACAACAAGCAAGGTGTTGATGACGCCATAAATCGTCATGAGTTTTGTGGGCGCAATGAACTTCATCAAGTAAGTGGCGGAGAATCTTCCCAGCCCAAAAGCGACGAGCGTTCCGGTGAGAAAATAGCCCGCAATCTTTTCCGGTTGGTGGGTGTAGTCCTGAATGTACTGAATGTAATAGCTCCACGTTCCCACCTGTGCTGCCACGTAAAGAAACTGGGCCACGATTCCCTGGAGGAAATGTGGGTAATGGATGAGATCAAGGGCCCTGCCGTGCGCCCGGCTATCGGCGGGTTCAGATTCTTCCGCAACTTTGGGGAACTTGGTCTTCAGAATCAGAATCGCCCAGATAAAGATCACCGCGCCGAGCACCATATAAGGAGGGCCGACGCGGAGGGTCTCTTTGTGAAGATACGCGGCGTAAGTGCCGGCCGCTTTAAGGCCGTCGATTTGCTGCTGATTCAGTTCGACCCCGGAGAATATGAAGACGGTTCCTCCGAGAACGCCAATCACGGCGCCCAAGGGGTTAAACGCCTGGGAGAAATTGAGCCGCCGCTCGGAGTATTTCGGATCGCCCAACATGGCGATGAAAGAATTCGCTCCTGTCTCCAGGAAGGCTGCGCCACTGGCGATCACGAACAGGGCAAAAAGAAAAAAGCCATATTGTTGGCTCAAGGCCGCGGGCCAGAAGAGAAAGGCTCCCGTGCTGTAAAGGAGTAGGCCGATGACCAACCCGGCCTTGTACCCGAATCTTCGCATGATCAGGGCGGCGGGCACTGCCACAAAAAAATAACCCAGGAAGAAGGCGAATTGGACCAGGGCCGCCTTGTAGCGCGCCAGTTCAAACGACTTCATGAACTGCTTGATCAGAATGTCGTTCAAGTTGCTGGCAATTCCCCAAAACATGAAGAGGGCTGTCACCAGAAAAACCGGCAACAAGCTCCCCGCAGCAAACAGTGGCGGGTGCTGTTCCGGGCTGGGGTTTGCGTTCTGCTCAGGCATAATTGAAGCTCCGATTTCCAATGTCGAAATCTCAGAAAGTTTGGATTGAACTGGTCGCCCTAGGTTTCCAGGTCTTTGATGTCGAGGGTTCCCGCCAGCTTGAGCCGCGTAAAGATCTCCACCGTTTCGCGAATGCCCACTTCCAGCGGGGTGTCATTGACGTCGCCAAAATCCTGGCGCAGGTTGCTGTCGTCAAAGTCGTAGGCGACGGGCAGCGAATTGCCTTCCGCCTTGATGAGCTTCTGCGAAAGCGGCAGGATCTGTCCCAGCACGGTCAGGAAATCGTGCACCTGCGTCACGTTGCCGCGCGGGGTATAGAGCCGTGCGCCCGCCAATCCGGCTTCCGCGGACTTAATAAAGAGCCGCGCCGTGTCGCGCACGTATTGCATATCCATTCCGCCGGTAAACCGAATGATGTAGGGCTGCCCGATCACCGTGGCCTTGATGGCCTTGGTGGGGCCGGAGGTCATTCCGCGATCGCGTCCCACGCCGTAGACCGTTCCGGGGCGAATCCCGGCGCTCGAGATCCCTTCATTTTGAAAATAGACGCGGGCATTCCCCTCATTGCACTGCTTGAAAACGCCGTAGTGCGTTCCGGGCAGCAGCGGAGCACCCTCTTTAATCGTGCCGCCCCCATAAGCCTCCTCGGGGCCGAAAACCGCGGCAGAACTGGCATAGACGATGTTCTTCACCAGGTCGCGGTGATGCCGGGCGACTTCAAAAACGTTCAGTGTTCCCACCACGTTGATCATCGCTCCGCGCAAGGGGTCAGCGGCGCAGAAGGGAACCTGGATTCCCGCCAGATGCAGCACGTGGGTGATGCCGTTGTCCACCACGGCCTTCTCCACGTCTTTGTATTGCGTGATGTCGCCTTGCAGCAGCTTGATGGCGGGCATCTGCTCCGGCGTCAGCAGCGAGGCCAGGCGCGAGGATTCCGTATCAATGTCGAAAATGTAAGGCGTGTCGCCGCGGTCCACCAGCTCCTTGACGATCCATGAGCCAATAAATCCCTTGGCCCCGGTAATGAGAAAACGGTGGCTTGATGCGGAAGCTGGACTGCTTGAGTTGGTCTGTGTCATGGACTGGCATTATATGCGTTCGCGTCTGTGAGTCAACGGAGAACGAGGAAGGGAGCAGGGAATTGGGAGTGGGAAGTAGGGAGTGGGGCGTCGGGAGTTGGGTTCGGCCCTGAGCTTCGCCATGTTCACTGGACATTGCTGCAAAGGCAAACCAAAAGGCAAAGGGCAAATGTCAAAAGGCAAAGGTGGAAAGCAGGCGCGTGCATCGTACCGCTGGCCTCCGCCGTTGAGGTCCGCGGGTTTTCTGTGTCACGGTTGAACGAGTTAACGGGGGAACGAAGAAGGAGGCAGGGAATTGGGAGTGGGGAATATGAAATAGGGTGCCAGGTTTGGCTCTAACCTTTGCCATGGCCGAGCGACATTGCCGCAAAAGCAAACCAAAAGGCAAAGGTGTAACGCAAAATGGCTCACAGGCGATCTACCGTTACAGCCTGACGGTGCATATCCTCTCCTCGGCCGGCGTTCAACTCGGCTGCATCGCGGGGCATCTCTGATTCCACATGCATGAGGCGCGAATTGGGCACCACCGTAGCTGTGCGACGCGGTGCTGCGGCAAGGGAGGCTTGTAGCGCGGGTGTCCCCACCCGCGCTTTCACGACGGGTGGATGGACCTCGGGCGCGGGTGGGGACACCCGCGCTACAAACCTTTCATGGCGCCGTTGCCTCAGGGGTAGCCTCGAATTAAGTCTTGACAAATCCAATGGATAGGCTATGATAAGGAAAGGCGCAGCATCCTGCGGGCGCCTGTAACCTCTCGGCTCATCCCACCACGAGAGGGCAAATACCGGGAGGACAATTCGTTTCGAAGGGTTTGGTGTGGCCGGAGGAGTCTTCGGTTCCCGGTTGTCGGTTTTCGGTTGTCAGTCATTGGCGTTCAGTCATCAGTCGTCAGTTTTCAGTCTTCAGATGGTGCTCAATGGTGATTAGGGAAAAGC
>Ga0302320_10006011_pt1 | contig 27052 bp, 20 predicted proteins | sample Bog_T0_3_FD_202130 | JGI IMG/M metagenome (GOLD analysis project Ga0302320, IMG submission 202130) | Peat permafrost microbial communities from Stordalen Mire near Abisko, Sweden - Bog_T0_3 | ecosystem: Environmental > Terrestrial > Soil > Wetlands > Peat | place: Sweden: Abisko, Stordalen Mire...
TCGGGCGGACGCTCGATATGCCCACCGCCAATATGGCCTTGGAGCCAACCAATCGCCTCGCCTATGGCGTCTACGCCGTGCGTGCGCTGCTCAATGGCGTCAGCCATGACGGCGTCGCAAGTTTCGGCGTGCGCCCGACGGTTAACGGCGTCGAACCGTTGCTGGAAACCTTCATCTTCGACTTTGCCGCCGATATTTATGATCGGGAACTGACGGTTCAGTTTATCGGCCGCATCCGCGACGAACTGAAGTTCGATTCGCTGGAGGCGCTGAAGGCGGAGATGGCGCGGGACGGAGAGCGGGCGCGGGCGTTGCTCAGGCTATGAGACGGGCGTCATTGCAAGCGTAACGTGGCAATCAAGAGCCAAGGGGCTGCGGCCAATCGCCTTATTTCGAAGCCTCGAATGCGCGGCCCCTGGATTGCCGCGCTTCGCTCGCAATGCCGTCGAGCATTTGGCGTTTGCCGACAAATCCTCTAATGGCATGCGCCAAATCGAACCCTCAGAAAACGACTTGCCAGAAAACGACTTGCAATGACCGACGCGCCCGCCCAAGGGCCGGACTATTCCGGCACGCTGTATCTTCCCAAGACCGACTTTCCGATGCGCGCTGGATTGCCGCAGAAAGAGCCGGGGATTCTTGGCCGATGGGCGGATGTCAACCTTTATGCGGCGCTGCGAACCGAGTCGGCGGGCCGCGCCAAATTCGTGTTGCACGACGGGCCGCCCTACGCCAACGGCAACATCCACATCGGCCATGCACTCAACAAGATCCTGAAAGACATGGTTGTGCGCTCGCAGCAGATGCTCGGCCGCGATTCCAACTATGTCCCCGGCTGGGATTGCCACGGCTTGCCGATCGAGTGGAAGGTCGAGGAGGAATTCTATCGCAAGAAGGGCAAGGCCAAGCCCGACTTCAAGGATTCCGCCGCGATCATCGCGTTCCGCAAGGAATGCCGCGCCTATGCGGAGCATTGGCTCTCGGTGCAGCGCGAGGAATTCAAGCGCCTGGGCATCATCGGCGATTGGGACCACCCCTATTCGACGATGAGCTTTCCGGCCGAGGCGCAGATCGCCCGCGAAATCCACAAGTTCGCCGCCAACGGGCTGCTGTATCGCGGCTCGAAGCCGGTGATGTGGAGCGTCGTCGAGAAGACGGCGCTCGCAGAGGCCGAAATCGAGTACGAGGATTATACGAACGACACGGTGTTCGTGGCGTTCCCCGTGAAGAGCTCGGCCGTAAGGGCGAAAGTCGTCATCTGGACGACGACGCCCTGGACCTTGCCCGGCAACCGCGCGATCTCGTTCTCGCATCGCATCCGTTACGGCCTGTACCGCGTGACCAAGGCGCCCGAGGGCAATTGGGCGGTTGCGGGCGTGCATTACATCATCGCCGACGCGCTTGCCGGGGCGACGCTCGACGCCGCCAAGGTCGAAGCTTTCGAGCGCCTGCGCGACGTCGACGGCGAGGAACTCGCCAATATGCTTTGCGCTCACCCGCTCGCCGCGCTCGGCTACACCTTCGACATCCCCGTGCTCGACGGCGACCACGTCACCGACGACGCCGGCACGGGCTTTGTCCACACCGCGCCGGGACACGGCCGCGAGGACTTCGAGATCTGGATGGCGTCGGGCCAGATGCTGACCAGGCGCGGCATCGACACGCGCATCCCCTACACCGTCGACGAAAACGGCGCGCTCACCGAGGAAGCTCCCGGCTTCACCGGCAAACGCGTCATCAACGACAAGGGCGACAAGGGCGACGCCAACGAAGCCGTCATCAAGGCGCTGGTCGCGGCCGGCGCGCTCATCGCGCGCGGCCGGTTGAAACATCAATATCCACATAGCTGGCGCTCGAAGAAGCCGGTAATCTTCCGCAACACGCCGCAATGGTTCATCGCGATGGACAAGCCCATTCAGGCTTCGTCGCTTTCCGAAGCAGCGTCGGCGGAAGGAGCTTTCGGCCACAATGCGCCGCCGGCCCTGTCGCTGCGCGAAACCGCGATGGAGGCGATCGCCGCGACGCGCTGGGTGCCGGCTTCGGGTGAGAACCGCATTCGCGGCATGGTTGGAGCCAAGCCGGACTGGGTGATGAGCCGCCAGCGCGCCTGGGGCGTGCCGATCGCGGTATTCGTCAGGAAGGGCGAGAACGCGGCGCTCGTCGATGCGGGCGTCAACGCGCGCATCGCGGACGCCTTCGAGAAGGAAGGAGCCGACGCCTGGTATGCGGAGGGCGCCGCGGCGCGCTTCCTCGGGCCCGGCTACAATCCAGCCGATTTCGAAAAAGTCGACGACGTGCTCGACGTCTGGTTCGACTCGGGCTCGACCCATTCCTACGTCCTGGGAGATGCGTTGCACTTTCCCGGCCTCGCCGGCATCAAGCGCAAGATCGAGGGCGGTGACGACGAGGTGATGTATCTCGAAGGCTCGGACCAGCATCGCGGCTGGTTCCAGTCTTCGCTGCTGGAGAGCTGCGGCACGCGGGGACGCGCGCCGTTCGACGTCGTGCTGACGCACGGCTTCACGCTTGACCAGAACGGCAAGAAGATGTCGAAGTCCCTGGGCAACCAGGTGCTTCCGCAGGAGATCATCAAGGATTTCGGCGCCGACATCCTGCGGCTCTGGGTGGCCAGCGTCGACTATTCCGACGACCAGCGCATCGGCCCAAAGATCCTCGCCAGCGTCAGCGACAATTACCGCAAGTTGCGCAACACGATCCGCTGGATGCTCGGCACGCTGGCCCATTATGATGGGACGCGAGCGCCCGCATTCGCCGGGATCGAGCCGCTCGACCGGCTGATGCTACACAAGCTCGCCGATCTCGATGGCGTGATCCGGGCGGCCTACGCCAACTTCGATTACGCCCGAGTGATCGCCGTTCTGTCGCAGTTCATGAACACGGAGCTTTCGGCGTTCTATTTTGACATCCGCAAGGACGCGCTGTATTGCGAGCCGCCGTCGAGCCTGAAGCGGCTCGGCGCGCTGGCGGCGGTGGAGCACATCTTCCGGGCGCTGACGATGTGGCTCGCTCCGATCCTCGTGTTCACCAGCGAAGAGATCTGGGCGGTGCGCTATGCGAGCGGGCGCTCGGTGCATCTCGAGACCTTCCCGGAAATCCCCACCGAATGGCGCGACGACGCGCTGGCGGCAAAATGGGAGATCGTTCGGCGCGCCCGTCTGGCGGTGACCGGGGCCATGGAGATCGCCCGCGAGGCGAAGCTCATGGGCTCGTCGCTCGAAGCGCATCCGCTCGTCTTTGTCTCGAACGCGAAGATCGCAGAGGCGCTCGAAGACGTCGACTTCGCCGAAGTCTGCATCACCTCCGACCTCACGCTCGACACGACCTCGCCGCCGCCCGAGGCCGCGTTCCGCACCCCGGACGCGCCCGGCGTCGCCGTGGTCATCAACCGCGCTGGCGGGGTCAAATGTCCGCGTTCCTTGCGCTATTTCGACCCCGCGACATCAGATCCCGAATATCCCGGCTTAACCCCGCGCGACGCGGCGGCGTTGCGCGAACTTGGGGTGAGACCGGCTTGAGTCGCGGGCGCACGTTAGGCGCGGGGATCGCGCTCGCGGTCTTCGCGCTCGACCAGGCGACCAAATTCGCCATGATGCACGGCTTCGTCGTCACCAATTCCAGGCCCACGCCGCTCGCGCCGTTTCTTGATCTCACGCTGCAGCTGAATCCAGGAATTTCTTTCAGCTTCTTTCCGCAGCAAACCTTGGGCGGCGTCGCGCTGCTGTTGCTCTTCACCCTCGTGGCGACGGCGCTGCTGGGCGTTTGGCTATGGCGAACGTGTTCGTTACTGGTCGGCGCCGGCTTGGGGGCGATCATCGGCGGCGCTTGCGGCAATGCGTTCGATCGCCTCTCCTATGGCGCAGTCGTCGATTTTCTTGATTTCCACGCCTTCGGCCGCAACTTCTTCGTCTTCAACATTGCCGACGCCGCGATCAATGTCGGCGTGGTCTTGCTGCTGCTGGAGAGCCTCTTGGGCGCGCGCGCAAGCAAGGAAGCGTAGCTTCCCGATTTCAAATTTCCTTGCCGCCGTGTTAGAATGGTCTGGTAGGGAATAACCGATGCCGGAAAACGCTCTCGCGCAAGACATTTTGGACGAAATCAAGCGGCTCGCCACGCGATTCGAGCGGGTGGAGGGGCGGCTGTCGGCTCTTGAAGGCGGGATGTCGGCTCTTGACGGCAGGATGTCGACTCTTGACGGCAGGATGTCGGCTCTTGAAGGCGGGATGTCGGCTCTTGAAGGCGGGATGTCGACTCTCGACTCACGGTTCGAGGATCGCATGTCGGCTCTCGACGGTCGTATTTCTACTGTCGACATTCACATGTCGGCTCTCGAGAGACGCATGACCAACATCGAAACCGTGGTAGCCGAGTTGGACGTGCGCATAAAGACTTGGCCGGACATGCATTTCCTCGCAGCGGCCGCAAAGGCGCAACTCATCCATTCCCGTGAAATCAAGGCCGATGTGGTCGATATCCGAATTCGGGTGGGCGAGATTTACCAAGCCATGGCGACGGATCCGGAAATCAAGAGCTTGCGTGAGGAAGTGTCCGGATTTCGGGATCGGAGTTTGGAGACCGAAATTCGCATCGGCACGATTGAAGGGCACATCGGAATCAAGAGCAGCTTCGAGCCGCATTGATAGCCCTTTCGCCCACGGCCTCGATGCGCCGTCATCGATTCGCCAGAATGTTCTCGCTTGGTCTATGATAAAGCGAAATGACACTGGGTCTCAGAGGTCCGAAGGATGTTGACAAAGGTTTGGGGCGGATGGGCCGCGGCGGCCACGAGGCTTGCGCTCGTCTCCGCGGTGGCCGCGCTCGGTGTGACTGTCGAGGCGCGCGCCGCCGACGACGGGGAGGCGCCGTTGTGGCGCGGTATCACTTCTGTGGTCGGGATCGGTAAGCCTGACGATCCCGATATCGAATACCGCGAGCACGGCAAGCTGGTCCTGCCTCCCAAGATGGAATTGCCTGCGCCCGGAGCCGGTGGACAACCAACTGCGGCTTGGCCGACCGATCAGGACGTTCTGCGCACGAAGAAATTGAAGGCGCTGAAGGACGCGCCCGCTCCGAAGATCAGCGGCAAGATTACGGATGTGGCCATAGGCAAGCCCGGGCAAGTCGTGACGATGTCTGCGACCGCCGGCGCCGGGCCTGGCGGGGGCGCTTGTCTGAAGGACGGCGTCGCCGTGACGTGCCCGGATCAGCCGGCGAAAGGCGGTGACCAGCCAAAACGGCAACTCGAGTGGAATCCGCTGACCTGGGTCGGCATTCAGAAGAAGGCCGACATCGTGCTAGGTCCTGAGCCGGACCGCGACTTTCTCACCGACCCGCCGCCGGGCTTGCGCGCGCCGGTCGAAGGCGTGGGCGCGAAGGTTCAGCAGAACTGATAGCGGGGCTGTCGCGAACCGCCAGCTGATTGATGTCAGTGACGAAATGCCGAGGGGCGCGGCGGTCCCCTCGGTTGCACACGATAGGAGCGGCCGTCGCGCGCCGAGGCGGGCAGAGCGAACCCCGTCATTGCGCTACGAAGGCGCGACCTTCTCCGGCTGACGGCCGATGATCACGAGACGAAACGCTCGTGTCTCCGCCCCCCAGTTCGAATGCGACAGCGCCACCGGAACTCGCCACGCGTCCTTCCCCGCCAACCCGTCCGCCCGCGCGAGACAGACGGGATCCTCCTCCGGGCAGATCATCAGCAGCCCATGCGCCGCTATGTCGGCGGGCTTCACCCAGAGACTCGCGGCATAGTCGAGGTTCACCAGCACGTGTGGCCGCGACGGGCTGTAGAAGGCGGCGGCTTCGTCGAAGGCGCGGGCGCCTCCGACATAGACCAGCGGCGCATCGGTGTGTTCGCGCCACAGCCGCTCCGCAGCCACTGCCGCCTCGCGATAGGGGGTCGTGTCCCTGGCGCGCGCGGACAAACGCGCCGTGGCGAAGGAGACCGGCGCCGCGAGGACGAGGGCGGCGAAGGTCGCCGTGATCGCCAGCCGCTGGGTCGTTTTGGCGAAGCCCCCGGGGTCGACAGGGTCGACGAGCGCGACCATCAAGGTCGGCCAGAGCGGAAACAGCCCGACCAGCATTTGCGGATAGATCCGCGTGCGCAAGACAATTGCGAAGCCGAAGGTGAGGACGAGCGGCCCGAGCGCCAGCGCCAGCAACAGCCGTTGACGGGCATCGCCAAGGTTCAGCCGGAAGGCGCTTCGCGCCAGGGCGAGCGCGGCGAAAGCCGCCGGCGCCGCCATCCCGAGCGCGCCGAACGCGCTGTTGGCCGCGTCGAGCGCCAGCGGCGCGAAGCCGAGGCCCGATTGGGCCGCCAGATACTTGAGCGGCGGCGCGCCGGTCGTCAGCAGCCAAAGCCCATGCGGAAGGAACAACGCCGCCGCGACGACCGCCGAAATCCACGGCGAGGCCGAGCGCCAATAGCGCCGTCCCTCGGGTGCGATCAGCGTCGCCAGCGCCAGGATCGAGAGTGGCGCCAGGGCTGAATATTTGGACAGCAGGCAGGCGCCGGCGAGCGCGCCGAGCGCCAGGCTGTCCGCCAGACGCCGGCGGGTCAGCGCATTGAGGAAGGCGTAAAGCGTCCACGGCCACAACGAGATGAAAATGACATTGGCGTTGTATTTGAACGCCATCAGCGAAAAGCAAGGCGTGATCACGCTCAACGCCAAGGCCGCGACGCGCCGCTCGCCGCGGAGAAAATGCCGGCTCGCCGCGTAGGCGCCGGCGACGCCGATCGCGGCGTTGAGGGCGCTGAGCAGGCCGAACGCCCAGATTTCATGCGGCAGGAAGCGGAACCAGGCGCCCGCGATCCACGCCCAGAACGGCGGATGTTGGTTATAGCCGAGTTGAAACTCCCGCCCCCAGACGTAGGCCTCCGCCATGTCCGGTTGCAGCCGCCCGGGCCCCTCGACGACGGCGAAATACAGCGCCAGCGCCAGCCCATAGGCGACCAGCGCCAGGGTCAGAGCCAAACGCGTCGGCTCGCCCGCGCGGTCGTCGGAAGCTGAAATCATCCCCACCCCATGCGACCCCAGGCGCGGCGCCGGCTTCATAGGACATTGCGGCATTATGGTGACCGGAAGACGGGCGGCGGACCAAGCCTCGCGATCACGGAAACGCCAGCGCGGCGGCTTCCTCGTCGCTGAGGCGGGCGCCTTCATTCCTGAGCCGCGCGAATTCCTCGCCGGTGAGCGCGGCCTCCACCAGCGCGACCGCCGCTTCGTAGGCCCGCAATAGACTGGGGTAGTTGTTGCTTGCATCGGAGGCTTGCAGGGCGTCGCGCCGCCCGATGATGCGCGCCGCGGCCTCGAAGCGGCCCTGGCGGGCGAGCAGAAAGGCGACCTCGTTCATCGGACCCTTGCCGCTGCCATACGCGCGCTTGTACATCGGGATCGACCACCGCAGCGCCTCCGCCGACGCCTCGAGATCGCCCAGTTGCGCCAAGGCGCCGCCCACGACGGTCGTCACCACCGCGCGCGTGGCGCCTCTCAACGGCGGCGCGGTTCTGGTCAGAAGCTCGCGCCCCTTCCGGACAATATCGGGATAGAGGCCGTCGGACGAGTCGCACACGAGCAGAAGATGTTCCGCGTTCTCGACGCCGAACGCATCGCCCCCCGTCTGACGATTGAGTTCAATCATCTCGTTCAGCAAGCCGCGAGCCTTGTCCCACATGCCGTTCCGAAGACACTTCCTGGCCTGCATGAGATGGATCCGCGCCCGCGCCCAGGCTGGCCAGGACCGATCGAGTCGGGTCTCGGCTTCCCACAGGACTTGGCTGGCTCCCTCGCTATCGTCGGCCCAAATGAGGTGCCCGGCCTGGGTTGTCAGCGCCAGAAACTCTCCCAGGCGGTCGCCGGTCGTCCGATAGAGGCAAACCGCGTTCGACGCGGCCTCCGCCTGCCGTCGCGGTTCATGGAGCATGTATTGAAGCGAGGTCGAAAGCCAGAAACGCGCGGCGATTTCCGGAGGGATCCCGGCGTCGACCCATGGCGCGATGGCGCGGAATATCTGGGCGCCTTCGCGGCTCGCGCCGGCGCCATACCAGAGGAAATCGGTTTGCCCCGCCAATTCGACCGCCAGGCGGCGGTCGCCGCCCGGCCCCATCGCCCATTCCAAAGCGAGGCGCACATTGTCGAGATCCGGAAAGGCCATCGCCATGCGCGCCGCGGGCCCTTGACCCAGCTCGACTTTCTGGAACGCCGCGATCAACGCTCGCGCATGTTTTTCGCGCGCTCGCTCGAGTTCGCCCGTCGCGGCGAGGCGTTCCAAAGCGAAGGCGCGATTGGTCTCCAGCAGGCGATAGCGAGGCGGGTCGCCGGCTTCGACGATTACCAGCGATTTATCGACGAGCGAGGCGAGGCCGTCGAGGGCGGCCCATCCGTCAGCGCCCTCGTCCGCGATCAAAAACTGCGCTGCGTCGAGCGAAAACCCGCCGACGAAAACGCCGAGCCGGTCCAGCGCCTTCTGCTCCGCGTTTGTCAGCAGCCTGTAGCTCCATTCAAGAGCGGCGCGCAGGGTTCGGCGCCGAGGCGGCGCATTGCGCTCGCCACCGGACAGCAGGTTCAAACTCTCGCCGAGCCGCCGCCGGAGTCCCTCGACCCGCAGCAGGGAAACGCGCGCCGCGGCGAACTCGATGGCTAACGGGATGCCGTCGAGCCGCTGGCAGATCTCGACCACGGCGCCGATGTTCTCTTGCGTCAACGCGAAACGCGAATCCGCCGCCCGCGCCCGCGCCGCGAAAAGTTCGACCGCGCCGCTTTGCATCGCGGAGGCCAGATCCGCGTTCCGCGGCGCGGCGAGCGGCCCCAGCCGATAGACTTGCTCTCGCGATAATTTCAGGGGCTCCTGGCTGGTGATCAACAGGCGGACCCTCGGCGCCGCGTCGAGCAGGGCTTCGACCATGTCGGCTACGGCGGCGATGACCTGCTCGCAATTGTCGATGACGACCAGCGCGTCTTGGTTGCGCAGCGCCTCGGCCAGGACGGTTGGCGCGCCGCCGCCCGGCTCCGTTTCGTAGCCCAACGTTCGGGCGACCGTCGCAGCGACCAAATCGCCCGCCTTGACGGGCGCCAATTCGACTATCCACAGGCCGCCCGTCGCCAGCGTGCGAAGGTCGCTCGCCACGGCCTGCGCCAACCGCGTCTTGCCGATCCCGCCTGGACCGACGAGACTGATCAGACGGTGATTTTCGACGAGCGTCTTTATTTCGGCTCTCTCGGCGTCGCGGCCAAAAAGCGGATGCGCGTCCCGCGCGTTGGCCAGGGCCGGCCTGGCCGGCTCCGCCAGAGTCGGCATCGCGGTATCCAAACCTTCGATCGGCGCCGAGAACTTGTAGCCGCGACCGGGAATGGTGCTGATCGCGCCGTCGCCCAACAGCTTGCGCAGCGCGACGACTTGAACCTGCACATTGCTTTCTTCGACGATGACGCCGGGCCAAACGATGTCGAGCAGTTCGTCCTTGCTCACGACGCGCTGACGCCGCTCGACGAGCGCGATCAGCAAATCGAACGCCCTGGCGCCGATCTTGGCCGGCCGGCCATCGATCAGGAATTCTCGCTTTCCGGGCCGGATCGCGAACCGGCCGAAGCGACGTTCCGCAAATGCGTCCATCATCCCTCCGTCCGCTGCGGGCGCCATGAGGAAAAAGACCTTTCGGCCGCCGCCCGCCGCTGTCAAGCATGAGCCGCCTCCGGCGCTTGCGTGACGCGCCGATCGCCGCTTTCAGCCGATTTATGCCCGTTCTTATGAATTCTTAAGGACGTGCGCCACGTCGCACGCCATTCTTGCGCACGGGCCGCCCGGCCAGGGCCGATCCAGAGCGTGTCGCCTCGAGGATCGACCGTCGCCGGGGCGGCGGCGAACGGAGGGAAAATATAATGACGACGCGTCGCGATTTCATTCAAATCGGAACAGCATTCGCCGCCTGCTTCGCTGCCGGCGTCGGGCGGTCCCTCGCCGCCGATGCGCCTGGCGTCAACGCCAGCGAAATCAAGTTCGGGCAAACCATGCCCTACAGCGGCCCGCTGTCGGTGCTGGGCGTCATCGGCCGCGTCGAGGCCGCCTATTTCCAGATGATCAACGACACGGGCGGGGTGAACGGCCGAAAGCTGAATTTCGTCAGTCTCGACGACGCCTACAACCCGTCGAGAACCGTCGAGCAGACGCGGCGGCTGATCGAGGAGGAACAGGTTGCGTTCATCTTCGGCTCATTTGGCGGCGTGACGACGCTCGCGGCGCGTCAATACCTCAACGACAACAAGACGCCGCAAATCTTTGTCAGCTCGGCGGCCGATCTCGTGGCCGACCCGGCGCGGTTTCCGTGGACGCTCGGACTCAATCCGGCGATTTCCACCGAGGCGCATGTCTACGTCAAGCACGTGCTGGCGAGCCGGCCAGACGCCAAGATCGGCGTGTTGTACCAAAACGACACATTGGGTCATGGGTTCGCGGCGGGCGTCCGCGACGGTCTGGGCGCGTCCAAAGACGCCATGCTGGTCAAGGAGGTCTCCTACGAGGTCAGCGATCCCTCGGTCGATTCCCAGGTGTCGACGCTGCAGACGGCGGGGGTCGACACGCTGATCATCGCGGCGACGTCGAGGGCCGCGGGTCAGGCGATCCGTCGGGCCGCGGATCTCGGCTGGACGCCGGACCGCTATCTGTTCAGCGGCGCCGCCTCGATCGTCGGCACGCTGAAGCCGGCGGGGCTGGACAAATCCAAGGGGGTCATCTCGGCCATCTACGCCAAGGATCCCAGCGATCCGCGCTGGGCGGAGGACGCAGGCTACAAGGCCTGGGCGGACTTCGTCGCCAAGCGGCTGAGTCCCAAGGAATTCGCCGACAACGCCGCCGTCTACGGGTTCAATGCGGCGGCCGTGATGGTGCAGGTGCTGAAACAATGTGGCGACGACCTGTCGCGCGAAAACATCCTGCGTCAGGCGCTGAACCTCAAAGGCTTCATGCCGCCGATGGGTCTGCCGGGAACGACGATCGATACGGCGCCCGACAACTATCTCCCCGTTCAGCAACTGCAACTTGCGAGGTTCAGTGGCGAGCGCTGGGAATGGCTCGCCGGCGTGAGCAAGGGCTGAGGGTCATCAAAAAAGGGCGGCCAGCTTCGGACTCGCCGCCCGCCGAATTTGGCTCCCAGGAATTTTTTAGCATCGCCTCGTAACCAAACGGCTGTTGGCTTCGTATCTATGGCAAGCCGGCCGCTCCGGCCGCTGCGCGACGAGGCGCCCATGACGAACCGCAGACACTTCTTGACGATGGCCAGCGCCTTCGCGACGCTGAGCCGGTTTCCTCAGGCGTTCGCCCTGGACGACACGGCCGTCCATAGCGATGCCGAGTGGCGTAAGCTGTTGAAGCCGGATCAGTACGAAGTGCTCCGCGAAGCCGGCACGGAACGTCCCTTCACCAGCCCGCTGCTGCACGAAATGCGCGCCGGCGTGTTTTCCTGCGCCGGCTGCGATTTGCCCGATTTCTCTTCAAAGACCAAGTTCGACAGCGGCACGGGCTGGCCGAGTTTCTGGGCGCCGATCCAAGGTTCGGTCAAGCAGGCCGAGGACAGCTCGTTCTTCATGACCCGAACGGCGGTTTCCTGCCGGCGGTGCGATGGGCATTTGGGGCATGTCTTCGACGATGGACCCAAACCCACCGGCCTTCGCTATTGCATGAACGGCGTGGCGCTGAAGTTCACGCCGGCCGTCGCCTGACCCCTGAGTGGAGGAAGAATCATGGTCTCAGCTGACAAGGTTTCCAATCGTGCGCTCGCCGTGGCGCTCGTTGGCGCGGGCGCGGTCGGCTTGGCGCTGCTGCTCGGCCGGCCGAGCTTCGCCGAACCCGCCGTGGCGCTGCCTTCGCCCGTAACCAATGAGGCGGCCAATGCCGCCGTCGAGAAGGCGGTGCTCGCCGGCGGTTGCTTCTGGGGGGTCCAGGCGGTGTTCCAGCACGTCAAGGGCGTGCAGGAAGCGATCTCGGGCTATGCCGGCGGCAAGAAGGAAACCGCGACCTACCCTCAGGTCAGCAGCGGATACACCGGCCATGCCGAATCAGTCGAGGTTACCTTCGATCCGCGTGTAGTCAGCTATGGGACAATTCTGCAGATCTATTTTTCCGTCGCGCACAATCCGACCGAGCTCAACTATCAAGGGCCCGACCAAGGCACGCAATATCGCTCCGAGATCTTCTACGAGAGCGACGCTCAGAAGCGCGTCGCCGAGGGCTACATCAAGCAGCTCGACGCCGCGAAGAGTTTTGGTGAACCCATCGTGACCAAGATCGAGGCTTTGAACGGCTTCTATCCCGCCGAGGCGCACCACCAGAACTACGCCACGCTCAATCCCGACAGTCCCTACATCGCCTTCAACGATGCGCCCAAGGTCGAAAACCTCAGCCGTCTGTTCCCGCAGGTTTATCAGGCGAAGCCGAAACTGGTGGCGGTCGCGGGGGTGAATTGACGGGCGGAATCGAGCCGGCGGCCTAATTCGCCGCCATCGCCTTGGCCTTCAGCCGCGCGGCCGAATCGGCGGCGCGCGGATCGTCGCCAAAGGCCTGCAGGGTCAGCGCCCCGAACGGGTTCGCGCCGAGCAGCTTGGGACGCGGGGTCGGCAGAGGCGGCGGCGACCGGGCGGCGCGGGTCTCTTCGGGCTCGCGCGCGTCGCTGATTCGGGCGGGGCGGGAAGGGGGCAGCGGCGCGGTCAGGGACGCGGCTTTGGCGATCAGCGCGGGCCGCTCGGGCGCGCCGGTTTCGGCGAGCGCCAGCGCGTCGTGCGGCGGCTCCTTGAGGCCGCGGGTGATCACGCCCGGCAGTTGGCCGCGTTTCAGAAGCGCCAGGATCATGTCGCGATTGTTTTGCGAATCCGCCGGCGCGGTCGGCGCGAACACGAATTCGGGTGGGCGCGGCGGCGGCGGATCGGCGGGCCTGGAGCTTGCCGAGGCGACCGAGAACGCGACCGGGACGAGTTCGGCGGGCTTGATCGCCGCCTCGACGGCGAAGAATTCCACCGGCCGCGTCGGCGGCAAAGGCATTGCGGCATAGGCGAGATCGACGAGGTCTTGCGGCTTGCGCGGCGGCAACGGGGCAATGAACTGCGCGGCGATCGGACCCCGCAAGGTCACTTGGCTGCCCGGCGCCGCCGGCGCTTCGGCATCGACGTCGGCGATCTGCGCCGGCTTTTCCGCCGCTGCGGGCGCCGCCGGCGAAACGACTGTTTCGCCCTGTCGAGCGCTGGGTTTGTTGTCGGCGAAGGCGACCGTAACGACGCCCGATCCGCCGGAACGGCCGTGGCTGCCGGAGGACGCGGCGCCGACAACGATGGAGGAATCGCCGCTTTCCTCTGCGTCATCCGAACCGCCGCCACGCGGGCCGCCAAACAGCCATGCGAACAGGCCGCCGCCCGCGGCGCTCGCGGTCACCACATTGCCGCCGCGCGCCTCGATCTCGGCCCGGGCCAGCTCGTAGCCGGCCATCGGCTGTCCGTCGGCGGGAATGAACACCGTCTTGCCATCGGGGAACAGCCGGGCGAGCGCGTCGCGGCTCATACGCGGCCAGTAGCGCACCGTGCCACTGTCGATGTGCACCCAGGGCGTGACGCCAATCGGATAGAAGCCGACGCCGCCGGCCTGCATGCGCATGGTGATGTCGCGGATCGTGCCTGTGCCGACGTCGAGGAAGTGAGCGTCGATCGCCTTGCCTTCCATGTGCTGCGAGTGCTCGGCGACCTGCCGCGAGCGGCGGCGCAACATCGCGTTGGTCGAAGGCGAGCGATAGGCCGAGAGCACGTCGACCGGCTGCGTCGAGCCCGATTCGCGGTAGACCTCCCAGAGGATGTCGAACAGCTTGGGGTCCATCTTGATCTGCTCGTTGAGCCGCCAGTCGCGAAGGAACCAGTTGAGTTTTTCCAGAACGGCCATGTCATAAGAGCCGTTGACCATATAGGTGAAGGCGCCGGATTCATTTGTGTGCTGATTGGAAAGCATGAGCGTACGGGTGTCGCCATTGGCGATCGCCGATTCGGTGGCGTCCGGCGCCACCCCCAGGCCAAACATGAGCGCGGCAAAAGTCGCACGCACCCACACGCGCGCGTTCCCGCGCTCGCGGCCTCGTTCAGACTCTTTATCCAACGCCTCTGCCTTTCGATCTCCTAACCACCATCCGAAGATCCGCCCCTTCGCATGCCGGCCGAGCCGCGCCTGTCCCCTCAAACTCGCAATGAACTGAAACCGAGAAAGCACAGCCACAGGAAATGAACCGATGCGTCGCCTATAGACTGATCAGTTTGCCATTTCAATCTTGACCGAGCCTTGCCAATGTGGCAGCGACCCGCTCCGTCAAGCCGTAAATGTCTTCGCGCTCGCGGAGCGCGCCTCCTTCATCGACGAATTCGGTGAAATATTCAATGTGAATCGGCAACGCCTCGGGCAGGAATACCGCGCGTTCGTTCGGGCCGAGCAGGCCCTGGATTTTTTCCGGCGACCAACCGTTGGGCGCCCCGCCCATGACCTCCGCCGCCAGACGCATCGGTTGCTCGACGCGGACGCAGCCATGGCTGAAGGCGCGTTTGGCCGCCGCGAACAGCCCGCGCGACGGCGTATCGTGCAGATAGACCGAGTATTCGTTGGGAAACATGAACAGCAGGCGCCCCAGCGCATTGCCTTCGCCCGGCGGCTGCTCGACGAACACCTGGCCGCCGATCTCCTTGACGTTGAAGCCGTGTCTTTGCAGGTAAGACAGGTCGCCGCCGGCTTTCGGCAGCATCTCCTTCTTGACGATCGATTCGGGCACCCGCCAGATCGGATTGACGAGCAAATACTTGACGGAATTGGAAAAGATCGGCGTCGGCGTCGCCGGCTTACCGACGATGACGCGCGTATGATCGGCTTCCACGTCGTTCTTGTAGAGCGTCAACGTGTAATCGGGGACGTTGATCTCGATGCGATCGCGGCCCATGTCGCGCGGTTCCCACCGCCACATCTCCATGTTGGCTTCGATGGCGACGCGTTGCGCGGCGGCCGATTCGCCGGTCATGGCGACGCGCGGCGCCGGCTCGGCGTCGCTGGAGCTGGACCGCGCCGAGGCGAATTTGGCGAGCGCCGGGTGGGCCAGTTGAGTTCCCTCGAGGCGCGTCCGGATCAGCGTCGGCGACGCGGGCTCGATCGAGGCGGTCTTTGGCGCGGCGAACTCGGCGAGCTTGTCGCGTAACAGGCGATAGCCGGGCTGCGGCGGGTTGAAGTCGCGCAGCCGCTGGCCGGGGTCGGCCGCGGCGGCGATCTCGGTAAGGGCGTGAAGCGGATCGACCACCTCGACTTTCGGTCCCAACTGCGGTGAAAGACTCATGGGCGCGATCCGCGCGCCCGTGGCCTCGAGCGCGTAAACGGCGGCGGCGGCGCTCAGATTGGCCTCGATCTCGGCCAGACGATCGGGCGCGCTTTCGGAAAGGTTGGCTTCGGGCAGCGCGAACGGCTCGAGATCGAGGCCGTCCTCGCCCGCCCGCTTCAGCCGCGCCAGCAGCGAACGCCCCGCGGCGCTCAGGCCCGAGCCCTCGACCCATATGGGTTGCAGGGCGCGCTGGGCGTAGAACGATCGCAACGCTGCGCGCGCCGCGCGCCAATCGCCAGCGCCGAGCGCCGACAAGCCGCTGGCGCGCGCGATCAGCGCGTCCAGGACGAAGGGCAAACGGTCGGTGACCGAAGGCGTCGCGGTTTCAGTGACCGGGGGCGCCGCTTCCGGCGGCAAGGTCGGCTCGAGGTCCTGGACGTCTTGCGGCCGTGTCGCGCCTGTCGGGGTGAGATCGACGTTCGACGAGGGCGCCGGCGTCGTCAGCACCGCTTCGGCGGCGGGCGTCCCGGGAATGCCGTCGTCGGCGCGCGCGGCGGACAGGGTCGCAAGCAACGCCGCCAGCGCGAAGCCACGCCTCCAAAGCCCCCTCGAACGCGGCACGGCGTACCCCTCGAACCCTCGTTTCGCACAAGTGTGCGCAGCGCCTGCCGAGCTTGTCCAGTGGACGTCGCGGCGCATCGTCGGTGTTTGCGGATTCATCGCTCAGGCCGCCGCTTCGCCGAGCATTTCCGCCTCCATGCCTATGTCCTTCATCTTGCGGTAAAGCGTGGAGCGGCCGATCCCGAGCTTGCGCGCCATCTGCGACATCTGGCCGCGGTAGTGCGAATAGGCGAATCGGATCATTTCCGCCTCGACCTCGTCGAGCTTGCGAACGTCGCCGCTGTCGTCGATCATCCGCATCGCGTTCTGGTCGCGCGGCGAGAAACTTTCCGGATCCATCGAGAACGCCATGGGTTCGTTGCGCTCCGGCGCCAGCGCCGGCGCCGCGGGGACGCGCACCTCGAAGCCTTCGACCTGCGCCGCGATCTGCGGGAATTCGGCGATCGTCAGTTCGTCGCCGTCGGCGAGGACGACCGCGCGGAACATCGTGTTCTCGAGCTGGCGGACATTGCCGGGCCAATCGTAGGCGGACAGCAGCGCCAACGCCTCCTGGCTGAGACCGCGGATGCGTTTGCCCTCCTCGGCGCAGAAGCGGGCGAGGAAGCGCCGGGCGAGATCGGGAATGTCGGCGGCGCGGGCGCGCAGCGGCGGAATCGTGATCGGGAAGACGTTGAGGCGGTAGAACAGGTCTTCGCGAAATTTGCCGCGCTTGACGAGTTCGATGAGGTTCTGGTTGGTCGCCGAAACCAGCCGGAAGTCGACTTTTACCGGGCGCTTGGCGCCCACCGGATCGACCTCGCCCTCCTGGAGGGCGCGCAACAGTTTGACCTGGGCGTCCAGGGGGAGTTCGCCGATTTCGTCGAGGAACAGGGTGCCGCCATTGGCTTCGGCGAACTTGCCGACGTGTTTCTCGTTGGCGCCGGTGAAGGCGCCCTTTTCGTGGCCGAACAGGATCGATTCGACGAGGTTTTCGGGCAGCGCTCCGCAGTTGACCGTGATGAACGCCTTGCCGCGCCGGTCCGATCCCCCCTGGACGGCGCGCGCCAGCAGTTCCTTGCCGACGCCCGATTCGCCCTCGATCAGCACGGGAATGTTCGATTTCGCCGCGCGCTCGGCCAGGCGCAGAGTGCGCGCCATGCTTTCGACCTTGGTGCCGATGTCGCGGAACGTCAGTTCGCCGGTGGTGCGGCGCGTCGCGCGACGCAATTCGTCTTCCAGCGCATCGACGCGCAGCGCGTTCTTGATCGAGACCTGCAGGCGCTCGGCGCCGACCGGCTTGACGACGAAATCGACGGCGCCGGCGCGCATCGCGGAAATGACGGCTTCGATCGAGCCATGCGCGGTCTGCACGATGGCCGGCGTGGTGATGCCCCGCTGGCGCATGCGGGCGAGCACGCCCATGCCGTCGAGATCGGGCATGACGAGATCGAGGATGAGCAAGTTGACCGAAGGGCGATCGGTCGCTTCCAGTCGGGCCACGGCGGCTTCCCCGGAATCGGTCGTCTCCACTTCGTAACCGAAACGTCGCGCCATCGCCTCCAGGAGGCGGCGTTGGATCGGATCGTCGTCGACTATCAGGATGAGCGCGGCCATGTAGGTTCCGGTCTGGGTGATCGCCAAGCGATCGGTTTCGACAGCAGACTGGTCGCTCAGGGTAAAGTTCCCCTTAACGTCATCCCATTTTGGCGCGGGCCCCGAAGTTGAACCTGCGACGCCGGCGCACTAGATAGCGGACGAACCGGAGATCTTGTCCTGATGAACGCTTTTGCTCGCGCCTTCGCCGCCGCCCCGGGCGCCGTTCCGGCGGAAAGTCCGACGGACGATATGGGCTCGCTGCCGCAGTGGCGACTGGAGGATCTTTATTCTGGCACGCAGGCGCCGGAATTCGCGGCCGACATGAAGCGTTGCGCCGACGAGGCCAAGGTTTTCGCCGCCGCGCACCAGGGCAGGCTCTCCGGACTGCTGGAGGGCGAGGACGCCGGCCAAAAACTGTTCGACATCGTTCGCGCCTACGAATCGTTGCAGGATCTGATGGGTCGGCTGATGTCCTACGCCTCGCTGCTCTATGCCGGCGACACCACGGACTCGGCGCGGGCCAAATTTTACGGCGACGCGCAGGAAAAAATCACCGACGTCGCCCGCGCGCTGCTGTTCTTCGAACTGGAAATCAACCGGCTCGACGATTCGCATCTGGAAGCGGCGATGACGGATTCGCCGCTTGGCCATTACCGTCCCTGGATCGAGGACATACGCAAGGAGCGGCCGCACCAGTTGCCCGACGAGATCGAGGGGCTGTTCCTGGAGAAATCGGTCACCGGCGTCGCGGCCTGGAACCGCCTGTTCGACGACACGGTGGCGAGCCTGCGTTTCCAGTTCGAAGGCCAGGAACTGACGCTCGAACCGCTGCTCGGCAAGATGCAGGACGCCGACGAGACCAAGCGCGAAGCCGCCTCGCAGGGGCTCGCCGCGACCTTGGGGGCCAATCTGCGCGTGTTCACGCTGATTACCAATACGCTCGCCAAGGACAAGGAAATCTCCGACCGCTGGCGCAAATTCGAGGACATCGCCGATTCGCGCCATCTCGCCAATCGCGTCGAGCGCGAAGTGGTGGACGCGCTGGTCGAGGCGGTCACGGACGCCTATCCGCGCCTGTCACACCGTTATTACGCGCTGAAAGCCCGTTGGTTCGGCAAGGATCAGCTCAACCATTGGGACCGCAACGCGCCGCTGCCCAATGCGGCGACGCGGGTGTTCTCCTGGAACGAGGCGCGCGATTCGGTGCTCTCGGCCTACGACGGTTTTTCGCCGCGGATGGCGGACATCGCCCGGCGCTTCTTCGACGAGGGCTGGATCGACGCGCCGGTCAGGCCCGGCAAGGCGCCGGGCGCCTTCGCCCATCCGACGACGCCGTCCGCGCACCCCTATGTCCTGGTCAATTACCTCGGCAAGCCTCGCGATGTCATGACTCTGGCGCATGAACTCGGCCATGGCGTGCATCAGGTGCTCGCCGCCCCGAACGGCGCGCTCATGGCGCCGACGCCGCTGACGCTCGCCGAGACGGCTTCGGTATTTGGCGAAATGCTGACTTTCCGCGCCCTGCTCGACGCCACGACCGACCCTGATGCGCGCAAGTCCATGCTCGCCTCCAAGGTCGAGGACATGCTCAACACCGTCGTGCGTCAGATCGCGTTCTACAAATTCGAACGCCGCATCCACACCGCGCGCAAGGAGGGCGAGCTGACGGCGGAGGGCATTTGCGAGCACTGGATGGCGGTGCAGGGCGAAAGCCTCGGCCCGGCGATCCGGCTCGGGCCCGGCTACGAGACGTTCTGGGCCTATATCGGCCATTTCATCCATTCGCCGTTCTACGTCTACGCCTATGCGTTCGGCGATTGTCTGGTGAACTCGCTCTACGGCGTCTACGAAAAGGCGCATGAGGGCTTCGCCGAGCGTTATCTGGCGCTGCTCGCGGCGGGCGGCTCGAAGCCGTATGGCGAGTTGCTGGCGCCCTTTGGGCTGGACGCGAAGGATCCGAAATTCTGGGGCATCGGCCTGTCGCTGATCGAGCGCATGATCGGCGAACTCGAGGCCCTGGGGTGAACGCGACTGAGGCTGCGGCGTTTCGCGCGGCGGGGGGAAAGCCGTTTTCGATCGGCATGGCGCCGATCGCGATCGACGACTGGATCGATGTCGACGATCTCCACGCCGCGCAATGCGCGCTGAAGGCCGATATCCTGGCCCGCGAGGGCCACGAGGCGTTCGACGCGATGCGCGGGAGCGAGGTGGCGCAGGCCGAGGCGGCCGAGCGCCTGGCCGCGCATCTGCAACGCCGTTTTCCGCAAATCTCGACGACGCTCGCCGCTGGCGAGCCGAAACTGAAAGCGATTTCCCGCTGCGTGCAGGAGGATCTGCTGCTGATGGGCCGCGCCCCCCAGGGTTGGACGCTGATCGCGGGCTCGCTGTGCTTTCCCACGACTTGGCGGCTGAGCGAGAAGATCGGGCGGCCCATGGCGGCAATCCACGCCCCCGTCCCCGGCTTCGCCGGACCGATGGGCGAACGCATCCAACGCATCTTCGACCATCTGCGGCCCGAAGCGCCGGTCGAGCGGCACAATCTCTCGATCTACGCCGACGCCGAACTGAGGCACGAGACGACGAAAACCTTCAGGGACCGCTTTCCCGGCGACGAGCCGATCCTTTCCCGGGCGCATCTGCGCGTCGAGCGCCAGACGCTGACACGGCTCCCCGAGACGGGCGCGATCCTGTTCACGGTGCGGATACATCTGCTGAGGCTTTCGGAGGCGCCGGCGCGGCTCACGAGTTTGGTCTGCGCCCATGTCGCTGAGATGAAGGACGAGGAGTTGGCCTACAAAGGCCTGCGCGGGTCGCGCGAGAGGTTGCTGAGCGCGCTGAGGGGGGCATTGGCGTGAACATGGCGCAAAATCGACTTCCCCGTCATGGCCAGCGCCAACGAAATCGCTCCGGGGCAGCGACCCGCCGCCGAGTCGGCGCGCGCCATAACTGCCGAGAACGACGTCTCATTGCTCAACCCGGCCGTTCCGTGCCGCCGCGATCCCCTTTCCATTACTTTATCAATCGGCCGTCCTCATTTCGTCGGGTCGGCCAGCACGAGGTCGATCTTGACGCCCGGAGCCACTCCGAAGATCGCTTTGAAGTCGCTCGGATCCAACAACTTCGATACCCCGTCGAAAAACTGTTGATGTCGGGCATTGATTTCATCAGCCGTCGGCGTAAACATCGCATTGGCAAGCATAGCGGCAGTGGTTTGAAACTGAGCGCGAAGATTTAGTAACTGCGCGATTTGAGCGGCTTTGCCCGCGCCAAGCACTTTGCCAACCTGTTCCCCGAATTCGTCGGGCGTATTTACCGGTAAGTTCGCGTTCATGCTCGGTCCGGGGCCAGATGGCCGACGGGATTTCGACGGCTTGCTTGCTGACGGCGCCCTGGAGGCGGCCATGCATGCGGCAATCTTATTTCTCCAGGCGGCATGCTGAAGACCGTAAGTCCCGTATACCGTCAAACCCGCCCAATAGCCATTGGCTTGGCTCACGGTCGATGGCCCAACGCCAGCGCTTCCCGTCGAATACAGCACTTGATTGGCCACCTGATGGCAAACGCCATCTACGCCATAGGTGCACATGGTCCCCCGCGCCGGAAAAACAATCGACGAGTCCGCATTTGACGCCTTTGGGCGTTGGCGCGCGCTTCTCGGCATCGCCCCTCCCGCTCAGACCACCCGACTGTAGCTCGCCCTGCTGCGACGCACCTTAGCCGCCGCGCCATCTTCGAACTTCACGCCGATCACCCCCTGCATGCGCCAGATGCAGCGCGCGTTGACCCTTTCGACAGCGCCGCTCGTATGGACGATGCGCAATTCGAGCATCTCCGGGCAGCCGTCGAGTTCAGGGCCTTCGAGACGGGCGCCGGTTTGGGAGAGGTTGCGCAAGATGGCCTTGCGTTCGTGGGTCGCGTCCGCAGCCTCGATCGAGCAATCGAGTTCGCAGGGCTGTCGCTCTACCGTGCGCGGAGGGATACGCCGCATGTCTGCTCCTGGAATGGCCACCCTGACCCCGATAAACCGGCATTGTCCGCCGACAGGCGTCTGCCTATGTAGACGTCACCACGGTACGTCGCATTCGTCATAGATTTGAGGCGTTAGAATTCCGTAAAATCTCTCGAGTAAAGGTCGATGCATTTGGAAACCGACAACGAAGCCAACAGATTTTCCGCGCGGGCCAGCCGTTATGCGCGCCTGGGCGTGAACGCCGGCGCCTTCGCGGCGCGGGTCGGCGCCAGTAGACTGGCGGGCGGCGGACGGGGAGATGATGCGCGCGCTTTCACCGAGGCGCTCGGCGCCATGAAAGGCCCGATGATGAAGGTCGCCCAGTTGCTGGCGACCATCCCCGACGCGCTGCCGGCCGAATATGCCGAACAATTGATGAGCTTGCAGTCGCACGCGCCGCCGATGGGCGCCGCCTTCGTGCGCCGGCGCATGCAAGCAGAGTTGGGCGCGGCGTGGCGCGAAAAATTCGCCGAATTCGACCCGGCGCCCGCCGCCGCCGCGTCGCTGGGCCAAGTGCACCGCGCCGTCACGCTCGACGGCGAGCGGGTCGCCTGCAAGCTGCAATATCCGGAAATGGCCTCGGCGGTGGAGGCCGATCTGGGCCAGTTGAGCATGCTGTTTTCGTTGCACAAGCGCATGGGCGCAGCGATCGACACGACCGAAATCAAGCAGGAGATTTCGGCCCGGCTCCGCGAGGAACTCGATTACGAGCGCGAGGCCAGGCTCGCTGAACTCTACGCCTACATGCTCGCCGACAGCCCGCGCGTCCGGGTGCCCCGGGTGCGCAAGGAGCTTTCGACGCGGCGGCTGTTGACGCTGCAATGGGTCGACGGCGAGAAGCTGCTCGCTTTCGAATCGGCGCCCAGCCCAACCCGCCAGCAACTGACGCGGCTGCTGTTCGAGGCGTGGTGGCGGCCGTTCCTGCGCTATGGCGTCATTCACGGCGATCCCCACCTCGGCAATTATTCGGTCGTCGCCAGCGGCGAGGGCGAGGGCCGCCAGGTGGATGCGCTCAACCTCTACGACTACGGCTGCGTGCGCATTTTTCCGCCGCGCTTCGTGAGCGGCGTCGTCGAGCTCTACTGGGCCCTGCGCGCCGACGATCCGGCCCGCGTGGTCCACGCCTACGAACTCTGGGGCTTCCGCAATCTGTCGAAACGGACGATCGAGGCGATGAACATCTGGGCCGGCTTCATCTGCGGGCCGATCCTGGAGGATCGTGCGCGCACCGTCGCCGACGGCGTCAAGCCCGGCGAATATGGCCGGCGCGAGATCGGCGCGGTGATGCGGGCGCTGAAGGACGAGGGCGCCAACGTGACCGTGCCGCGCGAATTCGTGTTCATGGACCGCGCCGCTATCGGCCTCGGCGCCGCGTTCCTGCGCCTGGGCGCCGAACTCAACTTCCACCGCCTCTACGAAGAGACGATCGACGGGTTCTCGGTCGAGGCGGTCGCAGCGCGGCAGGCGGAGGCGCTGGCGGCAGTGGGGCTGGCGTAGCGAAATTTCGAGACTTTTCGGCCGGATGCGTATAAATTGTGCAAAGCGGAACGCGAGGCTCGGCTCAGAGCCGGCCCGCGACCGCCGGGGAAACGAACTTTAGGAGCCAAGGGCATGACGCTTTACGCCGGTCCGGTGTTCGATATGGCGCGCGCGCAATTTCACGTCATCGCCGACCATCTCGAAATCCCCGAGGACGAACGTGACCGTTTGCTGATCCCGAAACGGGCGATCGCGGTGTCCTGTCCGATACACATGGACGATGGCCGTACGGCGGTGTTTCAGGGGTTTCGCGTCCAGCATCATTTGACGCTGGGGCCGGCCAAGGGCGGCACGCGCTTCGCGGCCAATGTCGATCTCGGCGAAGTCGCCGCGCTCGCGGTCTGGATGAGCTGGAAATGCGCCTTGGCCGATTTGCCCTATGGCGGGGCGAAGGGCGGCGTCGCCGTCGATCCCGCCGCCCTGTCGTTGCGTGAACTGGAAGCCCTCTCGCGCCGCTACATGCAGGAGATGATCCCTTTCGTCGGCCCGCGCGTCGACGTGATGGCGCCCGACATGGGCACCAACGAGCAGATCATGGCCTGGTTCATGGACACCTATTCCATGTATCAAGGCGTCACTGTGCCGGAGATCGTCACCGGCAAGCCGGTCGGCTCCGGCGGCACGCTCGGGCGCCGCGAGGCGACCGGCCACGGCGTCGCCTTCCTGGCGCTCCGCGCCCTCGAACGACTCGGCATTCAGGCCGACGGCGCCACGGCCATTATCCAGGGTTTCGGCAATGTCGGATCGCACGCCGCGCTGGGCCTGGCCCATCGCGACGTCAAGGTCGTCGGCTTGAGCGATCACACCATCGCCATTTACGATCCCAAGGGCTTTGACGTCCGCGCCGCGGTGGCCCACGCCGCGGCGCATGGCGTGGTCAAGGGGTTCGCCGACCAGGCCGAGATTTCTCCGCGCGAATTGCTGACTCAGCCCTGCGACGTGCTCGCGCCCTGCGCGATCGAGCGGGTCGTCGACGCCGAAATCGCGGCCAAGCTCGACTGCCGCGTGCTCGCCGAAGGCGCGAACGGACCGACAACGCCCGAGGCCGACCTCGTCATCGCCGCGCGCAATGACGAGATCTTCGTCATCCCCGATATCCTCTGCAACGCGGGCGGCGTGATCGTCAGCTATTTCGAGTGGGTGCAGGACCTGCAGCAATATTTCTGGTCGAAGGAAGAGGTGATGGAACGGCTGGAGCGGGCCCTCGACCGTTCCTGGAATCAGGTCGTCGAGCGGGCGCGCAAGGACGGGATCGGCAACCGCACGGCCGCGATGGCGATCGGGGTGGAGCGGGTGCGCAAGGCGAAACTGGCGCGCGGATTGTTTCCGTAAATTCGGCTCGATCCGGAAGATTCCCGGGCGCCGCCGCACCCGGAACTGTGCGCCCGACTGGCCGTCCCCGCGCTAGGAAACGCGGCGGACTGCGTCCGCTCCCGTCGGCCTCGTCACATGAACTTCCGGCGCGCATCGAGCGCCAGTCCGACGCCGACGCTGCCGAAAAGATCGCCGGTCACGATTTCCGCCGCGGGGAACAGCGAAATTATGCTCTCGCGCAACAGCGGCACGGAACTCGATCCGCCGGTGATGAAGATGCGGCCCACGTCCCCGGGCTTCAGCCGCGCCTGCGTCAGCAGTTCTCGCACGGCGCCGACGACCCGCCCGACCGCCTGACCGATCGCCGCCTCGAAATCGGCGCGCTCGGCGACGATGGGGACTTTTTCGCCGTAAGCCGTCATGTCGATCGAGGCCCTGTTTTGCGAGGTGAGGTCGATCTTGGCGCGCTCGACGGCCAGGGCGAGCGAATGGCCGCGCCGCTCCTCGACGAGATGAATGAATCGATCGACGAGATCCCGCCGCTCCGCCTGATAGCGGATCTGCTTGAGTTCATTCATCACTTTGCCCGTGTAGAGCCAATTGATGAACTGCCAGGTGGCGAGATCGTGAAAATAGCGCGACGGGAGTTCGCGTTTCCGATCGATCGTCCACGAGCGATAGCCGAAATGCGGCATCACCTGCGCCAGACTGAACAAACGATCGAAATCCGTGCCGCCGACATGCACGCCGACATTGGCGAGCACGTCATCCTTGCGATCCGCCTTGGCCGAGCGCTCCGCCGAAACGCGCACGATCGAGAAATCGGACGTGCCGCCGCCGATGTCGACGATCAGCACGATCTCCTCGCCTTGCACGCGCTGCTCGTAATCGAGCGCCGCCGCTATCGGCTCGTACTGGAACGCCACTTCGCGAAATCCGGCGGCGCGGGCAATCGATTCGAGCGCGTTTTGCGCCGCGGCGTCCGCCGCATCGTCGTCGTCGACGAAGCGAACGGGACGCCCCAGCACCGCGCGGTCGACGCCGCGCCCCAGATGCGCTTCCGCGCCGTTGCGGAGAAAACCGAAGAAAGCGCCGAGAATATCGACGAAGGACAGCGAATGGCGGCCGATGCGGGTCTTTTCGTGCAGCAGCGACGTTCCCAGGATGCTTTTCAGCGCGCGCATCAGACGCCCGTGCTCGCCCTCGACATAGGCGTCGATCGCCGCCTGACCGAACAGAGCGTTGCTGTTGTCGAACGGAAAGAACAGGGCGCTGGGCAAGGTCGGCCGGCCGTTTTCCAGTGGCGCCAGATGCGCGCCGGCGCCGTCGCTGACGCCGATCGTCGAATTCGAGGTGCCGAAATCGATGCCGAGAAATTTTACAGTCATGAATCAAAACGCGCCCTGTTGCAGTGCCGGCGAGGTAATACGGAAAAAGCGCGGCAAAGAAAGAGAAATGGTTCGCGCGCGGCGCCGGGGCTGGCGCGCGGAATTTTTCGGACCTACGGCTGGACAGGAAACGATACCGGGAGCTACGAGGTGCTGCCCTTCGCACTCGAAGCGAGAGCGGGACGCCAGACCGTCGCGCCACGTCGGGTCTCGATGGGACTTTGTCGCGGCGGCATTATCTCGTTTGCAAAGCCCCGCTCTGCTTGGATCAAGGCGCCTCAGAATGCTGTCTTCCGGCGATCTCGTCTATTACGTGGCCGCGGTGATATCGGTGGCGCTGTTCGGCTTGTCAAAAGGCGGGCTATCGGCGCTCGGAGCGCTGGGCATTCCCGTGCTTTCGTTGGCGGTGTCGCCGATGAAGGCCGCGGCGATCACGCTGCCGATCCTGATCGTCCAGGATTGGGTCGGCGTCTGGGCGTTTCGCCGCGACTTCGACAGCCGCAATCTGCTCATCCTGATGCCGGCTTCGTTGCTGGGCGTCGGCGCGGGGTGGCTCATGGCGTCTTATGTCAACGATGCGGTGGTGCGCCTGGCGGTCGGCCTGATCTCGCTCGGTTTCGTCGCCTTCATGCTGGCGCGCGACCGCATGGCGATAGCCGAGGCGACCAAGGCCGACATTGCGCCCGGGATCTTCTGGGGCGCGGTCTCCGGGTTCACCAGCTTCATCAGCCACGCAGGCGCCGCCGGGTTCCTCGTCTACACCATGCCTCAGCGACTGGAGCCGCGCGTTTTCGCCGGCACTTCGGTGATCTTTTTCGCCCTGGTGAACCTGCTGAAAATTCCGCCCTATTTCCTGCTCGGCCAGTTCAGCCGGGAAAACCTTTATCAATCGCTGCTGCTGCTCCCCGTCGGCATTTTGTCGACATTGGTCGGCGTTTGGCTGACGCGCGTCATCCCGATGGACAAATTCTACAAAGTGGTGCTCGTTTTGTCCTTCTTGGTCGGCGTCAAACTTGTCTATGACGCGCTGGCGGAACTGTTGTGACCCTTTGCATCGGACGGCTGTTGCTGGAAGGAGCGGTCATCCCGCAACGGCCCGGGGACGCGCCGCCTTGATGGGTAATTGCCGAACCTCGCCCTTTGGGCGCAGGCAGGGCATTGTAGGGGGGAAAAAAGCCCCGGGCCGGGTTTGTCGCCATCTCGAGGCCGGAACGAAGCCCCTATCATCCGCTGGGGATTTTTGCATTTATGGCGACGTTGCAACGGACC